>CABEBP010000136.1_pt1 | contig 16638 bp, 17 predicted proteins | sample 3132621 | NCBI WGS metagenome assembly CABEBP01 (sample SAMEA5534346, study PRJEB31848) | metagenome | biome: tundra; feature: field; material: soil | place: USA | collected 2013-05 | depth 0.45 m | reverse complement strand
GTCGATCTCAGCCAAAAGGCGGCATAGGCCTCTTAACCCAGCGACAACTTGAGGCTTTACCCGACAGGCACCTCGTCCTGCGCGCCTACGTCCCTACCGGGGCATGGGCATTACATCCCAGATAACCGTCTGATTGAGAATCCGCGGAGCCGCTGCGGCCTGGTCGCAGCGTCGAGAGAACCGGTTCGGGAACGTTCTCTCCGCGTGTTCAGGCGGCCAACTAGCGCATCGCTCCGCGGTGACAAAGACCCGGCGTTCTACGTGCCATCGCACCCAACCCTTCGGAATGCAAGGCGATGACGATCACACGTAGATCAGGTTGTTCTGGGACACGAGACGAACTTCGACTGCTTGATCGGGGACTCAGCAATCTTGCTGGTCGACAAGAAGACTTGCTCCCCGTGACCGACGTCGACTTCAGCTTCCAGCACTGCCACAGCGGTGCCGTCAGGTGCTACCGCTGGCGTCGCTGAGCGTTGTCACTACCTTCGCTTGCCGCACTTGATCAGCGGTTAGCGGGGGATGCAACAGCGGTCGATCACTGGGCACCAACGACGAGAGTAGGAGTTCGAGGTGGCGCAACCACGCCTCGGGCGAGACTGTCGAAGTCGCCTCGATGACTCCCCGGAGTGACCAGAACAGAACGACGAGATCCTCAGAGACCAGTTCGGGCCGGGCGGCACCGGCCGACTGTGCTCGCGAAAGCAGTTTGCGGCTCGCCTCTTCGATCCGATCGCGAATGTCACTATGAGTGTTGTTCCACAGGCGGGTCTGACAACCGGCGTGCTCAAACTGGAGCCAACCCACCGCCGTCAGGTATTCGGTGAGCCCGTCAGCCGGCGTGGCATTTCTCAATGCCTCCTGCGCAGCGGAGAGCACCGCAAGGAGCACCTCGTCGACTACTGCCTCGATGAGTAGGTCCTTGGTGGGGAATCGGCGGTACAGCGTACCGACGCCAACACCGGCGCGCTGCGCGATCACCTCCACACCGACGTCAACGCCCTCCTCGTCGAACGCGGCACGAGCCGCAGCAAGGATTTTGTCGCGATTCCGTGCGGCATCGCGTCGTAGAGTCGAGGCACCTTCCCCTTGCGCCGGGCCGATCGATGTTGACTCGGCGGTTCCAGCACCACCCGACTGCATGTCGGCAGACTGTGAGCGGAGATGCGGTGAGCGTTTTGTCATCCTTCGGTAATGGTCCCACCTGCCAGCAGGGCCAGCTCAGCATTTTGCAGATGGGGCTCGTGATCGGCGTCGGCTTTGGCCGCGGTTGCCGTGGGAATGAAGAAGGCCGCAAGGATTGCCACCACGGTCATCGCAGCCAGGAACGCGAACCCCGTGGTGTACCCCGATGCCGCCGGCAGTCCATTGGCAAGCAACTGGGACGTCACGATGCTCGACATCACCGCAGCGCCGATGGCCCCACCGATGGTGCGGATGTTGGCATTCATCCCACTGGCGACACCGGTCTGCGCGGGGGGCACTGCTTGGACGATGAGGTTGGACATGGCGGAGAAGGCAAGACCCAGACCTACCCCGAGCAGAGTGCTCGCTGCATAGATCTCCCACGCCTGTTCGTGGGCGAAGGCAAGAATGAGATACGCGCCACATGAAGCAATGGATCCCATGATGACGGCCGACTTCGAACCGACAGCAGCGGCGATGCGGCCGGACAACAGCCCGAAGAAGAACATTGTCACGGTGAGAGGCATCAGGAACAGACCCGATTGAATGATGCTGGCCCCGAACCCGTAGCCGGCAGATTTTGGCGTCTGCAGGAACTCGGGCAGGAATGCCATGACCGAGTACATACCGATCCCGAACAGGAAGGCGACCAGATTGTTGGTCCACACCGCAGGCACTCGCATCATTTCCATGTCGATGAGAGGCTGCTTGGAGCGCAGCTCCGCGATGACCCACGCCACACCGATGACCACAGCAAGCACGATCAACCCGATGACCTTGCTTGAGGCCCATCCCCAAGTGGGAGCCTGACTGACGCCGAGGAGCAACGCGACCAACCACCCCGAGAGCAAAATAGCTGCCAACCAACTGATCCGACCCGGGGTTCGCACCGGCGACTCGGGGACGAACAACTGGGCGCACACCGCGGCGATCACGGTGATGATCAATGGGATCCAGAACAGCCAGTGGTAGTTGAGATGGCTGACGATCGGTCCGGCGAGGACAATTCCCGCACCGCCTCCCACCGCTGCCATGGCGGCCACGATGCCCACCCCGGTGGCCACCTTGGTTGCCGGGAACTCGTCACGGATGATGCCGAACGACAGTGGGAGGACCGCACCGCCGATGCCTTGGATGGCACGGGCGACGATCAGCAGCCCGACCGAATGGGCCAAACCCGCCATCACCGATCCGAGGGCCAGCGCGCCGAGGGTGACAACCAGCATCCGCTCCTTGCCCACCATGTCCCCCACTCGCCCAAGGATCGGCGTGAAAATGGATGCGGACAGCAGATAGGCGGTCAATACCCAGGTCACGGTGCTCTGGGATGTGTGCAGGTCGTGTTGGATCGTCGGGAGAATCGGCGTCACAAGCGACTGCAAGAGGGCATAGGCCGACACTCCGAGCAAGAGGACTGCGAATGTGGCCTTGTAGTTGGCTCGTTCGAGCGATCTGGTCATCCGGTCTCCTTCAAGCGATCGTCCCGTTAATAAGCGGAGCTAGAGTTCCGCTTATTGAGTTACCATAAGCGGAACTGATGCTCCGCATTCAAAGAGAGCGAGAGCGGCGGTTCGCTGGTCGGGAAGTGCCGATTGGTTCCGCTCGGCGACACTCGTCGGAGCGTCATCGACCCGGCGTTCTACGTGGAATCGCATCCAGTTCTTCGACATGGAAGGCGATGACGATCGGATCATGCATGGCAAGTGGTTCGTCAACGCATGCTTCTAGCCCAGAGCGAAATGCACTGAGATACCAAATGGCGTTCTGCGTGCATCCTGGTGCAGGGCGCGGTTCCCGCACCCCGCTCATATCCGAAGTGCCGGGTAGCCGGCCCGAGTTGTTGATCCGTAACGTCCGGCCCGGCCTGTCCCGGATACGCAGCAGCCCGGGATGCATTCATGCATCCCGGGCCGGCGATCTCACCTCCTCTACCCAGGAACCAGCACAGGAAAACCAGCGTTGGCCAAGCAGATGTCGGAGATACGCAGCGTGTTACCTCACTCGCTGAGCGTGATGGGTTGATCGTCGGACGCCAGAGCGCCGATGTCATCAGGCACGGTCGGCGACGCCTCTTCGGCCTTGACGGCGTTCAACGCGGCAATGTGCTCGCGAATGCGTTCGTCGATCTCCGCCATCAGCTGCGGGTTTTCGATGAGGAACGTTTTGACGTTCTCTCGTCCCTGGCCAAGTTGCTCACCTTCGTAGGTGAACCATGCTCCCGATTTCTTCACGAAGCCCAGCTCCACACCCACGTCGAGCAGCGAGCCCTCGCGGCTGATGCCCTTTCCGAAGGTGATGTCGAACTCCGCCTGCTTGAACGGCGGCGAGCATTTGTTCTTCACTACCTTGACCCGAGTGCGGTTCCCGACCATGTCAGCCCCGTCCTTGATGGTCTCGATCCGACGGATATCGAGACGGATCGACGAATAGAACTTGAGCGCCCGGCCACCGGGGGTGACCTCGGGTGAGCCGTACATCACGCCGATCTTTTCGCGGAGTTGGTTGATGAAGATGGCGATGGTGCGGGACTTGGACAACGTGCCCGTCAACTTGCGCAACGCCTGGGACATCAGGCGGGCCTGGAGGCCGACATGGGTGTCCCCCATCTCTCCCTCGATCTCCGCTCGGGGAGTGAGGGCGGCCACCGAGTCGATGACCAGCACATCGAGCGCACCCGAACGGATCAGCATGTCGGAGATCTCCAACGCCTGCTCACCTGTATCGGGCTGCGAAATCAACAGATCATCGATGTTGACGCCGATTGCCTTGGCGTACACCGGATCCATGGCGTGCTCGGCGTCGATGTAGGCGCAGATACCACCGTTGCGCTGCGCTTCGGCCACTGCGTGCATGGCCAGCGTCGACTTACCCGACGACTCCGGTCCGAAGATCTCAACGATGCGGCCACGAGGCAGGCCGCCGATGCCGAGCGCGAGGTCGAGTGCCAGCGCCCCGGTGGGGATTGATTCGATGTTCATGTGGAGGTTTTCCCCCATCCGCATGACAGACCCCTTGCCAAACTGCTTCTCGATCTGGCCCAGGGCCATGTCGAGCGCCTTGTCACGTTCCATTTCCTTCACTCTCCTTTAATGCCTTTATTCACTTGACCGGGCTGACCCTACGGAGAGGGTGTGACACCCGACTGGGGGGTCCGGATCGGGTCCGGTACCGATGGATACTGCTCGACGAGGTCACTGTAGACCCGAACGCATGTTCGATGTTGGACCCTGGCGCCACTGATTGTCAAAGGCCCTGCCAAGGGACCGGCCGGCACGGTTCCCCGGCCTGGGATCACCCGGGACGGAGCTGAGTTCGGGATAGTCTCTCGGCGCGATGACTGACGATCAGCCCTCCCTCAGTTCCGATGACGAGGGCGCCGAGCGCCCATCTGACGGTCCCACGTCGGGCTCTCCAGCATCTTCCGAGACATCCGACACGCCGAAGGAGACTCCTCCGGCTCCGGCCAAGGCTCCGGCCAACGCTCCGGCCAACGCTCCGGCCAAGGCTCCGGCCAACGCCCCGGCCAACGCTCCCGCCGCGGCTCCGCCGCTACCGACCATTCTCTCCCGGAAACAAGCCAACCAAGACCCGGCCCGCCACAAGAGTGGCAAACCTCACGCCGTTTCGCTGGTGATCGGCGTGGTGGTGGTCGTGCTCATGGGCGCGATGATTGCGCTTTTCACCACTACCGGTTCAAGAGCCGCGGCGGTGAAGGTGCCTGCCCCGGTACCCACCACGGTCACGGTGGCGCCGGCACCAGTCGTGCCAACCTGTCCCCTCACCGGTGTTCCGGCACCCGGGGGGGCGGTGCCCGCCCGACCCGCGCTCGGCATCAAGATCGGCAACTATCCGAACGATCGCCCGTCCTCGGGCCTCAACAATGCGGACATCGTCTTCGAGGAGCCGGTGGAGGGTGCCATCACCCGCCTGGTGGCGGTATTTCAGTGTCAGAGCGCAGCCCTGGTCGGTGACCTCCGCTCCGCCCGACAGCCAGATTCCGGCATCCTCTCCCAGCTGTCGGATCCGCTGTTTGTCCACGCCGGCGGCATTCCCCCGGTGATCGCCCTCATGAAGAGCTCGCCCTTGATCGACAAGAACCTCTACGAGGGGGACAACGGGTCAGCCACCATCCAGCAACCCGGCCGAGTGGAACCGTACTCAACGTTCGTGAATACCGCCTCGCTGTGGGCATTCGATCCGACCAACGTGACGCCTCCGGCTCCGATTTTCCAGTTCTCGAATACGCTTCCCGCCGGTTCGGTTCCAAGGTCGGGCGCGAGCGTGCACGTTCCGTTCTCCGGTACTTCTGATGTGACCTGGACCTGGAACCCGACCGGAGGCAACTACCTACGCTCCTATGCAGGTATCCCCGACACACTGCTCGACGGTGCCCGGACGGCCGCCACCAATGTCGTGATCATGACGGTGCAGACCTCGGCAGGGACCTGGGTCGAGAACGACCAAGGTGGGAACGAAGTTCTGGTGACCACCGCCGGCAGCGGTCCTCTGGTCGTCATGCGCAACGGTGTGGTCATCACCGGCACCTGGAACCGGACAGCACTGACATCGCCGGCTACCTTCACGGCTGCCAACGGCGCACCCATCACGCTGCAACCGGGCAATACCTGGGAAGAGTTGGTCCCCAACGGGGTCACGGTCACACCGATACCTGGCTGACCAACTCCGCTGTCCCACTGGCGTGCGGAACGATGCCGACGCCGACCCTCTCTCAGGGCAGTTCGAACAGCAGGTGTGACCCGAGTTCTCCCAGCAGATCAACGATGACGTGAAAGGCGCTGATCCGCCACTGGGCGTTCGAGTACTCGAAACGGTGGCGGTACCGACCGGCGATGACAGGCTGCAGTGCCAGCTCGCCGGGGACGGCTTGGAGCACGGTGAAGTACGACCGGCTTTCCGCCGTACCATCCTCGCCCTCGGCGACGATCACGTTTGTAACCACATGCTTGGTCATCGGCGTGCCGTTGGGATATCGCCGGGTTGACCGCTCGTAGAGGCGCCGAATCTTGTCCTCTCCTCGATAGGCCCGATCATCGCCCTCGAAAGTGACGACCGCGGCGGACAGCAACTCCCCCACCCCGGCGAAGTCTCCGCCATCGATCAATTCGGCATACCGGTAGATGTATTCAGCGATGGCGGGCCGGTCGAAGCTCATCCGGCGAGCCTACGTGCGCACCACGAAGGTGACCGAGAAGACCGAGCCGGCGACCGCTGAAACGACCACCATGCGCACGGACACGACCGCGGTGGCGACCAGAACCACAACCGGGCACGAAGCCACGGCCCGGTGCACCCCGAGTAGCCTCGGGCAGCGTGAACGGGCGCCTGTGGAGACGCGGTCGAGGATCCCGGGTTGCGGTCACCGTGGTCGGCATCACCGTGGTGGTGGCGGCGACGGTTGGGCTGGGTGTGCAGGCGGTTCATGGCGCCCAGGCGGTCAGCGTCCAACGTCAATCCACCGCGGCACGGAATGCCTCGCTCGACGACGCCTACTACGGCTGTCTCGACACCCAGGCTCACAGCCTTGTCTCTCCGAATCAGTCAGTCACGATCTACGCCAACAACCCCGCCGACTTCATCATCTTGCTCAAGACCGCCGGCAGTTGGGTCACCTTTGCCGATTCTCCGTCGAGCGCCGCCGTCCAACTCTCACTCCGCACCGTGAGCGGTGGCGGGAATGCCTGCCGCAGTTCCGTGGTCGTCGCTCATTATGCGACACCCCAGCACGGGATCTCCGAACGGGTCGGGTCGGGAGCATCGGTGGCCGGCCAGGGCCCGCCCCCGGCACCGCCGCTATGACCGCCCGGACGAGGTGAGGGCACGATGACGACGGTACCCGCCACCATCGTGGCGATGTTGGTGCTCTCCACCGCCGGAGCGCTCCCGACCATGGCGCTGGTCGGCCTGCGCTGGATCACCTTCTCGCTGGCACCGCTGACCGGCGCGGTGATCGCAGCCATGGCTGCCACCGCGTTTCTGGCTGTCGGGGGCTCGTTCATGGGTTGGTTCGTCGCCTTGACGGCAGTAGGTGCAGCATTGTGCGTGGCCTCTTGGACGAGATGGCCGGACCGTCGACCCTGGGCCGACGGATCGGGATCGCGTCCACCGTCGATCAGGGGTCACCGAATGGCCGGGGCCATCGGTGCCCTCGGCATCGTCGTCGCCTCCGTATGGTGCCTGAGGGACCTGTCCACTCCCACCGTGGGGTTCGACGCCCGCACCTTTTGGCTGCTGCGGTCGGGATGGTTGTTGCACTCCCATCATCAACTGCTGATCGCCATGCGCGCTCCGTCGCTGCATATGGGTCAGTCCGGCTACCCACCACTGGTGAGTGCAGCAGGAGCGGTGGCATGGAGCGTCACCGGTAACCAGACGATGCGATTGGGAGTGGTGGTCATCGCCCTTCTCAACACCTGTGCGCTGGCCACTGCCGCGTTCGCGCTGGTGGAGTTGGGCCGGAAGTTCTCCGCCAGGCTATCGCTATCGGGTCATCGATCCAGCACAGGCTTCGCAACTTCTCTGCCGATGATCGCCGGCGTCGTCGCCGGCGTGCTGCTTATCCTCATTTCCTTCGGGATCAATGAGCCATTCATGACCAACGGCTACGCCGATCCGATGTGGTCGCTGGCGGCATTGGGTGCGGTCGTCTACGGCCTCCAGGCGGGCGGGGGCCGGTCCGAGCAAGGGGTGGTGGCGATCCTGGTGATAGCCGCCGGGATGACCAAGTATGAGGGACTGGTCACCGCGGCCATCCTCATTGTCCTGGTCGCCATCCGCCAACTCACCACCATACCGGCTGATCAGTGGAAACGCCGGTGGCGGCGGGGGCCGATCGCTGTCGGTATTGCCGAACTGGCAGCTGTGGGGGCATGGCCGATCCTCATGAAGATCCTTCGGACCCGGGAACCGTCCTCGTCACGCTCGTCACCAGATGAGATGGCGAGCCGGGCCCGGGCGATTTACGACAGTTTCGGTCCGTACCTCCACGTTCTGCTGTTGGCCGTCCCGATCGCAGTGATCGGCGGCCTGGTGTTGGCGAAGGTCAGGCGCCGAAGCCACGCCGCCAACGACTGGTGGGCATGGGCAGGACTGGCCAGTGGTCTGGGTTCGGTGGCCGGGACCCTCATCATCGGTTCCCAACCGATCAAACCGTGGTTGGTGGCAACGGTGCACCGGGTCACCGAATTCCCGGCCATGGCCGGGTGGTGGATCGTTGCCACCTGGGCGGTGGTGGCCAGTGGGGCCCCAGCGGTAGCCGATCAACAACCGACAGCGCTCCCCGCGGCGACGAATGCACCGGAGCACGAAGGCCCGCCTGGCCCTGGTGACATTGCTGACCCTGCGTCGAGTCTCGTTCCCGCACCCGCGACTCCCCGAGCTCCCGGTGTCTGATTCTCTTGCCACCGGGGTCTCGAGCCAGGAGATCGCACCGCCGGACATCGCACCGGCCGCGGAGATGCCGACCGGAGCCGTGCCGGCCGGCGACCCGACCGAGGCGCCCGACGGCTCGACCTACCCCGAAAACACACCCGGCCGCACCGATGCCTACAACGCGCTGATCCGCCGGGTTGCCGCTCAGCACCCGGGCATGGTCACTGTGTACGACCTCAACAAGGGGCTGTCCCCCGACCGTCGCTACTCGCCGATCATCGACGGTGTCACCGTTCGCTCAAGCGATGGCATTCACATCTCCAAGGATGGGGGGATGTGGCTGCGATCACGGATACTTCCCGAGATCGCAGCGCTGGCCCGGCCACCCCGGGGAACCTAACGCCCGAAGAGACGCGCCGAGGGCGGCGACCCGTCTGACCCCACCGTGCGGCGAAGCAGATCGAGGGCGGCAATGGTGGCGTATTGGCGGACCCGGTCACGATCGCCGGGCACGGTGAACGCCACCACTTCGGTCTTGCGATCAGGCCGGGCCACACCGACGAACACGGTGCCGGGTGGCTGATCGTCCTGAGGGTCGGGCCCGGCCACACCGGTGATCGACAGCCCCACGTCGGCGCCCAGTACCCGGCGTGCCCCCTCGGCCATGGCAATAGCCGCCTCCTCGGAGACCACCGGTCCCTTGGGAACGCCAAGCACGTCGAACTTCACCTCCGAGGCGTAGGAGACCACCGAGCCCCGGAACCATTGACTGGCCCCGGGCACGTTGACCAGCCGGGACGATGCCAGACCCCCGGTGAGCGACTCCGCCAGACCCAGGGTCAGTCCCTCCACGGCCAGGGCCCGGGCCACCGCGTGCTCAATGGCTTCGTCGTCGACCCCGAACACCACGTCCCCTGCGGCGTCGGACAGGATGCGCCTGATCTCGGTTTCCTCTGCATCCAGGAGGCCGGCCGCTGCGTCCGGGTCATCGGCCCGGACAGTCACCCGTACCTTGATCCCTTCGATTCCACTGGCCAAGAAAGCGATGGTGGCGTTACTGGCCGGGACATCCAGCTCACCGATGTGACCAGCCAGGGCGTCGGCCAGGCCCGATTCGCTCATCCCCCAGGTCCGCAGTACCCGGCTGGCGATGACCCCTGTCGATTCCCCGTTCTCGGTCATCCGGCGCTGGAGATCGGGCAGTATCCCCCGGTCGAACATGTCGGACATCTCGTAGGGCACACCCGGCACCGCATAGATCACCTTGTGACCCAATGGGCAGATCAGCCCAGGTGCAGTGCCTTTGGTCTGGGGAATGACGGTCGCACCTTTGGGCACATCGGCCTGGCGGAGATTGGACGGCGGCATCTCCCGCCCGCGGGAAGTGAACATGGAGCTGATCCGCTCGACCAACTTCTCGTCCCGTTCCAGTGGGACATTCATCACCTCGGCGATGGCATCCCGGGTGATGTCGTCATGGGTGGGTCCGAGCCCGCCGCACACGATGATGCCGTCGCTCCGGGCCAATGCGGTACGGAAGGCCAGCACCATACGCTGGTGGTTGTCCCCGACCGCCTGGTGGAAATGTGAGCCAATGCCGGCGGCGGCCAGGTGCTCACCCAACCATGCCGAGTTGGTGTCGGCGATCTGGCCCAGCAACAGTTCGGTCCCGACCGCCACGATCTCAATTCTCATGTCCGGCTCAGACCTCGTCTCTCGGATCGCTCGTGTGACGGCGAACTGCTGCCGACTTGCGGCCGTCGAGGTAGTACTGACCTCCAGTGAACACCGTGAGAATCGTCGCCACCCAGATCGCCACCGCCAACACCGTATGGTGCTTGCCCAACGGGGGGACCAGGCACAGGGCGACGGCCACGCTCTGGAAGAGCGTCTTCACCTTGGCGGTCGTTCGGGCCGGGATCGACACGCCCTTTCGTCCGACCACCGATCGGTAGATGGTGATGTAGACCTCACGCACGGCGATGATGGCCACCGGCAGCCACCACACGATGCTCTTCGCTACCAACGCGAACAACGCACCCAGCACCACCACCTTGTCGGCCAGTGGGTCGAGGAACGCACCCGACCGGGTGGTCCCGTGTCGCCGAGCCACCCAGCCGTCGATCCCGTCGGTGAAGGAGAGGACTCCCCACACCACGAAGTTGACCCAGTCGGCCCCTCTCACCATGATGAGCGCGATCAGCAGCGGAGTGGCCAGCAAGCGCAATCCGGTGATGCCGTTGGCCGGCGTCAACAAGGCCGAGGGCCCGAAGGTGGAGTTACGGAGGGGCGGGGTCGCTGGCGTCGATGCCGATGCTGTGGATGCTGTGGATGATGTCGATGCTGTGGATGCTGTGGAGGTCTCGTCGTTCATCGGACGGCCGCAGCCTCGTGTCCGATGTTCGCCGGTTCAGCCACGAGATCGGGGCCATCGGCGCCGGTCACGATGACGTCCACAAACGAACCGACGGGCAGGTGGTCGGGCAGGACCACGATTCCGTCGATTTCGGGAGCCTCCCGGTAGGTCCGTCCCTCGCCGGGGGCGTCCACCAATACCTCGACCCGGGTGCCGATCAGCTCGTCGCGGCGGTGGGCGGTAATGGAATCTTGGAGCTCGGTGCATTCACGTAGGCGCTCGGTCACCAGGTTCTCAGGTATCTGATCATCGAGATCGGCGGCGTAGGTCCCCACCTCGTTGCTGAACGGGAAGAAGCCCACCCAGTCCAGTTGGGCCTCGCCGATCCACTCGAGGAGTTGATCGTGATCGGCTTCGGTCTCGCCCGGGTAGCCGACGATGAACGATGACCGGAAGGCGGCAGTGGGCTCCGCCTGGCGGATGGTTCGGATGCGCTCGAGGAACCGATCGCCTTCGCCCCACCGCCGCATCCGCTTGAGGAGTGGTCGGGCGACGTGCTGCAGCGAAAGGTCGAAGTAGGGCACACCGGTGGCCAACATGGCCTCGACCAACGCGTCGTCGAGCGTCGATGGGTATAGATAGAGCAACCGGGTCCACGCCACCCGCTCCGACATCGCGGCCACCAACTCCACGATCGGCCGCCTGCCACCGACGGCGGGTCCATCGATGCGTGGTTCGATCCGACCGGTCGACCGGTCGAGGGCGAACGAGGAAAGGTCCTGAGCCACCAGCACCACCTCTTTGAGGTTGCCGTTGGCCGCACCCAGCTGGTCGGCTTCGGCCAGGATCGACTCGGTGGAACGGGACCGCTGTTTGCCCCGGAACGACGGGATGGCGCAAAAGCCGCAATTCCGGTCGCAGCCTTCCGCCACTTTGATGTACGACCACGGTGCGGTGGCCGCAGGTCGCGGCAGGTTCAACAGGTCGAAGGACGGCAGTGGTCCTTGGCCGACCGTATCCGGACCAGTGGATTCGGGTTTGCGGGTCAACGACACGGGAGTGCCTGGTATCGCCACTTCGGCGGGAGCGACTTGGGCCAGCAGCGACACCCCGAACGGTGCCACCAGGTCCACTTCGGGAAGCGATTGGGCCAGTTCGTCGCCGTATCGCTCGGCCATGCAGCCGGTCACCACCAGCCGGGCACCGTCTCGGCGGGCATCCGACAACTCCAGGATGGTATCGATCGATTCCTGGCGGGCCGCCTCGATAAACGCACAGGTGTTGACGACCACCAGGTCAGCGTCCTCGGGAGTGTCCGCCGGCTCGTACCCGTCAAGGGTGAGGGTCCCCGCCAATTTGTCCGAGTCGACCTTGTTCTTCGGGCAGCCCAACGTCTCCAACCAGAAACGCTCTGCCATCGGGACATTCTACCGAGGACTGGGCGGACGGCCTACGGCAGGCACGAAGCCGCCTTACGGGACGACGCCCAGCAGGTCGGCCAGGCGGAAGTACTGCTCGGAATCATCCCCGAGAAGCTCTGACACCCAACGGAGGACCTCGGTCCTGTCGATCTCGGTGCCCCAGGCGATCATGGCATCGATGTCAACCCAGTCTTTCGGGCGGTCGAAGATGGCCTTGCACACCACCAGGTGCTCCGGCGCCAGGATGGGGATCTGCATCGGTCCGAATTCGACCAGACGCTGACGCCGGGCCATCTCGTAGTGCAGCTCCAAAGTGGCGAAGAATGCATCGAGATAGGAACCGGCCCAGTTGAGCCGTGCCTGACCATCCTGCATGATCATTTTCCGGTCGGATTCCGAGACGGTGACGCCCAGGTGGGTCAGCGCCCCGAGCACCGGGTCGGCCTGGGCGGGAGGTACCGTCAGGTTCAGATCGATGTCGGTCGTGGCACGCGGGTTGCGATACCAGGCGAGAGCGATGGCACCGCCGAACTGATGGGTCACCCGCATCGAGTCGAGCAGTTCGTGTACCGCCAATATCTTGGCCACCAGCCCGCCGAGACGTTTCGGCTCGTTCACCTTCAGACCGGGCTCGCGCCGACGCGTCGTTGCTCGGCTATCCGGGACAGAACCGGAAAGCCCAGCGGTTCGAACGGCCTGGGCGGCTGGGAACGCAGGATGGCGTCGGTGAAACCCAGCAGGTCGATCAGCGCCGGGCCCGGGTCCGGTCGCTCTCTGGTCGGCGGTTGTTCCAGAGCTTGCGCCATGCGGCGCGAAGACTCCACAAAATGGCGATGGGACCCATCGGCGGCCTCGGCCACCACCCGCTGGTCGACCTGGGCTTCCATTGCCGTTACCGGCGCCCCGACTCGCCGGGCCGAAGTAAGAACAGCCCGTGCATCGAATGGTCGCTCCGCCCGGCCGGCGGCCACGGCCAGAACCTGGTCTGTGAGGATGCCGAAGTTGGCCAGGCTGCGGGCTCGGGGGCCCTTGGCCGTGTGGACCGACTCGCGGATCTCGAATCGCCCGGCCGGTCGGGCGACGACATAGGCCATACCCACTAGATTACCACTACGGCATACCCACTAGGTTGTGCCGGCCGTCATTGAGCGGAGAGGGAGGGATTTGAACCCTCGGACCCAGTTACCTAGGTCAACTCATTAGCAGTGAGTCCGATTCGGCCGCTCTCGCACCTCTCCTTGCGACTCAAGCCTATAACGCGCCTATATTTTCCCTATGCCTCGTGCGGAAAATGGTCGGAGCCAAGACCGTCGTCGCCCAAAGGGTAGTGGATCGATATAAGAGGTGGCGCCGGGCAAGTACCGGCTGCGCGTCTTCGTGGGCACCGACCCGGTCACCGGATCACCACGACAGGTCACGCGCACTGTGCAGGTGTGAACACCTGCTCGAGCTCGCTTCGGATGCGATCGAGGAGTCAGGCGCCACTCGTGCCGAGCCCATCGACTACGAAGGCATCCCGGGAGCGCTACCTGCCGGACTACCGGTTCAGCGGCAGAGCACAGCACCACAAGAGCCACTATGCGCTCTCAGCTGCTGCCATGATCCGAGGCGGGGTGTACCCGGACTTGTTGGGTGAGGTCCAATGGTGGCAATCGGATGACTTCTGGACCTACGCCTTCTACGCGTTCCTGGCCTACGTGCGAGTTGCCGCCGAACGCACGGAACGATCCGTCGGAGACGTGGCGCGTTCAATCGCCGGCCGCCGAGGAGTGCCTCTCGACCTTCCGGATACGTGACGTCCTATCCTCCGGCTACGAACGCCACCACGACATAGGCGGCATGGCGGTCGAAGTTCTCCCGCCTGTGGTCGTAGACGGTCGTCGTCCTTGGATCGGCGTGGCGGGCAGCGATCTGGACGTCCCGGAGCGGGACTCCGGCATCCAAGGCCGCCATGATGAACGCTGCCCGGAGCATGTGGGGATAGACGACGCCGAGCCCAGCCTTCTTGCCGATCGAGCGGACCCAGCGATGGGCCGTGCGCCGATCCAGGCGCACCCCATCCCGACGACGGAGGATGGGGCCTTCTGACCGCTCCCCGATGACCAGGCGATCGTCCGGGCTGCCCTCGGAACCAGGGGGATGACCGCGGGCTTGCTGCCCTTGCCGAGGATGCGGAGGGTCCGGTGACCGCGATCGAAGGCGATGTCCTCGATGTTGGTCCCACAGGCCTCACTCACCCGGAGGCCGTTCAGTCCCAGTAGGACGGCGAGTGCCGCATGGTCCTGGTCGAATCGCTCGGCGGTGAACAGGAACGTGCCGAACTCCAGGCGATCCAACCCCCTACCCTCTGAAGGGTGGACCGTCGGCCGACGGACGTACTGGGCTGGGTTGGCGGCTACCCGGCCGTCGATGTGGGCGAACCGGTAGAAGCCGCAGACCGTGGAGAGCCGACGGTCGATGGTCGAGGGGGCGAGACCCTTCTCCTCCATGGACGTCCGGTAGAGCTCGATGTGGGGACGCTTGGCGTCGAGCACCGCCAGATGGGCGTCGGAGGCCCACTGGAGAACGTACGGAGGTCGTAACGGTAGGCATCGAGTGTTCGGCCGTTGTACCTGGCCAGAAATGCCGCCGCCGCGACCTCGGCCTCGTCGAAGAGAGGGTCCTCGATGACGGTGGCGAGCACGGCTGGGGGCGAGTCGAGAATGGACATGGTCTTCCTCCTGATCGTGGGAAGGCCAGCCAACACCTGTCCCACCGAGACCCGAGGCTCGGCGAAACCGCCCGACCAGGCGTCAACAGGATTCGGGCGACGCGGAGGTGGGGTGGCTTGACGCTTCGTTCAGCTGGCGCGACGAATCACCGCGTGGCCGTCTCGCACGAGCCTGGCGATGCTTCGGTCATTCGAGAGATTCTCACCAAAGCCGACCACGAGCTCATTGCCGACTGCGGTCGCCAGCTTCTCGAGAGTCTCGAGTGTCGGTCGGGACCCGCCCCCTTCCATTCGGGCGATCGCCGACTGCGTCGTTCCCATCCGCTCCGCCAGCTGTGCCTGGGTCAATCCGGCCTCGGAACGGAGGCGGTAGACCATTTCTCGGAAGGCGCTGATTCGGGCTTCATCCTCGTACGCGTCTCGCCCCTCTTCGGTGACGGGGTGCTCCGCTCTGGCTTCGTCCCAACTCGCCCGCTTGCTCATGATTCCCAATCCTCCTCGTCAGTGGTGTGCTCTTCGGCCACGCATCGATCCATCGCCTGCCTCGCTCGTTGAATTTCTCGCTTCTCCTGGCGTTGGGTCTTCACGAACACCGTGAGAAGAATGATCCGTCGTCCGGGGGCGATCCAGTACGTGATCCGTGTTGGACGGCCTGCCAGCTAGAACCGAAGCTCGCGTAACTTGCCGTCCAGTTGGCGAGTGCGGGCTCGTCAAGCAGTGGACCCATCTCGGCCAGTCGGTCAATGTGAAAGCGCACTCGGTCAGCGTCAGTGCCCCCGAGGGCATTGAACCAATCCCGGACTTCAGGCTCGAGCTCAACGGAACCCCACATAGCGTCTATGCTATATGACGAGCGGACCCTGTCAACACACGGCAGCGCTGAAGGACTCGCTTGTTGGACGCAAGCACGTTCTTCAGCGACCGGTCGGGTGTGGGCTCATAGCCGGTGTTTTGGGACGGTGGCGTGGTAGCATGACACCATGACGAAGAACATCACGGTGCGCCTTCCTGACGACTTGGCCGCGGACGCCGAGGCTTTGGCCCGCGTCGAGGGCACGAGCCTGAACGAGACGGTCAAGCAGTCCCTACTCGAGGCGGTGGAACGCCGTCGGAAGAGTCCGGAGTTCAAGGCCAGGCTGACCAGGATTATCGAGGAGGATCGGGAGCTTCTCGAGCGCTTGGCGCGGTGAGCGTCGAGTACCCGGATCTGTCCGACTATCTGGCTGTCGCGACGGCCGTCACCGGAACCGAGCCTGTTGCCCTGTTGCACAGCATGAATATTGACCTGGCCGACTCGGCACTTCACGCCCCTGCGGGCAGCTGGGGCGAGGAGGACTTCTACCCGGACTTCGTCGACAAGGCAGCCGTGCTGCTGGTTCGTCTGGCCAAGAATCACCCGGCGGATGGGAACAAACGAGCGGCCTGGGTGACCTTGCGACTGTTCATCGAGATGAATGGGTGGTCCTGGATTCCCTACCCCGGTCCCGACGAGGCCGAGCACGCGGTGCTCGCCGTGGCGAGCGGTGAGTGGGACGAGGAACGAACCGCGGTATGGCTCCGTCCTCTGCTGATAGGCC
>CABEBP010000135.1_pt1 | contig 16743 bp, 18 predicted proteins | sample 3132621 | NCBI WGS metagenome assembly CABEBP01 (sample SAMEA5534346, study PRJEB31848) | metagenome | biome: tundra; feature: field; material: soil | place: USA | collected 2013-05 | depth 0.45 m | reverse complement strand
TCGATGGCCATGCCCGCGGCAAGTGCGAGAGCCTCGACCAAAGCCTCGTCATCATCGGTGAATTCGGGCGAGCCGAGCTTGTCGGTGAGGTAGAGGTTCCCGTACACCTCGTCGCGTACCTTGATCGGCACACCCAGAAAGGAGGTCATCGGAGGATGGTTGGACGGGAAGCCGTAGCTCTCGGAGTGGGAACCGAGACGAGCCAACCGGAGGGGAAGAGGATTGTTGATGATCATTCCGAGGATCCCCCTCCCTGTCGGGCGGGGCCCGATCCGATCCTCCTCGTCTGGCTCGAGCCCTACGGTGATGAATTCCACGAGGGCGGTGCGTTCGTCGTTGAGGACCCCGAGTGCACCGTAGCGAGCGCCCGTCATCGAGCAAGACTCTTCGATGACGTGGCGGAGCAAAGCCGGTAGTTCGAGATCAGCCTCGAGGAGAAGCGTAGCCTCCAGGACCCGGCGCAGCTTGACGGGATCGTCGATCGATCGGTAGGGCATTGAGACCCAGCGTACTGACGGGGCCTTGCCTCGTGCACGGGATCCCGAGGTTCGGAGAGGCACGGCTTGGGCCTTCACCGACTGTTCATCAAGAAGAAGTTGCCCAATGGTGGCTGAATTGGGAGGATGGCCGGGTGACTCTGTCCGTTTTCCTTCTCGATGACCATGAGTTGGTCCGTACGGGCCTTCGATCGTTGCTCGAAACAACAGACGACCTTGTCGTCGTGGGTGAGGCGGCGACTGTCGCTGATGCCTTGACCCGGATCCCTCTCACTCATCCTGATGTGGCGATCCTCGATGTCCGGCTTCCCGATGGAAGCGGGGTCGAGGTCTGTCGAGAGATCCGATCGCTCTTACCGGAGATCGCCTGCGTGATGCTCACCTCCTATGCCGACGACGAAGCGCTGTTTGCCGCCATCATGGCGGGTGCGGCCGGCTACGTGTTGAAACAGGTCGGGGGCACCGAGCTGGTGGACGACATCCGACGTGCAGGCGCCGGCCAATCGCTGCTCGATCCCGCACTCACCGAGCGGGTGCTCGAACGGCTCCGTGCCGGTCCGAATGAGGATCCCCGGCTGGCGAGTCTCACCCCACAAGAGCGCCGCATCCTCGATCTCATTGCGGAGGGACAGACCAACCGTCAGATCGCCGGCGCGCTTTACCTCGCTGAAAAAACGGTGAAGAACTACGTCTCCAACCTCCTCGCCAAGCTCGGCATGCAGCGGCGCACCCAGGCAGCGACCTACGCGGCGCGCCTGGACGAGCGATCAACCCAGGCATCCCGCACCGACGCCACCGGGACCTAAAGAGGACTCAAGACCGCTGTCTCGGTCGAGGTGGCTGCTGATCTAGTCGCCCATCTCCTTTGAATGAAGCCCGAAGGGATACTTGAAGGGGTCACCTTATCGCCCGTTGGCCTTTTCGTCGCCTCTGAGGCCATCCTCGTGGGAGGCCATATTGAGCGTTTCGACGGACATGAACTACTTCGGCACCGTCCTCGTGTCCTGAATCATCAATTAGCCAGAAATATTGCCTGAGCGGGAATTTCGGGGTCGGAGGGCGCGTTCTTCCATGTGACCATGGAGGTGCACATGTCCGAACGAGGCCGCCCGAAGCAACCGTTGATTCTGACCGATGAAGAGCGTGCAACGCTCGAGCGCTGGGCGCGTCGCCCGAAGAGTCCTCAGTCTCTAGCTTTGCGATCGAAGATCGTGCTGGCGTGTGCCGAGCCGGGGGTGACCAACCAGGCGGTGGCGGCAGCGTTGAGGGTGAACCAGGTGACCGTCGGGAAGTGGCGGAGCAGGTTCATTCTCAAGCGACTCGACGGACTGGTCGACGAGCCCCGACCGGGTTCTCCCCGCACCGTCAGCGATGAGGATGTGGAAGCCGTCATCGTGAAGACGCTGCAGGAGAAGCCGAACGACGCCACCCACTGGTCGACCCGGTCCATGGCGAGAACGACGGGGATGTCCCAGTCGGCGATCAGCCGGATCTGGCGGGCCTTCGGATTGAAGCCCCACCTCGTCGACACGTTCAAGCTGTCGTCGGACCCGCTCTTCATCGACAAGGTGCGAGACATCGTCGGGCTCTACCTGTGCCCTCCTGACCACCCCGTGGTTCTTTGTGTCGATGAGAAGACCCAGGTGCAAGCGCTCGATCGCACCCAACCGATCTTCCCGCTGCTCCCAGGAGTGCCAGAGTCACGACGACAACTACAAGCGAAACGGAACCATCGACCTCTATGCCGCCCTCAAGCTCGCCACTGGGGAGGTCACCCACCAGTTCACCCCCCAGCACCGGGCCATCGAGTTCAAGAAGTTTCTCGTGCTCATCGACAAGTCGGTGCCGAAGGAACTCGACGTCCACATCGTCATCGACAACCACTCGACCCACAAGACCCCGGCCATCAAGAAGTGGCTACTCGCTCACCCCAGGTTCCACGTGCACTTCACGCTGACATCCAGCTCATGGCTGAACTTGGTCGAACGATGGTTCGGGGAGATCACTGAGAAGTGGATCCTCCGCGGCACCCATCGCAGCGTCAAAGAACTCGCCGACTCCATCACCCAGTGGATCGGGACCTGGAACGAAAACCTTTGTCCCTACGTCTGGCACAAGACCGCCGACGAGATCCTGGATTCCCTCAGGGGATATCTTGAGCGTATTGTTGATTCAGGACACTAGCTTAAAACTCGACAATTGATTGAATGGTGCCCGGCGCGGCAATGGTCTGATGACACCGAGGTAGGCGATCGCTCTGGATCGGGAAGTTCTCATCCAATATCCGGGGCGCCACGGCGGGTCTGTTAGCCCGCCTTTCGATACCAGGGGTAGCGGATCTTGTGCCGCCCGTGCCCAAGTGAGGGGAGAGGGGCCGTGCGCTCCGGGACCGGCGTCGCGTGGGTGGACTCTCTACACGCAGCACAGGCACGAGTTCCGTCGACTAGTCGGGTCACGGCGACGACGCCGCAATGTTCGCATGGCCGTCCGACATACACCTGCGTGGTGGACCGTGTCTGCAGTAGCGACATTTCGTCGAGACGCTGCTGGAGATCGTCTCGAAGCAGAAACGCGCCCGACTCGGAACGATAGACGAGGTCCCACGTGAGCAACTCGTGGAGTAAGGGTCCAAGCCGGTCGAGACGATGCCCGGGACTACCGACTCCCAAGGCGACTGGGACGGATCGTAGTGTCTGGCTGCTGGCCAAAGTTCTCACGTTCATACCTTTCATACTTGAGCCGTCTGCACTCTTCGGACAGGGCCGAAGGTCACGACTTGGCCGTCCACAGGGTGCACCACCGGATCGCCTTCTGGGCCAGCGACTTGGGACTTTCGGCACTTCTTCGCATCGCCCTCCGGAGTAAAGATGGCCAAACTGCAGACCGACGAAGGGAGGGACCCGTATGGCAGTAACTACGCGAATGGAAGGACTGCCCTTCCAAGGCGCCGACGGGAGTGTTGGTCCCCCTGGCCCGAGAGAAGCTCTCGCTTGGATGTTTACAGGGCAGTTCACAGCCCGGGCGGTCATCTTCGAGGAGGGACTGCATGACGGTAGTGCCTGACCCCCTCGCTCTCCCTGGTGGTGATGAGGCTTCGTCAAAAGGTGCCAGTAGCCGCCGACCAGAGAGCCCATCTCGTGGCTGCGACCAGCCTGGCGTGCTGAGGGATCCTGAACCCGCGACGGGCAGCGCGACGCTTCTGGCAGCCGCCATTGGGCTCACCTCCACCGAGGCGGCAGCGCGCCTCGCCGCGGGAGGCCCGAATCAGCTTCCGACAGCGAGGATGGTGCCTATCTGGCGCCAGTTTGTCAGTCAACTGGTGCAGTTCTTTGCCCTGATGCTGTGGGTTGCCGGAATTCTCGCCTTGGTCGCCGGATTGCCCCAGCTAGGGATGGCTATATTCATCGTGATTCTGATCAATGGGACGTTTGCCTTCGCCCAGGAATTTCGGGCCGAGCGGGCTTCCGAGCGTCTGAGGGACCTTCTACCGCGCCGTGTGAGCGTGATTCGTGACGGCGATCGGCGGGAGATCGACACCACTGAGCTGGTGTCGGGAGATCTCGTGGTCCTGCGCTCCGGCGATCGCATCTCTGCCGATATGGATGTGGTGCATGCAGAAGACCTATCGATGGACACCTCGATGCTTACTGGGGAAAGCGCCGCAGTCGACGTGGGCGAAGGAGAGAAGATGTTCGCCGGCTGCTTCATCATCGGCGGAGAGGGCACAGCGGCGGTAAGCGCCACCGGGGCACGCACGCGACTCGCGTCGATCGCCGAGCTGACTCAGAAAGGACATCGACCGAAGAGTCCACTCGAACGAGAACTCAACCACGTAGTTCGCACCATCGCCCTCATCGCAATCGGGGTCGGCGGGGCCTTCTTCGCCCTTTCGCTGCTCATAGGCGGTTCGCCTCGCGACGGATTCCTCTTCGCAGTAGGTGTGACGGTCGCCCTTGTTCCTGAGGGCCTCCTTCCCACCGTCACGCTTTCCCTGGCGGCGGGAGCCCAGGAGATGGCCCGCCGCCATGCCCTCGTCCGCCACCTTGAGTCGGTCGAGACCTTGGGCTCGATTACCTTCATCTGCTCGGACAAGACAGGCACAATCACTCGCAACCAGATGGCGGCCGTCGAAGTGTGGACGCCGAAGGGAACGGCCAGGGTGGTCGGGGTCGGCTACGAACCGGTTGGTGTAGTCGACGTGCCCGAGAAGGCGAGACGGGAGGTGACCGAGTTGGCCCGCGTTGCTGCCAGGTGCTCCGATGATCGGGCGGTGGAGCGGCAGGGCACTTGGGTTCCTGACGGGGACCCCATGGAAGCAGCGCTCTTTGCATTGGCTCAGCGCTGTGGAGTCGATGTCGAGGCCGATGCAGTGGAGTGGCCACGGACCCATGAATACTCATTCGATCCAGAGCGTCGGATGATGTCGGTCGTCGTAGGTGACGAACTGCTGGTGAAGGGGGCTCCCGAGAGTGTCCTGGGTCGGTGTAACTCAGTTTCCGGAGCAGAAGACGCCGTCCAGGCATTGACCCGGCGGGGCCTCCGGGTGATCGCTGTGGCGTCACGGTCGCTTGGTGATCAGCCAAAGGATGCGACGGCGGCACAACTGGAACGGGACCTCACGCTTCTGGGCTTGATTGGAATTGAGGATCCTCCGCGGCCCACGGTTCGGGATGCGCTGGTCGCTTGCAGATCAGCCGGAATCCGAGTGGCCATGTTGACCGGCGACAATGCCGAAACAGCAAGGGCTATCGCCAGAGAGGTGGGATTGATCGACGATGGTGGCCTTGTCCTCTCCGGAACGGATCTCCCAGCCGACGAGGCCGTGCTCGGCGCATTGGTCGATCGCAGCGACGGTGTCGTGATCAGCAGGGTGACTCCCGAGGACAAGCTACGCATTGCCACAGCTCTCCAGCACCGAGGGCACGTGGTGGCCATGACCGGGGACGGCGTGAACGATGGTCCCGCCTTGCAGATAGCGGACATCGGAGTGGCCATGGGGGAGTCAGGGACCGATGTAGCACGCGAGGCTGCCGATCTCGTTCTCCTCGACGACGACTTCGGCACCATCGTGACAGCGGTGCAGAACGGCCGCATCACCTTCACCAACATGCGACGGTTCCTCACGTATCACTTGGTCGCGAATGTGGCTGAACTGACGCCTTTCGTCATCTGGGCGGTGTCAGGTGGGCGGTTCCCGCTAGCTCTTGGGGTGCTACAGATTTTGTGCTTCGACGTCGGTGCAGATGTCCTCCCCGCCCTCGCACTAGGGGTCGAGCGCTCCTCGGGTAGCCCACTCAACCAACCACTTCAAGGTCGACACCTCATCGATCGAAAGGTCCTGACGAGGGTCTTTGCGGTGCTTGGTCCGGCCGAGGCGGCGATGGAGATGGTGGCCTTCTGTACTGCCCTCCTGGCGCTTGGTTGGGTGCCCGGCCATGCCTTTCCCCACGGCGCCGACCTGCGCTCGGCGTCGGGGGCGGCCTTTGCCACGGTCATCCTTTGCCAGATCAGCGTGGCGTTTGCTTGCCGGAGCGCCACCCGTTGGCCGGGTCGGCTCGGCTGGTTCTCCAATCGCCTTCTGCTGGTGGGCGTCGGTGTGGCATTGCTCTTGTTGGGCTGCTTTCTCTTCATCCCTCCGGTAGCCTCAATTCTCGGTCAGGCACCGCCACCAGCGCTGGGCTGGGCCGTGGCGGTGACCGGGGTCCCGGTCATGTTGGCGGTGGACGCCCTCCATAAGTCGATTCGCCGCCGGCGTGCGCGCGTTCCCACACCTCCGGACGCCCGGCGAGGCTTCACCGTCTTGTCGGCCGGTCACGGCCGTATCGGATGAGGAACGTTCGACCCTTGTCCGGAGGCTCTTCTGGTCTATCGGATTCGCTCCGATCCCGTTCGGAGTGAAGACGTGCCCGCTGCAACCCGGGGGCAAGAACGGCAGAGATCGACATGGCCACATGATGAAGTGGATACGGGACGTTGAAGGATTCAGAAAAGGTTCGGCGTGGTGCCGTGGCGTTCAGCGCATCACTTGTGGAGACGCTGTCCAAGCAGGGCGACCGACAATCAAAGACATTTCGCCTTGTACTTGGTCCCGCCAACGGGACCTAAGGCCCTACTTCACCGGTTCGGCAGAATTCGGACTAGCGGTGAACCGGAAGATGTTGGAGGTGCTGTCAGATGATGTTCGGGTACGGCAATGGAGCGTGGCATCCCTGGGCGGCGGTCTTGATGGGGGTAGGCATGCTGGTGTTCTTGGTATTGGTGATCTGCGGAATGGTCGCTCTGTTCCGAATCTCAGGGTCGGGACGGTCATCCGGTGATTCCGACCCTAACCAGATCCTGAAGGAACGTTTGACGCGTGGAGAGATCGACATAGAGGACTACAAGCGTCGCCGGGACTTGATCAGTTCGTCTCGGAAAGGTTCCGGCCCTTCCTCGTTCCGGTTTTCGTCGTTTGGGCTTGGCAACCATGACGATGGCGGCACTCGCCGGTAGTGGTGCGTTCCGCGGTCGGGCCGTTCCGGCGGCCCGGCGCTACCAAGCCCCCGGAGGTTTGCCTGGCCAGCGCGGAGCGACTCCGAAGTACCCGTTGGGGATAGCCCTTTTTCAGAATCAAATCATGTGCCATTTGGACAGCACTCCCATCGCCAGGGCTATCGCCTCCTCCGGTTTCGTCCCCGAGGTGTCGATGACTGCTGACGGCACCCAAGGGTCCATCGAGCGGCTCATAGCTGCTCTCACCTTGGGTGTCGCATCAGACGCATCGGCATTCTCCGACAGTCGCCGCACGATCCGGCGATCTGCCTCTTCCGGCGTGACATCACAGCGCAATTCGACTAGATCGCTCCCCGTATGATCGGCCATCACCCGTGCCGCATCGCGCCAGGCAGCGTCAACCCATGAGGCATCGAGGATCACCGATTTGCCGGATTCGAGTAACAATTCGGCCTGCCGAATCAGCTGGCTGTAGACAACTCCTGTCGCCGCAGGACTGTAATCGCCCATGAGGTAGCCGGGCACCCGCTCCTCTGTGATCCGGCTCATCTCCCTGCGGATCTCGTCGGAGCGGAAGACAGTCCAACCCCGGGCGGCCCCGAGACCGGCAGCGATCGTGGATTTGCCGGAGCCCGGGAGCCCGCCCACGAGCACGACCGTCACTTGGGCCTGCCGAAGATGGCTGAGGGCAAGTGCATGAAGGAGCCGCGCTTCCTCTCGGGCATCGTCTGCTCCTTGCGCCGAACGGAAGCAGCACACCTTTGCCCGAACGTAGGCTCGAGACGCGCAGTAGTAGTGGACAAGAGAAGTTGGGAAGCGGTCGCCTGCCAATTCCTGATAGTCGAGAAGGAAGCGGGTGGCCGCCTCAGGGTGGCCGAGTCGCTCGAGGTCCATGGCCAGAAAGGCAACATCCGCGATGACATCGCAGTAGCGCAATTGGTCGCAGAACTCGATGCAGTCGAGGATTCGCACCCCGTCATCGAGACAGAAGATGTCCTCGGCCTGAAGATCCCCGTGTCCGTCACATACGCGTCCCGAAGCAATCCGCTCGCTGAGCAACGGCTCGCGACCTTCGGTCCAGCGGAGCGCCAGCGATCGGATCTCTGTCTCAATCGTTCTGTCGAGAATCGTTCCCACGAAGTTCTCAGTCTCCGCAAAATTGGCCTCCCATCCAGCCTGCAGCATGGCACCGGTTGCCGCCGCCGAGATGTCAGGCGAGCGCGCTGCCTTGCTGTGGAACGCGGCCAGAGTCTTGGCCACCTGACGAAGCCACCGGTTGGAGTCAGTCCCCTGGCCGACTAGTGCGGCCAGTCGGCGGCTTTCAGGCATGCGACGCATGACGACCATGTGGTCGATGGGCTCGCCGTCGAACTGGACGTCGGCAACGCCTAAGTAGACGTCCGGCGCCAACCGTCGGTTGAGCGCCACCTCACGCTCGCAGTCGAGCCGGCGGACGTCTCGTTTCTGAAAGTCGAGAAACCCGAACTGCACCGGTTTTCGCAACTTGTAGACCCGATCACCAACAAAGAAAAGCGTCGAGATGTGCGTCTCCGCGACCCCAGCCGGAGCCCTCATCTCACCTGGTGGATCCACTACCTGGTCCCGACCCCTGGGCTTCCCCGCTCTATGGATAGAGGTGGATCTGTCATCGAACGGACACTGGGCTCCGCTGGCTGGGATCCTCGGCACTGACTTGCGCTCTTGGATTCTGACCATGCCGAGGCCCACCGGGGGTCGGCCCGAAGAGCGGGTGGACGCGTGAGCGTGCACCCATCCCACATCAGACGACCACCTGACGACTCTACTGCCCGCTCTAGTTCCATCAGCGAGCTGACGCCACTCTCATCGGGCACGTACAGCGCCGGGGTCTGCAACTCGAATTCGCGACGGCCGTCTGCAATCAGCTCTTTCACTACGGAGATCAGGCTGGCGGAAGTCGTTTCATCGAACGTGCCCGCCAACCGAATGTTGACGGGCACGCGCTCGACGTCGATCCATATCTCGAGAGCCACATCTCGCATCCATGCCGCGCCGGTTTGGTAGAGCAGACCGCGGACCGACGGATCACTATTGTGCGATGGCTTCCCGCACTCGCCCTTCAGTCCAAATTCCATCGCACTCAAGCACCACGTTCCATCAACGACACCAGCCACCTCATGCCTGACCTATGAGCAGGTAGACCCACAATTTGTTGACACGCCAGGGTCATCCTCTCCTCCGTTTCGTTTGCTTTCCACTCATGGCGGCACCGCCTCAGGCCATGATCCGATATTCGACCCCATAGAGATAGAGCCAAAAGTCACCAATTCCTGGCCCCAATGACCTGCGATGGCGTCTGATTCCTTGTTGGGCCGAGTCAAGGATCCAGGGAGCGGCGCATGAGCGCCAGAACACATGCCAACGGGGGCGATCTGCTGGCTAGCTTCGAGCTCCCAGGTTTGTGACTAGGCCGTCACGGTCTCGAGTCTGGGGGAGGATCATGCGGGAGGCCACTGCGGCCGGGTCACTGCGCTCCGATGGAGCGCTCACCTCTCTCATCACCCAGATCGGCACTGTGGGACCTTCGGCCCTAGTGAGCTGGGATGGAATGCCCGACCATAGAGAAGCAAGGAGCAGAGTGAAGGAGGACAACATGCATGCGAGCGAAGGTGACCGTATCGTGATCCACGGGCACCGCACAGGCGAGCCGGACCGCGATGGTGAAGTGCTCAGGGTACTAGGCGCCGACAGCAACCCGCCCTACGTCATCCGCTGGGGTGATAGTGGGCACGAGAGCATTTTCTTTCCCGGCTCTGATGCCACCATCGAACACTTCGAGCACAGTTCGAGCTGAGACCGGTCGACGTGGAGGACGAGTGCCACAGGATTAGGAGCACTCATGCGAACGATTGAAGGTTTGCGACGCTCTGGTGTGGGCATCGAAGCAAACCGGACGATTCACGACGCCGAGTCGATGATGGAACAGACTGGGGTCGGTGTACTCGCCGTCCTGGATGGCGGGAGACTCGTCGGTATCGTAACCGATCGCGATCTCGTACGGCGGGGTCTCGCCAGGGGCCTGCTCGCCGAGGCCCGGGTCGATGGCGTCATGACTTCACCGGTTGTCACCATCGACGACGATACCGGTCTCGACACCGCTTTTGGACTGTTCCGAACTCAGGCAGTCCGTCGGCTGGCTGTGGTGCGCGGCGGTCATTTCATTGGCATGATCACAGTGGACGACCTGATCGTTGACCTGACGGCAGATCTGCACGACCTCAGTCGGCCGGTCGAGGCTGAAATCCTGTTGGCGCAACGCGACAGCCTGCTGCCGGCGACCAGGTAGAAAGACGGCGCAGGACTAGTAGCGAATCAACCCACACGTGCGAACGTGTCGAGAGGCCTGCGACCGGCCCGGACCAGCAGCGACACTCGCGACCAGGTGTGCGCGCCGTCGTCCATCACACTGGCCCCCGGGGATGGCTCACAACCAAGTACGCGCCGCAAAGCAACATGATCTCCGGCCCCCCTGCAGGTTAATGAGGACCTTCGACCCTGGCGCCGGTCGTCCATCCAGCGGATGGTTGGGGGTATGAGGACCGGTGGGTTGGTAAACGAATCTGTCCAGGCAGTGACTCGTGCAGCCCGACCGGTGACCGGCGTGGCCGAAGACTACGACTCACTGCTCGATTTCATCGGCGATCGACGTGTCGTGCTGATTGGTGAGGCCTCGCACGGCACCCACGAATTCTACCGAGAGCGTGCTCGGATTACTCGGCGACTCATCGACGAACGGGGGTTCACCGTGGTGGCGGTCGAGGGGGACTGGCCCGACGCGTACCGGGTGAACCGGTATGTGGCGGGCATGTCGGGCGATGCCGACGCCGACACTGCCCTGGGGGGGTTCCGGCGCTTTCCCACTTGGATGTGGAGGAACCGCGATGTGCTGCACTTCGTCCAGTGGCTCCGGGCCCGCAATGACGCACAGGCACATCCGGCAACCAAGGCCCACTTCTACGGCCTCGATCTCTACAGCCTACGAACTTCGATCGAGGCCGTAATCGACTATCTCGACCGGGTGGACCCGTCCGAAGCTCACAGGGCACGCCAACGCTATTCGTGCTTCGACCACGTCGATGCTGAAGGTCAGGCCTACGGGCATTCTCTGGCCTTTGAAGGCGCGACCCCCTGCGAAGACGAGGTCGTTGCCCAGCTCCTGGAGCTGCGGCGCCGCTCGGAGTTGTACCTCCGGCGTGACGGTTGGGTGGCCGAGGACGAGCAGTTCTACGCCGAGCAGAACGCACGGCTGGTCCGCGATGCGGAGGAGTACTACCACCAGATGTACCGGGCGGAGATCTCCTCATGGAACCTTCGCGACCGGCATATGGCCGGCACGCTCGAGGCCCTGATCGAACATCTCGACCGTCAATCGGGGCACACCAAGGTGGTTGTGTGGGAGCACAACTCGCATGTGGGCGATGCCCGTGCCACGGCGATGGGGGCTCGTGGCGAGCTCAACGTCGGCCAGTTGGCACGGGAGCGCTACGGAGGTGACACCGCGCTGATCGGCTTCACCACGTTCAACGGCCGGGTGACTGCCGCGCCGGATTGGGGTGCGCCCGCCGAACGGAAACACGTCCGTCCTGCCCGTACCGGTAGTCACGAGGCGCTCCTGCACGCGGTCGGCATTCCCCAGTTCTGGGTGGCCACAGCCGACGTCGCTGCCTACGAGGTGCTGTCGGAGCCACGGCTTGAACGGGCAATCGGCGTGATCTACCGGCCCGAGACCGAGCTCCAGAGCCACTACTTCGAGGCCCATCTGGCCCAACAGTTCGATGCTGTCATCCACATGGACAGCACGCGTGCCCTCGAACCTCTGGAACGCACTCCACTGTGGGATCGTGGGGAACCGCCCGAGACGTTTCCGACGGGCTTTTGACATGACGATCCGGTGCGGGGAGAAGACGGCATCGTGACCTTCCGGGATCGGCGCGAGGCGGGACAGCTCTTGGCCGAGCGTCTGGCACCTCTCCGTGACGAGCATCCCGTGGTTTTGGCACTCCCGAGAGGTGGCGTACCGGTGGCTGCGGAGGTGGCCCGCTCCCTCGGTGCGCCGCTCGACGTCATCGTCGTCCGTAAGCTCGGCTTGCCGTTCCAGCCCGAACTCGGATTCGGGGCCATCGGGGAGGGTGGTATCCGCGTGCTCGATACCGATCTGGTCCGCAAGGCCGGTTTGACCGAGCGGGAGCTGGCCGATGTGGAGGCCCACGAGCGAACTGAGCTCATGCGCCGAGTCCGGCGCTATCGGGGAGATCGGCCGCCGATGCCGATAACCGGTCGAACGGTGGTGATTGTCGACGACGGCCTTGCCACCGGTGGGACGGCTCATGTCGCCGTGCAGGTGGCCCGTGCCCAGGGTGCCCGTCGGATCATCCTGGCCGTCCCGGTGGCACCACCCGAGACGGTCACCCAACTGCAATCCGTGGCCGATCAGGTGGTGAGCCTCATCAGCCCCTCGCGCTTCGTTGCCGTCGGCCAGTGGTACGACGATTTTGCACAGACGTCGGACGATGAGGTTGCTGCACTTCTACGCCGTGGCGCCGGAGCTGGGGGTCCGGGCGGGACACCGTGGCAACGCGTGGATCGGGAGGTCGTTATCAGCCCGGATGGAATTGAACTCGAGGGACGGCTCGACGTGCCGGCCGGTGCTAAGGGGATCGTGCTCTTCGCCCACGGTAGTGGGAGCAGCAGGCACAGCCCTCGTAACCAGTCGATGGCCCGGGCCTTCCACGCCACCGGTTTGGCCACGCTGTTGTTCGATCTGCTCACGCTCGAGGAGAGCGCTGATCGCCAACGCGTCTTCGACATCGAACTGCTCGGAAGCCGCTTGCTGGCTGTGACTGCATGGATCCGTCGACAGCCAGATGTCGCGGCGCTACCCTGCGGGTACTTCGGCGCCAGCACGGGAGCGGCGGCTGCCCTGTGGGCAGCCGCTTCGCCCGGAAACGACGTTGGTGCAGTGGTGTCACGGGGCGGGCGTCCCGACCTCGCCAGTGCGAAACTCCCGGCCGTTCGATGCCCGACCCTGCTCATCGTCGGTGGTGCCGATGATGCGGTCCTCGAGCTCAACCGCGAGGCTGCCTCCCGCCTCCGTTGCTACCACCGTCTGACCATCGTCCCAGGGGCGACCCATTTGTTCGAGGAGCCGGGAGCGCTGGACGCGGTGGCACGGCTGGCAATCAGCTGGTTCGCAGACCACCTCGCGATGCCGTGCCCGGGCGAGAGCCACATGTGTCCGCGGACTCATCCAGCAGATGCGTCAGGTGGCACCAAGGCGGGTGAGTCAAGGATCACGGAGATCGCCGACGCGTAGGGCCACGGTTCGATTGCAAGCTAAGCACGGGATCTCCTTCATGGCGAGCACGACCTCGAATGGCTCAAGAACCCGGCGACGATGGTGCTCAACGCATGGGGCTGCACCCCCGACTGCGCCTTCTGCGGCGGATTGCGCAGCGGATATCCGATCACTTGCCGCCGTCGCCGCCCGCCTACCGTTCCCGCCCACCTAGCGTCCCGCCAGCGCCTGGTCGAAGACAAGAGCGCTGACCATCCCCGGGCAGACGGCGTAGCCCGCATTGCGGACTTAGACAGTTTGTCGTCTCGTGTACTTCCCAGCCTCCGGGCACTCCCCTGCTACAAGGGACCAACGGCTCGTCGTCGGCGCCCCGTTGGACCGCTAACAGGGACGTTTGGGACCTTCGGCCCAAGACGTGTTCCGAGCACCGCTGACCGATTACTCCGAATTGGCGCCGATTTGATCGATAGGAGCGACCGAAGGCTGGCCCAGCGCCGATCCGCTGCTCGGCGCCTATCGGAGATTCCACCTCCTCATCTGACCAATCTCAGCTTGGCTGGAACAGCACAGGTTGACCGCGGTCACGTCCCCGAAGGGGCAACCTAGCCTGGCCTGAACCCGGAAACTCACATCTGTGGCGCAGTCGCAGTCATTGATTGATCACACTCGGCCCCTGGCCGCAACCGATGGTTGATCCCATGCCACGGCGAGCGCGTCACGATTTCTCGTGAAGGATCCAAGGTAAGTTTGGGAGACAGGCCAAAAGGCCAGAACGCGGAACGGGAGCGTGTGATGCCATGAAGATCGCCGACAATGTCACCCAACTCATAGGCCATACTCCGCTGGTGCGGTTGCGGCACGTAACAGATGGTGCGGTGGCCGACGTCGTGGCCAAGCTCGAGTACTTTAACCCGGCTCAGAGCGTGAAGGACCGCATCTCCGTGGCGATGGTCGAGGCCGGCGAAAAGGCGGGTGCGATCGATCGGGACACGGTGATCCTGGAGCCGACCAGCGGGAACACCGGGATCGGACTGGCCATGGTGTGCGCGGCCCTTGGCTACCGTTGCGTGTTCACCATGCCCGAGACGATGAGCAATGAGCGGCGGATGCTGCTCAAGGCCTACGGTGCCGAGCTGATCCTGACGCCTGGACCGGAAGGGATGGCCGGGGCGATTGCCAAGGCGCAGGATCTGGCTGCTGCGGACTCCCGTTATTTCGTTCCGCAACAGTTCGACAATCCGGCGAACCCGGCCATCCACCGGACCACCACGGCCGAGGAAATCTGGGCGGACACCGACGGCGACGTGGACATCGTCGTGGCCGGCGTGGGTACCGGTGGCACCCTGACCGGGGTCGGCCAAGCCCTGAAGGAGCGCAAGCCGACGGTGCAGATGGTAGCCGTGGAGCCGGCAGCGTCGCCGGTGCTATCGGGCGGTGAGAAGGGCCCACATCCCATCCAGGGGATCGGTGCGGGGTTCATCCCCTCCGTGCTGGACACCAGCCTCATCGACGAGATTGTCACCGTCGAGGCCGACGACGCGATCAGCACCGCTCGCCGGATGGCCACACAGGAAGGGCTGTTGGTCGGCATCTCGTCAGGTGCTGCAATATGGGCGGCTGGGGAAGTGGCGCGTCGGCCAGAGCACGTGGGAAAGCTGGTGGTGGTGATGGTCCCGGACTCCGGTGAGCGCTACCTGAGCACGCCCCTGTTCGCCGAGCCGGACGACTGACGTCGTGTTCGCCACCATGCGCCGTGACGTACGGGCGGTCCGTGACCGCGACCCCGCGGCGCGCAGTACCCCCGAGATCGTGTTGTGCTACCCGGGTTTGCACGCCGTTTGGGCGTACCGGCTGGCCCACCGGCTCTGGTGCGGTGACCACCTGCTGCTCGGGCGGTTCGTCTCGACGGTCGCGCGGATGCTCACCGGAGTCGATATCCATCCCGGTGCCATCCTCGGCCCAGGGCTGTTCATCGACCACGCCTTGGGCGTGGTGATCGGCGAGACCGCCGAGGTCGGCGAGGACGTCACCCTGTACCAAGGCGTCACCCTGGGTGGAACGAGTCTCGTGCCGGGAAAGCGGCACCCCAGCCTCGGAGACCGGGTCACGGTGGGTGCGGGCGCTAAAATCCTCGGGCCTATCGAGATCGGGCACGACACCCGCATCGGCGCCAACGCCGTGGTGGTCCGCCCCGTGCCGCCAAGTTCGGTGGTGGTCGGCGTTCCGGGTCAGATCATCTCCCGCAGCCGCATAGCGAGCGGGCGACCCGATCTCGACAATGCCCACGCCCCCGACCTGGTCGGGGTGAGCCTCCAGCAACTGCTGTCTCGGGTCGACCGGCTCGAGACGACGGTCGACGGTCACCCCACCGCGTCCGGCATTCGCCCCACCACCTCGGGAATTTGGCCGGGGGAGGACTTCTCCATCTGAGGCCCCTTCTCGCCGGTCAGGACGGCTCGTGCTCCTCGACCGGCTCCAGCTGGATCCCGTGCCGGTTCGTCGGCAAAGGCACTCAACGGCGGAAACTTCTGGTTCGGTCCGACTGGTAACCACCACTTCCGGCGCTGTTTCGCACTCACAGTGCGTCCGCATGGTTACGTGCCGTGAGGAGAGCATCTCGACACCGTCTATCCGCCAGAGGTGGGTCATGATTTGATGGACCATCGGTCGGTGGTGACCAAGGCTGGGTGACGAGCAGCGGCTTGGTGCGCTGACGAACCACACAGAGCCTTGGAGACATGGGGTATACGAACCCTCAGCAAGCAGCGGATCACACCCATACCTACAGGTGCAGCCTCGAAAGGCGAATTGAGAGTGTGGCCTGACCCCTGCTGATGGATCAAGTGGAATCGGCTACGTCACCCCGAACGACGAGCACGGGGGGCGCGGGACGGCCATCCGCAAAGCCCGGGAAGCCGGGCTCGAATCGGCACGCCTACGCCGGATCATCGATCATCGAAATCAACACCAGCAGCAATCCGACCGGGGACCCCACGATGTCGTTTAATCGAATCGGGTCACTGTCACGCAGTCGGACACAGATCGTTCTGCTCTGGCTTACCGGCTGACGGGTACCTGCCAGATGAGTAACGTCCCACCGGTTCCCGGGCTCTCGATGACCAACTGCCCGTGCAGCTTCTCTGCCCGGCGCTGCAGGTTGACCAGGCCGAGCCCTGCCTGGGTGCTGCCGCTCTCGTAGATGCTGGAGCGAATCTGGCGGATCGTGTCATCGATATTCGAGATCACCGATCCCAGCCGGTCAGCCATCCCTGCCGCGGCTGCCTCTCCCGCCATGCTCTGGAGGGAGAGCCCCACTGCGAACAGGTGTTGGATCACCGTGTCGTGAAGGTCCCGGGCCATCCGGTCACGGTCCTCCAAGACGGCCACTTCTTGGACGCGTCGATGGAGGCGAGTGTTCTC
>CABEBP010000111.1_pt1 | contig 17749 bp, 16 predicted proteins | sample 3132621 | NCBI WGS metagenome assembly CABEBP01 (sample SAMEA5534346, study PRJEB31848) | metagenome | biome: tundra; feature: field; material: soil | place: USA | collected 2013-05 | depth 0.45 m | reverse complement strand
GGGGGCGGGCGGGATGCTCCGACTCAACCCCGACACCTCGGACCTGGTGAACCGGTGTTCCGTGCCGGCGCCCGACGGGGTGCGTCTGGTGGTGATGGGCGGCGTGCGCCGGGCCGGCGGTGGTTGCCTCTGCCCCGAGACCGCGTTGATCTCGGCGGCCGTGGCCGAAATGCATCTGCACCACGAGGACGTGGTGGTCATGGACACCCATGCCGGTGTGGAGCACTTCGGACGCTCACTGGCGCGGGGGTTCGACACCGCCATCGTGGTGGTCGAGCCGACGTTCAACGCGGTGCAGGTGGGCGTTGAGTCGGCCCAGATGGCGGCCGAGTTGGGAATCAGCTCGCTCCACCTGGCCGTCAACCGGACCAGGTCGGACGGCGACATCGTTCGCGTGCTGTCCCACATCGAACGCCTGGGGGGGTTCTGGTTCGCGTCGGTCACCGCCCTCCCGTTCGACGAATCGGTGCTCCAATGCGAACCGGCCGTCGACCACCTGCTCGAAGGGTCGCCGCTCGTTGACGCCATGGTCAGGCTGTCGACCGAGGTGGTGGCAACCCGCCTCCACCCGGCGGGTTCGGTGGCCTGATGCGGGCCATCGTCATCGGGACCGGTCCGGCGGGCATCACCGCGGCCGAGACCCTCCGCCGCCTTGACCCGTCGGGGTCCGTGGTGGCACTGACCACCGAGCCGTTCGCTCCGTACTCGCCTCCGGCGATGGCTGACCATTTCCTCACCGGCCGCGAGATGCCCCTCTACTGGAAGGGCCAGGACGTGGCGGACCGCCTCGGGATCGATGAGCGGCGCGGCGCACGGGTGGAGGGCATTGACACCGACAGCCACGAGGTGGTGCTCGCCGACGGGCAGCGGATTGGCTACGAGGGTCTGGTGGTGGCGTCGGGGAGCCGGCTCCACGCACCTCTCGCGGGCGCCGACCTTCCCGGGGTCCTCGACTTCAAGTCCCTCCGTACGGCGACCGAGCTCATCGGTCGGGTCCGCCGGGGCGAGGCCACGAGCGCCCTCATCGTGGGCAACGGGTTCATCGGCATCGAACTCTCGCTTCTCCTGGCCGACCTGGGCGTGGACGTCACGGTGATCGGTCGCCGCGACTGGGTGATGCCGAGGGTGCTCGACCCGGTCAGCTCGAAGGTCGCTGAGGCGGCGCTCACCTCCCGGGGCGTGACGCTGCGACTCGGGGTCGAAGCCGACGCCATCGTGGGTGACCCATCGGCCACCGGCGTCCGGCTGGCCGATGGCAGGCTCCTCGAAGCTGATCTCATCGTGGCGGCGACCGGAGTCAAGCCTCACACCGAATTCCTCAGCGGCTCAGGGGTCGATACCGGTTGGGGAATTCACGTCGACACGCGACTGGCTACCTCGGTGACCGGGATCGTTGCAGCCGGTGATGTGGCCGAAGCAGCTGACCGGCTCACCGGCGAGCGTTACGTCCACGCCATCTTCCCCAACGCCGTGACCCAGGCTCCGATCGCCGCGGCCAACCTGCTCGGGGCCGACCTCCGCTACGACGGAGCGGAGTCAATGAACAGCCTCAAACACCTTGGCGTACCCATCGTGGCCATGGGCACCATCGAGTCACCCGATGAAGTCCTGCGATGGCAGGAGGGTGCCGACCTGCGCGCCGTCTACTTGCGCGACGACAAGATCATCGGGGCTCAGTTGGCCGGTGACATCCGCGCAGTAGGCGTCTACCATTCCCTCATGGTGCAACGCATTCCCGTCGACCGATACGGCAGGCGCCTGGTCGAGCCCGGCTTCGGGATGGCCGACATCGTCTTCGACGGGTTAGGGCACGGATCGGCGAGCCGGTCGGCAGCCTGGCTGCATGCGGATTGTCTCGGTTGAAGGCCTCGTAGCCCAGCTCGGCAGCCCCCGGGGCCCGAGCCGCGCATCGTCGTGTCAGGGAATTTCGCCACCCCCATGGTGCTCGTGCATGCACTTGAGGCCGCCCTTGACCGGTGCCGGGTGTTCGCCCTCAATGCCCAGTCCGATTGGCCCCGACATCGTGGCTTCATCAGTGAAACGCCCTTTGTCGGGCCGGGCATGCGCCACGACCCGACGCTGGACTATGTCCCAATGCGCCTGTCGCTCGTTCCGCGCCTGTTCGACTCCCTACGGCCCGTCGACGCCGTCCTGATCCACACCTCGATGCCCCGAGAAGGGAAGATCTCCCTTGGGATCGAGGTCAACATCTTGCCGGCGGCAATCGAGCGGGTGCATGCCCGCGGGGGCCTGATCGTGGCCCAGTTGAATCCGAACATGCCCTACACCTTCGGTGACGGGGAGTTCCCGATAGAGTGGATCGACTTCGCTATCGAGGTCGACGAGCCCCTCAAGTTCCCTGAGCCTCGCCGGACCGAGGAAGCGGAGAAGAGGATCGGCCTGCAGATCGCTCACTTCGTCGATGATGGAGCAACCCTGCAACTCGGCATCGGACAGATCCCCAATGTGGCCGCCGGCGAACTGGTCTCCCGCCGGCACCTCGGCGTCTGGTCCGAGATGATCAGCGACGGCATACTCGCCCTCGAGCAGTCCGGCTCGCTCGACCTCGGCCGAACCGTCAATGCATCGTTCCTCTTCGGATCACCCGAGCTCTACGAATGGGCCCATCGCAACCCCCGACTGCGGATGACCCGGACCGAGATCATCAACGATCCGGTGCGCATCGCAGCAAACCCGGCCATGCTCTCGATCAACATGGCCCTGCAGATCGATCTGTTCGCCCAGGTGAATGCCAGCTTTGTTCGAGGCGCCGTTTACTCCGGATTCGGCGGCCAGCCCGACTTCGTGACCGGGGCCCTCCACTCGCCGGGTGGGCACGCTGTGGTCGCCCTGCACTCGTGGCATGACAAGACCGATGCCTCGTCGGTGCTACCGGTCCTCACCAGCCCGGTCACATCGTTCCAACACTCGGCGATCGTCAGTGAGCACGGTTGTGCCGAGCTCTTCGGTCGCTCTGAGAAGGCGCAGGCCCGATTGATCATCGAGCGAGTGGCCGACCCCCGAGCACGCGAGGACCTCATCGAGGCAGCGGGGACCCTCGGCCTCATTCGGGCGCACCAACCGGCCCACGGTTGAGCAGACGGCCCACGGATCTCGCACAGCTGGCCACTTCCACTACCGGATGCGCCTTGGCCCACGGGAAGTCGGGCTCGTACCCGCGTCATGTCCGCGACTCGCCCGACTGGCTAACATGACGATCAGTAACAAGTGTCGGGGCGCCAGTTGTGACGGTGTTTGGGACCTTCGCCCTTGGCGCGCTCGCCTCGCGTCGGCAATCGTCCTATGGAGAGGACTTTCGGATGGAGGTGCTGTGCGGATCGGTGTATTGACGGGCGGCGGTGACTGCCCAGGACTGAATGCCGCAATCCGTGCCGTCGTGCGGGTCGCGGCATCCGCCAACGACGACATCATTGGGTTTCACCACGGTTGGCGAGGTGTCGTGGACGGAGCCGCTTCACCGCTGACGACGGCCGAAACGAAAGGCATTCTGCAACGCGGAGGTACCATCCTTGGTACCGCCCGATACCACCCTGACGAGCATGAGGGCGGCACACGAGCGGTGCTTGCGACCGTCGAACAGGCCGGGCTCCATGCCCTCATTGTCCTGGGCGGGGACGGGACTCTTGGCTCCGCGAAACGGCTCGCTGATGCCGGCGTGTCGATCGTCGGGATCCCAAAGACCATTGACAATGACGTGTCGGGAACGAAACGATGCATCGGCTTCGACACCGCCATGGCGACGGCCGCAGAGGCCATTGACAGGGTGCAGACCACCGGTGAGAGCCACGACCAACTGATGGTTGTTGAGGTGATGGGCCGGACGACCGGATGGCTGGCAGTCTGTGCCGGAATCGCAGCCGGCGCGGATGCGATCTGTCTTCCCGAAAAACCGACCGATCTCGATGAGCTGGCGAAGGCCATCCAACGACGTCACGACGCAGGATCCTCTTCCTCCATCGTGGTCGTGGCGGAGGGGGCTCTGTCCCAGGGCCCGAACGGCTCGTCCGAGGGATCGGCGGGAACGATGGTCTCGACAGGCCTCGCCGAGCGCACAGGCTACGAGACCCGGTTGACCGTCCTCGGACACATCCAGCGCGGCGGCACGCCAACGGCATACGACAGGCTGCTGGCGACGAACTTCGGCGTCGCCGCAATCGAGGCAGTCCATTCCAAGGCATTCGGAACGATGGTCTCCGTCGTTGATGAAGAAGTCGAACTTGTATCACTCGATGACGTGGCCGCGGGCGCACGTCAGGTGCCGTCGACGCTCCTCGAAGTGGCAGGTCGCCTGACCGTGGGATGACTTCGCCGGCGGCAAGAAGGGACCACTGGTGAGGACGATGCCACGCTCTGGGTCCAGATGCTGGTGAGCAAGATCGAAGACCGACGAGGAGGGCAAGTGGTCGTGCTCGTCCACACCGGCTCGAGGCTGCCCCACCGGGCCGGTATCGGCGCGGGTGTCGGGTCATGGACGTGTCGCGCCATGGCGGCATGGCCCTCATGTGACCCATCGGGCAATGAGACGCTCCAACTCCGTCCGGGACTATTCCAGGTCGCTGCGGATTTGATCGTCCCTGTCCTGGCCGCCTTCGGCGTCGCCTGGGAAGGCGGAACTCTGGGAGGGATAGTCCACAGGTCTGCGGGCAACTCTTCGGGACAGCGAGGACCCCCGGCCTCTTGCGGGCCTGTTGGCCAGCCGATAGCGGGGCGGTTCGCCTGCAGTAGGCGGGTCGGGCGTAATGTCCCTCTGCTCAGCTGACCCACCGATGCGACAGATCTTGAAGATCAGTCCCCCAAGGCGGCCAGTTCGTCCGACCCGAACACCCGGGACCTGATACTGAAGTGCTGGTCATCGCCAGCTGGGAGCGAGAAGCCCTCCGGGGCTCCTTCGCCCACATCGACGATGAGTTGGGTGTGCTTCCACACGTCATATTGGCGCCCGTCGATGTAGAAGGGGCAATCGCCCACTGCGCCTAGCAGCACGTCATGGTCACCGATCACGAACTCCCCGTCTTCGAAGCACATCGGAAGGCTCCCATCGCAGCACCCACCTGACTGGAAGAACATGATCGGTCCCCGTTTGGCCACCAGTTGCACGATCGCTTCGAGCGCGGCAGGGGTGGCGATCACCCGCGGCACGGTCCTGTCCTCTTCCATGCTCAGCGACTTGCCACTCAGAAGAATCCGAGCGGCTGGGTACTGTAGCTGACCAGGAGGTTCTTGGTCTGTGAGTAGTGCTCCAACATCATCTGATGATTCTCCCGGCCGACGCCCGAGATCTTGTAGCCACCAAAAGCCGCTCCGGCGGGATAGAGGTGGTAGCAGTTGGTCCACACCCGTCCCGCTTTGATAGCCCGGCCCATCCGATAGGCGAGATTGCCGTTGCGAGTCCACACACCGGCGCCTAAGCCGTAGAGGGTGTCATTGGCGATGGCCACCGCGTCCGCCTCGTCTTTGAACGTCGTGACGGCGAGAACAGGACCGAAGATCTCCTCTTGGAACACCCGCATCTTGTTGTGGCCCTTCAACACCGTCGGCTCGAAGTAGTAGCCCCCATCGAGGTCGCCGCCAACTTGGGTGCGCTGCCCCCCGATCAGGCACTCGGCGCCTTCTTGACGGCCAATGTCAACATAGGAAGCAATCTTCTCGATCTGCTGGCTCGAGACCTGAGGTCCGATCATGGTGGCCGGGTCGAGCGGATTGCCCTGTGTGATCAATCGGATCCGGTCGAGAGCTCGCTCCATGAATCGGTCGTAGATCGACTCGTGGATCAACGCGCGCGAGGGACAGGTGCAGACCTCTCCCTTGTTGAACGCGTACAACACCAGACCCTCGATCGCCTTGTCGAGGAACTCGTCGTCCTCATCCATCACGTCGGCGAAGAAGATGTTGGGACACTTGCCACCGAGCTCCACGGTGGAGGGGATGATGTTCTCTGCGGCGTACTGCATGATCAGCCGCCCGGTGGTGGTCTCGCCGGTGAAGCCGATCTTGGCGATGCGCGGGCTGGAAGCCAGGGCCTTGCCGATCTCACCGCCCGGACCGGTCACAATGTTGATGACACCGGGTGGCACCACGTCCGCGATCACCTCGGCCAGCTTCAGGATCGACCACGGGGTGGGCGACGCGGGCTTGACCACCGTGCAGTTGCCTGCGGCCAGCGCAGGGGCGATCTTCCAGGCGGCCATCAGGAGGGGGAAGTTGAACGGGATGATCTGCCCCACCACGCCGAGTGGCTCATGGAAGTGGTAGGCGACGGTGTCTTTGTCGATCTCCGTAGAGCGGCCCTCAAGCGATCGGGTGGCACCGGCGAAGTAGCGGAAGTGATCCACGGCCAAGGGGATGTCGGCGGCGAAAGTTTCCCGTACCGGCTTCCCGTTCTCCCACGATTCCGCGACCGCCAGCATCTCGAGGTTGGCTTCGATGGCATCGGCAATGCGATTGAGGACCGCTGCTCGCTCGGTGAGCGAACTCTCTCCCCACCCATCCTTGGCCCGATGGGCGGCATCAAGCGCCAGCTCGACGTCTGCCGGTGTCGACTTGGCCACCTCGCAGAAGGGCTTACCGTTGACCGGGCTGACGTTCGCCATGTACTGCCCTTCAACTGGGGCGATCCAGGCTCCCCCAATGAAGTTCTCGTAGCGGGGCTTCACCTCGACCACGCTGCCCGGGCGACCGGGCGCCACAAAGGGAGCAGCCACTTGAGGCTTGTCTGTTGCTTCTGCTTCTGTCGTAAGGGCCATGTCTTCCTCCAGCTATTGGTTCGACCAGTGGGTTCGGATGGAACGGATCATTTCGAGAACCGACTTCTGACCACCAACGCTTCACTGTTTTACATTCAGGGTAAGGAGAGCGGGAGGTCCGGGAGTAGGGCCGAAGGTCACAAGCCATGCACCCGCCGGCCTCATTCCGAAAGGACCTTCAGCCCTGGACAGGCAATAGCCCATCGCCCACCATGAGGCAGGGCAACATCCTCATGGTGTTGATGGCAAGAGCAGATTGCGGGACGATCGGGAGAACCATGGTGAAGCAGTCGACGGTGCCTACATGCGGTGTTCGGAGCGGATCAGGCCAGGTGAGCCGACCGAGTCTGGAGCGACGGAGTCGATCATGACTTCCGATTCCATGAAGGCCTGGGTGGTGGACGCGCCCGGGCCGATCGACTCCAAGCCCCTGCGGCGCGTCGAGCGCGGGCTCCCCATCCCGGGCCCTGGGCAGGTGCGGGTGCATGTGCGGGTCTGCGGGGTCTGCCGCACCGATCTGCACCTAGCCGAAGGGGACCTCACCCCCAAACACCCCCTGGTCATACCCGGTCATGAAGTGGTCGGCGTTGTCGACGAGCTCGGAGCCGGATGCACCCGCTTCGGCATGGGGGATCGGGTGGGTGTGCCATGGCTGGCCAGCGCATGCGGAATCTGCCGATACTGCCTCGAATGTCGGGAGAACTTGTGCACCGACCCCCGGTTCACCGGCTGGGATGTCGACGGGGGCTATGCCGAGTTCGTGGTGGTCAACGAAGGATTCGCCTACCCCGTTCCCGATGTATTTGCCGACGAGGAAGCGGCGCCACTCCTCTGTGCGGGGATCATCGGTTACCGAGCCCTCCGACGTTCGCAGTTGCCCGAGGGGGGCCGACTCGGAATCTACGGATTCGGGGGTTCGGCCCACATCACCGCCCAGATCGCCATGGCCGAAGGGGCCAGGGTGCATGTGATGACCCGGGCGCCCGAAGCCCGCAAGCTTGCGCTCGAACTGGGTGCGGCCAGTGCCGGTGACGCCGATGCCCCTCCCCCTGAGCCGCTCGACGCCGCCATCCTCTTCGCACCGGTGGGCACCCTGGTGCTGCCCGCTCTGGAGGCGCTCGATCGTGGCGGCACGTTGGCCATCGCCGGCATCCACCTGACGGACATTCCTACCCTCAACTACGCGAGGCATCTCTTCGAAGAGCGGACACTGTGCAGCGTGACGGCAAACACCCGTCAGGACGGGAACAAGTTCCTCGAAATCGCCGCCCGCATTCCCGTGCGCGTCACCACAACGGCGTATGGGCTCGAACGGGCTGATCAGGCACTCGCCGACCTCGCCCACGATCGGGTGAATGGTGCTGCCGTGCTGGTCAATGGGTCCGGATGGTGACGGCACCCTCGCACCTGGCCGATTAAGGACATTCGGGCCTGGTCCGGGTCAGCGATCCCGAACACGGTGGAACGTATGACAAGCGAAGACAGCACGTCGCACGGCGTCGATTCGAGAACAGAAGGTCCAAAACGGACAAGTCCACACGCGCCCGTCGCCCGGCGCCGGCCACGGACACAGCATCCCGATCGGTCGAGTAGCGGGGATCCCCATCCGCCTCCATTGGACCTTCTTCCTGTTGGTCGCCTTTGCCCTGGTCGTCGATTGGAGCATGGGAGAGGCCACTGTGGTGGTCGGCCTTGCCTGGATTGTTGCTCTCTTCACTTCGGTCGTCGCCCACGAAATCGCTCACTGCATCGTGGCCCGACGACGTGGCGCCCGTGTCCTCGGTATCGTTCTCTTTCCCCTGGGAGGACTGTCCCGACTCGATGCGATGCCAAAGGCGCCCGGCGACGAATTGGCCGTGGCCATCGCCGGCCCTCTGGCCAGCCTTGCCATCGGCGTGCTCCTCCTTGCGGCAGGCCTGCTGGCCGGAGCACATGTGTGGACGCCGACCCTGTTCGTCGGCAGCTGGTGGGCTCGGTCGGGTTGGCTGAACCTGCTGCTTGGGGCATTCAATCTGCTGCCCGCCCTCCCCATGGACGGTGGGAGGGTGCTTCGTGCCGTGCTGGCGCGCCATCGGAGCAACCTCGACGCGACACTTCTCGCCGGCCGGATCGCTCGTTACACCGGCGTGGCCATGGTCGCGGTTGGATTCCTCTACGACGTCTGGCTCGGGCTGATCGGCATCTTCGTACTCATGGGGGCGAGTGCAGAGGAGCAAGCCGCTCGGCACTCGGCTCGCTCCGAAGGGCACTCTGCCGGTCGGGGTATCGATTCCATCGGTTGAGCCGGGTCGAGGATTGAGGTGGGTCGCCGACCGGTGACCTTGGGACTTTTGGCCCTAGTCGTCCCCACATCGATCCGTCAGCGTCCTCAGTGTGATGGCTGACAATCAATCTGATGTGACGATCCTCACCCGAGCGGAGTGCCTCAGGCTCTTGGCCCAGGCCTCCATCGGTCGGATTGGCGCGTGCATCGGCGCGCTACCGGTCATCCTCCCGGTCCATTTCGCGATCTATGGGGAGTCCGTGCTCTTTCGAACCATCCCCGGTACGAAGCTCGACGCCGCCACTATCGGTGCCGTGGTCGCCTTTCAGGCCGACGCGTATGAACCACCCGGCGGCACCGGATGGAGCGTTCTGCTCCAGGGGGTCGCCTCGGCGGTGAGCGACGAGGAGGGGAATACCCTGGCAAGGTCCGTCCCGATCAGATCCTGGGTGGGGATGGAGTCGAAAAATCGCCTCGTGCGCATCGGAGTGGCCAACGTCAGTGGACGCCAGTTCCGCATCGCCGGCGAGGGGCCGCCGGTGGAGTTTCCCGGTGCGCCCCGTTGAACGGATCCCCCTGAACCGCCGGACCTGCCAACGTAGTGGAAGCCCAGTTCGCAACCCCTATACCTCTTTCACCACCGCGTACCAGATCCGGTGAGCCACTCCCTCGATAGCCTCGCCCATCCGGGCGTAACGCCGGTACAGCTCGCGTCGGCCGGCCACCTCACGGATGTCGTGGATCTGGAGGAGGGCTGACATAGCCCGGCGGTAGACGTGTTCAAGGGCTCGCTCCTGGCGAACGGCTGCGTCGGCGCATTCGGTGGCCCGGTCGGGATCGGAAGCGAGGCATGGGAAGGCCTGCACAAGGTCTCGAACCCCCAGCGCCACCAGGTCAGCCATTTCGGCCATCGGGGGATCCGGGGCCATGCTCACGAGCTCTGCTTCGCGGACCAGGTTCTTTGCTGCATTGAGGACCGCGTCGAGCCGTTCGGAGATCTCGTAGATGTCCTCGGGGCTGATCGGCGTCACGAACGCATGTTTCACAGCAATAAGTACCTCGCGGGCGGCCAAGTCCCCTTCGTGCTCAATGGCATGAAGCGCGGCACCCTGAGAAAAATCTGCCTTCGACCAGGCACAAAGCGCGTCCATGCCTCTGACGGTGACATCGCCCTGGTGGGCCAAGAGCCCGAGCAGGTCGGGGGTCTCTGGCAGGAACCACCGTCTCATCCGACCCACCTCCACACCACTAGGAACAGGGCGCCCAGCCCCCCGCTGACAGGCAGCGTGACCAGCCACGCCAACCCGATCTCACCGACCACCGCCCAGCGTACGTGGCGCCATCGCTCTCCCGACCCCACGCCGACCACCGCGGGCGCCACAACGTCAGTGGTGCTGACCGGGGCACCAGCCAGCGAGGCAGCCAACACGATCAATCCCGACGAGCCTTGACTGACCAGTCCGTCCAATGATCGGATGCGGTAAATGCGCCGTCCGAGGGTGCGAACCACGCGCCACCCTCCAAGCAGGGTCCCGAAGGTCAAGAGGAGAGCAGACGCGAGCGCCACCCAGAAGGGCACCGCGAAGCGCGAGAGGTGGCCACCGGCAACCAGTGCCGCTGTCATCAAGCCCATGGTCTTCTGCGCATCATTGGAACCATGGGCGAAGGCCAGCCCGCCTGAGGCCACCAGTTCGCCATGACGTACCGGCTTTTCGACCAACCGACTGGCTCGTCGGAGCGCCCGCCGTGCAAGCCGGATGCCGACCATGGCCAGCGGTACCACGATCGCCGAAGAGAAGAAGAGCCACAAGAGCGATCCGAACACGCCGACGGGGCGCAGACCATCGAGCCCTCCCCAGCGCACGGCACTGAGGCCGCCGTCGGCCAGTGCCGCCCCGGCCAAGGCTCCGACGAGGCAATGGCCTGAACTGCATGGGAGGCCCCACCACAGAGTGACCAGGCTCCACACCAGGGCGCCAAGAACTGCGGAGGCCAGCACTTCCAGCATCTGATCGACCGGGACGAGGACGATTCCGCCGATGGTGGCAGCCACAGCGGTGCCGACGGCAAGGGCGCCGATGACGTGCAACACGGCGGCAAAGACAACCGCCGGACCGGGACGTATGGCACCGGTGACGACAGGAGCAGCAATGGCATTCCCGGCGTCATGGACGCCGTTCACCACCGCGAAGGCCGCCGCGAGCACCACCACCACCACGAGCACCGACCGATCCTCTCATGACACTCCCGTTGCGCCTGCAGTTGAGCCAGCCGCTGTGGGACTCTGCCTGCCCTCGATGAACGGCCCAGACCCTAGCCCTCGGTCAGCTCCCTGACCTCGGTCAACCGATGCTCGAGGCTGCGAATCTCTTCATCGAGCACGTCCCTTGTGACCAGACGGTGTTCCAATGCCTCCACCCGCCGTTCGAGCTCATCGATCCGGTTCACCGAGGCTTCCTTGTCAACTGGCATTCCGTACCTCCTCCAACTCGTCCTTAACAATTGGTAATTGGACCCTGCCCGAGCGCCCTACCGCACGGGTCAACGCTCAGGAGGCCAAATGGAATCGTGCGCGTCCCTGCTCCCGAATGCCTGCGGGATGACAGACCCGGCTGGCAACGAAGGCATGGGCCCGCTCGCACGCCTCGCTCACCGATGCGCCACCGGCGAAGCTGCTCAGCGCGACAGTCACGGCGCCCTCTGCGACGCTCGGATCGTGGGGACATTGCCGCTGCGCCCAATCCCGCACGACCCCGGCCAGTGCAATTTCGTTATCCACTTGAACCACCTCCTGCTACGACCGTATGACGACTGCGTGGCAGATGGCAGGGCCAAAGGTCCCGACCAGGGATCTCCTGAGCAAGCCATTGGGACTTTCGACCCTGCCATGCATCGGACGAGCCGTCAGGATCGGAGCAAGGAAGACGAGCAGAGCAGGAACGAGATTGGACATGGGAGTGCCGGTCATCCGGTCAGTTGGCCTATCCAAACGCTACGGGGATTTCTACGCTCTCGAGGATCTCGACCTCGAAGTCGCTCAAGGTGAGATGGTCGGCTTTCTCGGCCCCAACGGGGCGGGGAAGACCAAAACAATCCGCCTCCTGCTCGGCTTGATTCATCCGAGCGCAGGAACGGCGGAGATCTTCGGGTTCGACTGTCACCGCAAACCAGTCGAGGTCCATCGCCATCTTGCCTACGTGCCGGGGGAAGCCAATCTGTGGCCAACTCCTACCGGAGGTGAGACGCTTCATCTGCTAGGCGAGGTACAGGGGAATGTTGATCCCGTCTACCGTGACGAGCTGATCCAGCGCTTCGACCTCGATGCCTCCAAAAGGGTTCGTACCTACTCCAAAGGCAACCGGCAGAAGCTCATCTTGATCGCGGCGCTCATGACCCGGCCGGACCTGCTCCTTCTCGACGAGCCCACCGGCGGATTGGACCCGCTGATGGAACAAGCCTTCCGCCGTTGCATCCACGAGGCGGGCGAACGAGGCCAGACCGTGTTCCTGTCTTCGCACATCCTGGGTGAAGTGGAGGCACTGTGCGATCGGGTGGGGGTCCTTCGCGACGGAACACTGGTCGACGTGGGGACGTTGGCCGAGCTGCGCCACCCCTCCTTCCTCACCGTGGATTGGACTTGAGCCGTTGTCCGGTGCGCATTGCCATAGCGATGAGCCAATCACCGTGACCTCCCATGTGCTGAAAGCCCGGCTAGCGCGGATGACAGCAAAGGCCCGGCTCGACGGGTCGCCATTGGGAGATCAACCGAGGTGGACCTCCTGGCTGGAGGGCGCCGGGGCGTAGTCGATCGTCAGTGCCTCGCCATCCGGTCTGGTGCGGCGGCGCCGTATCCACTCCAAGCCGAGCGAGCCGGCGACGACGACAAGGGCGAGGACCGCGGCCCCGACCGCTAGCACCTCGTGGGGAGGGAGAAAGGTGAAGTCGACCGTCGTGGTCCCGGCGGGTAGTGAGATTTTCTGGAAGAGGCCCTTGGGTCCGAAGTCGTCGACTTCCACTGACTCCGATTTCCCATTGACGGTCGCACGCCAGCCCGGCATGAACTGGTCGAGGCGGATCAGTACCGACGGATGGGGACAGTGAACGGTCGCCTGGTCCCAACCGGACCAGTGCACAGCACACTGTGACTGTCCAGTGGCGATGGCGCCGGAACCCGTGCCACTCTGTGTCGGGACCACCAGCCCGAACACTGGAGATGCTGACGGGAGCTTCCAGATCTCGGCGAAGTCGTCGCGGTAGACGAGGCGCGGACCGGCAGGCCAGAGGGGGGACCCTGGTGCCGGAAAAGTGCGCCCAAACAGATCGGCCCCATCTGCCTTCTCGACTACATAGCGCACGCCGATCGCCTCGAATGCGGACAGATTGGTGCTCAACGCCTCGGCCGGGGTGGGGCCGGCCGGATCTATGCGGATTCCACCACTGAAGTTCAACGGGGACGTATTGGGGTCCAGTCGGGTGCTGATGTAGTCGACCCAGGCGCTCGGTGACGGAAGGTCGATGGTGTTGACCTCGGCGATCCCGAAGTAGGAGCCGTACTCGGGCTGGATGGGGCCGAGCGTGGTGAATCGGGAAGTGCCGAGATTGGCCTGGAGCCACCGAACCGACCCCGTCTCCAGCGCTGTCGGCCTCGGAGCGGAGAGGTAGGTGACGCCGACGAGGAGCACCGACTCGGTACAGAGGGCGCCGGCCATCAGCAGCCTTCCGCGTCTCTGGGTCCGCTCCGCCCGTGCCATGGGCGGCCCGTGCACATGGCCAGTGGCGCCGCGTCTGCGGGTGGCGATGAACCCTCCAATGCACAGCACGAGGAGAGCGGCCACGGCGCACCCCAGGCTGGCCAGAGGGTAGAGGCGTGCACGGGTTCCCCAGGCAGAGGGCATGGAAATTGCGGGAGGAAGGAGCCGCCAGGCAGTGATGGCAGCCCAGGCGGCGAGGAGGGCGGTGACCGCGCCGCCAACCACAAGCACCCTCCGCCTTGTGGCATGTCGGGCGATGTCATCGAGCCCGAGGGCGGCAAGGAGGATCGCGGCGAGTTCCCAGGACGGGTCCGCGTAGCGACAGAACGCGGTGAGCCGGATGCCCGGTACCACGGCCATGGCATGGACAACCGGGGAGAATCCGAATGAGCGCAGGAGGCAGAGTCCGATCCACGCACCGAGCCCCAGTCTCAGCATGCGCAGTCGCCTGCCCACGAGGCCGACCAGGCCGGCTGCAATGACCGTGGCCGATAGGTACCCACCGACACTTCCCCACAGCCCCGCGATCTCGGAGCCGCCGCCTCCGGTGGTGAACCCGAAGATCGGCCCGAGGGAGTACGGAAGGATCGCCTGTGCGAGGCCGAAGGTGGGGAGCGAGACTGTGGAGAACGCGCCCTGGTGGCCGCCGGTGTTGGCGTAGGGGAGATAGTCGACGAAGGCGACGAGCAGCGGAGCGGAGAGACCGACTGCGACAATCCCCCCTGCGGCCAATTTGGCCACGGCCGGCCGCCAGGAGGCACGCGCAGGACCGGCCAAGCGGAGTATCGACCACCACAGGACGAAGACCCCGTCGATGAGGGTCGTCTCAGGGAACCCGGCCAGGATCGAGAGTGCCAGTGCGACGGCCAGGAGGCGCCACCCACCTTTGCGACCTGCTCTAGCGGCGTCAATCGCACGTTCGACGCCAATCAGGCAGAGAGGGAGGAGCGCGATCGGGCGAATCGGCGCGTGCGCGAACCAGGCAAAGGTTCCGCACAATCCGAAGGCGACGCCCGCTGTGGTCGAGAACGAGCGACCGACGCCGAGTCGGCGGGCGAGGAAATAGGTCGACCAACCGGTGGTGACCTCGAGGGCCACCTGAACCAAGAGCACTCCCTGGGGGAGTGCAAGGAGTAGGTTCGGCGGGAAGAACGCTCCACTCTGCATCTCGCCAGCTAGTGGCGATCCGACGCCCTCGTACGGATTCCACCAAGGAACGTGTCCGTGGAGCCAATCGAGGGCGGCCAGGTGTCCGAGCGCCTGGGTGGTGTAACCGGCATTTGGGTCGATGTAGGGAAGGCCCGGGAGATGTCCTTGGGGAACATGGGCGAGGAACCCGTTGAGGACGAGCGGGTTGGTCGTCACCAGGCCGCACAGCGCCGGCAAGTTGACGACTAGGACCACCATGAGGATAAGCAGCAGGGGAAGCCCGTTTTGTGAGCGGAAGGACGGGCGTCCCCGAGCTTCCCTACCGAACAGAACGTCCACCTGTCAATCCTCTCCGGCCGGTGCCGAGCCCGATCTGGCGCGCACGATCCAGACATGGCGAAGGCCCTGGGTCGCCCCACAATACGTATCAAATCGGCTTCGGGTCCCGGCGGGTTATGAATGCGGCGAGCAGGTCCCAGTTGGGATTTCCGGCGCAGAGCAGTGACCGAATCCGGTAGTTCCGGAATCTCGTGAACCCGAAGGCAGCCCGCTGTGCCACACCGGATGGGTCGGACGGGCGAGACACGGAGAATCCACCAGCACGACGACCGGACGGTCATTCACATGGACGGTCACTCCACAGCCCGCACATCCTGGTCGATCGACCCGGCACTCGATGTGGACTCGCGGCGGCACGTCGGCAACATCATCGATGGGGAAACGAACCTGTCGAGAGGCAGGCACCGCGCCCTGATCCGATCCTACGTGGCCGCCACTCCTCATGGAATGGCTACCTTCAGTGATACAAGCCCACAAACAGGCCTCCCAGGGACAAAAGCCCTGGGTGACGGTGAGTCGGCCTGTAGGCGGGAAACTGCAAAGTGCGTTTAGGGCGTCACACCAAGTGACAAGGAACGCCGTGACCTGCATGTTCGCGATTCGGCGTAATGTCGTTCCCGCGAACCGCGTGCGATATTGAGTCACGATTGAGTCACGCGAGGCCGTTCGCGCTCGGTTCGCGTAGTCGGCGGATTTGCCGATGATTTGTGGCACATGGCCGACTCCCGGACGCCGAGGACAGCGGGTTACCCCTGCGAGGCCAAGGAGTTGTGGAAATACCGGGCAAGCAATCAGCGTGAGCTCTGCGAACGGGTGCAGGAGGTCACTCTGGGACGGTTCGAACAGTTCCCAAGGGAATCTGACTGTCGCCAGTTGGGAGACCATGCGGCACCGACCTCCCCGGTGCCTCTTCAGCCAAGCTTTCTCGGGTTTCGGGGGGAGTCCACGAACCTTCTGTCGGCATGTCTTCGGTCGTCCGGCGGGGCGTTGTCGGCGAACACGGCGGCGCTCGCTCGTCGACGCCCGTACAGAGCACGTTACGGCGTAGTCCCAACGACCAAACAGCGCGTCGACGCTTTGTCACGTGCTCGTCAACGACTCATGCTCTCGATGCGGCCGACGACGCCGCATTGGTTTCTCTCTTCCTCCCCCGAATCTGCATCCCTCTCTCCCTCTCACACCAGGCCATCCACACCCATCCTTCGATCCGTTCGATTTCTCACCCGGATCGCCCCGCACCCCTCCCTCACATCGTGCTTTGCACACATGTGGAAGGGGTGCGGTAACAGGATGGGTGTGGATGGAAGGAGGTGTGGATGAAATGGTGAGAGGGAGAGGAAGAGAGAAGATGAATCAGAGAAACAAGACAAATGAATGGAAGAAACGAATGGGGATGTTGAATGAAGGTCAGTGAATGATGAAGCGAATGGAAAGGTAGGCGATAAAGAGAGAGAGGAAGGACGAAGACGAAGACGAGGACGAAGCCGAAGAGGAGGACGAAGCCGAAGAGGAAGATGAAGACGATGGATAAGACGATGCGGCGGGCGAGGACGAGGATGACGACGATGGAGACGGCGATGACAATGACGATGATGGATGAGGACGGCAGGCAGCTCCAGACCTGCGATGCGATGAACTTGGGCGTTATCCAGGTGCCAATCTGAACCCGGTCCGCGGCTTTTCCGGCCGAATCAGGTTGGCTCGGGCAGCCGAAGCCTGATGCCTGACGCTTCGGCGAGTCCGGGGTCCATATAGGCATCGATCCGGCGGAGCTGCTCGTCAGCGACTTCGAACGTTGTCCAGTCGATGGCCGCTGTCCACTTTTGAGCAAACCGCAAGACGGCAATCAGCGATTCACCACGACCGTTGCCATTGCTGACCCCGGCCAGCCCAGCCAGGTAGTTGTTGCGGTAGACGGTCGGGATGACGATCCGCACCTGGCCGGCGGCAGAGAGCACGCCATTCGACACGATGCGAGCCAGGCGACCGTTCCCATCGTCGAAGGGGTGGCATTCGGTTATCAGCAACATCAATGCCACTGCTCGATGCATGGGATCCGTGACCGAGCTGAACACATCGAACCCTCGTCGCAGGGTGCCCACGACAAGGTCAGGCTCCACAAACGCATAGCCGCCGGCGTAGTTGCGCCGCTCCTTGAACTCGCCTGGTCGCTTCTCGGGCCGGGCCGCCAAGAGGACGCGGTGCAGGTCGCGGAGCTGGTCCAAGAGTTCGTCGGCGCTCACTGGAGCAAGTGCACGGGAGGCTGGGTCCGAGACGATTCGGTACGTTGCCGCAACGTCGTGGGCATCCGCTGGTCGTTCAGTGGGGATGACACCGTCGATGGCGATCTCGCGGGCTTCGTCGACGCCGAACTCCGTTCCTTCGATGAAGTTCGAGAAGTACGCCTCGAAGAACGGTTCCCACGTCCACCGCTCGGGTGGACCAAGGGCAGGACGAGGCTCGGGTGCGGTATCGCCGAGCAG
>CABEBP010000103.1_pt1 | contig 18043 bp, 20 predicted proteins | sample 3132621 | NCBI WGS metagenome assembly CABEBP01 (sample SAMEA5534346, study PRJEB31848) | metagenome | biome: tundra; feature: field; material: soil | place: USA | collected 2013-05 | depth 0.45 m | reverse complement strand
TCGCCGGACTGAATCAGGCGGCGGCGGGGAACGTCTTGGGTAATCGAGGGTTGGGGGTCAGCGGCTCGACCTCGCAGCCGTCGCAGTACCAAGCCGGCACCGTCATCTCGTCTGATCCGGGGGCGGGGTCCCAGGTTGCTCCCAACTCTTCGGTGACACTGATTGTCTCGTCGGGACCGCCTCCTCCAATCACAACGACCACTTCCACCTCGACCACCGCTCCCTCCTCCTCGACCACCGCTCCCTCCTCCTCGACCACCACATCCTCCCTATTCGGCCACGCCAAGTATCAACACTGAGCAGGATCCGGGCTCGCCTGTCGGCCACTGGCCTCTCTGGGGTCGACTAGACGCGAACGGCAGCGGCGAGGAAGTTGGCCAGCAGCGATGGTCCTGTCGGAGTGAGGATGGACTCGGGGTGGAACTGCACTCCCTCAATGGGTAGCTGGCGATGGCGGAATCCCATGATGACCCCGTCGGCAGTGGTGGCGGTTACCTCCAACACGTCGGGCAGCGTGGATGGCTCTACCACCAGAGAGTGGTACCGGGTAGCGACGAATGGATCGGGTAGACCCTCGAACACGCCCGTCCCGTTGTGGTGGATGGAGGATGTCTTGCCGTGCATCAAAGTGGGGGCGGCGACCACATCCCCACCGAACACCTGGCCGATGGACTGGTGACCCAGGCACACCCCGAGGATCGGATAGACCCCGCCCAACTCGGCGATCACCGCTTGGCTGATGCCCGCATCCTCGGGCCGACCGGGTCCAGGCGAGATGAGAATGGCGTCGGGTGAAGCAGCGCGAATGCCGGCAATGTCGATGTCATCGTTCCGATAGACGACAGGCTCGGCTCCGAGTTCGCCCAGCTCCTGGACGAGGTTGTAGACGAACGAGTCGTAGTTATCGATGACCAGCACCCGGGTCCCCATACGGGTACGAGCGTACTGGCCACACAGGGGGTCATCCCCGGATTCGGACCCCGGCCAAGGCTGGCTATCCTTTCGCCATGGCAACCAAAGCCAAAGCAGGCCCGGGGAAAGCTTCGAAGAAGGGGCGCTCCTCGAGCGGACGCACCACACCTCAGGCCGAGCGCGAACATACGCGAAGCGATCGCTATACCCCGCCAATCCCGAAGAACACCAAGGTCAGCCCCAAGTGGATGGGGGGGTTCATCATCGCTCTCTTCATCGTCGGCGTCCTGGTCATCATCCTCAACTATGCCGGTGTGCTTCCCGGAGGCGTGTCCAACTGGTGGTTGGTCGGAGCCATCGGCTCGATCTTCGCGGGCCTGATGGTGGCCACCCGCTACCACTAGCGGGTTCGGCCGCTCCCAGTGGGCGAATGCCCGGGCACGCGGAGAACCGGCCCCCGAGGGCCGGTTCTTCCATTCGTGCATATGTCTGTCGTGCCTCGGCAATGAAGCCGAGGATCTCCGGACGATTTAGCCCAGGCGCTCGATGATGGTGGCGTTGGCCATGCCTCCACCTTCACACATGGTGACCAGACCGTAACGGCCATTGGTGCGCTCCAGCTCGTTGAGCAGCGTGGCCGCCAGCTTGGCACCCGAAGCTCCGAGAGGGTGACCGAGAGCAATCGCCCCACCGTTCACATTGACCCTGTCCATGTCGGGGTGGTGCTCCTTCTCCCACGCCAGCACCACACATGCGAACGCCTCGTTGATCTCGATGACGTCCATGTCCTCGATGGTGAGCTTGGCCCGGTCGAGGGCCATCTGGGTGGCGGCAATCGGCCCGGTGAGCATCTTGATGGGATCGCTACCGACCACCGCGAAGCTGTGGAACCGGGCGCGGGGGGTCAGGCCGAGTTCGTTGGCCTTCGCCTCACTCATGATCAGGACCGCGGAAGCTCCGTCGGTGATCTGCGAGCTGTTGCCCGCGGTCACCCGCCCATTCTCGGGCCGGTAGGCGGGCTTGAGGTTGCCCAGCACCTCCACCGAGGAATCAGGGCGGATACCCTCATCGGCGGTCACCAGCTCGTCGGTGTCAGCACCGTCGTCGTCTTTGACCGCTACCGGGATGATCTCACGCTCGAACCGACCTTCGGCGGTGGCCCGGGCGGCGTTCTGGTGGGACCGCACGGAGAATTCGTCGAGATCCTGCCGGCTGATGTCCCACTGTTCGGCGATGAGCTCGGCCGATTCACCCTGGCCGACCAGTCCACCTCGCTCGGCGTAGCGCTGCATCACCCGGGGCCCGAACGGGAATCCGAGGTCGCGTACGACCGACGCACCCATCGGCGTGCGCGTCATGACTTCCACCCCGGCGGCGATGACGATGTCGTAGGCCCCGGCCATGACACCCTGAGCTCCGAAGTGCATCGCTTGCTGGGATGAACCGCACTGGCGGTCGATGGTGGTGGCGGGAACCGAGTCGGGGAATCCTGCGGCCAACGCGGCATTGCGCCCGACGTTGAGCGCCTGTTCGCCGACCTGCATGACGCAGCCCATGATGACGTCCTCCACCAGGCCCGCATCCAGATGGTTGCGCTCGATGAGCGCCTTCAGCGGCTCCGAGGCCAGGTCGGCCGAGTGCCAATTGCGGAACTTCCCGTTGCGCTTGCCTCCAGCGGTTCGCACCGCGTCGACAATGACAGCATCCGTCATGATGGGATTCCTTTCTTGGTCCGGCGGACCCTCGCCTGCCGACCACACCTACCGCTGAGGACCTTCTCTCGGTCCGTCAGCTGCATTCGCGGAAAACTTGACCGCGTGGTCAATATTCTACCCAGACCAGATTCGGAGTCAAGCTTGCGCACCCGTGTACTCCGGCCGGACCCGATTTCCGGGTCGGATATCGACGCCGACCCACGGTGACGCTACGGTCGGCCCCGTGAGTAACCGAGTCAAAGATATGGACCGCTGGTTGGGCAACGGTGGAATGGAGTTGATCGGTACCGTGGGTGCGTCCTTTGACGACTACGGGGTCGACGGGGAGGATCTGGGTTGGGTGGCCGGGGTATTCACACCGCTTCAGCCCGCCTGTAACCCGCATGGCATCGTCCAGGCCGGAGTACACGGGCTGCTTCTCGATGCAGCGATGAATTTCGCCATCAATTCCGCCCTTCCCGGTCGCGACAGGACGAAGGCCACCTTGGAGATGAAGATCGAGACCATGCGCCCCGCCCTACTCGGAGAGTCGTACCGGCTGCGGGGCGATGTGGTGCGCATGGCTCGCCAAATTGCCTATGGCGAGGCCACCGTGCGGGACAAGGAAGACCAGGTGGTCAGTCGATCGACCGGCACCTTCATGCTGCATCGCCCCGATCCCAGCGGAAATGGCAGCGCCGCCGCCGGCTGATCTTCACCTCACGCGTCACGTTCGCGACGGGTCGATCCGACCAACGTCGCCGGCAACCGATACCGGTATCACGCCGGTCGTCAGCGGGAGTACGTGGCCGTGGGATCGACATCTGTTGGAGTCGGCATCTGCCGACTGTGTGAAGGACCCACCCAACCCGAGTTCGCACTCTGCTACTGCTGCACGACTCTGATCGGTCGCCTGCAGATGCCGTTGGCACCGGTGACCGCGGTCACGCCGTATCGGGTGGGCGACGGGATGCACCGCTTACTCCGTGGCTATAAGGACGCCCCGCTGGCCGAGGTGCGCTCGATCCATACGTCGCAGTTAGCCGGCATCCTCCGCTGGTGGTTGAGCGAACATGGCGACCGATTGTTGGCCCGCACCGGAGGTCCGTGGGACCTGGTGGTAGGGGTTCCCTCCTCGCAACGCCCTATGGCCCCGGTCGATGCTCTGGTGGATGCGGTGCCGTCGTTGGCCCGACAACACTTGTCACTGCTGGTCCGGGGACCCGAGCCCACCGATCACCTGGTGGCGTCGAGGCGAGGGTTCGCGGTGACGTCGAACGGTGAGGCCGGCTGCGGTGAGCGGGGGCGCCGGGCCCTGGTGGTTGACGACAGCTTCACTACCGGTGCCCGTGCCCAGAGTGCGGTGGCGGCCCTGCGGATCGCCGGTATCCGGGTGGCCGGAGTGCTGGTTGTGGGCCGAGTGGTCGCTCCCGACACTGCGTGGTGGCAGGCGGCCTATTGGGACTCGATGTTCGAGGAGAGAAGAGCAGCCCGGGCCGTCGAGTGGGCTGGTGAAGGGCATCCGGTCGCGGGGCTACCCCACTGACGTGGGCATTTGGACCAGGATTACCTATCCATATATAGTTGGTTGTTACAAGCAGATAGCTGCGACCGCCGGCAATGGCGGGTGCCGGACCGCCTTTGGCGGCCGGAACAGAACTGACTGGACGATGGCGACCATTTCAACCCCGACCACAACGATGGCTACCGATGCAGGCACCCCCGATGCCCGGTCGAATCCGGCCTCAGCGGTCGGCCCAGGCTGTTCGGTCCCGGCCGGTCTCGACCGGGCATTGACCCAGGTGGCCCGGGCCATCCTCCGGCTCGGCGTTCCCCAGCATGCCTTGGCCGAAGGTGAGGCGATCGACCGATCCGGGTTCTGGCTCCTCGTCCGGGTATCCGAGTACGGACCTATCCGGTTGTCGGAACTGGCAGAAGCGGTGGAGCTCGATCTGTCCACGGTCAGCCGTCAGATGCGCGACCTGGTCAACGGCGGGTTGATTACCAAAGTGCCCGATCCTCATGATGGTCGCTCGTCGTTTTTGAGCCTCTCGGCCCGAGGCGCAGCTGTGTTGGAGTCGGTGTCCGAAGCTCGTCGGGAGGCGCTGGCCGAAGCCATCACCGAGTGGTCGGACGAAGAGCGCACCACCCTGGCCGCCGGGTTGTTCCGCTTGGCCGCCGGGTTGCAGATGACCCCGAAAGGCACGCGATGAGTATCGAAACACCCCCGAGGCCGACTGATGAGGTCACCTCGGCGCCGGCCGGCGCCGAGGCAACGGCGGTTCCCGGCGAGGGGCTGTCCCATCGACAGATCCTCATAGTTTTCAGCGGCCTGATGCTGGGCATGTTCCTGGCTGCCCTCGATCAGACCATCGTGGGTACGGCGTTGCCCACCATCGTGAACAGTTTGCACGGTCTCAACCACATCAGCTGGGTGGTCACCGCCTACCTGTTGACGTCGACCATCTCCACCCCCCTGTACGGGAAGTTGTCCGACCAACTGGGCCGCAAGGGAATCTTTCAGTTCGCCATTGTGATTTTTCTGATCGGATCCGTGCTGTCGGGTTTCAGTCAGAACATGGGCGAACTCATCGCCTTCCGCGGGATCCAGGGCATCGGGGCCGGTGGACTGATGGCCATGGCCATGACGATCATCGCCGACGTGGTCTCTCCTCGTGATCGCGGCCGCTACCAGGGGTACTTCGGCGCCACCTTCGCACTGGCGTCGGTGGCCGGACCTCTCCTCGGTGGGGTGTTCACCGACAACCTGTCGTGGAGATGGATCTTCTACATCAACGTGCCCATCGGCATCGTCGCCCTGTTCGTCACCTCGGTGGTCCTCAAGCTGCCATTCCGTCGGCAATCGCACAACATCGATTACCTGGGGGCGATGCTGCTGATGTTGGCCATCACCGCCACCCTCTTGGTGACCGTGTGGGGCGGGACCCAGTACGGATGGGGATCGTCGACGATCATCATCCTGGCCATCGCCGCGGTGGTGCTGGTCACCGCCTTCATCTTGTGGGAGAGGAAGGCCTCCGAGCCGATCCTGCCTCCCAGCCTGTTTCGCGTCGGCATCTTCCGGGTGTCGGCCGGCGTGAGCTTCCTGCTGTCCATTGTCATGTTCGGCGCCATCATCTATTTGCCGCTCTATCTTCAGCTGGTGGACGGGGTGTCGGCCATGGTGTCGGGACTCCTCCTGGTGCCGATGATGGTCGGATTGTTGGTCACGTCAATCGCCTCCGGACAGATCGTCACCCGAACAGGGAGATACAAGATATTTCCGATAGCCGGGTCGGTCCTGATGGTGATCGGCATGTGGCTGCTGTCCCAACTGGGGCTGCACACCTCCCACCTCACGATGAGTCTCTATGTGATTGTGCTGGGGGCCGGCATGGGCATGACCATGCAGATCATGGTGCTGGCCACCCAAAATGCGGTAGCCCCCACCCAGATAGGTACCGCCACCGCCGCCGTCACGTTCTTCCGGTCGCTGGGGGGCGCATTCGGCACCTCGCTGTTCGGAGCCATCTTCATTGCCGGTCTCGGACACTGGATTCCGCTGCTGGTTCCCGGCACCGGGTCCAAGTCCATCCACGTGAGTGGGAGTTTTTCCATGAGCCCCACCCGGCTGCACACCTTCCCCGTCGCCGTACAGCATGGAATTCTCGAGTCGTTCGTGCGCTCACTCCATACGATGTTTTTGGTGGGCGTGCCGGTGGCCGCGGCCACGTTTGCGCTGACCCTCTTCCTCAGGGAGATGAAGCTCCGGACCAATTCCGGTCTTGAGCGACCGATCGAGGATGTGGCTATGGCGGGCGGTGCCCCGGGCTCCGCCGATGCTGAAATCGACCAAGGGGTCGTTGGATCGGGTGCGATCATCGGGTAGGTCTGACACCCGGTATCCGCTCGTCCCGATTGGGCCCGGGTGTACTAAACCAGGGTCATGCTGTTACGTGTCTTCACCGAGCCCCAACAGGGCGCAACCTATGACCAACTCGTGCGGGTGGCTCAAGTTGCCGAACGCCTGGGGTTCGATGCGTTTTTCCGGAGTGACCATTTTTTGGTGATGGGCGACTCGGATGGCCTTCCGGGACCCACCGACGCATGGATCACCCTGGCCGGCATTTCCCGGGAGACCAGCCGGATCCGACTCGGGACATTGGTGACGGCGGCCACCTTCAGGCTTCCGGGCCTGTTGGCGGTGACCGTGGCCGAGGTTGACGCCATGAGTCACGGCCGGGTCGAGCTGGGCTTAGGGTCCGGGTGGTTCGACACCGAGCACACCGCCTACGGCGTTCCGTTCCCCCCACTCGGCGAGCGGTTCGAGAGGCTCGAGGAACAGTTGGCCCTCATCACCGGGATGTGGGCGACCCCCAGCGGCGAGAAGTTCTCCTTTCATGGAGCCCACTACCAATTGGAAGATTGCCCGGCACTACCCAAACCGGTGCAGCGACCGGGACCTCCGGTGATTGTCGGAGGAGGCGGAAAGAAACGAACTCCCCGGTTGGCCGCAACCTACGCCTCGGAGCTGAACGTACCGTTCTCTTCGCCGGAGGACACCGTCGCTCAGTACGAGCGGACGAAGCTCGCCTGTGAGGCCATCGACCGTGATCCGGCCTCCATGGTATTTTCCGCTGCCCAGGTGGTGTGCTGTGGGCGTGACAATGCCGAAGTGGCGCGTCGTGCCAAAGACATCGGACGATCGGTGGACGATCTACGCGAGCACGGCCTCTGCGGAACACCTGAGGAACTGGTGGAGAAACTGGCGAGCTTCGCCGACCTGGGGATGGAGCGGGTGTACCTGCAGTTTCTCGCCTTGGATGACCTCGAACATCTTGAGCTGATCGGCGAAGAGGTACTGCCGCACTGTGCACAGCTGGGCTGATTCCCGCTGACACTGCGATACGAAGTGAGGTGAGGGTCTGCTCAGGTAGCGTCGTGGTTGGCGGTCAGACGTTCGATGCGCTCGAGAGTCCTCTCCATGTTGGAGCGGGTCTTCTCGGGCAGACCGCCCAACTTCAAAAGTAGACGTTGGTGATCCTGGGAAATATCCCAGCTCTCCGTCACCCGGGTCCCACTTTGGACCGGCTCGAGCTCGTAACGCCAGATACGCCCGGCGGCAAACCGACCAAGGAGACCTCCGGGCCGGGACTGCCACGCGATCCGCCGGTTCTCTTCGAACTCGATGACCGTGCTGACCATCGAGTAGTTGATGCCCATGTGCATAGACATGCCGAAGGTGGAGCCCATGGAGAGGCGTTGGGGTGAGCCCACCTTGGCCTGTTTCACCGTGCCCGAGCCATCGATCTCAGGATGGCGGGCCACATCGGCCAACAGATCGAAGATGGCCCCGGGCGCGACCGGGATCACTCGCTCGACCGAGACAACATCGCCTTCCATCTGAGGCCTCCGCGAGGTGGGGTAGGGCTGGGTCGGCACGATCGATGCCGACCGACATCACCTCTGGTCCATCATGGACCGGAGCCCACCGATGATGCCAATGCGGTGCCCTGACCGACTTACCGGTTTTCTTCGTGAATGTTCGATTGACGCCCGGCACTGTCGACCGACTGCTGGTCGTAGGTCCTGCGGCGAGAAGACCCCGAGGTGGCGGCCAGCACGGCGCTGATCACCAAGCCGACGGCCCCGACGACCATGAGGATGACACCGACGGTGGAAAGACGGAACCCGTGGGTCTGGGTGGTGGTAATTCCCCAGTACAGAACGGCTCCCACTGCGAATACCAAGATGCTGACTACAAATCCGGCACCGAATCCCGATCGCATAGCGCCTCCGTCCATTCTCTCTTGTAGTGGCGATGCTCAGCCATCGGCCACCTGTCCTTACGACAGTAGTGCCAATGAGCTACCCGAACGGGGCCCGTCCCAACCATTCAGGGCCTGGCGATGACAGGCGATGACTGTCATGGTGGATGGGCTCGGGAGTCGGCCGGCCTCAGACGGCGGCACCTTCGGCCCGGAGTTTGTCCACTACCTCGGTGACCAACTCGGCAGCGCCCCGAAGAGGGCCTACCGGCCACGACCGGAACTCCTCCGGGAAGAGGCTCGGGCTGATCGAGAGATCCCAGGCATCGACCATGCCGTACGCAAAGTCTTCATCTGAGCACTGGCCGCTCTCGAAACGTCGGACCCAAGGGCAGGTAAGCCAACGACACCACAGATCGGCATCGCTCACGATGCCGGCGAGCTCTTTCATCGCCACCACGCCCCGCAACTGAACCAACACGCCTCCGAGGTCACACAGAACCATTTCGACGGGACCGGCCATCGGCAGGCCCTACCGTCGCCGACCAGATCCGCCGGAGCCGGCACCCGCGTCGATGCGGCTGGAGTACTCACCGACCGAGGGGCGAAATCGGTCTACGCAGCCGTTAGCCACCGGCTGCTGGCGGGGGACGCCAACCAACGCCTGGATGGCAGTCCCATCGCGCGCCTCTTTACGACCGACAGCGTTGAGACACAACCGACGGCGCCTTCCTCCGAGGTCGAGGTGGTCTCCGTCGCTCCACTGATCGGCGAAGCCATCCGTAGGATCGCCCGTCGGGAGAGCATCTCCGTCCACTTCCGATAGGGGGGAGGCGACCCTCGCCGCCGGCTGCGAGGCCGAACTTACGCCGCCGATCCGTAGAACTGGCTGGAGCCGAAGCTGAAGACGCCGCCATCGTCGGCGACGAAGCGATACCCGGCGCCGCTCGGAGACGCCTCCATGCCCACGATCGGTCGGTTGAGTCCGAGACTGCCGGTCGAGCCGTGGAACGGAGCATTTCCGAAGGAGAAGATGCCGCCGTCGGCGCCCACCAACCAGTACCCGGCATTGGCCGGATCGACAGCCATGCCCACCATCGGCCGGTTGAGCCGCGATCCGCCCATCGAACCCCGGTACGGAGCGTCGAAGGCGAACACACCACCGTCGGAGGCATCTATCCAATAGCCACCCGTGGCCGGATCGACAGCCATGCCCACGATGGGCGCATTCAGCGGGAAGCCACCCGTCGAGCCGTGGAACGGAGCATTTCCGAAGGAGAAGATGCCGCCATCTGAAGCCACCAACCAGTAGCCCCTACCGTCGGGGGTGGCCGCCATGCCGACGAGGGGATGACTGGGCGTCACTCCGGCCGAAGGAAGGGACCCATAGAACCCGGCATCACCAAAGGCGTAGACCGAGCCGTCCCGTCCCACCAACCAATAGCCGTGGCCGTCGGGGGTGGCCGTGATCCCCACGATGGGCGATGGAGGTGCCGAAGGCAGCTCTCCGTAACTGTTCGCTACGGAGCCGCACGCGTCCACCTGACCCGCGGCGTTGACGATCCAGTATCCGGCGTCGCCCAGGCCAGGCGCCATGCCGGTCACGCTGCCGGTGGGAAAGCCGACGCAGCTCTGGGCCGGCGGGTATACCGGGGATGGTGGCGAAAGAGGCGGGTTGCCAGCGAGCATGATCGATGTCGAATTGGTCAGATCGGTGCACTGGCCATAGGTACCGGGGAGGACCAACCCGTAATAGATATTGAACTGATTGGGGGTTACCGGCAGCACGAACGGTGTGAGCGCCGAACAGCGCTGGACCCCATTCTCCTGGATCACCGGTGTCGAGGTCAACGGCGACCAATCTGTGGCGGAGGCCGAGTTGATCTGCCACACGTTGAAGCGGGTCGCGTCTGACGCAGTTGTTTCCTGCACATTGAAAAACATGTACCACCGGGAGCCGCTCTGAAAGACATCGGGATTGGACATGCATTGCGAACCAGAACCTCGGTAGGCGATTGAAGACGTGAGCAGATCCCGATTGGCATCCACGCTGGCTACACCGATCACGCAGTCGGCGCCGTAGTACACCGTCCATCTCTGTGCTCCCGAAGGCTCCAGCACAACCGACGGTGAAGACGCGTCCAAACCGTAGGCGTCAGTAAAAACCAATTGCTTGAACGATGCCCAGTGATTGCCGTCACCGGATGTGGCTGACCACACTTGGTTGTTGCATCCCACACCACACGACAACACCGTGAAGAACATCGTGTACAGATACGAAGTACCCACGGACACCACGCTCACCGACGGATCGTTCACCTCACTGGCCGCTGCCGCGACCTGGGAGGAAAGGATGTCGGTGGTCGGATTCGACCACGGGCCGTTGGGGGTGGGAGAGGTCCGCTGGAAGATGGTATCGAGCTGGCCGGCATTGACGGCCTGTTGGGTCTGCCAACCGCCGTACCACATGACGTAGCCCTGGCCATTGGGGTTGGGGATGATGTCCGGTGCGTAGATGTCGCGTCCCGTGAATTGTTGAGTGTCAGCGGCGGCCGCACCTGCCGACCCGGAAGCCACGAGTTGTCCGACCGAGGGCACGACCAACATGGTCGCCGCGACCGAGATCACCACAGATAGAACCCGCAACCGCTTCCCCACGACGTCCCCCTACGTTTTGCAATGCAGCGTCACCCTAGATCTACTTTGTGTTTGACGCCTTTTGGCATTCGGCCTATTGCCGATTCGAAGTTCCCCCCGGAAGCTTCAACGATAAGCGGTGTCGCCACGACGCGTTATTCGCCGGTGCCCACCCATCGTCGGTCGGGCAGCGGCCTCTTGACCAACCCACGTGCCCCCGTTTGCCCGCGAGCAGCCCGTCGGCAGGCTCGCCCTGGGCCGCGAGGCGGCGAGGACCGTCGCCGGGGAGCCCCGCTCCGCGCGCGTGTGGGCAGCCGGGGAAGCGCTGACCGGGTCCTCCACGATGGTGGAGGCCATGGCGCAAATTAACGAGGCGACCAGGGGATCCTCGAGTAGCAGCCCCGCAGGTCGGTGCGCCGATCCCGGTAGGGGGCCGCCGAAGGCCGAGCCGTCGCCAGGCGCACGGCATCCTCTCCGAGTGGGTCACCGAACTTGCCGACGCTGACGGGGGGACGGTCGTGGTGACGCTCGATCTTTACGCTCGCGCCACCGCGGCAGAGAGTCGGCGAGTCGCCGAAGCCGTTGGCGCCAGAATCCGGCCGCGGGATCGCCGCGGGACGATGCGACCGAGGAACAACAGGGCGAAAACCAGCATGGAGCCCAAAGAGGCCTCTTGAACAGGAGTTTCCTTCAAGGGTCCCTGGTTCCAACTATACGAACCGGCGCCCCATGCTTGCCGGTCGGGTGATCCGCTTGCCGTGACGCTGGTGCAGCCGCGGCGACGGGGCCGATCAACGCTTGGACTCACCAGGGTCGACCATTGTTGGCGACCACCGGGAGGGTGTGAATTTGCAATGTTGACTAGATCGGTCAACTTTGCTTGGCTATGGGGGTGCAGAAGCCCGCCCTCGACCTCGAAGCGGACATCGCCAAATTCGACTCGACGCTGGCGGAGTACATCGCCGGCCGGATGGACGAGGACGCGTTCCGCATCTTCCGCCTCAACAACGGCATCTACGGCCAACGGCAAGGTGGCCGCGATCAGATGGTGCGCATCAAGGCGCCGTACGGCTCGCTCACCGCCGACCAGCTCGAACTGCTCGGCGAGGTGGCGGAGCGCTACAGCCGCGGATGGGGGCACCTCACCACCCGGCAGAACATCCAGTTCCATTTCGTGCAGCTCGAGCGGGTGCCCGAACTGCTGCGCGAGCTCGCGGCTGTCGGCCTGACCACCCGAGAGGCATGCGGGGACGCCGTCCGGAACGTGGCCGGCTGCCACCTTGCCGGGGCCTGCCCCTACGAGGTGCTCGACATCAGCCCCTGGGCAGAGGCGACGTTCCAGCACTTCCTCCACCACCCCTACGCGCAGCGCCTGCCGCGCAAGTTCAAGATCAACTTCTCCGGTTGCGCCACCGACTGCGGCCAGGCGATGTTCAATGACGTCGGCGTGGTCGGGGTCTCCCGTCCACTTGCCGACGGCACGACGGAAGCGGGCTTCCGGGTCTTTATCGGGGGCGGGCTCGGCGCCAACCCCCATCCGGCTCACGCGCTCGAAGTGTTCACGCCTCGTGACCAGCTCCTCCCAACGATCGAAGCGGTGCTGCGTACCTTCGACCACTTCGGCAACCGAGACAACAAGCTCCGCGCTCGGCTGAAGTGGGTTGTCGACGAGCTCGGCATCGACGAGCTCCGTCGCCGTGTCCTGCGCGAGCGTGCATCGCTCGTCGCCAGCAGCTCATGGCCGGGCGGCATCCCCGCAATCGTCGAGGTGAACGGCGACACGCCCGCTGGGATCGACGTCGTCCGGACGCCGACGCCCGTGGGCGCTCCGGTCACGCTGCGGGTGGCGGCGGGCGGCCCCTATGAGCGGTGGCGCTCCGTCAACGTCGTGATCGGTGTGGCCAAGGGCGCCGTGTCGGCCATCGTGCACGCGCCCCTGGGGGACATCACCGCCGAGCAGTTCCAGGAGCTGGCCGCGCTCACTCGCGACCTCGGCGCCGACGTACGCATTACCAACCGGCAGAACCTCGCATTCCGCGGGCTCACCGAGGACGTCCTCCCCGAGCTGCACCGCAGGCTGCTGGCCATCGACATGGCTGAGCCCGGCGCTGAGCTGGCGCGTGACGTAGTGGCCTGTCCGGGCGCCGACACCTGCAACCTGGCGGTCACCCAGAGCCGGGGGCTCGCCGAGGCCATCGGCCAGGCGCTCGAGGAGGCCGGCCTGGCCGATGTCGGTGGGGTGCGCATCAACATCTCCGGCTGCACCAACAGCTGCGGGCAGCACCACGTCGCCGACATCGGGTTCCACGGCGCCGAACGCCGGGTCGCCGGCCGGCCGGCGCCCGGCTACCAGCTCTTGCTGGGCGGGCATGTCGGCGACACGAAGATCACTTTCGGCCAGCGCGCCCTGCGCCTGCCCGCCAAGGCGTGCCCTGAGGCGGCGGTCCGGCTGGTCGGGCGATTCGCCGACGAGCGAGAGGCCGGAGCGAGCTTTTCCGAGTGGCTGGCGCGTTCGGGCGGGACCAAGGCCGTGAGCGCCGGCCTCGCCGATCTCGATCACTGGCCGGACGCAGAGGAACGTCCCGACTACTACATCGACTACGACGAGACCGGCCCCTATGTACCAGAAGTCGGCCCGGGGGAGTGCGCCGGCAGCTGAGCGGCCGTGGGCGCCGGCCTCGCCGTACGAAGGTGGATGCGAATGGCGCGGCACCCGTCTTCCCGCGCGGATCGGATCCGTAGCGCGACGACCACTGCCCGTGGAGATGATGGGACTCGAAGACTGTCCCCTTGCCTGCAAAGCATTGTGGGGGCTGTCCAACGGTGGCCTATGCCGTCTGAGTGCTACTGCTCCCACGATTGCGCCCACGATTACCTCAGCCGTTTCTCCCAGGCATCGGTAGCGGTTCTGTCCGTGATCGCCAGCGGGGACATGATCTGGCCAAGACCGAGAACTCTCCCGTCGCTACGGACCAAACCCAGATGGGCGCACGCCCTTCTGAGAGTAATCGTGGCCCTGTTCGGTGCTGACAACGTGGGCTACGCACTACGTTCGCCGGGACGGAATAGCTGCTTCACCGGCACCTGGGATTGGCACTTGGGTGGTCTGAGGTCAGGGCCCCGTCGTTGTGGTTGTCGAGTCGGTGGTGATGGGAGATCCATCAGAGTTCTGCCCACAGTAAGCGTCGACAGCCTTGCCGTCGGCCATGATCGCCTTGGTCGTAAAGGCGGTGGCATCCCCGGAGGTGATGGCGTTATTGGCAGCTATGGCGAGCGGTCCGGCACTGTCGACGATCTCTGACGGTGCCTTCGCCTGGAAGTCGGTGATGGTGCTCTGGTTGGCCTTGAAGATGGCGATCAGATCGGACGGCTGCTGGGCTGCGGATGTTGCCTTGTCGAGAATGGCATTGTCATTGCAGAACGCTGTCTTGTCGCCGGCACCCGCGGCTTGGCCGACCTGGGCGCTGAAGTGGGCAGTGCCGTTGTCGACCGAAGTCACGGTCACGTGAACCGGTAACGTCGTCGTCGATCCCTTAGCTGTCAGCGTGCAGTCAATAGCTGCGCCGACCTTGGCCTCAAGCCCACTGGGGCAGCTGACCTTCGGCGTCGGTTGGCTGGTTTCGGCGGCCAACTGACTGGCAACCTGGGACTCAAGGTCGCTCTGGGAAACCTCGTTCTTGCCGATTGAGACGCTGGCGCTGCAGGCGCTGAAGAGCGCCGCACAGACAAGTCCTGTGGCGAGAAAACGAACCGGACGAGTGAATTTCATTTCGTATATATATCTCAGATCCATGAAGATTGCCAGCATCTGCCCGTCACGGGCAGAGGGCTCGAGAGACCGATGGCTATTCCGTCCGATGCCACGACGGTGCGGCCCTGACCTGCCCTTTGTGCCCCGGCCAATCATGCCGATGATTCAGAGCACGAACGTCTGGGAAAAGGAGCCCTCCGAGATGGTCAGGCTGGCGTCCTGGGAGGCGGCTGGTTCTGGCCCGTCGATCCCGAGTGCAGCCGACACTGCGGAACCACAGCGGTGAGTCGGCAGGTCCCGTGACCAGCGGTTGCGCTCGTCGAAGTGCTTCGCGGCCCGGACGAGCGCCTGGACTTCGGCGACCTCGGGTGCTCGGACGGGATGCGGGCGTACGGTGAACCGATCCAGATTGGTTAGCCAAGCCATTTAGCCCTTTTACCGACGATGACCAAACGCCTTCTGATCCGGCCCCCTCATTGTTGACTGATCTTGTGAGAATTCAAGCGGCGGTGGTGGTTGCGGCATGAAATTCCTCATAGGCAGCTGCGGAGATCAGGTGGACCATTCATTGGGGTCCGGTCACCATGTGTATGCTGATTTGCATGCAATCGACGAGTGTGCGGATCGATACTGAGACCCACGAGGAGCTCAAGCGGCTGGCCAAGGACCTCGGGACGACCGTGGGACGTACGGTGACGCTCGCGGTTCGAGCGCTTCGACAGGACCGTATGGGCAGCCAACTCGCCCGACCGTTACGAGACGACGAGACAGCCTGGCTCGATGCCGACGTCGGGTGACGTCGTCGATCTGGACCTCGGAGTCCCCGAAGGCCGAGAAGCCGGCTTCCGCCATCCTGCGGTGGTAGTGACGGCCCAGCGCATCTTGAACGCCGAACCATCAGTGATCCACGTCGTCCCTCTCACCTCGACCGTACGGAACTTCGACTCCGAGGTAGCCATCGAACCCGATGGTCGCAATGGGCTCACGCTCACCTCAGCAGCCCAATGTCAGCACCTGCGCGCCGTCTCACCCAGGCGAATCGCCTCGACTCGCGGCAACGTCGGAGTTGCCACCCTGGCTCAGATCCGCGGAGCCATCTCGATGATCCTCGACCTTCCCGGCTGAGCCCCGATGCCACGCGGCTTGACAGCTGCACCCTGCCCCCGAACACCGGCTCGAGGTCACGGTCGGCGACTGATCAGTACTGGATGTCGAGGGCGTAGCGGAGCGCGTGATCAAGGGCGGCACGCTTTTCCAGGCTCAAGTGGCCGACTACAGCCTCCGCCAGCATCGTCTTCGGCAACGTCACGATGTTGTCGCACGTGATCACGCTGGCATCCGGCAGCCCCTCGTCAGTTCCCACGCCGATCTCGGAGCGAATCCCACGCATAGTGCGGGTGATGGGCGCACATGTGACGGCGGACAGCACTGCGATCGCCGCATCACGGGTCAGGACGCAGACAGGGCGTCGACCCGCAGGAGCGCCAAGGTCTACCCAGACGATGTCTCCTCGGGCTACCACTCCGGCATGGTCGCAGCGGCCAGCCGCGTGGCCGCTTGGACAACGTCCGGATCCTGCGGGATTCGACGATACGCCGCCTGAAGTTCGACGTCCGCACGACGCATGTCTGCTGCATCCAAAACCGCAATGGCTCCTCTGCGGAGGAGCTCGGAGCGATTCGTCCCGCGCTCGGACGCCAAGAGATCGAGTCGGGTCACCAAGTCATCATCCAGCTGCACGAGAACTTCGCGTCGACTCATGAACCATATGGTACACCATATGCCACCCGCAGCGACCATTGGCGGCGACCAGGCAGAGTCCCACTTCGTCGGCTCGGTGGGACACATTCCGGCACACTGAGCCGCGGGTGCTTGCCATGGCAAACGGTGCATCCCGGTGATTTCCGACGTGCCACCAAACGGGTACCGGTACAGGGTGACATTCGAGAGCCGGGGGTGACGTTGCGGTCGGGCCGAGATTTCCCAGGGTGTGACGGGGTGACGTTGAGCCCCGCCGTGACGTCCATCGGGATCATGGACAGGGAACAGGGCGTGTCGTCCTGGTACCGATCCAACGAGGTCTGATGCTCAACCAACAACGGGACACCAAGAAGAAGCCCCTCCTCACTGTGAGCCAGGCGGCGGTGCTGCTCGGCAGTGATCGCTCGACCCTCTACAAGGCGATCGCCGACGACCGGTTTCCCCTTCCGGTGGTGCGACTGAACCGACAGATCCTCATTCCCCGAGTTGCGGTGGAGCGCCTGCTCGGTGGCCAGGTCGATCAGGAGGCCGCGGTGGGGACATCCAGTGCCAGCTCCTGTTGCCCGTCCTGCGGAGCATCGTTGGATTCCCCTTCACCCTCATTGTCGAGGACACGACCGACATGTTCGGCGGCCCGACGATCCTCTGCGGCGATGCCAACCTCCCGAGAGCCCAAATGCCTTATGGGACAACGATCACAAAGGGCGTCGAATGATGCGCCGAGTGCAACATCGCTCGTTTCGAGGATCGTGGCCTGAAAGTGCCGGAGAGAGTGGAGGTGGACGTCCGCAGCCACGCCGGCACGCTTTCGAACCTTGATGAACGTGTGGGTCATCGACTCGGGGTGCGGCGGAGTCTCCCCGCCAGGATCGGTCGAGAACACGAAGCCGTCCTCTGAAAGGGCCAACTCGCAGATCTTGGCCAACTGGGTCTGCGAGGAGCGCAGCGCCTCCAGGACGGCAATCGTCCCGGTGTCGACGGCAACGGTGCGGATGCTGGCCTTGGTCTTGGGCCCCTTCGCCACCGCTCCGCCCTTTGCCGCCACGATCGACTCGTTCACACGCACGGTCTCACCTTCCCAGTCGATGTTGCTCCACCGCAGCGCGCACGCCTCTCCACGTCGCGTACCGGTGGCAGCGACGAGATGGAGGTAGGCACCGAAGCGTTCGTCGAAGTCCTTCGCCTCCCGGACGAGCGCCTGGACTTCGACGACCTCGGGTGCTCGGACCGGATCCGGGCGTTCGGCGAGCGGCCTGGTGGGAAGTTCGGTGTCGGTGACCGGATTGGTGAGGGTGCCTCCACTCCATTTCGCCGCCAGCCTGCATGTCCTCCCGATGATGTTGCGCACCCGTCGGACCGTGTCCCTTCCGGCTCCGTCGGCCTTCATCTTGCGGAAGTACCGCTCGACCTCGAACGCGTTGAGTGCGGCGATCCGCTTCGTCCCGATGGTCTCTCTGACGTACCGCCCCCAGATCTCTTCGTAGCCCCTGACCGTCTTCGGCGAGAGATCCGCCCAACCG
>CABEBP010000079.1_pt1 | contig 18820 bp, 19 predicted proteins | sample 3132621 | NCBI WGS metagenome assembly CABEBP01 (sample SAMEA5534346, study PRJEB31848) | metagenome | biome: tundra; feature: field; material: soil | place: USA | collected 2013-05 | depth 0.45 m | reverse complement strand
GGCGGCGGCGGCACGAGGCGCCACTGTGGAGGCAGACGCGTGCCCGGCGGGTGCTGCGGATGCGACCATCAGCCCGGCTACCAGCGTCACCGAGAGACCTGCGGCCAGTCTGCGTACGAACCGACGAACTTGCATGGACCCTCCCGAGGTACGAAGCCGACCTCTACCTGTTATCACCATTGTCGAGCCGTCGTCAAACGATTGTGGTAGTGGACTGAACCACCCTGGGTAGGTGGCGAACCGGTGATCCCGGCCGCCAGGCAACGATCAACCCGACCATCCTGGAGGTGTAGATCCAGTACGGGCGGTCACTGGCAGTGGTTTGCCGTTGACCGCCCGGTATCACGCGGCCGAAACTGGGTGAACGTTGCCGGTCGCGGCACTAGTCGTGGTCCCGCCCCGAAACGTGCGGTGAGCGCCGGTGCGCCAGAAATTATTCCTGTCGCGATTCCTGTCGCGTGGTTGAGAGCCCATCGGATGTGGGCCCTATGCATCGGCTTCGGGGCGGAGCTGCCGGCGGTTGTTGCGGTAGGCAGCGGGCTGTTCCTGGCGACGGGTTTGTTCGCTGCAGCCGACCTCTCGATCGCACCGAACCGCCTGCTGGCGGCTGCGCCTGGCACGGTCGGTACCATAGGCCAGATGGCCAGGACCGGGAAAGCGCCTAACCGCGCCGTAGAGCCTGCCGGGACGTCAAGCCCGACGGGTGGCGCTTCGTACCGCGGTCGTGGACGACGCTGGGCCATCTTGTCGGTGCTGTGCATCACCTTGTTGCTCATCAGTGTCGACAACTCCATCTTGAACGTGGCGCTCCCGTCGATCGTTCGAGGCCTCAATGCCACCTCCAGCCAGCTGCAATGGATCGTCGACGCCTACGCGGTTGTCTTTGCCGGCCTGCTGCTGTCCCTCGGGGCACTGGGCGACCGGGTCGGGCGGAAGTGGGTGTTCATGGCCGGCCTGGCCGCGTTCGCCGGCGGCTCTGCGTTCTCCGCCTGGTCCGGGTCCCCGGACCGCCTCATCATCGCCCGGGCCTGCATGGGTGTCGGCGCTGCGGCGATCATGCCGTCGACCCTATCCATCCTGACCAACGTCTTCACCACCGACCGGGACCGGGCCCGGGCCATCGGCATCTGGTCGGGCACGGCCGGGCTTGGGGTGGCGGTCGGGCCGGTCCTCGGCGGCTTCCTGCTCGACCACTACTGGTGGGGATCGGTCTTCCTGATCAACGTCCCCATCGCCATCGCCGGCCTCGTCGCCACCCTCTGGCTTGTCCCCAACTCCCGTAGCCCGCTGTCCAAACGCGCCGACCCGCTCGGCGCGCTGCTGTCCATGGCCGGGCTGGGGCTGCTGCTGTGGGCGATCATCGAGGCCCCCAACCGAACGTGGACGTCGCCACTGACCCTCGGCGCGCTGGGCGGCGGCGCCGGCGCCATCGTCGCCTTCGTGCTGTGGGAGCGGCGCAGCGAGCACCCCATGCTGCCACTGCGGTTCTTCCGCAACCGTCGCTTCAGCGCCGCCATCGCCTCGCTGGCCCTCGTGCTCTTCGCCCTGCTGGGCATGTTCTTCCTGATGACCCAGTACCTCCAGTTCTCGCTGGGCTTCAGCCCCCTGCAGACCGGCCTGCGGATCGCCCCCATCGCCCTGGTGCTCCTGGTGGCCGCGCCCCTCTCGGTGCTGCTGGCCCGCTCCCGCTGGCTGGGCACCAAGCCGGTCGTCGTCACCGGCATGCTGCTCATCGCCGTCGGCCTCGGCCTGTTGTCGCACACCAGCATGCACAGCACCTACGCCGACCTGGTGCCCGCCTTCGTCCTCATCGGTATCGGTGTCGGCCTCGCCATGGCACCGTCCACCGAGTCGGTCATGGGCTCGATCCCGACCGCAGAGGCCGGGGTCGGCTCGGCCACTAACGACACCGCGTTGCAGATCGGCGGTGCGCTCGGGGTCGGCGTGCTCGGGACAGTGCTCAACGCGCACTACCGCTCCCAGATGAGCTCCCTCTTGGCCGGATCTCGGATCCCCGAGGACATCCGACACCTGGTCCTCGGGTCGCTGGGCGGCGCCCAGGCGGTGGCGCAACACGTGCCCGGACCCACCGGCCAGGCCCTGTCCTCGGCGGCCCGCGCTTCGTTCGTGAGCGGAATGGATCAGGCTCTCACCGTGGCCGCCGTGGTCGTGGGCGTCGCCAGCTTCGTGGTGCTGGCTGTCCTGCCCAACCGGGGCACGCCGCACGACACGACGGACACCGCCGACCGGCCTCGGCCATCTCCGGGTACGACGAAGCGTGAGCGAGCCCGTAGTGTCCGGAAACTCGATTCCTATCCTGGCCAGGATAAACAAGTCGACCGCACGTTGGATTGCCGTCCACATCCCACCAACCGTGCGACCGGACGGAGAGGAAATCAGTCATTCCTACCTGCGGTGAGATTCAGGGAGACCTGAGGTGAAAAGTTCCCGGTCACACGTACCAGTGGGTTTTCGGACCTAACGCCGTTGTCCATCGGGTCGTGCACGAGAGAAGGCCCATAGCCGGCAGCGAGGGTCCAAAGCGAACCTGAGTTCGATGGATAGCCCTTTTCAATAAACCCATGGCTCCATGCCGACGCATTACGAGTGCGGAACAGCGCCGGAAGAGATGGGTTCCGATGCCGCCCGGCACGCCTGCCTCGGAGACGGCACGGCGCGGCAGCGACCGGGTAGTCCCGCCTACGCAGGGGCGCCTGCCGGTTCGGCCTTCTGCGCCGTCGCGGCCGCCACCGTCTCGGACCAGACGCACTTGCCCGCGGTGAGGCGCATGTCGAACTCGAGGTAGGCGGCGGCCACGAACGTGTCCACCTCCAGCCGATGGACGGGGTCCACCGCGGAGCGGGCCGGGTAGGTGACCGAACCGGGACCGGTGAACCGCAGGTCGTCTCCGAAGGCGTCCTTGCGAGTAGCAAGGTCGCAGTTCCACTGGATGAGCTCGTGGACCTGTGTCGCCCCTGGCGGCCCCGGAAGGTGGCGCAGCGAGTAGAACGGGGTGCCCGAAGGCAGGAAGGCATCGAGGATCTCGGCGGGCAGCCGCTCGGCCGGTGAGACGATGACGCTGGCCAGCGTGCAGTCGGACGGGCGCGCGAGCGTGCCGACCACCGCTTCCGGGCGGACCTGCACGTCGATGGCCGCCAACTTCTTCGGAGCGCCCAGCACCTCGCGGCCGGCCGCCATCGCCGCGTCGTTGGTCACGTAGATGTAGGGGACGTAGAGGCCGTCGACGCCGTCGTCGTCCACCACCCGCAAGAGGGAGACGAACTCGCCGTAGGGGCCGAGCGTGCTGGCGCCGTAGTCGGCAACGAGGACAGCACCGAGCGCCGGGGAGTCGAGGTGGAGGCCGCGCGGGACGAGGTCGGCCACGTCGCCGGCCACGGTGAAGCCGGCCATGACGGCCCGGCAGCCCCAGTACTCGACCCCGCGCTCCGGGTCCATCTGGAACAGGGGTGCGTCCAGCGGTGTGCTCTTCATGGTCACCATGTCGCCATCATCTCCTCGAGGTCGTAGGTCTCGTGCTCGTAGTTCTGGACCAGGTCGCGGGCGGCGTCGAGGGCCAGCACCTCGAGCGTCCCGTCCTCGATCAGCAGGCTCCGGGCGTCGCGGAAGAGCTTCTCGATCAGCGAGTCGCGGCTCAACCCCTGGGCGCCGAATACCTGCAGAGCATCATGGGCGACCTCGTAGGCCGCTCGTTTGGCGTACACCTGCGCGGCGCGGGCGTGGCGTGGCGACGCCCCGAGGGCCCCAGGGGACGACCCGGGGACGTTCGCCTGCGTGTGGGCCAGTGCAGCGCGGGAGTAGGTGCGTGCCGTCTCCACGCGCTCGAACATCGCGTACAGGGTGAGCTGGATGTTCTTGTGGCGAGCGATGGGGCCGCCGCCCTGGATGCGCTGGCGGGCATGGTGGAGCGCCTCCTCAAAGGCGGCACGGGCCACGCCGACGGCGACGTTGGAGATGACCGAGCTCGTCAGGCACAGCAGCTGGTCCCCGAAGACCGGGTAGAAGGGCCCAGGCGGGACGAGCACATTGCGTTCCGGCACGAAGACCTCGTCGAAGAACAGCTCACCCTGGGGATCGTCCCGCACGCCGAGCATGTCGGCGGGAGCGCCTCGCCGCACCCCGGGATCGTCGAGGGGGACGACGGCGAACAGGCTGTGGAACAGGTCGCCGTCGCGGCCGGCCTGGGCGTGGACGGCCGCATGGGTGGCAATCGGACCCGAGCTCACCCACGCCGACTTCTGGCCCCGCAGCACCCAGCCGCCGTCACCCGGCTCGGCCACCAGCTGGCCCCGGCCGTAGGTCCGGGCGTCCCCGTCGCGCTGCCCGATGAAGTCGCTCCCGTGATCCGGCTCGGTGATGGCCCAGCACCCGTGGAAGGCACCCGTCTCGTCCTCGACCCACGGCACCATGAGCTCGGCCTGCAGCTCCGGGCTCCCGAACCGGGACATGGTGATCACCGGGAGCATGTCGACCAAGAAGGCAGTCGCCAGCCCGAGGCTTCCCCAGCCCAGCTCCTCGAGGACCACGGACTGGGCGAGCGGAGAGAGCGGTTCCTCCGGGCCGCCCGCCTCCGCGGGCAGGAACAATCGGTGATAACCGAGGGACTTCAATGTCGCCATCGTCGTGAAGAAGGGGGACCCGGGAGCGATGCGCTCCGTCGGGGTCATCCGGTCGAGGGCCCACGCCGCCGGCCGGAGTACCTCCACGGCGATCCGGTGGGCCTGCTCTCGCAGTACCAGTTCGTCCTCCCCCAGCCCCGCCAGGTCGAGGAACAGTCCGTCGTTCCCGTGTCCCATGGGGAGAACCTACGCCGGCGGAACTCGATCTCCTAGGGTCCAAAGTCCCGAACCTACGGGCCACGGTGTAGCCGAAGGACGAGGCCAGCCACCACAGGCAGTTCGCTGCGAAGCTCTGCAGCCGGGCGTGGCACATCCCGAAGTCCTCTTTCGGCTGGCGGATCGCTTCTTCGGGAGCGCCGCCCCGGAGGCCATGGTGATGCTTGTCAGCCCGTAGTGTCCGAAAACTCGATCCGCACCTCAGACGCGCGTAGGGCTTGCTCAGCGGCCGGACGAATGCTCCAGGTTAGATCTCTCCGCTGTCAAACGAAGAGGGGTACGCATGGGAGACCAAGTCCGAGACCACGTCGTCGTGGATTCTTTCCCATCGGCTCCAACGTTCAGCCCTCGTCGGCAGCGCGAGTGCAGCTGAGCCCGGACGCCGCCAACGACTCCCCGAGGAACGCCGCCGCCTGGCGTGACCACAGATAGCCCAGGTGGTTTCCCGAGTACCAGCTGATGCGCGGCTTGTCCCAGTGCTCCCACAGCCTGCGCGCCTGCTCCGGCATGGCCAGGCGGTCGCCATAGCCTGCGAAGACGTACCGATGATCGCGCGGCACCTTCGACTCGAAGCTCATCGGCGACACCACTCGGTAGACGTCTTCCGCTACGCCACCCATGATTCGGTGCTCGATCGATCGAGCTCGGATGTGGACCGGGCTGTGCTCGTGGAAGAGCGCCGGGAAGTCCACCACCGGGACGCCGGCCACCACGGCGTCGAACCCTTCCTCGATGCCAGCGAGGAGCGAGACGACGTAGCCCCCGAGCGAGACTCCGTACAACCCGATGGACGTGGCTCCCTGGGCCCTGATCCACGACACGAGGCGCCGGATGTCCCACACTGCCTGCGTCAACCCGTGAACGGTATTCATCATGTCGAAGGAGAGGAACGGCTCGCCGCTCACACGCGTCACCTTGCGCGGCCCGTGCAACGGCAGCACCGGCATGGCGACGTTGAGCCCGAGCTCACGGTGCAGCTTGGCGGTGTGTAAGCCGATGAAGTCCATGAAGGGGTAGCCCATGCCGAACCCGTGCACGCACACGACCCATGGGCGCGGCTCGCCGCGGTGACGGACGATGGTGGTCGTTGCCCGACGGTTGGGCTCGTAGGCCATCCACCGCTCGCTGCCCGGCTCGCCGGCGTGCGGCGAGAACCCGCTGTCGTAGGTGATCTGTTCGTACCGCTGGCCGAGCGCCCACCCGCCGCTCATCTCGACGTCCTCTGGGGTGAGCGGCGGCGGGGTGCGGTGATAGGAGGCGGGCCGAGCGATCCAACCCCGGCGGGAGAACATCCGCCTGGCATCGGCGAGTTCGGCGCTCACTCGAGCGTAGTCGGCCCGCAGGGGAAACCGGCTGGGCGCCATCGCCATGGCCAGCAGGGCCTCGTCCATGGCGACACCGGCCACCAGGCCCAACGACAGGCGCGGCGCCGGCACGTCGTCGGACGCGTCGCCCTTTATCGCCGTCGTAACCATGAAGCGCAGCGTGCGCGGCACGGCAAGCGTGACTCGGGCGAGCGCCCGTCGCCCCAGGAACTTCGTAACGGCGCGATACGGTCCGACGACACGCTCGACGAGTGACGGAGATCCCTGACCCGTCGAGTCAGACGGCAGCCCGTCTTCTGCCGCGGCCTCACCCTGTGCCTCTGCTGGGTCCACGGCGCCCTGGGCGTGCCCCATAAGCCCTCTCCAGCCTGCGCTATCCGGACCGTCCGGTGTATCGCGCCTTCCAGAGCGATACTACGTCGCAGGGCGTGAACAAGGATCGAGTGGAGAAGGGAGCGCGATGGAATCCAATTTGGTCGACCGCTTCGAGAGCATGGTCGACGTCGTCGCAGAGCAGCCTGCAATAGTTGCCGACCACTGCTTTGCGGAGTCCCTGGTGGAGGGGTGATCGCGCTTTCGGACACTACGCGATGTCCAGACGGCGCCGTGGGGGCGCTTCGTCACGTTCGACGATCCCGACGGCATCGGAGTGGTATTGCAGGCAACCATGGCGCTCGGCACCTGATACCCGCAGCTCATGCATCGGGTCGTCACGTGGTGAGGACGACAGCCTGATCGGGTAGTAGACGCCCGTCGAATGGAGAGCCTTCACCCGATCCGTCACTCGAGATGGCAACAGTCGCGGGTGCCCTCCCAAGGGACGCCTCGATACCGAAATGATGGTCGATCGCCACGGTGGTATCGGTGAAGTTGATGAGTGCTGCGCACACTTCGTCATCTACTGTCCGCCTGTAGGCGAGGACGCCGTCAGGGGCATCGAACAGGACGAAGTCACCCAATGACAGGGCTGGGTGACGACGACGACACGCGATCAGCCGGCGGTACAGATGGAGCACCGAATCCGGATCGTCACGTTGGCTGGCATAGTTGCAAGTCGACGACTCATCGGGGAAGGGGAGCCAAGGTTCGATGCCCTCGGGAGCGATCCACCCGTGATGATCGGTTCCATCCCACGGCAACGGAGCCCGGCATCCGTCTCGGCCCCCAGGGTCGACCACCCGATCGGGAGGAATGACGGCATCGAGGAGACCCATCTCTTCGCCCTGAAAGAGAAATGGCGTCCCACGCAGGGTAAGCAGCATCACCGCCGCACATCGGGCCCGGAGTTCGCTCCGGCGCACGACGCTGGCCGGATCTTCACCGCGGAACAGGGCAGCGGCGTCATAGCGTGACCGGTGTCGCGGGTTGTCGTGATTGGACAAAACCCAGGTTGGCCAGGCATCGCGAGGTGCGAGCGCGTGCACCGTACTGTCGATGCAGCGACGCCAGTGGGGCTCCGACCATGGTGCATACAGCGGCGGGAAGTTGAAGGACAGATGAAGTTCATCCCCGTTGCCGTAGTAGGTCGCCACGGCGTCGGTCGATAACAGGTAGACCTCACCGACGATGACCCGATCCCCGGGGTAGCTGTCGAGAAGGTTGCGAATATCCCGTAGTCGTTGGTGGGTGACCGGCACGTCGTTAAGAGCGGAGTGAGGAATGGCGGCCAGCTCCGGTGGGTTGTCGGGGAGCTGGGGATCCTTGCCGATGCAGTGGACCACGTCGGCTCGTATCCCGTCCACACCACGATCGAGCCAGAAGCGCAGTACGTCGTGCATGGCATCCACCACACCGGGTTCGTCCCAGTTGAGATCGGGCTGGGCGGATTCAAAGAGGTGGAGGTACCACTGGCCGGAGGCCTCCTCGAAGGTCCAGGTCGGAGCGGACATGTCGAAGGCGGCAACCCAGTTGTTCGGAGGCAACCCGTCGCTACGAGGATCGCGCCATACGTACCAATTGCGATGATCGTTGGACCGGTCGGTGAGCGCATCGAGGAACCACGGATGCCGATCTGAGGTGTGGTTGGGGACCCAGTCGATGATGATGCGGAGGTCGAGTGCGTGGGCCTCGGCGACCAAGGCATCGAATTCTTCCAGTGTTCCAAAGAGGGGATCCACATTGCAGTAGTCGCTGACGTCATAGCCGAAATCGACCATCGGCGATGGGTAGAACGGTGAGATCCAGATGGCGTCGACTCCCAGCCAGGCCAAGTCGTCAAGGTGAGCACGAATCCCGGCAAGGTCCCCGATCCCGTCACCGTTGGCATCGGCAAATGACCGGGGATAGATCTGGTAGACGACGGCGCTCATCCACCAGGGAAGGGGAGACCCAGTCATCACCGGTTGCCTTCTGCCGACAGTGGTCAAGCCTCGGCGCGGACTTTGATCCGGCCCAAGGTCTCCGCCATGTTGTGGCGGTTATGGGCGTCCGTGTCCTTCGTACCTCGAAGATATGGGCTGGTGACTCGAAAGGCTGCGCTCCGGTGGTCGACGAATCGCTCGGTAATGGTGGTATGTCCGGTCCCCGCGGAATCGTCGATGCGGTAGCTCCATTCAGCTACAGCTACCGGCCCGGAAGTGACGTCCCAGGCAATCTCCACGCCTGGTTGGTAACGAACGATGGTGCAGGCGGTGGACCACCGTCGCCAACCATTGCGGTTGCTGCCGCGGAACCGGGCCCCGACGGCCGGCGCGGTGGATCCCCCCGTCCATTTCATTGCCATGCATTCCGCGGTGAGATCGGACATGTGGGTCGGGTCGCTGATCAGATCCCACACCCGGTCGGTCGGCGCCTGCACCTGTTCGCTTACCTCTACGGTGGCCATGGGCCGTGACGTTAGCAATGGGAGTTCACCCTGACCAAGTGGGGCTTCGCCGGACGATTGACCCATGCTCCCCGCTCAGGCGGGCAACGGACCGCCTTCGATGTGCAGCTCCGGCACGGCGATGGGCGTCGATGCCGGCGTCGCCTTCGGGCCGGCGTCGCGGATGAGGTGGCGCGATACCCAGTTGCGACCATCGCTTTCGGCCCACACCAGAATCGGCGGCAGAATCACCAAGGCGCAGACCAACGCCACAAAAACGTTCATGCCGACGATGATTCCGAACCCCCGGAGCAGCGGCCATGGGGATGAGGCGATGACGGCGACCCCGGCGATGGCGGTGAGTCCCGAGACGATGAATGCCCGTCCGGTGCGTCTGGCAGTTTCGTGCATGGATTCCACCGGACCGCGCCGTCGGGCGCGCTCTTCTACGAACCGCAACAGGATCAAGGAAGTGAATTCGGTACACACCGCCACCACCAATGGTCCCGACACTGCGGTCATCGGACTGAGCTTGAGGCTGAACGCCCAGGCAAAGAGTGAGACAGTTCCCACCGCCACCACCACGGGGATCAAGGACAGGATCGAACGCACCAGGCTGCGAAGGCGTACGGCCAGAAAGAGGCCGACGAAAATGATCGACAGATAGGTGAGAAGCGTCCGGGACTTGGCCAGGTTGTCCAGGAATCCGACCCCCACCACCGCGATGCCGCCCGGCGAGACAGTGATGCCTGCAGGGGGGTGGAGATTGTTCTGGATGTTGTCGACGACCGGCTTCAGATCACCGACTGTCGAAGTCTTGGAGCGGAAGATGACGCCGAGGTCGGAACCTCCATTGGCCACGGTGATGCGTCGGATATTCGGTGGAGCGATGGCGTAGACCTGTTTTACCTGGTCTCCCAGGGGGGGAATCGCAGTGGCGCCCGGGACGGAAATGAATTCGTAGACCACGTTGACCATGCCGGTGGCGGGGAACAGGGCAGTGGGAAACTGCTTGATCTGGGCATCAGAGAAAGCGGAAACGTACGCCACTGTCTGGTCGCTCCACGGGTTGGTGGTGTGGATGAGGGCGGCAACCTCATTGTCGGACCCTGTCCCCGCCTTCAAGGCGTTGACGTCCTTGACCGTCTGCGAGCCCGGGTCGACCCATTGCAGCGGATCGGTCTGCAATTGGATATGGCCCTCGACAGCCAACCCGCCGATGAGAATCACGATGGCGGCCACCGCGAAGGGGATGGCCGCTTTGGCCGGTACGCTGCCCAGCCAAGCGGTGATCCGGGCGAGACGGCCGTTGGAGAAGTCGACTCCCTTGGTCGGCGACTTGTACTCGCGGATTCCGAGGAAGGCCAATGGGCCGATGATGCTGCAGATGCACACGGCGATGATGCCCACGATGAGCAGCCAGCCGAACCTACGGATCATCGGTACTTTGGCCAGGAGAAGGGCGGCGAACGCGAATACCGCGTCGAAGGTGACCACCAGCAGGGCCGGCCCGAGGTTCCGGGCCGTAGCCTGAATGGGGTGTTCAGCCCGCGCCAAAATCACCTCTTCCTCCACGCGGGAGTGCATCTGGATGGCGTAGTCGATCCCCACCCCCAACAGCACCGGCAGGCCGGCGATGCTGGCCAGGGTGAGAGGTATCCCGAGGAACCCGGTGAGCCCGAAACCCCAGATCAGCCCTATGGCGACGATGAGAAATGGGAGCAACCGCCACCTGACGTTGAACAACAACAGCAAAATGATGATCATCACCACGCCGGCAATGGCGCCAAGCGTGATCATTCCGCCCTTCAGATAGTTGTTGATGGTGCGAAGAAGGGCCGGGACGCCGGTGGTCAGGGTGGTGGCATTCTGGAAATGAGAAGCACTCACGATGTTCTGGACCGAGGTGGCTGCCGCTGACTCCTGTTCAATCGTCAGATTTCCCTTGAGGAACACCACCATTGCCGCGTGCCCGTTGTTGGGGAAAAACGTGGAAGAAGCGGAACGCAGGGTGCCGTCGGGATTGTGGGCCAAGTAGTGCACCCAGGTCGGGTTGGACAGGATCCGTTGACCAGCCGGGATCGCCGTTTCTCCCTTTGCCAAGGCGACGAGGTTCGCCTGGCGAATTGCCTTACTGGCCGAGGACGGGTCGCGCTCGAACGCCGAGAGCAACAGCTTCCCGGCCGGGCTGTCGGTGGGATTCCCATCGGCGCTGATGGTTAGGGAATTCGACAGTTTGATGGAATCGAGCGGGGTAATGGCGCTGTAGACCGACGAATCGCTCTGCAGCTTTTGTTGGATGGCTTCGAACTGAGCGACATTGCCCGAGGAGAAGAGGTTGTCGATCGACATGCCCGGGCGCATGGAGAACATGGTCACGATCGGGTCGCCGCCGAACAGCGACTCATAGTGCACATTGTCGATCTGAGCCGTGTCGTTGGCATTGAGATAGCTGTTGTTGCTGGTGGAGAACTTCAGCTGGGTGATCCCGAGTCCGAGGCCAATGGTGATCACCAGCCCGATAACCGACACGGTGCCAGCCCGTTTGCCGAGGTTGAGACCCAACCAACTCCAGGCGCCTCTCATTGGGGCGATTCTGCCAATTGACCTTGCTGTTGGGTTTGCATGGATCTTTCCCTCTTGTCACGCCAGTGCCGCATGAAATGGTAACTAACAGCCACGGGCGCCGAGCGGCGTAATTCCCTGGTGAGGGAGGATCGGAATCGCAGGCCCGTGGTCTCCGTGGGACACATTGACGCTGGACCATGGGTGCACCTGGCGGGCCGCGGGTGGTCGAAAGGGGAGTGAGCGTCGTTCCTGAGGCCGGGGAGCCGCCGGTGGGCGAACTTGGAGGCATCAGAGTGCGAATTACCTCCAAACGAGCCGGATTAGAGTGTCGCGGTCGCCCGCTCTGTCTATGCCCGAGAAAGGAATTCACCCGTGGACCTGACCTTTGAGATTGCCGAGAAGCGAATCGATGACGTCTCGGTGGTGACGGTGACGGGCGAAAGTGATGTGGCCACTGCCCCGGAATTACGAGAACGATTGGCTGCCCAAGAGGCAGACCGAGTGTTGGCGATCGTTGTCGACCTCACTGGGGTGTCGTTCATCGACTCCACCGCCCTGGGCGTCCTGGTCGGGGCGTACCGGCGACAGCAAGACGCAGGTGGGTATCTCCGGCTGGTCGTAACCGAGCCACGAATCCTCAAAGTCCTGGAGATCACTGATTTGTCGAATGTGTTCCCTGTCTTCGCCACCATTGGCGAGGCGGCGCACGGATGAGTGATGTTGTCGAACTGACCTTCCCGGTCCGATCTGACCTTTTGGTACTGGCGAGGCTCACCGCCGCCGCCCTGGCGTCGCGGGCCGATTTCGGCATCGAGGACATTGAAGATCTGCGACTTGTGGTGGAGGAACTCTGTCTCTCGGTAGTTGGAAACGAGACCAACGGCACCATTCATCTTCAATACACTCGGGAAGATGGCTTAATCACCGTAGGGTGCTCATTGTCCCGAGAGGGTGGTTCCGATGGACGAGCCGATGGTGAGGCCAATGACATGTCGTTGCGCATCATCGAAGCTCTGGTCGACGAATATGGCGAGAACATGGTGGCCGACCGGCGGCAAGCGTGGATCCGCAAGCGCAGGAGCAAGGTTGCTTCTTGATGAGCGGCGACGTGGGCAATCCGCATACGGCCCACGAGTTGTGGGTGAAGTTCGCTGCTACTCGTGATCCCTCATTACGCGATCAGCTGGTCACCGAAAACCTCGGGTTGGCTCGGCGGCTTGCCCATCGATTCGCCCATCGCGGGCAGTCCTATGACGACCTGGCTCAGGTCGCTTCCATGGCATTGATCAAGGCGGTTGACCGTTATGATCCCGAACGGAATGTGAAGTTCAGCACGTTCGCCACTGGAACGATCATTGGTGAACTGAAACGGCACTTCCGTGATCGTGGGTGGTCAGTACGGGCTCCGAGGCGCATTCAAGAGCTCTACCTTGAGCTCGGGACCACCATCGAGTCACTCGGTCACGGACTGGGTCGTTCTCCCAAGGTGTCGGAGCTAGCCAAGGCCACCGGGGCTTCGGAAGAGGCAATCGTGGAGGCGATCGAGGCCGGCCAGGGATACCGGTCAGCGTCACTCGACGCGCCGGGCGCTGCCGGCGCGACATTGGGGGATAGCTTGGCCGCCGAGGATGTTGCCGTCACATTGATAGATGAACGGTCGGTGCTTGAGCCCGCCCTTGCCTCCCTGCCGGACCGGAATCGCGTGATCATGAAACTCCGGTTCATCGATGGTCTCACCCAGTCCGAGATAGCTTCCCAGGTCGGTATTAGCCAGATGCACGTTTCCCGCCTATTAGCTACCAGCCTCGCCCAGTTGCGTGAGGCATTTACCGCCGATCTCTGACCAGTTCAATGTTTGGCGGGCTTATCCGGCGGGTACCACTCGGTCGAGGAACCACCGAGTGGTACCCTGATCGGGAGGTGTGCTGTGCTGGAACATCCGACGCAAAATGGCTCGATCACCGCCGAACGCCTAGGAGATCATGGGAGCCCCCATGTGTACAGATCCGATCGGGTGTGTGCCCAGCGGGGTTGCGGAGTCCGGCTGTCGATCTACAACAGCGCGGAGTCCTGCGCTTTGCACGATGTGTCGATGATGGCCGCATCGCCGTCCAAGGCATCGTCTCGGGGCCGGCGTCGCCGGGCGTCTGTGACCAGCCCCGCCTGACCCGCCTCGCTGGGTTTCCATTGCTGGCCGGGTGGTTTAGGGCCTCAGATCTTCAGTTCGCACCAGACCGATTTACCTCTGTGTAGCCTCAAGCGGGTCGTACCCCAGGCATCGGCGACCCCCTCCACCAAGGCAATGCCTCTCCCGCCCTCGGCGGTCAGCTCACGATATTGGCGCCGAGGTGGTCGCTGAGGTGCCCTGTCCGCGACTGCGATGCGGAGGTGGCGACCGGTTGCGGTGATTGTGATCGAATCCGGCCCCCCGCCATGGCGCAAGCCATTGGTCACCAACTCGGTGGCAACAAGACTGGCATCGGGCTCCATCGCTGTGAGATCCCACTCGAACAGCACGCTGCGGACGAACGAGCGAGCGACAGACGCGCTCGACGGGTTGGGAGGAAGGGGAGTGGTGCGTCGGCTACGTGTGAGCCTCGCGACGAACCCTTTCCACATCGCAAATGGAGCACCAGGCCATTTGGTTCTCCGTTTCCCGCTAGACGGGAGCTCCTGCATCGCGACTTCGTTCGTTTTGAATTTGTTGGTCAGCGTTTTAGTCCATCCTTCACTTTTTCGACCGCCTGTTTGATATCGGAAACTGCCTTGGCGGCCTTGCCCCTGGCTTGCAACCGCTTGTCCCCGGTGAGGTGCCCCACCGTGTCTTGAATGACACCCTTGGCCTTTTGCCCAGCGTTGTTGACTCTCTCTGTTGTTCCCATCGACCCATTCCCATCTCGTGAGCGCCGACCTTTGTAGGCCCTGAATCCTTTTTGTACCCAAGCTCACCCTTCGTAACCATGTGGTGACGAAGGACCAGTGCCCCGGCCAAAGTCCGAAAGGCGACCGCGAGCCAGGATTTGGCTACGCCAATAGGCGAGAGGGTGGTGTAATCGCGCCGGTTTGAGCCGATTCAGTACACTTCCAGCCACCCGACACTCCATGAGGTGAGTCATGAATCATGATGCTACGGAAGCAATCTGTCGACTCAAGTACGCGTATTTCCGGCTGCTCGACACAAAGCGATTTGTCGAACTGGGCGAACTGTTCGTCGAAGACGCGACCACCGACTACCAATCCGCGCCCGGTCCGCAGACCGGACGAGCAGAGATCGTGGAGTTTTTGACCACCTCCCTCACCGACCCGGGAATCGTGCACGTGCACAACGGACATCATCCTGAAATCGACGTTCATGACAACGGCACGGCGTCAGGGACGTGGTATCTCTGCGACAAGGTCATCGTTCCCGCCTATGACTTCCTCCTCGAGGGCACCGCTCTCTACGAAGACGCCTACGTTCTCGTCGATGGTGAGTGGAAGATCAAGCACACTGGATACCGACGGATCTACGAGGAGCGTCGCAAACATTCGACCGGGGAACTCCTCTCGTTCACCAGCAGGTTTGATCCTGAGGGCTCGGGTTAGCCGGACACGACGGCGATCTCCTGACGGTGAGGTAAGGACCACCCGTATCCGCCGATCAGATCTGGCAGAATGATCGGCATCTCTTGAACACAGGGGTGCTGTCCATGGTCGACGAAGCGGCAATTGGCGCCACACCTCGGGACGATCATGGATACGCGGTGGTGGTCCGGGGACTCACCAAGTCCTACGGGAGAGTCAAGGCAGTAGAGGGAGTCGACTTCCACATCGCCCGCGGGGAGGTCTTCGCGCTTCTCGGCCCCAACGGTGCCGGCAAGACAACCACGGTGGAGATTCTCGAAGGGTTCCGACAGCGAGACGGCGGCGAAGTCTCCGTCCTCGGGTATGACCCAGGTAACCCCCAGAGCAAGCTGAGGGACCTTCTGGGGATCGTCCTGCAGTCAACCGCCGTCGACCCCTACCTCACGGTGGAAGAGATGATCGGAATGTTCGCCCACTTCTTCCCGCATCCGAGGCCGGTCGGCGAGGTGATCGAGCTTGTCGGCCTCTCGGCCGAGCGCACCACCCGGGTGGTCAAACTCTCCGGAGGCCAGCAACGCCGGCTGGATGTGGCCATTGCGCTCGCCGGCGATCCGGAGTTGTTGTTCCTCGACGAGCCCACTACCGGTTTCGATCCCTCGGCCCGCCGGGGGGCATGGGAAGTGGTGAGGAACTTGGCTGCCCTGGGCAAGACGGTCCTGTTGACCACCCACTACATGGACGAGGCCCAGTACCTTGCCAACCGGGTGGCGGTGATCGCCTCGGGGAGAATCGTGGCCGAAGGTACCCCCGCGACTCTCGGCGGGCGTGACCACGCTCGGCCCCGGGTCCGATTCCGGCTGCCCGCCGGCATCCTTCCGCCCGCTGAGCTCGTCGCCGAGACCGATGCCGAAGGCTTCAGCGCATTTGCCACCGAGGATCTCACTCGGGGATTGCATACCCTCACCAACTGGGCTCTGGACAATGCCGTGGTGATCGAGGGGCTCGAGATCATCCGACCATCCTTGGAGGACATCTACCTGCAACTGACCGGTGGGGTCACCGCCCAAGATCCCGACCTTCCGGTCGATCCGGTGGCGGAGGGGAGCCGATGAATTCACTCCGGCTCACCCTTTGGCAGGTGCGATACACCAACAAGGCGTATTGGCGAAATCCGGCCGCCGCCTTCTTTACCTTCCTGTTTCCACTGATGTTTCTGGTGATCTTCACTGCGCTGCTCGGCCACGGCCATATAGCTCTTTCTGGCCATCGAATCAGCCTCTCCACCTACTACGTCGCCGCCATGGCCTCGTTTGCCGTCATCAGCGCGTCCTACGTGAACCTCGGCATCGGGGTGACGTTCCAACGGGACTCGGGGATCCTCAAACGCATTGGCGGCAGTCCCCTCTCGGGCTGGGCCTATCTCACCGCTCGGGTCATCCATGCAATGTTGATGGCGGTGTTGCTGGTCATCATCACGGCTGTTTTCGGTAGGGCTTTTTATGGTGCCGCGGTGCCGGCGGGAAAGGACCTGGTTTTCTTTGTGGTGATGCTGGTGGTCGGATCCGCGAGTTTCTGCGCACTCGGCCTGGCGGTGACGGCGCCGATTCCCAACGCCGAAGCGGCCACCGCCATCGTGAATGCCACGATGCTTCCCTTACTGTTCTTGTCCGGCGTATTCATTCCCATCGGGGACCATGCACCGGCCTGGATTCAGTGGATCGGCCGGGTCTTTCCCGTGAAGCACTTTGCCGACGGGTTGCAGGCCGGTTTTGTCGGATCGGCGTTTCATTGGAACGACGTTCTGATCGTGGCCGCCTGGGGTGTGGCCGGTCTCCTCATCGCGGCCCGTTACTTCAGGTGGGAGCCGAGCAGGTAGCCATGCTTCTCCGACTGGCCAGTCCGCGGAGATCCATGCCTGGCGATGTGGTCGGTACGGACGTGGCAATGTGTGGTCAGTCGGTCGATGTTGATGATGGCACCGATATCGAACTGACCTTCACCACGAGAGAGAGAGTGCGATGACACCTCGGTTGGAAGGAACGGTGGCCCTGGTGACGGGGGCATCCAGTGGTATCGGCGAGGCCACCGCAGTGGCCCTTGCCGCCGAGGGTGCGACAGTGGCGGTTGCCGCCAGGCGACGTGATCGCCTCGAGGCACTGGCGGAACGGATCGGCGACGACAGCCGAGTGCTGGTACTCGAGACCGACGTCACCGACGAGAGTCAGGCACGTGCCATGGTCGAGCGCACAGTGGCCGAATACGGCCGGCTCGACACTCTGGTCAACAACGCCGGAGTCATGCTGTTGGGCCCCATCGTCGATGCCCCGGTGGAGGAGTGGCGACGGATGGTCGAGCTCAATGTGCTCGGGTTGCTCTACTGCACCCACGCCGCGCTGCCTCATCTGCTGCGGGCGGCCGAGGATGATCCACGCCGGGTCGCGGACATCGTGAACGTGAGTTCGGTGGCCGGCCGGGTGGCTCGTCAAAACAGTGGTGTATACAACGCCACCAAGTTCGGGGTGGTGGCGTTCTCTGAATCGCTGCGTCAAGAGGTCACCAAGCGCCACGTGCGAATTTCCATTGTCGAGCCCGGAGCTGTGATGACGGAGTTGGCCAGCCATAACCGGCCCGAGATCAGGGAAGGCATGCGGGCCACCTTTGGCGGTATGGAGATGCTGCAGTCGGTGGATATCGCCGATGCGATTGTCTTCACGGTGACCCGCCCCCGGCATGTGGCAGTGAACGAAGTATTGGTGCGTCCCACCGAACAGGAGCGATGAGTGTGGCCACCATCGGCAACTGGGGAGCCAACTTCGTCTTCACCGTCTCGTTCCTGACTCTCCTTGCCTGGTTGAACAATGTGGGGACATTCCTCTTGTTTGGCGGATTGACGGTGGTGGCCTTTCTGTATTTCTTCAAGAAGGTCCCCGAGACCAAGGGCCGCACCCTCGACGAGATCGAGCGGGACATGGCCGGAGTCAGCTCGTAGCCGGCCACGTGACCACGGAACCGGCGGCGGTGATCTCCACCGGGGTCCCGTCCGCCACCACCAGATTGCCGTCGGCCCGAACCGTAATCAGATGTTGATCCACAGTTGGGTCCCGAATTACCGCCGGGGCCAAGGGCAATGCCGATGTCGGTTCGATGGTGATCACGGTGTCATGACCGTGGAACTGGGTGCGGGTGACGGTGCCGGGCATGCCATTGCCCGACGCCTTGATGGACAACGTCAACTGCTCGGGCCTGACCAACGCCACCACTGATCCGTTGGTTGCCGCCGACCGACCGTGGACGCGTATGGGCAGCGTGCCGAAAGGGGTCGCTACCTGGCTCCCGTCGATGGTGGCAGTGACCAGGTTGGCATCGCCGAGAAACTGGGCCATGTCGGGGTCGACCGGATGGTCGTAGAGCTCCTGAGGCGTGCCACATTGGCCGATGCATCCGTCGCGGATCACGGCCACCTGATCGGCGATCGAGAGAGCTTCGTCCTGGTCGTGGGTTACCAGCACCGCGGTGATGCCCTCGGCGCGCAACACGTCCTGCACGTCGGCCCGCACGCTGGCTCTGAGACCGGCGTCGAGGGAGGAGAACGGCTCGTCGAGCAGGACCAACGCCGGGTTGATGGCGAGGGCCCGGGCCAGCGCCACCCTCTGCTGTTGCCCTCCGGAGAGCTGGTGGGGATAGCGAGAACCGAGTCCGGTGAGACC
>CABEBP010000073.1_pt1 | contig 19124 bp, 17 predicted proteins | sample 3132621 | NCBI WGS metagenome assembly CABEBP01 (sample SAMEA5534346, study PRJEB31848) | metagenome | biome: tundra; feature: field; material: soil | place: USA | collected 2013-05 | depth 0.45 m | reverse complement strand
GCCTCCGGACTGTGGGGGCCGTTGAGCGACCTCCTTGCCCTGGTGACCGAGTGGGCAGTTCCCAAGCTGATCAGCCCCGAAAGCCATGCCTTGGCCATCTCGGTGGCTTTCCCTGGTCTGCCTGGCGTTCTCCCCGGGTTCGGCCGTTTCGACCGGTGCGACTGGGGACTCGGGGTGGAAATATGCGGCGACAAGCAGCCCCATTGGACGGGAGTGTCGAATTCTCCGGCCACATTCGGGCACTTCGGTCGTTCCGGGTCGTTCTTCTGGATCGACCCGACGGCCGGTCTGGCCTGTGCGGGCTTGGCGGACCGGGCGTTTGGACCGTGGGCGAGCGCCGCGTGGCCGGCCCTGTCCGATGCTGTCCTGGCTGGGTTCCGCGTCGGGTGACCGCGAGGTCCGGAGCGCCCTATCGATCGGTTCGGCTGTCCCCAACCATCACGTCTAGGCTGCCACGCATGAAGGGTGTCATTCTCGCCGGCGGTACCGGCTCACGCCTCCATCCGCTCACTCGCATCACCAACAAACACCTGCTCCCGATCTACGACCGGCCCATGATCAACTGGTGCATCGAGGCGCTCGTACACGCGGAAATCACCGAGATCATGCTGGTCACGGGAGGGACCCACGCCGGAGAGTTCCTTCGTCTGTTGGGGAACGGCTATGAATTCGGCATCGACCGTTTGAGCTACGGCTACCAGGATAAGCCAGGTGGCATTGCCGAGGCCCTGGGTCTGGCGGCGCGGTTTGTAGACGGCGACCCGGTGTTGGTGATGCTGGCCGACAACGTTGTCGAACAGTCGATCAAGCCAATGGTGGACGCCTTCCGGGCCGAGCCTCGGGGTGCTCGTATTCTCCTGACCCCGGTGGAGGAGGACCAGCACCTTCGCCACCTTGGTGTGCCTTCGTTCGACGAGGGACGCATCACGAGAATCGTGGAGAAGCCAGAGCAACCCCCGTCCAAGTTCGGGGTTACGGGGATCTACTGCTACGACGCCGATGTGTTCGATGTCATCCCCTCACTGGTACCTTCGGGCCGCGGCGAGTTGGAGATCACCGACGTGAATAACCACTACATCAACGAAGGCTCGATGGCGTACGACGTGCTGGAGGGTTTTTGGGGCGACGCCGGTGAGTCGATCGACGCGTACTACACAGTGAACGATTTCGTTCGGGCTCACGGGGCGAACAAGGGCTGAGGTTTGACGGCTCCCGCCCGGAGCCCGGAGCTGGATGTGCTGACTTGGATCCTCTGAGGCGAAGATTGTCGAATCAGGAGGAGCGGCTGAGCCACTCCTCTTCGGCTTCGCCCAACGGCGTGGTGGGAGGTCCATCGACCATCGGCCACAGTTCCTCGGCGATCCCCCGCCAGTCTGCAGTTACCCCCAATCGAGCCAGAAGCGCGTAGAGCCCGAGGTTAATGCGCTGCACGATGACGAACATGGCCGGCAAGCTAAGCGCCTTGGCCACCGGGCTCTTGGAGTTGAACACCCTCCTGACGGTTTCCGAAGCGTACTCATGCTCGACGGTGCGCCGGCCCCGCACCATCACCAGGTCGTAGAAGTGACTGAAGTAGTCGGCGACGTCATCGGTGGACAGGGACGGATCGGGCCGAAGGAGCCCGACCTCCTCGAGAGCGCGGCGGTAGCCCTCGGCGTCTCCCCGCAGCACCAGTGTCTCGATCAACTTATGGAAGACGGCCATCTCTTCGGGAGCGAATTTCTTCACCATGCCGAAGTCGAGGAACGTCACGTGACCCCCTGGACGGAACAGGTAGTTCCCCGGGTGCGGATCGCCGTTGAACACGCCCAACCGGTTGATACCCCGGAACACGAAACGGAACAGAGTCTCGCCGGCCAAATTCCTCTCGTGGGCAGACCACTTCTCTACTTCAGCGAAGCGAGCACCGGTGGCCAATTCAGTGGTGAGCACCATGCGAGTGGAGAACTCGTCCACCACTTCGGGAATGTGGATAAAAGGGTGGCCCCGGTAGATCGCGGAGAATTGTCGTTGGTTGGCGGCTTCGTGGATGTAGTCGAGCTCTTCGGTCAGCCGGTCACGCAGCTCGACGGCCAATATCTTGGGATCGAGCGATGGGAACATCATCGGAAGAATCCGGGCCAGCATCTCGGTATTGGCCAAGTCCGCCTCGATGGCAGCGGCCACCCCTGGGTACTGGACTTTCACCGCAACTTCTCTGCCATCGAATGTGACCGCTCGGTGGACCTGACCTATAGAGGCAGCGGCCAGTGGCACCGGATTCCATTCCCGGAAGACCTTGGTGGGGGAGCGGCCCAACTCTGCCTCGACCACCCCGGCGGCCAGCTCCGGCGCCATCGGGGGTGCGTCCGACTGCAGTTCGGCCAGGGCTACCCGGTACGGTTCGGGGACGCCTTCATCGAGGAAGCTGGCGATCTGGCCCAGCTTCATCAGCGCCCCCTTCATGTCCCCCAAGGACTCGGCCACCTGTTCCGCCGTGCGAAGTTCCATGGCCGCCGCTTGCTCATCGCGACGGTCAGCTGGGGTGAGACGAATCCTGATTTTGCCGGTCATCCGGGAGGCGCCAAGCCGTCCGACCAGTTGAGCCGACGCCGCGGTACGCCGAAGCCTGCCCGTGTGTTTGATCGGGGGTCCGCCGCCGCGTCCAGGCAAGACGGAGGATGCGGGTACCTCGGGTCCTCCGGGCGACTCAGTGGACTCGGGCGACTCAGTGGACTCGGGCGGAACCCCGGTGTCTGGTTCAGAGCTCAACGCCCACCCACGCCGCGGTTTCGGTCCGGTTCCGGGCATAGTCCACCTTGCCCGATGGCGAACGACCGATGGTGGGCACGAACCGAATTCGGCGTGGGGCCTTGTACCCGGCCAGCTGTGCCTTCACGTGATCGATGATGGCGTCGGCAGTGACCGATTCCTCGGCAGTGCCGGGAGTCAGCTCCACCACGGCGATGATCTCCTCGCCGAAGCGCTCATTCGGGATCCCGATCACCACCGCGTCGAGGACGCCGTCGACAGTCTTGACCACTTCCTCGACCTCTTCGGGGTAGACCTTTTCACCGCCGGTGTTGATGCACACCGAGCCGCGTCCGAGCAGGTGGATGCTGCCGTCCTCTCGTACTTCGGCGTAGTCACCAGGTATCGAATAGCGCTCACCATCCACAGTGCGGAAGGTGGCCGCGGTCTTGGATTCGTCCTTGTAGTAGCCGAGGGGGATGCGTCCTCCCAGGGCCAGCACGCCGGGCTGGTCCGACCCGGGCACGACATCCGCGCCGTCGGCATCGAGAACCCGCACATTGGGGCCGAGGGTGAAGTCGGCGGTATGGGAGGCCGATGTCCCTGACGAGATCGAGCTTCCCATGCCCAACGCCTCCGACGACGAGAACGCGTCCACCAACAACATGGTGGAGTGATGCCCGAGCAGGCCCTGCTTGGTCTCCTCGCTCCACATCACTCCCGAGGAGATAATCCCCACCAGGCTGCTCAGGCCCCACCGGCCCGGTTGCGCATCAAGTGCTGCCAGAATCGGCTTGGCAAAGGCGTCGCCCACAATGATCAAGCCATTGACTTTCTCGCGCTCGACGGTGTCGAGGAGCTCGACCGCATCGAACTGGCGGGAGGGTAGAAGCACCACCCGGCCCCCCTCGCTCAGGCACTCGAGGGCGGTAAACCCGCCGGTACCGTGCATCAGTGGACAGGCGGGGAGCAGTGTCATCCCGGGGCCGAGTTCCGCCAGGCTCTGGCGCACCCCTTCCACGCCGGCTTCCTGGTCGTAGCTCCGGAACCCAGAAGCGTTCATGAGGGCAAACAGGTCGTCCTGGCGCCACATGACCCCCTTGGGCATGCCGGTTGTCCCGCCGGTGTACAGCAGGTTGAGATCGTCGGGACCTCGTCCCCAGGGAGCCCGGGCTCGCTCTGGTCCCTGGCCAGAGCCATCACCCTCGCCCCCACCGTTCTTCGCCACTTCTTCGTACGGGACGGCCCAAGTAGGGCAGGGCGCGGTCCCGTCGTCCACCCACAGCCAGCTCTGGATGTCTGGGACCCGGTCACGGACGCCCTCGATGCGTTCGGCGAACACGCCGTGGAAGACCACGGCCACCGCATCGGCGTTCTCCCACAGATAGGCCAGCTCGTTATCGGCGTACCGGTAATTCGTGTTGATGGGCACCAGGCCAACTTTGAAGATGGCGAAGGTCGCCTCCAAGTATTCGGGGCAGTTGTAGAGATACAGGGCGACCTTGTCCTGCTTGGCGACCCCGGCACCGAGGAACCACCTCGCCAGGTTGTCTGCCCGGCGGTCGGTGTCCTTCCATGTCTGGGTGCGTGATCCCTGAGTCAGGGCCGGAGCTTCCGGCAGCGTTTCCGCCACCGCCTCCCACACATCTGCGAAATTCCATTTGGTCATTGGTCGTTTTACCCCTTGCCATTTCGGACTTGTTGTCCCTGGTCCAGAACCCTCGACTCACAGGCTTCATTCGGCGGTCCGGTACCTCGGCCCTTCGGCCTCGCGCCCCGACTCCGCCGATTGTCGCGGCCGAACCGGAGCAGCCTACGCTCGCAGCCATGAACTTTGCGCTTCCGCCTGACGGTGACGCCCGCCGGACCTCGGTGCGCTCGTGGTTGGCTGGACATCCGACTCCAACCGGTCGTGAGTTGGCCGACGCCGGCTATGTGGCACCTCACTGGCCCGAACCGTGGGGGATGGGCGCCGATCCCGAGACCCAGTTGATCGTCGATGATGAGTTGAAGCGTGCGGACGTCCGTCGTCCCACCAATACCATCGGGATCGGTTGGGCCGGCCCAACCATCCTTCGAGCCGGGACCGAGGAGCAGAAAGAGCGCTACCTGCGTCCCATGCTGGCCGCCGACGAGATCTGGTGCCAACTCTTCAGTGAACCGGGCGCAGGCTCTGACTTGGCATCTCTTACCACCCGGGCCGAACGGGACGGCGACGAATGGATCGTGAATGGCCAGAAGGTGTGGACGTCTTACGCCCACGTGGCGAAGTTCGGGATACTGCTGGCCCGTACCGACCCCGAAGCACCCGTTCATCAGGGGATCTCGTACTTCATCTGTCCTATGGACGCTCTCGGGATCACCGTGCGGCCACTGGTCGACATGACCGGCACCCACACCTTCAACGAGGTGTTTTTCGAGGACGTCCGGATTCCCGCGGCCAACCTGGTCGGAAAAGAGGGTGACGGCTGGAGACTCGCCAAAGTCACCCTCGGGAACGAGCGGGTGTCTCTGTCGGGTGCCGGTGCGCTGTGGGGGATGGGTCCGACCGCCTCAGATCTGGTGGATGAGGTGAAGCGGTCGGGGGGCGCGTCCGATCCGCTATTCCGGCAACGCCTGGCTCAGGTGTGGTCGCAAGGCGAAATTCTGCGGTTGCTCCGCCTCCGCATGGTGTCGGCGGCGGTATCGGGGGCGGATCCGGGGCCCGAGGCTTCAGTGCGCAAGGCGCTTGCCGATGAGCACGGCCAGCACGTCATGGCCTTGGCACGCGATCTGACCGGTGCGTCGGGGATGTTGACGGGTGTGGGGGCGGAAGCGATCTACAGCTTTGGGTTCCTGTTCGCTCCAGCGCTCACTATCGGCGGCGGCACCTCGGAGGTGCAGCGGAACATCATCGCCGAGCGCACGCTCGGGCTCCCACACGATCCGGCAGGGTAGGCGGTAGGCGGAGCCCCGACAATCAGTGGGCGATGGGTCCGGCGTCCTCGTACCCCTGGCGCACACCCTGTCCGGCCCGTCGGGTCAACTGCTCGGGTTCGTACAGCATCCAATAGGCGTTACGAGCGTGTTTTCGGGCCCGGTTCACGCACACCTGGGCCAGTTTGGCCGGATCCTCCTCTTCGTTCTCGTGAACAAAGACCTCGAGAATGTGGGTAGAGGTCAGCAGCTGGGCCAACATGATCCCCTGGGCGGCTTCGTGGGCACAGATCTGGTCGATGGCGGCTTTCCCGGGCATTCCCAGGGCCACCACGATGCGACACTTCTCGTTTTCGATCAGGCGCTTGCACTCAACACCCAGATCCTTGAATCCGGGCACGGTGCGGTGCACCACCTCGAAGATTTCGCCGTGGCCGGGGCAGTCTGCGAGCTCACTGAGTGCCTCGGCACCCATGTCGTACCGAGCAAACATGGTGTCGACGACGCCGATTCGATCCATGGCGGGGATCCTATCGGGCAGGTGCGGTGGTTATTCCGGGGCTATTGCCGGGCTATTGCCGGGCTATTGCCGGGCTATTGCCGGGTGATTGCGGTTGCCAAGTGGCTCATCTCGACGCCGGATACTGACGGGTTCCTGACGGTGTCGGTTCGACCCACATCCCGGGTTGCATAAGACTCTGGCCGATGACCACGCCACTTACGCCCCACCAAACGGTTTCAGATGCTGGCCAATGGGCGCCCCGAGATGCCAGTGTGGTCTGGCACGGCTTCACGCAAATGGCCGCCTACGCAGGGAATTCGCCCATCACCGTGGAACGGGCCGAAGGGCGTGAGGTGATCGACGTCGACGGGCGACGCTACTTTGACGCCATTTCCTCGCTGTGGGTCATGACGCTCGGACACCACGTCCCTGAGCTAGATGCCGCCGTGACCGATCAGCTCGGTCGAGTGGCCCATACCACCCTGTTGGGGAATGGGAATCGGATGGTGGTGGAGTTTGCCGAGGCACTCGCTGCGGTCGTACCGGTCGATGACGCCCACGTGCTGTTCGCATCGGATGGGGCAGTGGCGGTCGAGCAGGCGGCCAAGATCGCCTTCCAATATTGGGTGAATCGGGGCCAATCTGGCCACACTCGCTTTCTGGCTCTGGGTGACGCCTATCACGGGGACACGGTCGGAGCGCTGTCGTTGGGAGACGGGGGATTTGGGACCGAGTTATTCGATCCGCTGCGGTTCCCTGTCATCCGGACCCCCGGGTACGCCTCGCCGGATTGGGCGGACAAGGCGGTGGCGTGCGTAGAGGCCAATGCCGAGGAGTTGGCGGCGGTGATTATCGAACCTCTGGTGCAGGGTGCGGCAGGCATGTTGGTGGCCGAACCTGAGGACTTGGCCAAGTTGGGAGCGGCCTGTCGGTACCACGGGGTCCTGTTGATCTGCGACGAGGTGGCCACCGGATTCGGCCGGACCGGCAAGCTGTTCGCCTCCGAATGGGCCGGATCCGACTTTCGCCCTGACCTGATGTGCCTCGGCAAAGGGATTACCGGCGGATACCTCCCACTTTCGGCCACCGTGGCATCCGGCGAGATCTTTGCGGCATTCGAGGGAGCTGACCTGGGTGAAAAGACCTTGTACCACGGCCACTCCTACGGCGGGAATGCTCTGGCTTGTGCAGTGGCCCTGCGTCACCTGCAACTGATCCACCAGTGGGACGTTCTTGCCAACGTGACGGTGGTGGCGGACCGGCTCGCCTCGTTATTGCGCGACCACGTGGTCGGACGACCCGGGGTAGGAGCGGTGCGCCAACGCGGGCTGATGGTCGGAGTCGAGCTCGATCCACCAGGCGGTGCAACGCGTTGGGGACGTCGGGTGTGTGCCGAAGCGCTGCAGCGGGGCATTTTGTTGCGTCCGCTGGGTGATGTCGTGGTCCTGATGCCGCCGTTGACCACCACGCTCGAAGAGATCGGACTGGTTGTCGAAGTACTGGCGGCGTCCATCGGGTTGGTGGGGGAGCAAGATCAGCGATGAGTGGGACGGCCGTCTCCCGCGCCTCTTTGGCGGGTCTGCATGCGCATTCGACGTGGACCGAGTGGGTCGAGGGATCCTGCCGGGAGGTCGAAGCGGCCGAACAATGGCGCCAGCCGCGGACATTCGACGCCCGAGGGCCTCTCGGTCGCCTGACCGCTGACCGTGAAGGTGGGGCAGGCCTGGGGAGGTCTGATCCGGATCGAGACATCGTGTCCTTCGCTTCGAATGACTACCTCGGCCTTTCGTGCCATCCGGCTGTAGTGGCCGCCGCCCACGAAGCCCTCGATCGCTGGGGTGCGGGGTCGGGAGCGTCGAGGTTGGTAACCGGATCGCGACCCGTCCATGCCGAACTCGAAGCCGCATTGGCGGAGTGGAAACGTTGCGAACGGGCCGTGGTGTTCCCCACCGGGTTCACCGCCAATTTGTCGGTACTGTCGGTGTTTGCGGCCGAAGGTGCGCAGGTGTTCTCCGACGAGTTGAACCATGCCTCGATCATCGACGGGTGCCGGGCCGCCCGGGCTGACGTGGCTGTGTACCGCCACAATGACCTGGAGCACCTGGAACACCTGGTGGCAGCTTCGAGCGGACGCTCGGTGATCGTGTCGGACACGATCTTCTCCATGGACGGCGATGCCGCTGACCTCGCCGGTCTGGTTGATGTGTCCCGACGTTACGGAGCACTTCTGGTCCTCGATGAGGCCCACGCTGTCCTTGGTCCCGAACTTCTAATAGCCGGTGAAATCGGAGCACATAGAGATCTTGGGGTGGACATACTGCGGGTCGGCACGCTGTCGAAGATGCTGGGGTCGTTGGGTGGTTTCGTGGCGGGCCCGAGTCGTTTCGTGGAGTTGTTGGTGAACCGGGCCCGGCCGTATATCTTCACCACCGCTCCATCTCCGGCTGACGCGGCCGCGGCCTTGGCGGCTGTGGGCATCGTTCAATCAAGCGACGGCGAGGCACTGCGCCGTCGACTGGCCGGACTTGTTTCGAAAGTGTCGGTTTCAATCGGGGCGGGAGGCGGAGGCGGAGGCGGAGGCGACCAGATCGGACATCCGTCGCCGATCATCCCGGTTGTCATCGGCGAGGAGGAACGTGCGATGGGGGCGTCGGCCCATCTCCTCGATCATGGACTGTGGGTCCCGGCTATCCGACCCCCGACCGTCCCGACGGGAACGTCTCGCCTGAGGGTGACACTGTCATCGATCCACACCGATGAGCAGGTCGACCATTTGATAGCTGAGTTGGTCGCACTCGACGCGTTCGGTGAGCACGGAACCCATAGTCCGGACACGATCCCGCACGGGAGCGTCATTGCGTCCTGAGAAGATTGTCCTGGTGTGTGGTACCGGCACCGAGGTGGGGAAGACCTGGGTGGGCGCCCAACTCCTGAGTGAGTTGCGCTCCCGCGGTCTGCAGGTGGCCGCCAGAAAGCCGGCGCAGTCGTTCGACGTCGACAGTGAAGGGACTCCTCTGGGGGGCGCCACCGATGCTGAAGTATTGGGTGCGGCGTCAGGCCAAGGTCCCGGGTCGGTCTGCCATCCATTCCGCTCGTATCACCGGGCCATGGCGCCCCCGATGGCCGCCGAGGCGCTAGGTCTTCCACCATTCACTCTTGCCGATCTCATCGAGGAGATGGTCTGGCCTGACCACCGTGTCGATGTCGGACTGGTGGAAGCGGCAGGCGGCGTGATGTCCCCACAGGCCTCCGATGGCGATGCGATCGACTTGCTACGGGTGCTACTTCCCGACATCGTTATCCTTGTCGCCGACGCAGGATTGGGCACTATCAATGCCGTTCGTTTGTCCATGGTTCCACTGCTTCGTGCAGTGAGTGAACTCGAGGCGGAACCTGTTACCGGGAGGCTCGGGAAACCGATTCCGATTGTGGTGGTACTCGATCGCTTTGACGAAGAGCACAACGTCCATCAGCGCAATCTCAAGTGGCTGACGTCGCGCAATGGCTTCGAGATCGTCACGCTCCCCGGTATGGAGTCAGCCTTGGGTGACATCCTGACCGCTAACCACTAGGGATGCCGCCCCTGGGTCTGTCGGCGCCGAGGTCAGGCTCTTGACCAAAGGGAGGGAGGGGTTCGAATCGCCATGTCGGGTGGTGGGGGTCGTGGTGGTCGACCTTGGTGAGGATCCAGCCTTCGAAGGTCTTCAAGAAGTGGTGATGGTGGCAGAGAAGGGCCAGATTGTCGATGGTGGTGGGCCCACCTTCGGCCATGGGGAGGATGTGGTCGATCTCGAGCCCGAAGCTCACCCCACATTCGGGCACCACACAGGTCCTGTCCCGGTGGACAAGGGCGGTGCGGAGGGATTTGTTGATGGTCCGCCCGAAATGGGAGATGGCCCGGATGTCCTCGGATCTATGGAAGATGAAGCGCAAGAAGGAGTCATTGGCCATGTCTCTGGCCATCAAGGGTGGGATGGGTCCTTGACCGTCGAGCTCGCAGAGTTCTCCGGGACGGGTCTCTCCCCTCAGCAAGGCATCCAAGTCCACTCTGACCATCACCGAACAGGGTGGGGGCCGATCGATCAGGGAGAACGAGTCAGGGAGTGCGTCTTCTCCAGAGCCATCGATTTCAGAGCCATCGACGCTGTCCGGATCAACATCAGGATCGACATCGTCAAGATAAAGGTCGGGATCGATGTCGGGATCGACAGTGGACCCACCTGGGACCCCTGGGCTCGATCCAGTCCCTTTTCGGGTCCCAGCCCTCGTCCCGGCCCGGTTGACGATGGCAAAGAACGCATCGGCTCGCAGGGCCCGTTCGGGCTCGTCGCACCCAGCGGTGTCGGCCCCAGCGGTGTCGGCCCCCGCCTTGTCGGCCTTGCGCTGACGGCGCAGCCCTTTGGCCACAAAGGAGATGTGGTTGAGGATCTGGGCACCACGATCAGCTGTATCTCTGCCCTGGTAGCAAAATGCCCCCTCGGTGTCACTCCAGGACGTAAAGGACCGAGCAGCATAGATCCGCTTCGTCGCCGAGATCGGATCGTTACGGACCGAGGCCGCCCGGGCCCGCTGACAGCGCTCTTTTACCTGGTGGAGGGGCTGGTCCTCTGCCCCGTCCAAGAGCTGGGCCTCACTCTCGGGATCGAGGAGGGCTGCTCCCACCACCTCGGTGGCCTTGGGACGGGAGAGCCTGCCTGCCCGGATGGCCTCTTCGGTGTCGGGAAGGGCATCGAGATGGTGCCCGAGTTCCAAGGTGGACCTGGCCTGGCCCGGAGAGATCCCCTCCACCGAAGCCAACAGTGAGGCGGCATTACGGTGGCCGTCGTCCCTCCAGATTCCCGAGGCATCGATCCTGGGGGCCAAAAGGGTCTTTCCCGCCACGCACAGGCGCTCAGCGAACACAAAGGCCCCATAGAGCCCTTTGGCATCAGCACCGGACAGACAACCAGGCTCGAGCTCTGCCACCAGGGCAGCAAGCACCGAGGTGGCAGCTTCCAGGCGGCGACCGAGACCAGCACCGGCTCCACTGCCGGCACCGGCTCCACTGCCGGCCACACCCCCTTCGAGCACCTCGGTCGAACTCATGTATCCAGCATGCCAGGGGGGTGTATTACCCGATCAGGACGTGGCGCCTCCGAGACCGGCGGCGTCTACGACCATGCGGCTGAAGGGTCGAGCCAGGGTTCGAAGCTCGGCGCAACCGTCATCACCCAACGCCTGACCTGAAAGCTCTGGTAGTCCGCTCCGATTTGGGCGCGCGCCAGCGGCTCGGGGCGAAGCCCCGAGATTCGTTTGGTCAGAACAGAATGGTTCAGGCGGCTTCAGCCGGGGTGATCTCGACGTTGAAGCCGAGGGCCTCGATCTGCTTGGCGAGGCGTCGGGCGTGAGCCTCTGGGCGGCGCTTCACGAACCAATCCTCACCGAGGTCCTCGTAGGGGACGCCGTTCCCGAGGATGTGCCAGGCCGCGACGAGGATCGAGTGTCCGACGGCCTTGTTGGCCTTCGGGTAGCCGATCCGTCCGGTGAGGCGGTGGTGCTGGGCACCGAGGTAGGTGCCCTTGGAGCGCCCTGCGGCCGAAGCCGCCTCGGCGAGGTGGACCCCCAGCCACTTGGGTCCCTTTCGTGCTCTTCCGGACTTGCGCTTGCCGGCCGACTCGTGGTTCCCCGGGCACATCCCCGCCCAGGAGGCGAGATGCCCCGAGGTCGGGAAACGGCTCATGTCGACCCCGATCTCGGCGATCAGCCCTTCGGCGGTGCGCCGGTCGACCCCGGTGATGGTGTCGAGCAGCTCCACCTCAGCCCCGAAAGGGGCGATCACCCTGTCGATCTCGGTCGAGAGGTCGTCGATCGCCCCGTTGAGGAAGTCCACCTTGGCGAGGATCGTCTGCACCAGAAGCGCGTGGTGCGCTCCGAACCGTCCGACGAGGGCCTCTTGGAGCTGGGGGACCTTCTTGCGCATCCGGCCGAGCGCCATCTCCGCGAGGACCTCGGGGTCCCGCTCGCCTTCGACGAGTGCTTCGAGCATCGCCCGGGCGGACTTGCCCTGGATGTCGCTCGCAACGCTCGAGAGCTTCACGCCTGCGTCCTGGAGCACCTTGTCGAGGCGTTGAGACTCACGAGAGCGCTCGTCGATCTGGGCCTTGCGGTAGCGCGTCAGGTTGCGTAGCTCACGGATCGGCTTCGGCGGCACGAACGAGGGCCGGACGAGGCCGTGCTCGACGAGCTGGCAGATCCACGCGGAATCGTCGGTCTTGCGGCCCGGCACGTTGCGCATGTGGCGGGCGTTGAGCAACCAGCACTCGGTCACGTCCTCCAGCATGTAGAACACCGGCCGCCAATAGACCCCGGTCGACTCCATACCGACCAGGGTCACCCCCATGGCGACAAGCCACTCCCGCAGGGCCAGCAGCTCGGCGGTGACCGTCCCGAAGGTCTTGGTCACCACCTCTCGCTGTCCATCAGCGCCGGGCGTGCGCACACAGGTCACCACAGTGTCCTTGTGCACGTCGATCCCGGCGCATCGTTGCACCATGACGTCCATCACTCCTCCTTGTCCGTTGGATTGGGACCGGCCGGAGGAGCCTCTGGTGGGGAACTCTAGGGTTCGTGCTCTCGACAACAGTTCAGGGTGCTCGAGACTCCAGCGTCATACTCATATGCGGGCTCGCAGCACCAAGGCAACCCGACGTCGCTGGCCGGCCCCTACATATTTTCCCGGGCTCGGGGTGCGGTACAAGTCCGCCCAAATACTCATAGGGAAATACAGCCAGCCGGTCAGTCTCATCCTCCACCCGTTGGCGAACGGTCTGCCCGGCCGGGCTCAGGGACAGGGTGCCGTCTCCGTCGGTCGGATCATTGAGCCAACCCCGTGCCCGTACCCGCTCGACCCCGGCATCCCACTCCACATCGGACCAACCGCGTGAACTCTTGAGAAACGCAATCGGTACTTCACCCGATGCCACATGGATGACGAGTGCTTCGACCGGCCCGATTTCTGCCAAAAGCAACGCCGAGACGTGCCCGTCACCCCTGAATTCCCGCAGGCAGCTCTGTCCGTGCCACAGCACCAGGTGTGGGGGATCGGGCCATGGCAGTCCGGCATGACCGGCGAACAGTGGACGTCCGCCGACCTTTTCAGAGGCTCGCTCAGCGGCGGTGTGAGTGAGCTCCGCGGCTCGGATGATTTCGGGAGAATCAACTGCGTCCCCCAACATGCGACGGAGGGCGGCATCGGCGGCTCGAAGACGAGCATCGAGGATGGCAGCCGGAGTCGCGATATCCCACACTGACGGGATCGCCGTCTTCACCAGCCGGGGGTGGAAGTTGTAGAACGTGGCGATCACCACTTCGGCGTTGACGGGACCCATGGGAGCCGAACGTGATGCGAAGTAGCCGGCCGTCGGTGGGATACCGAGAGCTGTATAGAACTCACTTGCCTCGGGCGCAAAGTAGATCATCCCGTGCAGTGGCTCCACCGTGCGCCAGGTTTTTCGGGCGGTGACCGGGGACACGGTTCCTGATGACGAGAGAGTTGATGGGGAGGACGCCATGGCCGAGAGTAACCGCAACTCGGTCCCTCCGACCATCTGTCTTGCATCGCCCGACCATCTGTCTTGCATCGCCCGACCATCTGTCGGGCATCGCCCGACCATCTGTCGGGCATCGCCCGACCCCCCGTGCAATGCTGCCACCATGAAGCTGCAGTTACGCTACGACGTCCACGGATCGGCGGAGCGGTTCTGGGAGGTGTTCTTCGACCCCGAGGTGACCAGGCGTCTTCATCTCGAAGCCCTCAGGTCCACATCGGTCGAGATCGAAGAACAGACCGGAGATGTCGCTACCGGACTCGACCGAACCATCCGCTATGGCCAGAAACCCGACGCCCCCGGTCCCGTCAAGAAACTGTTCGGATCAGAGGTCATCACTACCGAGCACGGCACCTTCGACTCCAAGACCGGCATCTGGTCCTTTACCCTGACACCGGCGACGCTGGGGGAAAAGACCGAGATCCGCGGCTCCATTGAGATCAAGGAGATCGATGCGAACGAGGGCGGGGCTGGTGCTGAAGCTGGGCCTGGGGTCCGAGATGCTGCCCGTACTGCCCGTACGGTGCGGATTCCCGGACAAAGTGCCGATCCCCCAGCTGGGGACGAACCCGCCGTCGTCGACACCGACAGCGACAGCGACTCCACCGGGACCACGTGTGAGCAGATCTTTTTGCTCGAGGCCAAGGTCAAGATCTTCGGGGCCGGGCCGGTGGTCGAGCGCTTCATCGAAAAGCAGGCCCGGGATACCCAGGACCGGGCTGCCGCCTTCTTCAATCGTGTCCTTGACGGTGACGAGTGATCCGACGGAGTGACCCTTGAGTTGACCCCGTATAGTGCGAGCAGGGCACAGATGCTCGTTCGCACCGGACGAAGAGTCGAGTCGGGACATGAGTTTGTTCCGGGGCCTGGCGCAGTTGGGGTCGAAGTCGGAAACGGAGTTGTCGATGTTGAACGGTGTCCCGGGGATGATCGGCGAGACGGCGGTGGTGACCAAGGCGGTCAGCGTCCGACATCACCCGGGTGCGGTCAGAACCCGCGGTGAGGAGTGGTATGCGGTATCCCTCTTCCCTGGGATCACCATCGACGTGGGTGCCACCGTGGTGGTGGCGGACGTCGATCGGGGTGTGCTGGTGGTGTTCCCGACCGACGAGACATAGTCCGGGGATGCATATGACATCCGTCGGAGTGCAACACTGGACGGAAGAGAGGTAGGCAACATGCTCATCGCTTCGAGTGGAGCGGCAGCCGCCGCCGCCATAGCAGTGGTAGGTGCCATCGTCATAGTGGTGCTCGTCACCATGTTTCTGAAGTCATCGCTGAAGGTTGTGCAGCAGGGGAGTGTGGGCGTAGTCAAACGGTTCGGGCAGTTCCGGACTGTCCAGCAGCCCGGGTTGCACCTGTTGGTGCCTCTGGCCGATCGTATGGACAAGGTCGATATCCGCGAGTTCCCCCACACCGGCGACCAACAGTCGGTGATCACCCAGGACAACGTCTCGTTGCAGGTCAGCGCGACCATCTTCTGCCAGGTCACCGACGTCAAACTGGCGTTGTTCGAGATCAACGACTTCAACCTGGCCATCGACCAGATGTCCCGGACCGCCCTGCGGGCCGTGTTCGGCGAGCTCACCCTCGACCAGTCACTGTCCCAGCGCGAGAACATCAACACCAAAATGCAGGAGCACATGGCTGAGGCCACCCTCAAGTGGGGCGTGCGCCTCAACCGCATCGAGATTCTCGACATCACCCCGCCGGTGAACGTGCTCGACGCCATGTCGGAACAGAAGGAAGCCGAGCAGCACAAGCGGGCGGCCATCTTGAAGTCCGAAGGCGATCAGCAGTCAGCCATCAACAGTGCACAGGGTCGCAAACAGGCGGCTGTGCTCGAAGCTGAAGGCCAGAAGCAAGCCGCCATTCTGTCGGCGGAAGGGCAGAAGCAGGTGCTCGAGCTTCGGGCCGATGGTGCAAAGCGCGCCGCACAACTCCGCGGCGAAGGCGAGGCGGCCGCGCTCAGTGCCATCGATGGAGCCACCATCAGGCCGAACACCCTGGCGGTCATGCAACTGCGTGCCCTCGAAGGGGTGGCGTCGTCGAAGAATGCCAAAGTCGTGGTGCCTTACGAGGCGGCTGGCCTGGTGGGTGCCGCTCAGGTGCTGGTCGATGCGCTGAAAGATGCGGGTAACTCGGATGGGTCGGACCGTGCCGGCGGGAGCCACGAAGTGACGGAAGCCAACCCACCACCCCCGGGTTACCCGGGCAACTAACCGCCGGATCCGGCTGCACCACCCGCACCACCTGCATCACCCGCACCACCGCCCGCAGCCTGGCTGGATCCGCCTGCACAGCCAGAACTGCGTCAGGCAACGTGTGCCCTGTTTGCCGCACATTCCGCGCGAGAAGAAGCACCGACCGCTTGTGCCCCTCCGAAGGGTGTCACCCAACTCTGATAATCCTCACTTCGCCTCGCTGGTCCGATAGATGGCCGTTCTGCAACACTGGTCAAGTGGCAAGCGGGCTCGACCGCAACCACCGGGGACATCTTCTCGTCCATGGCCGGCATCTCGAACTGGCGACATTGGGCTGGAACGTGCTCGGTGTGGCTCCGGTACTGCCGATTGCAGCCATCGCCCGAATCGAGGTCCTCAGGAGTAGTCTCCGGACATGTCTATCGACCCGTTCCTGGACGCCACTGCGCAGGCTGATCTCGTGCGAGGCGGCGAAGTCACTCCCACCGAGCTGGTCGAGGCGGCCATCACCCGGATCGAGGCCGTCAATCCGCGGTTGAACGCCGTCATCACACCGCAGTTCGACAAGGCCCGAGCGCAGGCTGCGTCGGCCGATCTGCCGAACGGGCCATTCCGGGGCGTGCCATTCCTGCTGAAGGACCTGATCTGCCACACGGCCGGCGACCCGTTCTATGAGGGTTTCGGCTTCTTGAAGCGGCTCGGGTGGGTCGAGGAGACCGACACGTATCTGGCCGCGAAGTTCCGGGCAGCTGGGTTCGTGTTCTGCGGCAAGACGAACACGCCTGAGTCCGGCATCCTCCCGACGACCGAGCCGCTCGCGTTCGGAGCTACACGCAACCCCTGGAACCTGGAACACAGCACGGGTGGCTCGAGCGGAGGTTCCGCCGCTGCAGTCGCATCCGGCATGGTCCCCGCTGCGCACGCGAATGACGGTGGCGGATCGATCCGGATCCCGGCAAGCGAATGCGGACTGGTCGGGCTGAAGCCCTCCCGGGCGCGAACCTCCCTAGGCCCCGAGTTCGGCGACTCCATGGGGGGTCTCGTCTGCGAGCACGTCGTCACCCGAAGCGTCCGCGACACCGCTGCGATCCTGGATTGCGTCGCCGGTCCGATGCCAGGAGACCCCTACGCCGCTCCGACGCCTGCCCGGCCGTACTTGTCCGAGGTCAGCAATGACCCAGGAAGGCTCCGCATCGGCGTCCTCGCGTTCAATCCAGCCGGCACGTCCGAGGTCGACCCCGAGTGCGCCGCCGCGGCAGAGCACGCTGGTCGGCTACTGGAGTCGCTCGGTCACCATGTCGAGGCGTCACATCCTGACGTTTTCGCAGAGCCCGATTTCGTGCCGAACTTCATCACGATGTGGGCCGTAGGCAACGCTTGGGTGCTCGACTATTGGACTCGACGGACCGGCAATGCGCCGACCGTCGCTGATGTCGAGCCTCTCACGTGGGCACTGGCGGAGATGGGCCGGTCGAGCTCCGGACCTGCGTACCTCAGCGCGATCGAGTGGCTCCAGGTATTCAGCCGGCGCACGGCTGCCTGGTGGGCCGGGGGCTTCGACTTGCTGTTGACTCCTACGCTCGCCGAGCTGCCGCCACGGCTCGGCGAGTTCGACTCGCCCGAGGACAACCCCTTGGCGGGACTGTTCCGGGCTGCCGCGCTCGTGCCGTTCACCCCGCTGTTCAACATCACCGGCCAGCCGGCGATCTCGCTGCCGCTCTCAATCAGCGACAGTGGGCTCCCCATCGGTGTACAACTCGTTGCAGCCTACGGTCGCGAGGACCTGCTGATCCAGGTGGCCGCGCAGCTCGAAGGTGCTGCTCCCTGGGGAGATCGCCGGCCACCTACCCGGGCGTGAGCGGCGTCGAGGTGACCGTATTGTCCCGGCTCCGCTAGGACCTCGACGCCAGGGTCAGAATTCTCGTAGCGCTTGCCGAGCAGGCTGCTGCCATCGAACGCGGGCACCGGTCGGTGCCCCGTCCTGCGAACTGTCGGTCATTGCCGCGCCCCCGCAAGCGAGTTGCACATCGGTGGACGGCGCCCGCACGACCATCACTTCCCTGGTGCAGACCGTGCTGTGCAGCCAGGATCCAGGTCGAAGTGTCACGTTGTGGCCCTCCCGAACATGCCGGGCCGCACCCTGTGCGGCAGCGGGATGAGAACGGTACTGTACTGCCATTAGAAGATGGATCTCTGCTTCGCGGCATCGATCCCGGCTCGAAAAGGAGCGCGATGTCGCCCGATGACGTCTTCGTAATTACCGGTGGTGCTGGGGGAATGGGCCTGGCGACTGCTCGGGCGTTGGCCTCGCAAGGTCAGCTGTTGCTACTCGATGTCGGCGAGAAGGAATTGGGGCGGGCTGGCAAGACGCTGGCTTCGATGGGGGCTCGGGTTGAGACCCTGCGCTGTGATGTGACCTCGGTCGAGGAGACCGAAAGGGTCGCCGACAAGGTCCGAGCCATGGGTTCGTTTCGCTCCCTCGTGCACACGGCCGGTATTTCACCCGAAATGGCCGACGCCCGGCGGGTACTGGAGGTCGACTTACAGGGCTCGGTCCGTATGACCGACGCGGTGTTCCCCCTCGTCGGTCCGGGCAGCTCCGCGATCCTCATCGGTTCGATAGCCGGGTACAGCGACGTCGATCCCGCAGTGGAGTCGCTGCTCGACGACCCGATGGCCGTGGGCTTCGTCGACGAGGTCGAGCGGGTCCTCGGGGGCTCCTTCGACTCTTCGACTGCTTACGTGTTGGCCAAACGAGGGGTGGTGCGACTGGTCGAGCGTCTGGCCGCGCCGTGGGGTCAGCGGGGGGGACGGACCGTCGCCATTGCGCCCGGCCTCATCGAGACGCCGATGGGACGCATGGAACTCGAGCGCCAGCCAATCATACCGACGATGATCGAAATGACTCCGGTGAAGCGGCCGGGACAGGTGTTGCCGGGGCGCCCCGAGGACATCGCGGCAACCGTGGCCTTCCTGGTCTCTGACGATGCCGCGTTCATTTCCGGCTGCGATATCAGGGTTGACGGCGGTCTCATCGGTGCTGGTCGCCAGCTCCTGAGCCAGAGCTGAACGCCCGTGGCCGACCACGACGACGGCCCGGTCCGTATCGACGGTGCCTGCGAGTGACGAAATCGTTGTGGCTGTCGGCGGGCGTCCCGGAAATTGTGTCACAAATATGCCGTACCG
>CABEBP010000056.1_pt1 | contig 20640 bp, 17 predicted proteins | sample 3132621 | NCBI WGS metagenome assembly CABEBP01 (sample SAMEA5534346, study PRJEB31848) | metagenome | biome: tundra; feature: field; material: soil | place: USA | collected 2013-05 | depth 0.45 m | reverse complement strand
CCAAAGGGGCGATCCTGGTCGACGCTGACCGGATTGCGCGGGAGGTGGTCGCCCCCGGTGGTCCCGCCTACCAGCCCATGATTGATCGATTCGGCACCGGGATCCTCGGCGGCGACGGAAACATCGACCGTCCGGCCGTGGCCGCAATTGTCTTTGGTGACCCGGAGGCGCTCGCCGATCTCAACGCCATCACCCACCCGGCCATCGGGGTGGCCATGATGCAGCGAAAGGACGAGTTCGCCGCCACCGACGACATCGTCATTCTGGATATTCCTCTGCTGAAAGAGGTCCATCGCCAGATGCTGTCGCTGGCCGCCGTGGTGGTGGTGGATACCCCGATGGAGACCGCCCTCGATCGACTGATCACAATACGGGGCATGTCCAAAGAGGATGCCGAGGCCCGCATCGCATCACAGATTGATCGCCAGACCCGGCTGCAGGGCGCCGACTTGGTGGTGGACAACTCCGGTGACGAGCAACATCTGGCCGAAGAAGTCGCCCGCATATGGGACGCTCTGGTGGTGCTGCGGAATGAAGCCAACCCCTGAAGGCTTGGACGCAGTCGGCGTAACCTCCCGGTACCATCGACGCCGTGCCCGACTTCGAGGTTGTCTCCCCGTTTCGCCCCTCGGGCGACCAACCTCAGGCCATCAGTGGCCTGGTGGCCGGGGTGGAGCGCGGGGACCGGTACCAGACCCTGCTGGGGATCACCGGCTCGGGGAAGACCGCCACCATTGCCTGGACGATCGAGGCCTTGCAGCGTCCCACCCTGATCATCGAGCCCAACAAATCGCTGGCTGCCCAGCTGGCGGCAGAGCTCAAGGGATTGTTCCCCCACAACCGGGTCGAATATTTCGTCTCGTACTACGACTACTACCAGCCCGAGGCATATGTCCCCTCGTCGGATACCTATATCGAGAAGGACTCGTCCATCAACGACGAGATAGACCGGTTACGCCACGCCAGTACGTCGTCGCTGTTACTACGGCGGGACACCATCGTGGTGGCGTCGGTGTCGTGCATCTACGGGCTCGGGTCCCCAGAGGAGTACCGCAACCGGATAGTGGTGCTGCATCCCGGAGAGGTCCACGATCAGCGCTCGCTCCTCAGGAGTCTCGTCGAGCTCCAGTACACCCGCAATGATGTGACGCTGACCCGGGGCCAGTTTCGGGCCAGGGGCGACACGATTGAGATTCACGCCGCCTACGAGGAGCAGGCGGTTCGCATCGAATTCTTCGGCGATACCGTCGAACGGATCCGCCCCTTCGACGTGATGACCGGTGAGATCGGTGAGGACCTCGAAGAGCTGGTGGTCTTCGCCAAGACGCATTACGGCACCGGCGACGAAAAGATGCGTAAAGCCATCATCGGTATCGAATCGGAGCTCCGGGACCGTCTGGGCGAACTTGAGGAGGACGGCAAACTTCTCGAGACTCAGCGACTGCGGATGCGAACCGAGTACGACCTCGAGATGCTGGCGGAGACCGGGGTATGCAGCGGGGTGGAGAACTACAGCCGCCATCTCGACGGACGGAAACCGGGCGAGGCACCGTTTACTCTCCTCGACTTTTTCCCGAAGGACTTCCTGGTGGTGCTGGACGAGAGCCACGTGGCTGTCCCTCAACTCCGGGGCCAGTACGCCGGAGATCGATCGCGCAAGGAGACCCTTGTCGACCATGGCTTCCGTCTGCCGTCCGCCATGGACAACCGCCCTCTCCGCTTCGAGGAATTCATCGAGCGCACCGGACAGACCATCATGTTGTCGGCGACCCCGGGGCCCTGGGAGTTCGAGCACAGCACTCAGGTGGTGGAGCAGGTGGTCCGACCCACCGGCCTCCTCGACCCCGAAGTGGACATCAGGCCCACCACCGGACAGATCGATGATCTCCGGGAACGGATCGACGCCACGGTGGCTGCCGGATCGAGGGTGTTGGTGACCACACTGACCAAGAAGATGGCGGAAGACCTGACTGCCTATCTGGCCGAACACGGGGTGCGGGTCGAGTATCTCCATTCCGATGTGGACACCATGGCCCGCATCGAGCTGCTCCGCGAGCTCCGCCTGGGAGTGTTCGATGTTCTGGTCGGAATCAACCTTCTGCGGGAGGGCCTCGACCTGCCTGAAGTGGCCCTGGTGGCAATCCTGGATGCCGACAAGGAGGGCTTTTTGCGCTCGGCGTCATCCCTCATACAGACAATGGGGCGAGCCGCCCGCAACGTAGATGGCCGGGTGATCATGTACGCCGATACCGTCACCGACTCGATGACCCGAGCAATCGGGGAGACCCAACGTCGGCGGGCCCGCCAGATCGCCTACAACGAAGAGCACGGAATCGATCCGCAGACCATCACCAAAGCGGTGTCCGACATCCTCAATCGGGCCAGAAGCGACGGGAGTGGCTCGTCGGCTCCCGGCTCGGGCCGCAATCGGCGTTCTGGTTCCGGCCGGCGTCCCGAACGACGTCCCGGTGGTATCGATCCTCGAGCGGTTGCGGCCGAGTTGGCAGGTGCCCTCGGGCCCGACGCCGATGAGCTCTCAAGCCTCATCCATCAACTGGATCTCGAGATGCAGCGGGCCGCCGAGGAACTGCGTTTCGAGGAGGCGGCGCTCCTCCGTGACGAGGTGACCGAGCTCCGGGCCCTTCTGGTCCGAGACCCGGTGGATGGTTCGGCTGTACCGGCGGGGCAGACGGCCGACGTCGACGTGCCCGCCGACGTGTGAGCGCCTGGACCGGGGCACCGCACCGGTATCCTCAGCGCCATGGCTGATCGATTGGTGGTGCGGGGCGCTCGCGAGCACAACCTCCAAGATGTGTCCCTCGACCTGCCCCGGGACCGTTTGATCGTCTTCACGGGGTTGTCCGGGTCGGGAAAGTCGTCGCTGGCCTTCGACACCATCTATGCCGAGGGACAGCGCCGGTATGTGGAGTCACTTTCGGCCTATGCCCGCCAATTCCTCGGTCAGATGGATAAGCCTGATGTCGACTTCATCGAAGGCCTGTCACCAGCCATCGCCATCGACCAGAAATCCGCTTCCCGGAACCCTCGATCGACTGTCGGGACTGTCACCGAGGTCTACGACTATCTGCGGCTTCTCTATGCCCGGATCGGGAAACCCCATTGTCCGATCTGTGGAAGGCCGGTGGCCAGGCAGAGCCCCCAGCAGATCGTCGACCGGATATTGGCCATGGAGGAGGGCACCCGGTTTCTGGTGCTGGCTCCGGTGGTCCGGGGCCGGAAAGGGGAGTACAGCAGTCTCCTCGACGAGTTGGCCAAACAGGGGTTCGCTCGGGTGCGGGTGGACGGGGACACAGTGGAACTGGCCGACCGGTCCGAAGTGGACCTGGCTCGGTACGAACAGCACACCATCGAAGTGGTGGTCGACCGGCTCATCCGGCGCAACGACATACGTCGGCGGTTGACCGAATCACTCGAGGCGGCCTTGGCCCTGGCCGAAGGGGTGGCGGAAATCGTGGTCGTCGATGCCGATGGCACCGAAGAGGAGGCCATCACCTTCAGCCAGCATCTGGCCTGTACCCACTGCGGAACCAGCTTCGAGGATCCATCGCCCCGGAACTTCTCGTTCAACTCGCCTTATGGCGCCTGTGCCGCCTGTGTCGGACTCGGGACCAAGTTCGAGGTCGATCCGGAGTTAGTGGTGCCCGACCCGACCAAATCGCTGTCCGACGGCGCCCTGGCTCCATGGTCGGGTGCTCGCAGTGAGTACTTCACCCGGGTGGTCGAGGCGGCGGCGGAGTTGGGCGACTTTTCGATCGACGAGCCGTGGGAGAAACTCACCAAGGCCGACAAGAAGCTCATCCTGTACGGAGCCGGTGCCAAGCAGGTGCATCTCAAGTACCGGAATCGATACGGTCGCCAGCGCTCGTTCCACACCAAGTACGAGGGAATCGTCCCCTGGTTGCAACGGCGTCACGCCGAGGCGGAGTCAGATTTCCTCCGGGACAACCTCGAGGGGTACCTGCGCGAAGTTCCGTGTCCTCAGTGCGGCGGTGCCCGTCTGAAGCCTGAGTCGTTGGCTGTGACCGTGGGTGGCCTTTCCATCTTCGAACTGTGTTCGCTGCCCATCGGGCGTGCCGTCGACATGGTGGTGTCGCTCGACCTCTCCGAGCGCGACCACATGATCGCCGACCGTGTCTTCCGCGAAGTGCGCGAGCGGATGCAGTTCCTCCTCGATGTAGGACTCGACTATCTGACCTTGGCACGATCGGCGACCACGCTTTCGGGTGGAGAGGCCCAGCGGATCAGACTGGCCAGCCAGATCGGCTCCGGACTGGTGGGTGTGCTCTACGTCCTCGACGAGCCGTCTATCGGCTTGCACCAACGGGACAACCAACGTTTGATCGCAACACTCGTCCGGCTGCGCGACCTAGGCAACACGGTCATCGTCGTCGAACACGACGAGGAGACCATTCGGGTAGCAGACCATGTCGTCGACGTGGGTCCCGGCGCCGGGGAACACGGCGGCCGGGTGGTCCACTCGGGCCCGGTGACCGGGCCCGGCGGCCTTGAGTCGAATGCCGAATCGATCACCGGCCGATATCTGTCGGGCGCCTTGACCATTCCGGTCCCGGAGATGCGTCGGCCGGGAAGCGGTGAGATGTTGGTGGTCGAAGGCGCGCGCGAGCACAACCTGCATGATGTGGACGCGGAGTTCCCGTTGGGTTGTCTGGTGGCAGTGACCGGGGTGTCAGGGTCGGGTAAGTCGACCCTGGTGAACGACATTCTGCTGAGATCGCTGGCTCATCAGGTCCACCGAGCCAAAGCAGTACCCGGACTCCACCGTACGATCCGCGGTGTAGAGCACATCGACAAGGTGGTCGAGGTCGACCAGGCACCGATCGGACGGACCCCGAGGTCCAACCCCGCCACCTACACCGGTGTCTTTGACCATATCCGCAAGCTCTTCAGTCTTACCCAAGAGGCGAAGGTCAGGGGCTATCTCCCCGGGCGCTTCTCGTTCAATGTAAAAGGTGGACGGTGCGAGGCGTGTTCGGGGGATGGAACCATCCGGATCGAGATGCACTTTCTTCCTGATGTGTACGTGCCGTGTGAGGTATGCCATGGGGCCCGATACAACCGTGACACCCTGGAGGTCACCTTCCGGGGCAAGACCATCGCCGACGTGCTCGACCTTTCGTGCGAAGAGGCGTTGTCCTTCTTCACCCATCAGCCGCCCATCGCCCGCCACATGCAGACGTTGGTAGACGTCGGGCTCGGCTACATCCGTTTGGGGCAGCCGGCCCCCACACTTTCGGGTGGCGAAGCCCAGCGCGTAAAGCTGTCCTCGGAGCTCAGTCGCCGGTCCACCGGGCATACCCTCTACGTCCTCGATGAACCCACGACCGGACTCCATTTTGACGATGTCCGTAAACTGCTCAATGTAGTGAGTCGATTGGTGGATCAGGGGAATACGGTCATCGTCATCGAGCACAACCTCGACGTCATCAAGAGTGCCGATTGGATCATCGACCTCGGGCCCGAAGGAGGCGACCGGGGCGGGTCAATCGTGGCCGTGGGGACACCCGAGGATGTGGCGGCGGCACCGGGTACTTACACAGGTGAGGTGCTGGCCCCAATGGTTGGAGTCACGCGGGCCGGGTCGAAGGGGAAGTCGAAGCGGGTCGGCAGGGCAACCGGCTCGCGCTCGGGTGGGGGCTCGGGCACGACGAAGGCGACCGGCGCCGTTCGAGCATCGAAGGCGAGCAAGCCAAAGGTGACGACTGGGCGCTGACCGGCGGCGCCCCGAGCAGAATTGCTTCGACGCCGGAACTGTCGGGTGTCCCTGGAGCGTCGCCAATGGTCGACCTGAAGCGTCTATCTGGCCGACAGGGGCGTCTTCGCCCTTTTGAAGACACAGTTCCTTCGGTTGGCCGCAGTCTCGGGCACCTGAAAAGTTCTACGGCTCAGCGAATCGCCATTATCAATTCGCTGAAAGGCGGAAATGTTTAATGTGTCGAGGCAGGAGTGGTCGTGACTCGGGCCGCCCACCGCCAGCGCCCCGCATCAGTTCAGAAAGTGCCCAGCATCCGCTCGAGAGCCACCCGAGCCCACTTGGCAGTGTCCTCGTCCACGGTGATGCGGTTGCGGACTTCTCCGGCTACCAGGCCCTCCAGGACCCAGGCCAGGTGAGGGGCGTCGATCCGGAACATCGTCGAGCACGGGCACACCAAAGGATCGAGGGAGACCACCGTCTTGTCTGGGTTCTCATCGTCGAGCCGTTTGACAAGGTGGATCTCCGTGCCGACCCCGATCACCGACCCGGTGGGAGCGTCGGCCACCGCCCGGATGATGAAGTCGGTCGATCCAACCTGGTCGGCCACCTCCACCACATCGTGTGAACACTCGGGGTGGACCACGACCAGACCACCGGGATATTCGGCCCGGAAGGCGTCGATGTGGGCCGGACGGAACCGCTGGTGGACTGAACAGTGGCCCTGCCACAACAGCAACGAGGCGGATTTAAGGGTGGTGTCGTCGAGACCGCCCCTGTCGAGCCGAGGATTCCACACCGCCATGTCGCTGTGGTCATAGCCGAGTTCGAACCCTGTGTTCCGCCCCAGATGCTGGTCAGGGAAGAAAAGGACCTGGTCACCCTGTCCGGACCCGCCATCGGACCCGCCACCGTCGGGTCCACCACCGAGGGCCCACGTCAACACCGCACGGGCGTTGGACGAAGTGCACACCACTCCACCGTGACGGCCCACGAACGCCTTCAACGCCGCTGAAGAATTCATATAGGTGACCGGCACCACCCGTTCGATGTCGGTGACCGAGGCCAGCACGTCCCATGCCTCTTCAACCGCGTCGATATTGGCCATATCGGCCATCGAACACCCGGCGTTGACATCAGGAAGGATCACCTGCTGGTGGTCTCCGGTCAAGATGTCGGCCGATTCGGCCATGAAGTGTACGCCGCAGAAGACCACGAACTCGGCCTCCGTCTGGTCGGCGGCGATTCGGGAAAGGCCGAACGAGTCGCCGCGGGCATCGGCCCACTCCATGACCTCGTCTCGTTGATAGTGATGACCCAAGATGAGCAGCCGAGAACCCAGTGTGGCCTTGGCCTCGCCGATCCATTCAGACAACTCATCAGGGCGTGCCGTCGTATAACGCTCGGGGAGCGCCGTCTGGAGCCGAACCATGTCGTGTACTACCTCCTTGGGGAGGCGCTCCGGTAGTGGCCGGCGGGGACAGCCTGGTCGCCCATCCGCGGGGATGTCGGCCCCGGAGCGGTATATGTCACCGGAAACCAGGCCGGTATCCTCTCATTGTAGGCGGAACCACCCGATTCGCGACGCATTTCGAGGCGACCTGCTCGGGCCGCCGGACACGGCACACTGGGGGAGTGGTGACCAGACCAGTTTCCGGAACGATTCCCGACGCTCCGGGCTCCTATCAATTCGTCGATGTCGACGGGCGCGTCCTCTACGTCGGCAAAGCCAAATCACTCCGACAGCGCCTGAATTCGTACTTCCAGGACCCCCTGGGCCTGGCACCGAGAACGGCACAGATGGTCGGACAAGCTGACCACGTCGAGTGGATGGTGGTGGACACCGAGGCCGAGGCGCTCTTACTCGAGCACAACCTGATCAAAGAGTCCCAGCCCCGGTTCAATGTGCGGCTCAAAGACGACAAGAGCTATCCATGGCTGGCGGTGACCGTGAACGACGAGTGGCCCCGGCCGGCGGTGGTGCGGGGGCGCAAGCGGAAGGGTGTCCGATACTTCGGACCGTATCCAAACGTGGGTGCGATCAGGGAGACCCTCGACCTTCTCTTGCGGACCTACCCGGTCCGCACCTGTTCCGACACCAAATTCGGGCGGCACCAGCGGCTGGGCCGGCCGTGCCTGCTCTTCCACATCGAGCGGTGCTCGGGTCCGTGTGTGGGAGCCGTGGACCATGCCGAGTACGAACAGATGGTTGACGATTTGATGTCGTTCCTTGGTGGGGACACCGGCCCTCTCGAGCGTGGCCTCGAGTCAGCTATGAAGGAAGCTTCAACGTCCCTCGAATTCGAACGGGCGTCTGTGCTGAGGGACAAGCTGGAGGCGGTCCGCGCTGCCGATGCCGTCCGGCAGATGGAGCTTGAGCGGCCCGAGGACTTCGACGTCATCGGCCTGGCTGAAGACGAATTGGAAGCCGCCGTGCAGGTATTTCAGGTCCGGTCGGGCAAGGTGATCGGTCGGCTGGCGCTCTTCGTGGACAAGGTGGAAGACCTCACCCCGGCCCAACTCATAGGTCGGATCCTGGTCGACGTCTACGCCGAGTCTGTCTCCGGCGTGCCCAAGCAGGTGTTGGTGCCGACGTTGCCCGACGACAGGGAGGCGATCGACGCATTTTTAGCTGAGCGCCGGGGTGGTCCTGTCGCTCTGCGGGTCCCGGTGCGGGGCCCGAAACGGGCGTTACAGCAGACGGTCGAACACAATGCCGAAGAGGCCTTTCTCCGGCACCGCCTCCATCGCACCTCGGACCACAACAGCCGGGCCAGGGCCCTCGAGTCTCTTCAGCGCGAGCTTTCGTTGCCCGCCGCTCCCCTGCGCATCGAGTGTTACGACATGAGCCACCTGCAAGGTACTGACTACGTCGGTTCGATGGTTGTGTTCGAAGACGGTCTGGCCAAGAAGAGCGACTATCGCCACTACAGAGTGGCCACGGTCCCAGGTAACGACGACTACGCAGCCATGGAAGAAGTGTTGACCCGGAGGTTGACCGCTCTCCTGGCTGAGGACACCCCATCGCCATCCACTCAGAACGGAGAAGATGGCAAGGACCCGCAAGCCAGCACCGCGGCGCAGGCCAAACGTCGTTTCGCGTATCCGCCACAACTCCTCCTACTCGATGGGGGATTGGGACAGCTCCACGTGGGGGTCCGGGTGCTCGAGCGACTCGGACTTACCGACCGGGTCCCCATCGCGTCTCTGGCCAAGAGCTTCGAAGAGGTCTACCTTCCCGGCAGTTCCGACCCGATCCGACTTCCCCGGCAATCAGAAGGCCTGTATCTCTTGCAACGACTCCGCGATGAAGCACACCGCTTCGCCGTGTCCTACCACCGCACGCTTCGGGGAAAACGGATGGTTGCCGGGGTACTCGACGGCATCGACGGGCTCGGTCCGAAACGTCGGACCCGTCTCCTCGACCAATTCGGAGGTCTCACCTCACTTCGCAAGGCATCGAGAGAGGAATTGCTGGCGGTCTCGTGGCTCCCAGCCACTGTCGGAGCGGCCGTGTTCGAGCGTATACATGCACCCATGTCTCCGAGCGGGCCAACTCCGCTTCGTGCAAAGGTAGATGAATGAGCGAATACCTGGTTGTTACCGGTATGTCCGGCGCCGGTCGCTCCACTGCGGCGGCCGCCCTCGAGGATCTGGGTTGGTTCGTGATCGACAACATGCCCTCGGCGTTGATCTCCAAGGTCTCGGAATTGGTAGATGGCAGTGGATCGGAGATGAAGCGGGTGGCCTTCGTGGTTGGACGCGGCGGGGGAGACCTCGATGATGTACTGCCCGCCGTCGATTCGCTGAAAGCCGGGCGAAACCGGGTTCGGATCCTCTTTCTGGATGCCGCCGATGATGTGCTCATCCGCCGCTTCGAGGGCACCCGGCGTCGCCACCCTCAAGAGGCGCGCGGTGTCGAGGAGTCGATCACCGAGGAGAGGAAGCTCCTGAGCGATATTCGTGATCGGGCCGATCTGGTCGTGGATACCGGCGAGCTGAACGTCAACCAGCTCCGGTCTCGGCTGATGGAGGTATTCAGCGGGGAAGACGAGAGCGGCACCATGCGATCCTCCATTCTCTCGTTCGGATTCAAGTACGGGGTGCCGACCGACGTAGACCTCATGTTCGACTGCCGGTTCCTCCCCAACCCCTATTGGGACGAGACTCTCCGGACCCATAGTGGCCTGGAGGCGTCAGTGCGCGACTACGTGCTCTCGCGCCCAGAGACCACCGACTTCCTCGACCATCTGGATGGTCTCCTGGCCATGCTCATTCCTGCCTATATACGTGAGGGAAAGTCCTATCTCACGGTGGCCATGGGATGTACGGGAGGCCGCCACCGGTCGGTGGTCCTGGCCGAGGAACTGGCCTCTCGGCTCGATGCCCACGGGATGCCCACCACGGTGTTCCACCGGGACATCGAACGGTGAGAGGAACCAGCGACAACCGAGCGGTACGGCCCCAGCCCAAAGTGGTGGCGATCGGCGGGGGGAACGGGCTTGCCGCCACCTTGCGGTCCGTCCGGACCTTTACGGACGACGTCACCGCGGTGGTCTCGGTGGCCGACGACGGGGGATCTTCGGGGCGGCTCCGTGAACTGATGCACATAATGCCCCCCGGCGACCTCCGGGAGTGCCTGGTGGCGTTGGCTGAGCCGGGCTCCATGTTGGCCGCTGCCTTTACCCACCGATTCACCGAAGGGGAGCTCGCCGGTCATTCGCTGGGCAATCTGGTACTCGCCCGCCTGATGGAGGTGGCCAACGACCCGATCCGCGGGCTCGATGAGGCAGGCCGGCTCCTCGGAGTGCGCGGTCGAGTGCTTCCTGCCACCACCGAACTGGTCGTGCTGAAGGCAGAGACAGATGGTGGCGCGGTCACGGGCCAGGTGGCGGTGATGGGAAACAACCGCATTCGGAGGGTCTCCCTCGTCCCGGATGATGCCGTTGCCCCTCAGCCTGTGCTCGCCGCGCTCCGATCGGCCGATTTGATCGTTCTGGGTCCCGGGTCGCTGTTTACCAGTGTGCTGGCCGCGGTGGCGGTTCCCGGGATCACCGATGCCATCAAAGCCTCATCCGGTCGAACCGTCTATGTGTGCAATTTGCGTCCGCAAATCCCCGAAACGGCGGGATTTGACGTCGGCATGCACCTAACCTCCCTGGTGGAACACGGTGTTACCGCCGATGTGGCCATCTACGACCCCAGCGGGATCTCACTTGGAAGTCCGTGCATTCCGGTGGTCGAAACCTCTCTTTCCCGTCCCAACGGCATGGCTCATGACCCCAACAAACTGGCGGATGCACTCTCAGGTCTGCTCGGATGAAACGGCGGCGTATCCTGTTGGCCTAGCTTTGTGAGCCGGACGTCACTCGCCGATCTCGGCGTGCAATCGGAATCGTGAACAAGTGAGGGACCACATCAATGACCGTACGGGTCGGCATCAACGGGTTCGGACGCATCGGCCGGAATTACCTTCGGGCCGCCCGGGCCATCGGGGCCGATATCGAAGTCATTGCCATCAATGACCTGACGTCGGCGGAGACACTGGCCCACCTCCTCAAGTACGACTCCACCCATGGGAGGTTCGGTTCCGAGGTGAAGGTCGACAGTACCCAGATCGTGCTCGACTCAGGACCCATCGCCATCCTGGCCGAACGCGATCCGCTCGCCCTGCCCTGGGGCCAACTGGGTGTCGATGTGGTGGTCGAATCCACCGGACTGTTCACTACTCGTGAAACAGCCGCCGCCCACCTGGTGGGCGGGGCCTCACGGGTGATTGTCTCGGCCCCTGCCTCCGGTGTCGACGCCACCTTTGTGATGGGGGTAAATGACCACGAATTCGACCCCGCGACCCATGTGGTGGTGTCCAACGCCTCGTGTACCACCAACTGCTTCGCGCCCTTGGTGAAGGTGCTCGACGATGCCTTCGGCATCGAAAGCGGGCTGATGACCACGGTCCACGCCTTCACCAACGATCAGAATCTGCTGGACCTCCCCCACAAGGATCTGCGGCGGGCCCGTTCCGCCCCGGTCAATATCGTGCCCTCGTCCACCGGGGCAGCCCGTGCCACCGGTCTCGTGCTTCCCTCCATGAAGGGTCGACTGGACGGCTCAGCCTTCCGTGTACCGGTCGCCGATGGTTCGATTACCGACTTCACCGCGGTGGTTCCCGGGGTGGTAAACATCGAGCAGGTTAATGAGGCATTTGCCACTGCGGCGGGTTCGGGCCCTTTGTCCAAGTATCTGGTGTACACCGAAGACCCGATCGTTTCATCCGACATCGTCGGAAGCCCAGCTTCGTGCACCTTTGATGCCGGGCTGACCATGGTGATGCCGTCGGCCTCGGGGATCACGTTGGTCAAGGTCCAAGGGTGGTACGACAACGAATGGGGTTACGCCAATCGCCTCGTCGATCTGTCACTTGTGGTCGGCGGCGCCGGCGCCTAAAGACGTCGACCGGAACCTGGGGGAACGAAGACAATGACACCGAGCGTTGGCAACCCCTTATTGCAGGGACTCCCACTACTCGGCGATCTTCCCCCACTCGATGGAGCCAGCGTGTTGGTCAGGGTGGACTTCAACGTGCCACTCGACAGCAGTGAAAGCGGAACCCCCACGGTCAGCGACGATTTCCGGATCCGGGCCGCCCTCCCGACACTGCGCTATCTCCTCGATCGGGGCGCACACGTCACCGCCTGCACCCATTTGGGACGCCCCGACGGAGCGCCCGATGTCAAATGGGACTTGACGCCGGTGAGAGACCGGTTGGCCGAGTTGGCTCCTCAGGTGCAACTCCTCGACAACCTCCGATTCGACGCGGGCGAGTGCGCCAACGACCCCGACTTCGTCGACAAGCTCGTCAACAGCCACGACGCCTATGTCAACGACGCCTTCGGGGTGTCCCATCGGGCCCATGCATCGGTGGTCGGACCGCCGAAATATCTCCCCAGCGCCGCCGGTCTCCTTCTTCAACGGGAAGTGGACGTGCTGGGAGGGCTGCTCGGGGAGCCCCAGCGTCCCTTCGTGGCCGTGGTGGGGGGAGCCAAGGTGACCGACAAGCTCGGGGTGCTCACCAAACTGCTCGACCGGGTCGATGCGCTATTGGTCGGGGGCGGTATGGCGTTCACGTTCCTGGCCGCGGCGGGACACGACGTCGGATCCTCCATGGTGGACCACGATCGAATCGAGCAGTGTGCGACGCTGCTGGCGACCGGAGCCCCGATTCTCCTCCCCTCCGACATCGTCGCCCTTGAGCCCGGCGCCACCTTCGGGTGTGGATGCGACCAGGGCGAAGTCCTCATCACCGGCGACGACATTCCCGAAGGGTGGGTGGGACTCGATATCGGGCCCGCCACCATTCAGGCCTACGCCGAGGTGATCGCCAATGCCGGCACGGTGTTGTGGAATGGTCCCATGGGTGTCTTCGAGGACGACCGTTTCTGCGCCGGGACGACCGGGGTGGCACATGCGGTGGCCGACTGCGCCGGATTTACAGTGGTTGGCGGTGGAGACAGTGCCGCCGCCGTCGACTCCCTCGGGATCGAAGACCGGATCGACTTCATCTCTACCGGAGGGGGGGCCTCCCTCGAGCTGTTGGAGCACGGAGATCTCCCCGGATTGGCCGCACTTCGGGGAGCTATCAACGCCCCGGGCCAGAGTCCCGGTCCGGTGCGCGGTAGTCAAACCTCGTGACCGCCCCTGTCCGGCGCCGCCCGTTGATCAGCGGCAACTGGAAGATGAACTTCGACCACTTCGAAGCCATCCACGCCTCGCGGGATCTGGGCTTGCGTTTGACCTCCGCCGACGTGGTTCCGCTCGACGTGACGGTGCATCCGCCTTTCACCGACATCCGATCCGTACAGACGGTGATCGAGGCCGAGGGCGTGCCGGTCGCCCTGGGAGCCCAAAATTGCGCTGTCGAGGACTCTGGTGCGTATACCGGCGAAGTGAGCCCGATGATGCTGGCAAAACTGCACGTCGAGTACGTGATCATCGGGCACTCGGAGCGACGACGGTATTTTGCTGAAACAGACGAACTGGTGGCGGCCAAACTTCATGCCGTCATACGCAACGGCATGACACCCATCTGCTGCGTGGGGGAGACAGAAGACGAGCGGGATGTGGGCCTGACCAAGGACCGGCTCGCCGATCAGGTTGAAGGCGCAATCGGCGGCTTGGCCCCCGAGGCAGTGGCGGGGATGGTGGTGGCCTACGAACCGATCTGGGCCATCGGAACGGGTCAGGCCGCCACCCCCGAGGACGCCCAGGTGGCCGGCGGTTGGATCCGCGAGGTGGTGGGGCGCGTGACGGGAGCGGAGGCGGCGACCACTGTGCGGATTCAATATGGTGGATCGGTCAATGCCGAGAACACCGCTGAACTACTCGCCTGCCCCGATATCGATGGAGTGCTGGTCGGTGGCGCGAGCCTCGACGCCGTGGCGTTTGTGGCCATAATTCGGGCCGCGGCCGATGCGAGCCGGTGAGTTTGCTATCGTCTCCGGCGTCCCGGGAAGAAGAAAGGAGACATCATGCTGACAACAGCCATCGTTGTGTTACAGATTCTGACGTCTCTGGCGCTGCTCTTCCTCATTCTCATGCATAGCGGCAAGGGTGGGGGCCTCTCTGACATGTTCGGAGGTTCGGTTGGCTCGGCTGCCGCCGGCTCTACCGTGGTGGAGAAGAACCTCGACCGGATCACGGTCACGGTGGCGGTTCTCTTCGCCTTCACCAATCTGGTCCTCATTCTCCGCCTGCAGTGAGACCGGACGGCGCCGAGACCCGCAGGCGCCGAGGTCGCATAGAAACCTTTTGGGCGGAACGCCGCGCCCGTTGGACGTTGCCATTGGTGATCATTGTGATCATCGTGATTGTGGCCACCGTCGACCATCTCGGCGCTCACCGGATCCGCGAGGTGGACCAGCAGAGCATTTCCGATCTGGTGTCCACAACGGGTGGGACGGCAACCGTAACCCTGGACCGACCGTGGAATGGATTCAATCCGGGGACACCGGGTGGAGCTGACTCGTCCACCCCTACGTTGCTCTCGACGGTGCTGCCAAGCGCCTACAGGGTCACGCCCAACCTCGGAACGGTGCTCAATAGTGATTTGCTGAGCGGCACCAAAGTCACGTCGGTGGACCCACTGACCATCCAATACGTTCTGAATCCTATGGCCGAATGGTCCGACGGGGTGCCGGTGAGCACGGACGACTTCATCTATGCGTGGAAATCCCAGCGGGGAACCGACGCTGATGTCGACAAGCAACCCGACATGGTGGCTTCGACGATCGGGTACCGGGATGTGGCGTCCGTCACCGGCAGTCAAGACGGCAAAATCGTCACTGTGGTGTTCTCCCGGCCATTTACTGACTGGAGGATGCTGTTCAGCGGCATGGTCCCCGCTCACGTGGCCGAAAAGGTCGGTTGGAACCATGGTTTCGATGTCTTCAATCCGGCAGTAGATCTGTCCGCAGGTCCCTACATACTCCAGTCGGTCTCAGCCACGGGAACAGCGGTGTTGGTGCACAATCCCCGCTGGTGGGGCACGCCGGGAACCCTTGATCAGGTGACAGTGTCGGACGCTCCGGGCCCGGGAACATGGTTTTCCGCTCTGAGCAACAACAACCGGACGGTGGTGCAGCCGTCCATTTTCAACCTCGGCACCCTGAATATCGCCTCATCCCTGCCGAATACCCAGAGCACCGTGAAGCCGTCTCTGTCCTTTCTGCAACTCGAGTTCAACGTGGCGTCGCCGACGACCTCCCAGTTGGTGGTGCGCCAGGCCATCGCCCACGACGTCGACCGAACCATGCTGTTGGCTCAGACCTTCAAGTCCATCGATCCGGACCTCGACGTCAACGAGGATCATCTAGCTGTCGCATCTCAGAATGCGTACATGGCATCCTCGGCCGCGTCCGGATATGACAAGGCCGACCCGTCGGCCGCCGACCGGTTACTGGCCACCGTGGGGTTCCATCGGGCCCTTGACTCCCGGTATGTGGACATTGCCGGGAATCCCTTGACGTTGCGCATGGCGGTGGAGTCCGGGGATCCCTGGATCACCCAGGTGGGTGATGATGTGGCCTCTCAGCTCCGACTGGCCGGCATCTCAGTGATTGTGATTCCTGTGGATGGCGAGGCAGGTCTGGCGGCGGCATCGAAGGAGGATAGCTATGACATGGCCCTGGTGACCAGGACCGCCGGCCCGTTTCTCACTTCGACCGACGGATGGTATTCGGGGGATCTGGGGCCCACCGGGGCGGCCGGTTCGAAGGACTGGAGCAACTTCGACGACCCAGTCGTGGACCAGCAGATCTCAAGGGCGTCCGAGGAGCTGAATCCGGTAACCGGCGCTTCGGTGTATGCACAGATTGATGCCGTACTCTGGAACCAGATGGTGGCATTGCCCCTGTTCCAAGAGCCGGCGTTGCTGGCCAACGGTGTGCAGTTGGCGGGAATTCAATACAACGGGTCAGCGAACGGACTCCTGTGGAATCTTCCCACCTGGAAAACTTTGATACCGAAGCCAACCGGTTCGTCCTAACTCCCTGTCGCCGGTGGCGGGCATGGGGGAGGATCGATATGGGAGTGCGTTCACGGCGCGCTACCATGCCTTTCGCCCCGATTGCGAAATCGGAGTCATTCGTCGGAGTGGCGGAATAGGCAGACGCGCCAGCTTGAGGGGCTGGTGCCCGCAAGGGCGTGGGGGTTCAAGTCCCCCCTCCGACACGCTCCAGGTCCACGCCCTGCAGGCCTGGGACCTGGGAGTCTTCGGAGTTGGTCTTTTCACCGACACGCTCCAGGTCCACGCTTCGCAGTGTTGACGTCAACTGGACCTCCTCGGTGGAACCGATGCGGCGGTACCGCACAGTCAGCCCGAGCGCCTGGTAGAGCGCAGCTCGGTCGGCCTGCTCAATGCGCCCGAGTAGCTCGGGCAAGTCTCGCAGTGCCGTGAGGGTCTCGACCACCTCGTCGAGACTGAGCGGCTTCGGGGCCGGAGGGGCGGTCGCCAACACCGACTGGGCGGCGTCCTTCTCCCGCTGGGTGGCCGTTATCCGAGAGGCGATGACGTCGGCGGGGATACCGGCCTCCAGGCCGTCGAGGTGTTTCGATAGCTTGCGCTCGCACTCGGCGAGGGTCGTGCGGGCCCGAGTGATTGCCGGATCTTCTCGGTGCCCTTGGGAGTCCTCTTCGACGATCTGGGCTGCGGTGGCCTCAATACGGTCCGCTGAAAACAGATCACAGAGCCAGGCGTCCACATGGGGGAGTAGGCGGTCTTCGCGCACCGCCAAACTCCGAGGGTGGTCGCTCACGGCCACCGGGTAGTCGTTGCTCACCTTGCAGCGGTAGAAAGCATGCCCGCGGGCTAAATTGCCTTGCAGCTTTTTCCCGCAGCAGTCGCAGACCACCAGGCCGGAAAGCGGGTAGCGGGAAGGCTCGGCGCGACGCACCCCGCTATGGGTCCGGCGCTTTGCCGGCGTGATGGCGTTGGTGCGGGAGTTGGCAGCGATGAGTGCCTCAACCCGGTGCCACGTCACCTCATCCACAATGGCCTCATAAGTCTGCACCGAGGCCGTGACCCACTCCGCCCGGTCCTGCCATTGCTGCTGGGTCACATGGCCGAGGGCTGGGGAGTCAGGATCGAGGAGGATGTCCGCCTTCTTGGTGCGGCCTGAGACGTGATATCCGAGGTACCGGGGATTGGCGAGGATGCTTCGAACCGCCGACATAGCCCACCCATGGCCAGATCGGTGGGAATTCCGGGTTCGGTCGTGAGCGGATGGACTCGGCACCGCTTCGTTGGTCAGCGCCGTGGCGATCTGCTTGTAACCCGCACCGGCAAGGTACGAGTCATAGATGCGCTGCACGACAGGCGCCGTCACAGGGTCGGGGGCGAGTTGATGGAGTCGGGCGCCGGAGGCTGCCTTGGATGGGTTCGAGTGGGGTCCGTGATCGGCGATCAGGTAGCCGTAGGGGGGACGCCCACCGAGCCACCGACCGGCTTGAGCGTGGGCTCGAACGGCATTGGCGACACGTAGCCGGGTCCGGTTTCGCTCCGCACGACTCATGGTGCCGTAGTTTGAAAGAGCCATGTAGTGCCCGTCGTTATTGATATCGACAGCCCCGCCCAGTTCGGGCACCCACAACCCAACGCCATAGTGGGCGAACTGAAACAGGATTCCCTCAAACTGGGTGCCGGAGAAGGCACGCTGTGGCTCAGCGATGACCAGTGCATCCCAGCCTCGGTTCATGTCCTTCAAGTCACGGAGGATCCGGGACGCTTCGGGGCGGCGGTCCCAGGGCAAACTTCTGCTCTTGTCGATGTCGTGATACGTGGTGACGATCTCGCCATGGGGAGCGACGAGACGAGCAGCGACGTCGGTCTGCCAGCGCAGGCTGTCGGCCGGGTCCTGCAGGTCGTCAGTAGAAGTACGGGCGCTAAGTGCGAACCGGATCACGCTGCCTCACGTTTCTGGTGGTCGCGTAAGGTCCGCACGATGCGAGCCAGAACAGCGGCCACGTTCGGGGTCACCTGGGGTGCGTCCTCGGCCATGAACCGAATTGGCTCACGGTGGTCCGAGTCAGACGACGGACGACCCCCCACGGTACCCCGAGGTGCGTTGGCGAAGGGCGGAAGTGCCTTCATGACCTCCACCTCCTTCGCCGCCTATGGGGCGCTACGCGCACTCTTGTTCCAGAAGCAGCGTCTGGACGAAGTCCAGGAGGCTGGTTCGGACGACAAGCCGCCGGCGTCCGACTTTGACGCTCTGGATCCTCTTGGTCATGACCAACTCATAGATCCTGGTCCGGCCCAGCCGGAGCACGTCGGCCGCCTCTTCCACCGAGAGCAGCAATTGGTTGTCCATCTGCACCGTGTCTCCTTCATCGGGCAGGTTGGTGCTTCCACCCTCTGTTCGGGATTGGGATTCGGGAGTGTCAGCTCGGGACCAGGGTCCGCTCAGTCGGGCTCTCCGGGCCCCGGCGGGCGAGCCTGACGGATCGGCCCTGCTCGTACCCGGCCGGATCGGTTCAAGTTCTCTCAGACCCATGTCAGGCCACCAGCCGGTCGATGGCGTTCCGCCTCCGCCGCCGAAGATGGCCAGCAGGCACTCCGGCAATGTCGGCGACCTCGGCCAGGGACATGCCGAGCACCCTCGTCGCGTAGAGGACGGCGGCATCGGAGATTGTCAGGCCGTGCCCGGTCGCATCGACGAGGGCAGCGGCCAATAGTTCCTCGCCGGTGCGACCGATAGATGCCGGGAGGGTGTCCAACGGGTCAGGGGTGCTGGTCTGGCGATAGCGGTGTCGACGTTCTGTGGCCTGCAGTGTTCGCAGGCGGGTGCGGACCGCGGACAACAGGTCACCGGCGGCGTAGGGGCGGTGGGTGCCAGACCAGCTCGTCGTCAGCTCCCAGAGCGCAGAGATGGCGTCGGCATAGAACGCGTCGAGATCGCACCATGGCCCGTCGGCAGTGTCGACCCGTTGGGGCAAGGCGAGGACACCAGGGATGAGCGCTTGGATGATGGCGCGTGGGATGAGCACGTCTGCGTCTGCACCTCTCAGCATGGCCGCGATCACGGCTGCCGCCTCGTGGCGAGACAGCCGGCCCGATGAGAGCGAGAGAGCCGCGGTCAACTCGGCGAGGTTGTTCACCTCGAGATGAGCGACCAACGGTTCAATCTCAGCCAGGCGATGACAGGCGGCACTCGATGGGGGAGCAGTCCCAAGGGCCTGCCATTCGGTTCGGAGCCGGGAGATCGTGGGGGAGTTCATGTTGACCACGATGAAGGGGAGGGTTCATGAAAACCCTCATGAAAACCCTCATGACGGCAAGAAACTCGAGAAATCTTTGCCGTCGGGCAAAACACCTGGTCAGAGCCTTGGTGAATCTGAGGATGGACAAAACGCCTGCTCGGAGGGTTCATGAATCCGGTCATGAGGGGTTCATGATGAGCGAACAGGTTTTGCCGGGGTGGGGTGCGCTGGAACGCACGCCGGGCGATGAGGACATCAATACCCCAGGTCAAAGGGTTCATGATTCCGATCATGAGGGGTTCATGACTACACCAGGCTCATCGATGTCGGAGAGAGTGCGGCGGTACTTGGTGTAAAGCCGACGGTCGCACGCCACACTGCCGCCGGCACCCTCGGTGTGATGGGGACCACCAACCGCACCGCGGTTTGTGGACTCCTTGATCGGTGGGTGTCACACCGTCTCCAGCCCTCAAAAGGGTCATTCCGGAATACGGCTCGTCCCCGGAGATCGCCGGCACGCCGACGCCGGGGTCGGCCTTAATGATGCTCCTAGGTCAAGTCGATCGTGACGCCGTGATCTGACTGCTGGTCTGTTTCCTTACTTCGTCCATGGAGCATGACTCCGCTGCGCAGCGGGCATCCAGGCCCTCCGAGAGGAGGTCCGAATCCATGGTGCGGAGATTCGTCGCTGTAAAGGCGAGCCCCTCCGGGCGGCCTGCGGCCGGCCTTGACAGCGACAAGACGGGTTGGGTCTCAGGCTGCGATGGGTGGGCCGAGAGCAGCGACCATGGGTGGCGCTTCGACAACGAGCTCCCGGTAGATCTCCCGAGCCACCTAGCATTTTAGGCAGCGGATGATCTCCTTTTTCGTCTTGGCCTGGGCGGTGTTGAGCGCAGCTCCACATAGTTCGCCGTGCGTGGATCACAGGCCAACCGAGTCATCACGATGCGCCAAAGGGCCGCATTGGCCTGGCGTTCCCCACCCCGGTTGAGTCGATGGTGAACCTGTCTGCCCGATGATGCATCGACCGGGCTCGCGCCAGACACTGCAGCGAAGCCGGCCTCTGAACCCAGGCGCTCGGCGTTGTCACCCGCAGTCACCAGCAGAGCCCTGGCCAGACCCATCATGGTTGCAATGACGGCTGCCTCTGCCAC
>CABEBP010000039.1_pt1 | contig 21546 bp, 16 predicted proteins | sample 3132621 | NCBI WGS metagenome assembly CABEBP01 (sample SAMEA5534346, study PRJEB31848) | metagenome | biome: tundra; feature: field; material: soil | place: USA | collected 2013-05 | depth 0.45 m | reverse complement strand
GCCACCACGTGAGGCATACACAGTTCGTCGTATTCGGCGATCACTATCTCACCGGCATTGGGACCACAGGTCGGGCAGTTGGGATCGCGATGAACCTTAAAGGTCCGAAAGCTCTGCTCGAGGGCGTCATAGGCCATCAGCCTTCCCTGAAGGGTCTCACCCAGGCCGAGAAGGATCTTCACAGCTTCGATGCCTTGCAGCGAACCGATGATCCCGCACAGCACACCCAGCACACCAGCTTCTGAGCAACTGGGGGCCAGTTCGGCCGGAGGCGGCTCGGGGATCATGCAGCGGTAACACGGGCCCACGTACGGGTTGAACACGGTGGCCTGACCCTCGAACCGGAAGATCGACCCGTGGACCACCGGAATTCGCTTCACCAGGGAGGCATCGTTGACCAGGAATCGGGTCGGGAAGTTGTCGGTCCCGTCCACGATGACGTCGTACCCGTCGATGATGTCGAGGACATTGTCGGCCCCGAGCCGGACGTCGTAGGTGACCACATTCACGTCGGGGTTCATCAACGTCAGAGTCTTCTTGGCCGAGTCGACCTTCCGATCACCGATCCGGTCGGTGTTGTGCAGGATCTGGCGTTGAAGGTTTGAGGCATCGACCACGTCCATGTCGATGATGCCGATGGTCCCCACGCCGGCCGCTGCCAGGTACAGGGCAGCCGGTGACCCAAGGCCCCCGGCGCCGAGCAACAACACCTTCGAATCGAGCAGTTTCAGCTGGCCAGCCTCACCGATCTCGGGCAGGAGCAGATGGCGTTGGTAGCGGTTCCGCTGTTCGGAAGTGAGCGATCGGGGTGCCGACCACTCCCGTCCCTCATCCTTCCAACGATTGAATCCCCCGATGACCGAAGCCACATCGGTATAGCCCAGTTCCTGAAGCGTCTTCGCCGCGAATGCCGAGCGGGTCCCGCCGGCGCAGTACACCACCAGGTGGGATGACTTGTCGGGGATCCTCCCCTCCACCGAGGTCTCGAGGGTGCCACGCGGGATGTGAACCGCCCCAGGGAGTGCACCCTGTTCATACTCATCGGGCTCACGCACGTCTAGCACCACTGCCTTATCGGCAGACAGCTCCTGTTCGGCCTGGGCTGGGTCGATCTCCCGCACCGCCGCCTTGGCCTCGGCCAACATCTCTCTGAAGGTAGGCACAGCAATCACTATCCTTGTTCGGCGGAGGTGAACCGGTCGTGACCGGCCCTCCACACTCCTCAACTGCGATCGGACACAGGTATAAACCCTACCAGCGGGGTCAACATTCCCGTCTTTGGGAGTTCCAGCACCGGCATGGGCTCCGATCACCAGGCCAGCGGTCCCGATCCGGGTGTCGGGTGACGGTGGCGTCGGACAATGATGTCGACATGGAACTGAGCGAGGCGGTCCGGCGGCGCCGGATGACCAGGAACTTCTCCGGTCGGCAGCTGCCTTCGGGCTTGTTGGATTCGATGCTGGCCGACGCCCTACGAGCACCGTCGGCCGGCAATACCCAAGGCCGGGAGTTCGTCATCCTCGAAGGACCAGCTGAGACGGCGCGGTACTGGGAGGCCACCACCGATGAAGTGTGGCGTTCCACCTCGCGGCGAATTGAGGGTCTATCTCGGGCCCCGGTCGTCGTACTGCCCTTTGTGGATCCCGAGGCCTACGTGTCCCGGTATCGCGAGCCTGACAAAGCCCGAAGCGACGGTGCGGAGGTCGAATGGGTGGTGCCTTTCTGGTTTGTGGACGCCGCCTACGCCGTCATGGCCCTTTTGCTCCGGGCAACCGACGACGGAATCGGCGCTGCCTTCCTCGGCAATTTCCGGGGTGAGTCCGCCCTGCGCTCGGCTCTCGGCGTTCCCGACCGGTACCGGTGGCTCGGGGCAGTGCTGCTGGGTGAGGCGGCCCAACCCGATCCACCGTCTTCGTCGCTCTCTCGCCAAAGCCGGCCGATCGTCGACGTCGTCCACCGTGGGCGCTGGTAAGCCAGCCTGGTCGACATGGACGGCGTACGGCGTCCTTGTTCCAGCGCCAGCTACGCTCGAATCAGGCGTGAACATGATCAAACGGGGGTTCCTTGATGACCTACCAGCCCGTTTTTGAATCGGCCGCCCAGGCCTTCGTCGACGCCACCGCCAAACCGCCAAACCGCCAAACCGCCAAACCGCCACTGCCAAACTGCTCGACCTGATCGACTTGGCCCATCGAAGAGGAACGGGCTCCTACAAGAAGTTCGCCTCGGGCTACTTTCTGACAACTGCCGCCATGCGGTGGTTCTGGGACCACCATGCGACCGACCCGGCTCAACGCGCCGAGATCACCGCCTCCCCGTTGATGGCCACTTTCGAGCAGCTGGCGGGTCTACCCCCCGCCATTCTTGCTGGCCACGACCACCCTTCATCGGGCCCTCCACGGAGATTGACACGCTCTGATCGCTTCGAGTGATCGGCCAACCGGAGGTAGTACCTGGCGGGCGATTGCCGCGGGAGGAGAATCTGCCTCGATCCCGAGCAGGTAACTGGCCAGGTGCTCGGCAAGGTCGGATCGGCACCCTGTGCAGGTCAACTCGGTGCTTGGCGGTTCGCCATTTCAGAACTTATCAATGCACCTCCATACCTGCACTCGGGAGGTACCCATGGCCACATCCACCGTCACATTCTCACCGGTCGACGCCGAATCGCCGGTCGACGCCGAATCGCCGGTCGACGACGAATCGAATCCCCCATCTCGACCACCTATCTGCACCTCCGATACCCTCCGGGTCGTTCCGTGGAAAGATCCGATCGCCGACCCGCATGGCGTCCATCCCTGTTCGCGTTACGTCGAGCTCTACTGGCTTGGAATCCTCGGCCCATCAACGACGTGGCTTCTTCGCCGGATGTCCTACGGGTTCGAGGTCAACGCGGATGGATTCGATCTCCATCTCTCCGAAACGGCCCGATCCCTGGGCCTCGGTGACCGCATGGGAAAGAACTCTCCGTTCCGGCGCGCTCTTCATCGCCTCTCCACCTTCGAGTTGGCCCGGTCCCACGGAACCGGTTGCCTGGCTGTCCGTACCCGCATCCCGCCGCTACCCCTGCGTCACCTCAACCGATTGCCCGAATCTCTCCAACAGAGCCACCGGGCCTGGCTGGCCGAACAACGTCTCCCCGAACCCGAACAGATGCGCCGCCGCGCCGGACGCCTGGCGGCTGGCCTCGCCGCCTCGGGATACGACAGGGAAGAGATCGAACGGCGCCTGGGTGAGTGGCAGTTCCACCCGGCGGTGGCGTTTCAAGCCGCCGAAAACGCGGTGAGGGTGACGGAGGCATCCGCGGGCTGAGCGGTGCCATTCGGCGCGGAGGTTGTGCGTTGGGGGCCACCTCCGGCCCTCCGGACAGGGAAGTATCGTGATGGAAGTGGAAATTCAGGTCTGGACTCTCATCGGTGTCGTGATCGCGGGCGGCGGCATCGCTACGGCCCTGATTCTTCACGCGATGGCATCGCTCGGTGGGCGGGTCGACGTGCTCGACCGCCGGGTCGATGCAATCGGCGCCCGGGTCGATGCGCTCGACAACAAGATCGACGTCAAATTCGATCTCCTCTCGTCTCGCATCGATGGCCTGGTTACCGAAGTCGGTCACATGAACCTGACTCTTGGCGAGCTGGTCGGCAAGGCCCACACCCACGGACGGGTGGCGTAAGCGACCCGTCAGCTCGATCCCTCGAGTGCGGGAGGCCGCCCCCCATCGATGCCCCCGTAGTGGCGGCGGTCGGTACGGCCGGATCAACGGCGCCGGGCGGCTCGATCCGACATCGAATGGCCCGAGCGCCAGCCGGTGTGTGAAACTCACCGGCGAACGAAGCGATGGGACACCAGGATGTCGATCGCTCGGTGTGGGGGAGGAACATGCGAGCTGTAGTGACCCGAGACGGTCGGCTGGATGTTGTCGATGTGGAAGATCCGACACCGGGTTCGGGTCATGTCCTCGTCCGCCCGTTGTCGACAGGCATCTGCGGATCTGATCTCCACGCATTGGCCGACTTCACCAACTTCGCAGGTCTCCTCGACCGGGTGGGAGCACCTTCTCTCGATGCTTCCGCCGATACCGTTTTCGGACACGAATTCTGTGCCGAGATCCTCGAGCACGGTCCGGATACCGCCGGCACCTTGCCGGTGGGCACCCGGGTCTGCTCGGTGCCGATCATCATTGGAGAGGGGGGAGTCGAACAGATCGGATATTCAAACCGGTACCCAGGCGCGTTGGCTGAACGTATGGTCCTTCAAGAAGCTCTCCTGCTGCCGGTCCCCGACTCGCTCGAGACAAACATCGCCGCCCTCACCGAGCCGTTGGCAGTCGGAGAGCACGCGGTCGGCCTGGCCGACCTCCGGCCCGATCAGCCGTGCCTTGTCGTCGGGTGCGGTCCGGTGGGTCTGGCGGTTATCGCCGCGCTCAAAGGGCGCAACCACGGTCCCGTGCTAGCGGCGGACTTCTCGCCGACCCGACGGCGATTGGCCGAAGCATTTGGCGCCGATGAAGTCATCGACCCGGCGGTGTCGTCGCCGCACGACCGTTGGGCATCATTCGGAGTGCCGGTGACCATGATGGAATATGCCGGCGCAGTCATGATGGGCGCCGATCTGAAGAATCCGGTGATCTTCGAAGCGGTAGGTGTGCCCGGCATGTTGCAGGGCATCATCGAAGAGGCCCCTCCGCGCAGCCGCATCGTGGTGGTCGGCGTGTGTATGCACGCCGATTCGATCGAGCCGTTTTTCGCCGTAGCCAAGGAGTTGGAATTCCGCTTCTCCTTCGGCTATTCCCCGGCCGAGTACGCGGCCACTCTGGAGCGCCTAGCCAGCGGTGTGCCCGGTGCCGAGCTGCTGGTGACAGACGCGTTCGGTCTCGATGAAACCCCCGAAGCGTTCGAAACCCTGCGCACGCCCGGTGAGCACGGAAAAATTCTCATCACTCCGCAGACGTAAGTGAACTAGAGAGGAACACAGGATCCATGACCACTCTGAATGCCGGAGAACACCTGAAATTCGGGATCTTCCTGGCCCCATTCCATCCGGTCGGGCAAAATCCCACGCTGGCGCTCGAGCGGGATATGCAGCTGATCGAGCATCTCGACCAGCTCGGCTTTGACGAAGCCTGGATCGGCGAACATCACTCCGCCGGCTACGAGATCATCGCTTCACCCGAGGTATTCATCGCTGCCGTCGCTCAGAGAACCCGTCACATCCGATTAGGAACCGGGGTCTCGTCCCTGCCGTACCACCATCCCTTCATGCTGGCCGACCGCCTGGTGTTGCTCGATCACCTCACCCGAGGGCGTCTGATGATCGGTGTCGGCCCTGGTGCCCTCCCCTCTGACGCCTTCATGATGGGCATCGAGGTGGCGAAGCAGCGGGACATGATGGAGGAGTCACTCGAGGCAATCCTCCTGCTTCTGACGGGCGACGAACCCGTCGATTATGAAACCGATTGGTTCAAACTGGTGGGGGCACGTCTGCAGATGCGCCCGTACCAGCGTCCATTCCCTGAAGTGGCCGTGGCCGCCCAGGTGTCACCGTCCGGTCCCCGAGCGGCCGGGCGCTTCGGCTGCAGCCTCCTCTCCATCGGGGCCACCTCGGCCGGTGGCTTCGATGCCCTCGGCCTGCATTGGAAAGTGATGGAAGAGCGGTCTGCAGAGTTCGGGACCACGGTGGACCGGAGCAAGTGGCGCCTGGTAGGCCCGATGCACCTTGCCGACACCAAAGAACAGGCCATTGCCGACGTGGAGTTCGGTCTGGCCCAGTGGGTCGACTACTTCCAGAGAGTGGCCGCTCTACCGCTCGCCCCCGATACCACCGACCACTCATCTCTGGTCGATGCCCTCAACGCTTCGGGCTTCGCAGTCATCGGGACCCCCGAAGACGCAATCAACCAAATCAGCCGCTTGCGTGAACAGTCGGGTGGATTCGGCACCTTCCTCACCATGGGGCACGAGTGGGCCGACACCGACGCCACCCGACACTCCTACGAACTGATGTCGCGTTACGTGGTGCCTCAGTTCCAGGGATCAGCAAGTTCGCTTACGGCCAGCCGAGACTGGGCGGCCGAAAACCGTCCGGCATTCATCGGTGCCGCCGGATCGGCCATTATGTCGGCCATCCAGAAGCATGCCGAAGAAAAAGAAGCCAAGTCAGCCAAGGTCTGAGGAACTATGAGCGAAATCACCCATCACCAGATTCCCACCAACGGGATCGAACTTCACGTTGCCGAAAGCGGATCAGCCGATGGTCCGCCCGTGGTGCTATGCCACGGTTTCCCCGAGCTCTGGTATTCGTGGCGGCACCAGTTCGATGCCCTGGCCGATGCCGGTTACCGGGTTCTCGTTCCTGACCTGCGAGGGTACGGCGGGAGCACCCATCCCACAGGTGATGTCTCCGCCTACGGCGCCGATCGGATCACCGCCGACCTGTGTGGCCTGCTGGACCATTACGGCTACGAGCAGGCGGCATTCTCCGGGCACGACTGGGGGGCGATGATCCTCTGGGAAATGGCGCGCATCCATCCACAACGGATGTCTTCGCTATGCAATATGAGCGTTCCCTTCCTGCAGTCCCCCATGCCGCCGACAGAGATCTTCAAAGCCATCTTCGTCGGCAAATTCTTCTACATCCTCTACTTCCAGCCGGTAGGCCCAGCGGAAAAGGAGTTGGAAGCCGACCCCCGGCACTTTCTGCGCAACATGCTGTGGTCAGCTTCGGGTGACGCATTGGGCTTGGGCAGTTTGACACTCGACTTGCCGGCAGAGGGGACCGGTTTCCTCGACTCGCTGGCCGAGGCTCCGGACAAACTCCCGCCCTGGATCACCGAGGGCGACGTGGACGTGTACGCCGAGGCATTCGCAGCCAGCGGATTCTTCGGCCCCCTGAGCTTCTACCGCAATATCGATGCCAATTGGCAGAGGACTCACGAGATTCCCGCCTCGGTGCTCTCCATGCCCACCGCTTTCATCTCGGGCTCGGCTGACCCGGTGATCGCCATGACCCCGGGAGGACTCGACGCGATGGCCGAAGCCCTGCCCGACTTCCGAGGGACAACCCTCATCGAGGGAGCCGGCCACTGGGTCCAACAGGAACGACCCGAAGAGACCAACGTCGCCCTGTTGGAGTTTCTGTCATCGGTGAGCTGACGTCGATACCGTCGGCTGGTACTTACGACGGCCGGTGGGCCGGGCCCCCGGAGTACGGACCTACTGATCGGGGCGGCGCTTTCGAACCAGCGAAGCGGCGAACTCCTCCGAGGTCACCAGTTCCACCAGCATCCTGACTCCGAAACCGGTGCCGCCCTTGGTGAGGTACCGGAGGTTCTCGTCTGAGCGCGCCGGCCCGGCAATGTCGAGATGGGCCCACGGCACATCGCCGACGAACTCGCGTAGTAGCAAGGCCGCAGAAATACTCCCGGCCTGACCAGGTCGACCGACGTTCCGCATGTCCGCCACCTCGGAGTCGATGTGATTGCGGTAGTCGTCGGGAAGAGGAAGTGGCCACACCGGCTCGCCGGACCGCTCGCTCGCCGCCTTCACCTGCTCCATCAACCCTTCGTCGTTTCCGAGAAGTCCGGCGATCTCCTTGCCCAGTGCGACCACGGCGGCACCGGTGAGCGTGGCCAGGTCGATGATGGCGTCAGCGCCGGACTCCACCGCCAGTGATAGGGCATCAGCCAGTACGAGGCGACCTTCAGCATCGGTGTTGAGGACTTCGATGGTCTTGCCGTTCCGAGCAGTCAACACGTCACTTGGCTTGATGGCGGAACCGCTCGGCATGTTTTCGGTAAGGGGTGTCATCACAGTCACCCGGATGCGAGCGTTCAAGGCCGCAATGGCGTCTAGTGCGCACATCACCGCGGCTGCGCCGCCCATATCTGTCTTCATGGTCTCCATGCCTCCGGAAGTCTTCAGTGAGAGCCCACCCGAGTCGAAGGTGATGCCCTTACCCACCAATACGACGTGAGGGGTTCGACCATCAACGTCAATCGGATCTGCCGGGTGGTACTCGGCCTTCACCAACCGTGGTGGCTGGGTCGATCCACGTGCGACACCAAGTAGACCGCCCAGCTTCTCCGACGCAATCCGGTCCTCATCCCACACCTCGATGGACAGCTCTGGAACATCGCTGAATCGTTGGACAAACAGCTCGGCGAACTTCTGTGGGGTCAAGGAACTCGGCGGTTCGTTCACCAGGTCGCGCGCCAGGCTTACCGCTTCAGCAATCCGGGCACCTCGGGCACTCCCTTCCGCCGCGGCGAGTTCCTCCGCGGGTGATTCAGTGATGACTACCAAGCGACCCAGTCCAGCCGGCGGTTCAGCTGTCCGAAAGGCGTCATATCGATACGACCCCAGGAGCGCTCCCTCGGCCACGGCCGCGCTCACCCGATGTAGTGGGAGGACCAGCTCTCGAGGCAGCACGAACGCGGCTGCATCCCCGGAGCCCGCTGCCCGAATGAATGCTGCTGTCCCCCGGCGCAATGTCTCCAAGCCGGCATCGCCGACGAGCTTGGTTTCTCCTCCGAGCCCCACCAGCACCATTGCGGTCGGGGGATCCGTCTCGGGAATCAGTGCATCACCTTCAGAGGGCGAAGACCGGATCGGGGTAGCACCGGCCGCATGGAACACGAGGGTCTCACCCACCTTCCCGGTGAAGTCCTGACGCTTGCACCAGGCGGCATCGAGAGCCGCAGTACTGGCCATGCCGGTGATGGCGGATGCCACGCCCGGCCCCAGGTGCGGACCGTCAGCACCAGTGAACACCGGCACCCCTACCGCCACAAACTCCTCCACCCGCACCGTGGCGGCTGTGGTCTCGACCTTCAAGACTGCTCCCCTTCGTCGTCACCGGGCAGCAACGTGCCGGCACTCCCTGCATTTTCGTCGTTCGGCGCTCTGCGTGTCCCCGGCGCCCTTCGGGACTTTCGGGCCGAATCCCGGGCCAGGAGATGCTCGTCGCCTTCGGTCCATCGGGCCACCGCCCACAGGAGATCGGACAGCCGATTGAGATACTGCCCGACCAGGGACCCATCAACCGGGTGCACTACCGCGAGGCGCTCCGCACGGCGCACGACGGTGCGGGCGACATCGAGCGCGGCTGACACCCGGGTCGCTCCAGGAATTACAAATTCTGCCGGCATGTCGAACCGGGCGATCAACTCATCAATGCGGGCCTCGAGGACCACCACCATGTCTGCCGTGACCAGGGTTGTACCCGCTACCAGCTTCGCCCGTTTGGAGGGGTCGGTCGCCACCTCGGCCATGAGCACATAGAGATCCCGCTCAAGTCCTACGAGCAGTTGGTCGAGCTCGGATCCGGATTCGGCCTCGGCTCGGGCCATGCCCATCGACGCCTGGGCTTCGTCCACCGCACCGTTGATCTGCATCACCAAGGAGTCCTTGGGCACGCGTCCCCCATACAGAAGGCCGGTCGTGCCGTCGTCGCCTGTCTTCGTATAGATCCTCACCATGCCCACATCACCCAAGGAATGTTAAGCGATCCCGGAAGTCGGGCAGGCTGAAGGCCAGTATCCTGGGTCAACCATGACCAAGATCGACTCATCTGATTCCAGCTACCTGCGCGCCGTTTCAGACCGCGTGGTCATTTTCGACGGCGCCATGGGTACCAACCTTCAACTGGCCGAACTGACGGCTGATGACTTCGGCGGCCCAGACTTAGAAGGCTGCAACGAATTGCTGGTTGTTAGCCGACCCGATGCCGTCGACCGGGTTCACCGCTCATTCTTCGAGGTCGGTTGCGATGTGGTCGAGACCGACACCTTCGGTGCCTTCGGGCCGGTACTCGCCGAGTACGGCCAGGCCCACCGGGTCCACGAGCTGAATGTGGCCGCCGCCCTCCTAGCCCGGCAGGCCGCCGATGATTTTTCCACCCCTGATCGACCCCGCTGGGTGGCCGGAAGCATCGGTCCCGGGACCAAATTCCCCACCCTGGGCCAAATCCCCTACGCCGACCTGCGGGACGCCTACGAAGAGCAGGCGGTCGGGCTTCTTGAGGGAAGGGTCGACCTGATCGTCATCGAGACCGTCTTCGACCTACTTCAGGCGAAAGCAGCCATCAACGGGGCACGGCGGGCGATGCGAGCAGCGGGTCGGCCCATCCCTATTCAGGTGCAGGTCACGATCGAACTGACCGGCACCATGCTTCCCGGCACCGAGATCGGCGCCGCCCTCTGCGCCCTCGAAGCCATGGATATCGACCTCATCGGACTGAACTGTGCCACCGGGCCATCTGAAATGTTCGAGCCGTTGCGTCACCTCACCGCGCATGCCTCCATTCCGGTGACCTGCCTTCCCAACGCCGGCCTTCCCTCCGTTGTCGATGGGGCGATGCACTACGACCTGACACCGGAGCAGTTGGCAGAGTTCCACCGCCAGTTCGTGAGCGAACTCGGTGTGTCGGTCATCGGAGGGTGCTGTGGCACCCTGCCCTCCCATCTGTCGGCGGTGGTGAAGGCGTGCGCCGATCTCACTCCCGCCACCCGAAACCCCGAACCCGAACCCGGGGCCACCTCGATCTATACGGCAGTTCCCTTCACCCAGGATGCATCGGTCCTGGTGATCGGGGAGCGAACCAACGCCAACGGTTCAAAGAAATTCCGCGACGCCATGCTCGAAAAAGACTGGGATACATGCGTCGCCATGGCACGCGACCAGGTCAAGGAGGGCTCACATCTCATCGATGTGTGCGTGGACTACGTAGGTGCCGACGGTGTGGCGGATATGGAAGCGGTGGCATCTCGCTTTGCCACCCAGTCGACCGCGCCCCTCATGGTCGACTCCACCGAGGCCCCGGTGGTCGAAGCAGCTCTGGCGTGGATCGGCGGGCGGGCGGTCATAAACTCGATCAACCTCGAAGATGGTGATGCACCTGGTACCCGCTTCGACAAGGTCCTCACCTTGGCCAAGGAGTTCGGGGCCGCTGTGGTGTGCACGTGCATCGACACCGAGGGTCAGGCTCGGACCGCCGATTGGAAGGTCCGTGCCGCCAAGGCCATCCATGACATTGCCACCGAACGATACGGACTCCGTCCATCTGACCTCCTGTTTGACCCCTTGGCGCTTCCCTTGTCCACCGGCATGGAAGAGAGCCGACGTGACGGCATCGAGACCATCGAAGGCATCCGTCGCATCAAAGCCGAGCTTCCCGGCGTCTATACCGTGTTCGGCCTTTCCAATGTTTCGTTCGGGCTCAACCCCGCGGCTCGCCAGGTCCTCAATTCAGTCTTCCTCCACGAGTGCGTGGAGGCAGGCCTCGATGCGGCAATCGTGCATGCGTCCAAGATCCTTCCGCTTTCGAAAGTCGACGAGCGGGCCAGGGAGGTATGCCTCGACCTGATCTATGACCGTCGCCGCGATGGGTACGACCCGTTGACCGAACTGCTCGATCTGTTCGAAGGCGCCTCCACGTTCTCGGTCTCCACCGTGGAGGACCGATCAGGGTGGCCGGTTGGACAACGGCTCGAACACCGGATCATCGATGGTGACCGCAATGGTCTTGAATCTGACCTCGATGAAGCAATGGCCGCAGGTATGGCGCCACTGAGCATCGTGAACGACATGCTGCTGGCCGGCATGAAAACGGTGGGCGAGCTATTCGGTGCCGGTGAGATGCAACTGCCGTTCGTCCTGGGCTCGGCCGAAACAATGAAAACTGCCGTCGCCTATCTCGAGCCTCACATGGAGAAGTCCGACCAGGGCGGCAAGGGCACCATGGTGCTGGCGACCGTCAAGGGTGACGTCCATGACATTGGGAAGAACCTGGTCGACATCATTCTGACCAACAACGGCTACACCGTGAAGAACCTGGGCATCAAGGTCGGCATCGTGGACATGGTCAATGCCCTCGAAGAGTCCGGTGCCGACGCAATCGGCATGAGCGGTCTCTTGGTGAAGTCAACTCTCATCATGCGGGACAACCTCGACGAATTGAACCGGCGGGGTCTTTCGAACATCCCGGTCATTTTGGGCGGAGCGGCATTGACACGCACCTACGTCGAACGTGACCTTCGGTCGGTGTACGAGGGAAGACTGTTCTACGGCAAGGACGCCTTCGAGGGTCTCCGCACCATGGACAGGTTGATCGAGTTGAACCGGACCGGCGAGGACGACCCGGAATTCGGTCGTGCCCTGGGCGGACGGGACCTCGGGCCCCGCAAAAGCGAGCAGCGTAAACAGAAGGCGAAGGAAGCCCTCGAACGGGGGGACGTCCTCCCGACCAGATCTCCTCATGTCGCCATGGACAACCCGTTGTTTACGCCTCCGTTTGTCGGTAATCGCATAGCCAAGGGCATCGCCATCGACGACATCGCCACCTACATCAATGAGACGGCGTTGTTTCGCAATCAGTGGGGATACCGACCCGAGAACGGGGAGGACGACGGTGCCTTCAAGGATCGGGTCAGGGGGCTGCTCCGATCACGGCTGGCTGATGCCAAGGCGGATCAGCTTCTCGTTCCACAGGTCGCCTGGGGTCACTTCGCTGCCAATGCAGACGGAAACGACCTGGTCATCTTCAAGGACGAGAGCCGCTCGTCGGAGTGGATGCGATTCACTTTCCCCCGCCAGGTCGATGATCCGTATTTCTGCATCAGTGATTTCTTTCGACCCGTCGACTCTGGAGCAGAGGACTTTGCCAGCTTCCAGGTGGTGACCATGGGTCGCAGGGTGTCCGAGGAGACGGCTCGTCTCTTCGCCGCCAACGAATACCAGAACTATCTCTATCTGCACGGGCTCGGCGTGGAGATGGCCGAGTCATTGGCCGAATACTGGCATCACCGGATCAGGGAGGAACTGGGATACGCCGACGAAGACGGACCCTCCCTGGCTGGACTGTTCCGCCAGAAATACCGCGGCGGCCGATATTCGTGGGGCTACCCGGCATGTCCCGACCTGGAGGACAACGCCAAGGTGGTTGATCTGCTCGGCGCCGATCGCATCGGGGTCGAGGTCAGCGAGGGATTCCAGCTCCACCCTGAGCAGTCGACTACGGCCATCATCTGCCATCACCCCCAAGCCAAGTACTTCGTCGCTTAAGAGCCAGTAATTGAGATCTCATCGATCGAGGCTGCCTGCCCTCGGGTTCGTAAGCGTCGTGGCATTTCTGGTGTCGATTGGGATGCTCCTTGCTCCACAGGCGGTATCAGCTACGGGAGTTGCCGGAGGAACGGGTGGGAATTCATTGGCGATATTGATGGCCACGTCGTACCCGGCCATCGAATCGGTTGTGATCCAACACCCGCTGGCCAACTTCACAGCTGCGGTTCCCGGACCCTCCAATGGACCGCTCACGGCCTCCGAGCTGGGTGCGCTGTCGTCGAACCCACAGCAGGCGGAGGACCGATTTAACGCATTGGCCAATCAACAAGGGTTCGGCGCGTACCTTCGGCTTTGGACCGACATCCTCGGACCCGGGAAGGGGGCCAACGACATCGTGGTCACCCTCTATCGCATTCCCAACTCGAGTGATGCTGCGTCATTTGCCTCTGGATCACAGCAGCCGTATCAGCCATCCGGAGCCGCCTCTAGTTTTTCCGTTCCCAGTATTCCGGGAGCACACGGATACACCATTTCGATTACGTCACCCACCCGGGTGACCGAGCAGGTTGTGTTATTTAGATCCGGTCCGTACGTCGCTATCGTGCAATTGGCATCATCGACAGCCGCGAACAATTCAGCCGCCCTCAACCCATCGGATGCCATTGCCGTGAGCTTTCAGCAGTACGTCGCCACCCAGCATTCTTTGGGTGTCGATTCCACCGGATCTCCGCCCACAGCCTCCACTTCCGGCTCTAACCACGGGAGCCGACTTCCCAAGGTGTTGGCGATCATCGGCGGCTTGGTAGCGCTGGCTGCGATTGGGTGGCTGGCAACTGGACGCCGTCGCAATCGGCGACGCCGTCGACGCACTTCATTGGACGCTGTTCCGAGGGAGACCGACCGGGTCGTCGCCACGATGGGCCGTGCTGGCCCTAACTACACTATTCGTCCGGTACGCGGGCCGATGGTCGAAGCAGATGCTGACGAGTCCAAGTTGGAGCCGGCATTCGAGACGGGGCTCGTGGAACCCGTGGTGGAACCCGTGGCCGAGACAGAAGAAGAGCCAGTCACTGAACCGGTGGCGGTCCTTGAACGGGTGGTTGTACCTGTCTTAGAGCCGAATTCCGAACCTGTCATCGAGCCGGTGTTCCAGCCTGTGCTGGCCGATTCAGATGAAGTACCAATCATCAAACCGGTGTTTGAGCCTGTCGAGGCCCAAACTGCGGACGAGCACGAACACCCGCCAGTCATTGAGCCGTTGTTCGATCCGGCAGCCGTCTTCACGTCGGTGTCCGAGCCAGTCATTGAGCTGGCGTTCGAGCCCGTCTTTGAGCCGGTGATCGAAAAAGCGAATGTCGTTCAAACAACCATCCAATCACCCGAGCGGGCAAACACGGGCACGGCAGCGACACCCGTCGGCCGCCTCGACGAACCCGTCCCGGGAACGCTCCAGGCGTGGCTCCCCGACCCGTCTGGGTCGCCTGACGTGATCCGCTACTGGGATGGGGAGTCCTGGACATCCCACGTTGCCACGCGTTCAGCCAAGCGCTGAACTGATGTAACACCAGCAGCGCAACGCAGCAAGGTAATGGCTCGCTGCATGCTTGCTCCCCCCGCTCATTACGATGAGCATCAATGATCCATGCACCCGCGGCAATCCGGGCAATAACAGTTCCAGGACTTCACAAACCACTCAGCGTCGAAATGATGGCCATTGGAGTTGCCGCTGTCCTCCTCGTCATTTTGTTGGTGAGGAGGATAATCCAGGGACGAAACTTCAAGAAGCGCAAAGCGGCTTCAGGCAGCCACTACGACGCTGACGTTGCTCACGATGGGACCGGACCAGCTGGATTTTCCGGTGCGACATCCGAGCATTCAGCGGGTCCGACTCCTTTAGCTCCTTCCTTTGGTGCCTCCGCTTCCGGTGGCGGATCCATCACCGCTGATCCACTTGTTACAAATGCCATACCCCCAGCATCGTCCGTTCACGGCCGCGAGTTCGCTGGCTTACCCCGATTCGGCGGTCCCGAGAGTCCTCCGCCTACCGTCGCACCGCCATCCGGGGCACCCCAAGCCGGCTGGTTGCCGGACCCTTCGGGTGACCCGGGAGTGATCCGCTACTGGGACGGAACCGCATGGACAATCCACACAGCCCAACGCATCCGTTGATGGCCGTTCTTCGGAGCTAGTCGACGCCGCGTGTCGAAAACGAACTATGAGTACTGAACGAACGCTTGAGGAACCGAACCGAACCCTCATTCGGTCGAGGGCCTGGCGTGGCTACCCAAACTGGTCGTGTGCAAGGTCGAGGATCCCTACCTCTTGGGTGTTCACGGCAGCGACTACATGTCGTACACGGTGCAATCCGGACGTCTCGTGCCCGGAGTTGGCCTTCACGCGACAGGTGACCCCGAGGGCGGCCGACGGGAATCCCGAGAGCCGATGATTTCCAATGGCCGGGTCGCCCGCTGATCAAAGCGCCAACGTGGCACCACCATCAACCACGACGGCTGCCCCGTTGACGAAGGCAGCGGGTTGCGAGCACAGGAAGGCGACGATCTTCCCGAAATCGGCCGGGTCACCCATCACTCCGGACCCACCCAGCTCTTTCATGCGATCCGTGGCGTGAGGCCCGGGACACGCCAGGTTCAGAGTGATGCCACTCTGGTCGGATGCCAGGTCCTGGGCGGCTGTCTTTGCCCAGGCCCACAGGCCCACCCGTGCAGTATTGGACAAGGCCAGCGAAGGCACCGGTTGCACCACCGAGTAGGACGTGATGCAGCAGATCCGGCCCCATCCTCGTTGACGAAGTACCGGCACTGACGACTGAATCAGCCGAATCGATGACCGGAGGTTCAGATTGAGAGCGGAGTCGAGTTGTGCTTCGGTGACTTCGAGAGAACGACCGGGTGGGGGCCCACCGGCATTCGCCACCACGATATCCAAGCCACCGAACTGTTCGACAGCTGTGCTCACCAAGCGCGCCGGGACGTCTGGATCAGCGCTATCGGCCACCACCGTGGCCACGTCGACACCAAAAGCACGCAGCGATGACGCCGCCGAGGCCAGTGCATCCTCACCTCGCGCCGACACCACCAGGCGCGCACCTTCAGCTGCCAACGCCTGGGCCGTGGCGAAGCCAAGTCCGCGAGATCCAGCGACCACCACTGCAACCTTGCCATCAATGCCCAGATCCATGGCCCCTCCCCTACGCCTCTACGACAACCAACGCATGGTCGACAGTGTTCAGCGATTCCGGATTGCCATCCTCCGTGATGATCACGATGTCCTCGAGTCGCATACCGAAACGACCCGATGCGTAGATGCCGGGTTCGACAGAAAAAGCGTTCCCCGGCCGCAATAACTCGTCGTTTCCCGCCACCAGATACGGATCCTCGTGTTCTTCGATCCCGATGCCGTGCCCAGTCCGGTGGATGAATAGGTCCCCATAACCCGCATCGTCGATGATGCTTCTGGCCACGGCATCGACCGCCTCGGCCGATACTCCTGCTCGTGCCGACGCCACCGCCGTTTGCTGAGATTCCAATAGGACCTCGTAACAATCAAGGATGTCGTCAGATGGTGCGCCGGTGACAACGGTCCGGGTGATATCGGAGCAGTAACCCACTTCGCCATCGAGGGACAACGTGCCACCGAAGTCACACACCACCGTCTCGTTCGGCCCGATGATCCGCAACCCCGGTTCGTGATGGGGACTGGCAGCATTGGGCCCACTACCTACAATGGCGAAATTCACCCGCTCGTGACCCTCAGCCACCAACAACGTGCTGATGTCGTTCGAGACATTGGCTTCTCGGCGTCCGATCAGTCGAATGTCACCCCGCTGGAGCATGGCAGCCACGCGGTCTGCGGCGCCGGACGCCGCTCGCAATGCTTCGAGTTCGAAGGCATCTTTGATCGCCCGTATCGACGACGTCACGGTGGAGCCGGTGATCCATTCGGCCCGAGGGATCTCCGACTGCAAGGCAAGCACCGACGCCGCCCATGTCCGGTCCGAGATGGCGACCCGCAATCGGTTCACCTCGCCATTCCTCTCGGTACGAGCCGCGACGATCGAGGCCACAATGGCAACCGGATCCTCGGTGTCGGACCACGGATGGACGGCGAACACGTCCTCGGCGATCGCCACTCGAGCGGCCTCGAGCGCCGGCACCACCAGCACTGGATCACCTCTCACCGGCAAGACCAGCATCGTGAGCCTCTCGAGCGGCATGGCCAGGTACCCGGTGAGCCAGGGTAGATCCGCACCTAAAGACAGCAAAAGTACATCGACACCGAGTACTTCCATTCTCTCTCGGACCCGAGCGATCCGTTCGATGCGGGAGGCTTGGGCCCGTTTGGAGAGTTCGGTCACAGAACCTTCACGCGGGTCGATGCGGACGCAGCTATCTCCACGCGGGTACCTGTCGCGCCGGGCGAAGAGGACTCGGCTGCTTCTCGCGCGTGATAGCTCGACCGGGTCAGGGGTGACGCCTGCACATGGTTGAAGCCCATAGCCATGCCCGCGTCCCTCAAGAAGGCGAACTCCTCGGGTCGCCACCACCGGGCCACCGGCAAGTGGTGGGTGCTCGGCCGCAGATACTGGCCCATTGTCACGATGTCCACACCGACCGCCCGCAAATCAGCCAGGGTGGCCAACACCTCGTCCTCACGCTCTCCCATGCCGAGAGTCATCCCCGACTTGGTGGTGAGGCCCGCATCTTTGGCCCGTGCCAGCACGGCCAGGCTTCGTGCATAGCCCGCGGACGGACGGACCGCTCTCTGCAGACGAGCCACAGTCTCGATGTTGTGATTCATGACATCCGGGCGCACATCGAAGATGGTCCGCAAGGAGCTTTCACTACCCTTGCAGTCAGAGATCAATACCTCAACGGTCGTCCTCGGGCTTCGCCTACGTACCGCCTCGATGGCTTCGGCAAACCCTCCGGCTCCACCATCGTCCAGATCATCCCGGGCTACACAGGTAATCACCGCATGAGCCAGGCCCATGCGAGCCACGGCTTCACTTACCCGCTCGGGCTCATCGGGATCGAGGGGCAGAGGGTGACGGGTATCTACCTGGCAGAACCCACACGCTCGCGTGCACCGTGATCCGTTGATCATGAATGTGGCAGTACCGTCCGACCAGCACTCATAGATATTTGGACAGCCTGCCTCTTCGCATACCGTGACAAGATTGAGATCGCGCAGCTGGTGGCGCAATCCGAGATAGTCATTCCCCATGTGAGCCTGCACCCGTAACCACTCGGGCTTGCGCTCGTTCACTGCCAGCCCGGCGTCCGGATCGACGCCTGAACGCCGTAGCCTGCGATCGAGCGAGCGTTCACCGGTTGAGGGCCGGCTCAAGGCGACCGGTACCCCGATGTCGGTGGATCGGGCATCCCGACCATCCCCACCGGCGATCCCATCGACACCGACACCGTCGGTGACCCGCTGGATATCCTGCAATGGACCCCACATCGCGAGTGACGCATCGATCACCGCATCGACGACCTCACTCATGGGTACATCGATGCCTTCCGCCAACAGGGATGTCACCGGCTTGTCGGTGATGCCACACGGCACGATGTGGTCAAACATCGACAGATCAGGATGAGCATTGAGGGCAAAACCATGCATGGTCCGCCCATGAGTCGTACGAACTCCTATGGCGCAGATCTTGCGGGGGCCATTCCCACCGTGCTCGGCGCCCGCCTCAGCGTATGGGTCGGGTTCGTCGAGCCCGACCCATACCCCCGGGAAACCAGCCAGCCGACCGACAGTACCCGGTCGAATCCCCAACGCCACCAGCGCATCGATGACCACTTGCTCTACCCGGTGCACGTGTTCAGGCCCGCGATGTGGTCCTGCGCCCACCGTTACGATCGGGTAGCCGACCAGTTGTCCCGGACCGTGATAGGTGACATCTCCGCCACGATCGGTTTGGACAGTGTCAGCTCCGACTGAGGCCGGATCAACCAGGATGTGGTCGACATCGGCGTGGGAGCCCAGCGTGTAGACGTGGTTGTGCTCTAGCAACAACAGATAGTCGTCTTGCGATAGCTGACACAGTGAGTGCTGCAGCGCCCACGCCTCCCGATACGGTACGCGCCCCAGCCACCGGATCCTCACCGGAAATTCCTCGAATCATTCATGGGCAGGCTCAGAGCTCTCCGGCCCAGTCGCGTTCGTTCAGAATCTCTGACAGTCGTGCCAAAAAGCGTGCCACGTAGGCTCCGTCGACGGCACGGTGGTCGAAGGTCATCGCAGCCAATCCCACCGAATGAATGGCTATCGACTCACTGCCATCGGGGAGCACCACCACAACGGGTTTCCTCGACACACCATCGGTGGAGAGGATTGCCACCTGCGGCTGATTGATGATCGCCCCGGTCAGCATGGTGCCGAACGGACCAGCGTTGGTGATCGAGAATGTCCCTCCGCTGATGTCGTCCGCATTCAATGTTTTGGTGCGGGCACGATGAGCCACCTCGTGGATGCGCCGAGCCATTCCCCGCAACGTCAACTCTTCTGCGTGGTGCACCACCGGAACGATGAGGCCCTCGTTGTCGAGGTCAACCGCAATCCCGAGGTTGATATCGTGATGAACAATCAGTGCATCTTCACCAACTGACGCGTTGAGGTGAGGAAAATCGCCCAGCGCCTCCACCGTGGCCCTTGCCGCGAAAGGCAGGTAGGTGAGGCTGAATCCCTCCTCCGCCTTGAATCGCTCGCCGTGAGACCGGCGTACCCGCTCGACTCGTTCGTAGTCGACCTCTTTCACCATCAGAGTGTGGGCCGAGGTGGCCTTGGAACGCACCATGTGCTCGGCGGTGCGACGGCGAATATTGGTGAACGGCAACACCTCGTCCAGGCCATCACCACGGGGAACTGCCGCGTCAGTAGCCAGCGGTCGGGCAACCGGAGCCGGAGCCGTGCCGGCGTCAGGCACTGCAACTGGCTTCTCCGTGCCCCCGATTGGAGCGGCGGAACCTCCCGATGCGATGACAGCCTCCACGTCGTCCCTGGTGATTCGGCCACCGAGACCGGTTCCGGTCACCGAACCGGCGTCGATGCCGTGTTCGCTGAGCAGTTTGCGAACCACCGGTGAGAGGACCAAACCATCGCTTGACCGGACAGAGGCCACCGCGGCGGCCGGTGGAGTCGCAGGCGCAGCCGTCGGGGGGGGTGAAACCGGAGCAGCAGCCTCAGACGCAGGTGCCTGGCTGGCCACGGTTGCCCCGGTTTCCGAAGTTGCCGCTGGCTCCGAAGTTGCCGCTTCGGGCGCGTCCGAACCGTTGGTCGATCCGCTGTCGCCGATAACAGCCAAGCGAACCCCGACATCCACCGTGTCCCCTTCTTCCACCAGTATCTCGGTGAGGACGCCACCGGCCGGAGAAGGGACCTCTGAATCGACTTTGTCGGTTGACACCTCAAACAGAGGCTCGTCCCGCTGGACCTCCTCACCCACGGACTTCAACCATTTGGTGATCGTTCCTTCGGTCACCGTCTCACCCAACTGCGGCATGGTCACGTCAGGCAACGTGAAGCCCCCTTCCGGTCAAGGCCAGCACTGTCTCACCAAAGGTCTCCGACAACGAGGGGTGCGGCTGGATGAACTGTGCCACCTCGTCAGGGGTGGCCTCCCAGTTGACTGCCAGATACCCGGCACCCAACTGCTCAGTGACCCATGGCCCAGCCATGTGGACTCCGAGGATCTTTCCCGCGGTCCCGTCAGGACGACGCTGGGCAATGACCTTGACGACACCCTCGGTGTCCCCGATGATGCGAGCTCGACTGTTGCCGCCGAAAGGATCCTTCTTCACCACGATGTCGTACCCCGCCTCCTTGGCGGCTACCTCGGTCAGACCCGCGAACGCCACCTCGGGATGGCAGTAGATCGCCCAGGGCACCCGGTCATAGTCCACCGGGAGTACGGGCTCTCCCAGAATCGACTTGATGACCACAATCGCTTCTGCAAATCCCACGTGGGCGAGCTGCGGTGTGTTTGCCACTACGTCACCTACCGCCCAAACCCCCGGCGCCGCCGTGAGCATCGTTTCGTCCGCCACCACAAATCCCCGCTCATCGATGATCACTCCGGTCCCTTCGGCCAGGAGCCCGTCGGTGCGGGGGCGCCGGCCCACAGAGACGACAACCGCATCGACCGCCAACTTCTCGCCGTCACCATAGAGAACAACTGTCCCTTGGCCAGAAGGGTCAGGCGTGTGGCCCTGCAGCTGCATGCCGGCTTTGACATCGATCCCTCGTTTTCGGAAGGACCTGGCCACCACGTTGGCCACGTCGGAGTCACACCCGGTCAGGATGGTCGGCAGCGCCTCGAACACGGTCACCTTGGAGCCCAGATCGGCGAAGAGGGAGGCGAACTCGCACCCGATGGCGCCGCCACCGACGACAGCCACTGAGGCCGGGAGCGTGTCGAGGGCCAGGACTTCGTCCGACGTCATCACGACGGTGCCATCGACAT
>CABEBP010000015.1_pt1 | contig 23909 bp, 28 predicted proteins | sample 3132621 | NCBI WGS metagenome assembly CABEBP01 (sample SAMEA5534346, study PRJEB31848) | metagenome | biome: tundra; feature: field; material: soil | place: USA | collected 2013-05 | depth 0.45 m | reverse complement strand
AGGGACCCGAAAACCGCCCAGGAAGCGCTATCCGGCGGTCAAGAAGGCTGCTTGAGCGGTAGTCGAGGGTTTAATCGAAAGCTAAGGGCGCGCGCCAGTAGGTAGCTAGTAGAGACCGTCCACCAGTCGTCGTGAAGGCCCGAGAAGGATCTCGGGTGCTTATCCCATCAACGACGTTCAGGTGGAAGTCCCTTCCATGCTCGCACTTTCTCCGACGGTGGTTGACGCCGTCTTCTCGGCCATCGAGGGCTACCTGCCCAAACACGCCGACCATCATCCGCTCGGCTGCCACAATCCGAGAACCACGGACCGGGCGTGTTTCTGGGGAATCCTCATTCTCCTGGTCACTGGGTGCAGCTGGGACGTGGCGGGAAGGATCTCAGGGACCTCTGAGTCCACCCTGCGCCGCCGCCGGGACGAGTGGGAACTGGCGGGGGGTGTTTCGAGCCGTGGCCAACGAAGCGATCGGGGCCAGTCAGGTTCAGTGAAGACAAGGTGATTGGCCTCGGCCTCTCTGAGGTCGCCATCGACGGATCGTTGCACAAGGCGCCATTCGGTGGCGAAGGAACGGGGCCAAACCCCACCGACCGGGGAAAACGCGGCTGGAAGTGGTCTATCGCCACCGACGCAAATGGGGTGCCGATCGGCTGGGTCACCGAAGGGGCCAACCGCAACGACTCAATCCTGCTCGCCCCGACCATGCAAGCAGTTCTTGCTCGGGGACTCCTGGCCGATGTCGAGACGGTGCACCTCGATCGGGGTCATGACACTGCAGGGGTCCGAGACATCTGTTCGAACTTCGGCGTCGAGACCGTCACGGCCAAGATCCGACCGAGAAACTAAGGACAAGTCCAAGAAGACCAAGGTCCCCGTCACGTTGGGCATGGGTTGGCCGGTTGAACGAACGAACTCCTGGTTCTCGAACTTCGGTCAAACAGAAGCAGGGGTCTGCCTATGGCTACACGAAAGTCCTCGGACAGCACCCATTGGTGGCGACCAGAGCAGAGACCGGTGAGGTCCTCCACATCCGGCACCGCAAGGGCTCGGCCAACTCCGGACGGGGAGCACCGAGATTCGTGCGCGAGACGATCGGCCGGACCCGCAGAGCCGGAGCAGTCGGTCCACTGACGCTGCGGGCCGACTCGGGCTTCTATTCGAAGCAGGTAGTTGTGGCCTGTCGTGACCACGACGTGCGTTACTCGATCACCGTCAGCCAGAACAAGGCCGTGATCAGGGCCACCGACGCCATTATCGAAGAGGACTGGATACCGATCGACTACACCCTTGGCGGCAAGGCAGAGGTGGCCGAATGTCCCTATGGCGATGAGCACCGTCTCGTCGTGCGTCGGACCCGGCTCACCGGGAAGCAGGCCGAGCTGTTCCCCTCGTGGCGCTACCACGCCTTCATCACCGATCGAGAGGGAAGCGCCATCTTCCTCGATGCCGACCACCGCAACCATGCCGTAGTCGAACTCAACATCCGCGACTTGGAGGAAGGAGCCGGCATGGCCCACTGCCCGTCCGGGGACTTCAACGCCAACGCGGCCTGGGCCGTGCTCGCCACCGTCGTCCACAACATGGTCCGGTGGATCGCATCGCTCGGACTCGAGCACCATGGCCCAGTCGTGATGAAGACAATCCGACGGAAATTCCTCACCGTCCCCGGTCGCCTCACGCGGCGATCGCGAAGAATGCAGCTTCACCTGCCTACCGCATGGCCGTGGGCTACCGAATGGTCGGCATGCTTCGACCGCCTTCGGGCATTGCCTCCTCGAACCTGAACCCCGCTCTTTGGGGTGGACCGCCAAGTCCCAGCCACTCCCAGATCGATCACCGCTCCTCAACCTCTGGCGGGTCACGCCCTGATCGCTGGTGACGTCACGAAACGATGTCGGTGGCATCGACTGCCGGCCCGAAACGACAACTTCCTCGGTTCCCCAGAAGTAATTCGGTGGATCGAGGCTTAGACCAATCAGGAGGTTACGTCAGCAGGTACTGGGGAACTCGCGTTGGAACAGGGTGAGGTGCGGCGCTACTCTGGGGCCTAAGGGAGAACACCTATGACAACCGACGAACTGCTGTCCGACGCCTTCGACCGCATTCACAAGTTGGTGCATCACATTGTCGACGGTCTCACCGTCGATCAGCTGGCCTTCCGTCCCGACAATGATGCCAACTCCATAGCGTGGCTGATCTGGCACCTGACCCGCATCCAAGATGACCACGTGGCCGGGGTGGCCGGCTTCGAGCAGGCCTGGACCTCCAAGGGTTGGCTCAAACGCTTCGGACTGCCCTTCGACGCCGAGGACACCGGTTACGACCACGGCGCCGATGACGTCGCCAAGGTCACGGTGGCATCGGGGGAGCTCCTGACCGGCTATCACGATGCGGTGTACCAGCAGACGACCCGTTTCCTCTCCACCCTCACCGATAGCTCGCTCGACCGGGTCGTCGACAAGTCGTGGGATCCTCCCGTCACCCTCGGCGTGCGGCTCATCAGTGTGATCTCCGACGACCTGCAGCACGCCGGGCAGGCGGCCTACCTACGCGGCCTGGTCACACAGGAGTAGCGGCGGAGAGATGGCCCGCGCACCTTCGCTCGGCGGTGTCATCCCGCCTGGGTAACCTGGCGAGCATGGCCGACAACGAAACAGCTGCAGCCAAGCCCATCGCCATGGCCACGGTGACCAGTTCCGATGGATATCGGGGCGAGGCTCGCACCGGCACCCACCAATTCGTGGTCGACGAGGACCCGGCGGCCGGCGGTAACGATGAAGGCCCGAACCCGTATCAACTACTGATGACCGCCCTGTGCCAGTGCACATCGGCGACGCTGCGCATGTACGGCGACCGGAAAGGGTGGAAGCTGGGGGAGACCCGGGTTGAGGCCCGGTTGGTCCGGATCGGGGATGGGGCATCCAAGACCGAAGAGGTCGAGCGGTCCATCCGATTCGGGGCCCAACTCACCGAGGAGCAGATCGATCGGCTGATGGAGATCGCCGAGCGGACACCCGTCACTCGCGCACTGCGTGCCGGTGTGGCCATCGACACCGTTCGCGGGTAACACCGTGAGCGCCTGCCCGACCCTCACCACCGAGCGGTTGATCCTCCGTCCGTTCGAAGAGTCCGATCTCGACGCCTACACCGCCATCGTCACCTCGCCCGAGGTGCGTGCCGCCCTCCATCTCCCCGATGGGTTCTCACGTGCGGACGCGTGGACAGGCATGGCCAAGTGGCTCGGTCAGTGGGAGCTTCGGGGGACCGGGCAGTGGGCGGTGGTCGACAAGTCCAGTGGAACGCTGCTCGGGCGGGCCGGGCTCAACCTACCGGAGCGGCCCGACTGGCCCGGGATCGAAGTCGGGTGGACCATGGATCCGAAACAGTGGGGACACGGCTATGCCAACGAAGCCGCGACCTGTGCCGTCGAGTATGGATTCGACGTGGTCGGTGCGGATGGGCTCTTCAGCGTCATCCTGCCCGAGAACACCCGCTCGATGGCGGTGGCGATGCGGCTCGGTTTCACGTTCGTCGAAGAACGGGTGATGGCCCACTTCTCCGAGATGCCCCACGGGATCTGGCGCCTCGGGCGCGACGAGTGGCAACCCTGGCCTGAGAGACCCGCGGTCAGAAAGCCATCTCCGTCGGGTCGGTGATCCTGACCTCGTCGAAGTATGAACGGAAGAATCCCTTGTTCCTGGTCAACAATTGATCGGCAAAGACAATTGAGTGCGCGCCGATCAGAAAGTCAGCAGCTCTACGGTCCCGACGTCCACCGGCCGCTCGGTGAGCGTGCCATGCGGTTGACGCCAGTAGCGCTGAATCTCTGTCGAACCCGCTGAAGGTGACACCGAGTGCTCCCATGGCGTCGATGGCGGCAAGGTGGTCGGGGAATGCTGTGGCCACTTCGGCCCACACCACTGGACATGCAATCAGGGCGCCTTCAACCAGAGCGGAGCGAAGCGCGTCGGCCGAAAGTCTTCCGAAGGCGTAGTCCGCGCCGAACACGTCAAGCAGCACATTGGTGTCGACAGCGCTGATCACACTGGTTCCTCTTCGCCGCGCAAACCGGTCATCCATGCATCTGTGGAGCGACCCAGCTGCACGATTCCGAAACTCGCCGCCACAGGATCCACCGTCGCCACCTTGCGACCGACCAGTGTGCCTCGGTCTTCGGAGAAATCAACAACTTGTCCCGGAACCAGACCCAGCCGATCGCGGAGGGCTTTAGGGACCGTGACCTGGCCTTTTTCGGATACGACGCTCTTCATACTCATAGGGTAGTCATTCCTACTCAAGAAAGGGGAGGAGAAAACCCGCCGGTCAGCGTAGGTTGAGCCCGCCATCGACCAGAACGACGTCGCCGGTCACGTAGGAGGCCCGGATCAGGCCGTAGATCACCTCGGCGACGTCCTCGGGCGTAGCACTCCGCCTCAGCGGTGCCTGGGCGTGCACGTAAGCCCGGACGGTGTCCCATTCGGCCGTCCACGGGGTGTCAACCAATCCCGGAGCCACCGCGTTCACCCGGATGTCGGGACCGAGGGTGTTGGCCAACAACCGGGTCATGTGCGAGACCGCGGCCTTGGAGCACGCATAGGGAATAGAGCTGCCGGTTGGTCGTTCCCCGGCCATCGACGACACGTTGACCACCTGGCCGCGTCCGGAAGCCACCAGATGAGGGACCGCGGCCACGGTGACCTGCCACGTGCCGATTACATTCACGTCGAAGATGCGGCGCCAGATCTCGGGGGTGGCGGCCTCGAGGTCCCCGTGGGGGATGACCACGGTCGCACCGGCGTTGTTGACCAGGACATCCAGCCGTCCGTGACGTTGGATCACCGTCTCGATCAAGCGGTGGGCCTGCTCCTCATCGGCGACGTCGGCTTGGACGTAATCGGCCCCGGGAAGCTCGCCCGCCAATGCTTCCCCCGCGGACACCGAGTGCACCGAGTTGATCACCACCGTGGCGCCGACCGAGGCCAGTTGCCGGGCGGTGGCGGCACCGATCCCCGACGACGACCCGGTGATCAACGCCACCTGACCATGGAGGGGCGAGAGGGGATCGGCACTGGTGGGGTTGGTGATCTGGGACATGAGAGGAGTGTAGGACTGCCGGTGGCGTACGGTCTGTCCGTGCGACTGGTGAGCATGCTCGATGACGGGGTTCGGACCGGCCTGGTGGAGGGGGACGAGATCGTCGATCTCACCGACCCGGTCATCGGACTGCCCGGCGATATGGTCGCCCTGCTGACGTTGGGCCCCGATGCCGCCGATCCTCTCCGGCGAGCGGCGACCACCGGCGCTCGCCGCCTGTCGATGGCCTCGACCCTCCTGTTGGCGCCGGTGCCGCGGCCGCCGTCTTTTTTGGCCATCGCCGGCAACTACGACGCCCATATCCGTGAGCTCGGGCACGAGCGGCCGGAGTGCCAGACCTGGTTCTCCAAGCAACCCACCTGTGTGATCGGGCCCGGTGCCGCCATCGAAGTCCCCTCGGTGTCGACCGACGTCGACTACGAGGGCGAGGTCGGCATGGTCATCGGCCGACGGTGTCGCCATGTGCCGGTGGAGCATGCGCTCGAGGTGGTGGCCGGGTACACCGTGGTCAATGACGTCAGCGTCCGAGATTGGCAGTGGCGAACCCCCACCATGATGATGGGCAAGGGTTTCGATACCCATGGTCCGACCGGTCCGTGGTTGGTGACCGCCGACGAACTCGGAGACCCACAGGACCTCAGCTTGCGCACCTGGGTCAATGACGAACTCCGGCAGGATGGCGCCACCGGCGACATGATCTTCAGCTGTGCACAGATGATCGAGCACTTGTCGACGGCATTCACCCTCGAGCCGGGCATGATCATCTCCACCGGGACACCGGCGGGTGTGGGGGCGAAGGACGACCCGCCTCGTTGGCTCGCGGCCGGCGACACCGTGCGGATAGTGGTGGAGGGCATCGGCGAGCTGTCCAACCCGGTGGTCGACGAACCAGGAGCGGACCGGGGCCGGCCCGATCGGGATCGGCCCGGCTCGCCATGACCGCTCCGTCAGGCGGCCCCGCCCGGGTGCGGATTACGTCGTCATTGTCCATCCCGCTGTCCGAGCTCCAGTTCCGCTTCACCCCGAGCGGCGGGCCCGGCGGCCAACACGCCAACAAGGTCAACACCCGGGTGGAGCTTCGCTTTGATGTGGCCGGGTCTCCGTCGCTCGGACCCCGCCAGCGGGTCCGACTCCTCGAGAAGCTGGGTGCCGAGATCAGGGTGGTCGCCGACGATGAGCGATCCCAGGGTCGCAACCGTCAACTGGCGGTCACCCGGTTCGGTGAGCGGATGGCCGCCGCCCTCCACGTCGACAAACCCCGGCGTCCGACCCGACCATCCAAGGGCGCCAAGGAGCGTCGGCTCACCGCCAAGCGACAGCTCTCCGAGCGGAAGCGGTCCCGGCGTCCGGATTTCGACGACTGACCGAGCGACGACTCAGGCCCATCGCACCGCCGGTCGGTTCGCTTCCGAAAGGGCACCAAGCCGTAAGGCGCTCTCTGACCGGAACCGATCGATGCCCTCTTTCTTCACTCCCTCGTAGCCCCGGACCAGCTCGGGGAGGCCGGCCACCTCGGTCACCGCCGCGGCGGTATCCGGGGTGAGATGGGTCAAGGCTTGCCCGACCAGGCGGAGGTATTCGGTCACCAGGGCCCGCTCGGTCCGGCGCATGCGGGCGTAGCCAAAGGGATCGAATGGTGTCCCCCGCAGGTGGCGGGCGGTCTGCAACAGACGGAAGGCGGGTGCTGTGGCCGGGCCGAGGCTGATCTTCTTGCGCAGGCCGAGCCTCGCCAGCAGGGGAGGCAGGAGCATGATCCGGATCCGTGCCCTCGGACCGAACTCGTCGCTCAGCTTGGCCTGTTCCATGGCGTCGAGGTGGAGCCTGGCCACTTCGTACTCGTCCTTGTAGGCCATGAGCTTGTGGAGGCCCATGGCGAAAGCGGTCGTGACCGGCAGCTGGTGGCTCGGTGCCTTGGCCACTTCGACCGCCGATACAGAGAGGACATGGTGCAGATAGCCGCGGGCATACCCGGTGCTCTGATAGGCGACCAGATCATCGAGCCGCCGCTCGAGAATGGGTCTGAGGACATCGGGGATGTCGTGGTCCCCGAGCAACAGACGGGCGGCCTGACCGGTCGGCAACGGCCCGCGGTCGGGGGATGCCAGTACCCGGTGGACAGCAATGGGGTCGACGACCGCCGCCCGCCCCCACCGGAAGGCCGCCATGTTGGCCGCCACCGCGGTGCCGTTGAGCCGGATGGCCTCTTCGATCGATCCCGCCGTGATGGGCAGGCACCCGTGCTGGAACGCCGCGCCGGTGAGGACCATGTTGGTGGCCAGGTGGTCACCCGAGATCCGCTCGGCGATCCAGTTGGCGTCGAGGTAGAGGTTCTCCCGTCGGCAGGTCTCCCGGTCGATCCGAGCCACCACCTTGGCCCGCTCCGGAAAGGTGACGGTCGGGTCGGTGACCATCTCCGCCGTCGCTACTTCGGCGGTATTGACCACGGCCACTGTCCGCCGCCGATCGGCGGTGGCCAGATTGGTGGGACTGGCTGCGCCGAGTATGTCGAAGGCGAGCAGGACATCGACGCTTCGGCCCCCGGCCCGGACAGCGGCCTCGATGGGGTGGGACGAGATCCGCAGGTCGGAGATCACCGGCCCCCCTTTTTGGGAAAGCCCGGTCTGCTCGAGTCCGGCGGCGAAGCGACCATCGAGGAGGGCGGCCATCTGCAGGACCCGAGAGATGGTGACGACCCCGGTGCCGCCGATGCCGGGCATCCGGATGAGGAAGTCTTCGGCGGGCACCCGCCCGACCGGTTGCACCAGGACGACCGGCGGCTCGGAGAGGGCCGGCGGTGTGGCCGTTCGTTTTGCCGTTCGTTTTGCCGTTCGTTTTGCCGGCCGTTTCGGGAAGACCTGTACGAACGAGGGGCAGTCACCCTTCAGGCATGAGTAGTCCTGGTTGCACGATCCCTGGTGGATGGCGGTCTTCCGGCCGAACTCGGTGTCGACCGGCACCACCGACAAGCAGGTCGACTGTTGACCGCAGTCGCCGCAGCCCTCGCACACCCGTTCATTGATCCACAGGCGCATGGTGGGCGTCGGGAGCTGGTGGCGCTTGCGCATCCGGCGCTCCTCGGCAGCACAGCGGTCGTCGTGGATGAGAACCGTGACCCCGCGCACCTCGGCCAACTCGGTCTGCACTTCGTCCAACTCGTCGCGGTGGCGGACCTGAGCGATGGGGTCGAGGGTGACCCCCCGATAGTCCGCCGGTTCGGGCGTGGTCACCACTATCCGCTTCACGCCTTCGAGGGCCAACCACCGGGTCAGCTCGGGTACCGGCATGAGGCCGACCGGCTCCTGCCCCCCGGTCATGGCCACCGCCCGGTTGTAGAGGAGCTTGTAGGTGATGTTGGCCCCGCTGTCCACCGCCGCCCGGACGGCCAGTGATCCCGAATGGAAGAACGTCCCGTCGCCGAGGTTTTGGACGAAGTGGGCATCGTCGGTGAAGGGGAACAGGCCGTTCCATTGGGCACCCTCGCCGCCCATCTGGGTGATGCCGACGGGGTGACCTCGGCCGTGCGGGTCGAACGACGCCATGATGTGGCACCCGATACCCATACCGACCAGGACGTCGTCGCCGGCCCGGGTGGAACGATTGTGAGGACATCCCGAACAGAAGTACGGGGTCCGGGCCAACAGGGGAGAGGCACTGACTCGGAGCTGATCGGCTCGATTCAGTTGCTCCAGATGGTGGCGGGCGCGTTCGGGGAGCGCGTCCCCGATTCTGGCGGCCAAAACCCGGGCGGCCAGATCGCTGGTCACCGTGGCGTGCTCGGGAACCAGCGGACGCCCCTCGTGGTCGCGCTTGCCCACCACCAACGGCGGGTGCGGCTGCCGGTAGAGGGCTTCTTTCACCTGGGTCTCGAGGAACGCCGCCTTGTCCTCGATGACCACCACCTCTTCGAGCCCGGCCAGCATCCGGCACAGGTGCCCCGGATCGACCGGCCACACCATGGCCATCTTCACCAGGCGGATCCCCAGAGCCTCGAGTCCATCGTGGTCGATCCCGAGATCGACCAGGGCGCGCAGGACGGCGGCGTAGGCCAGGCCGGAGGCCACCACCCCGAGGCGGGGCCGCGCCGGCTGGTAGGCCACATGGTTCAACGAGGTCGAGTCGGCGTACTCCGTGGCCCGGGGGAGTCGCACCTCGATCAGGTCCTCCTCGGCCACCATCGACTGGGCCCCGATCAACATCGACGGTCGCCACTGGCGGGAGAGATCGGGTGCGGGAATCCACCCGGCGGGATCAGTGAGGTCGACGGTGGCAGCGGCGTCGGCGATGTCGGCCACCACTTTCACTCCCGACCAGGTTCCGGCGAAGCGGGAGAGCGCCACGGCGTGAAGGCCGAACTGGCGGACCTCGGCCACCGTGGACGGGGCCAACAGGGGAATCAGCAGGCTCTTGGCCATGGCTTCGCACGAGCTCGGGATGGTGGAGGACTTGCACGTCGGGTCGTCGCCGATCCACGCCACCGCTCCGCCGAGCGGGGCCGTCCCCGAGTAGTTGCCGTGCCGGATGGCGTCGGCGGCTCGGTCGAACCCGGGGTTCTTCCCGTACCAGAAGCCGGCGACACCGCGGTAGCGACGTCCCGGGAGCTCTTCGAGGAGTTGGGTCCCGCCCACCGCGGTGGCAGCCAGCTCCTCGTTTACTCCCGGACTGACCACGATGCCGGCACCGTCGAGCAGTGAACGGTTCCGCTGCATCTCGAGGTCGAGGCCGCCGAGCGGGGAACCCTCGTAGCCGCTGACGAACGCGGCGGTGTTGAGGCCCCTGGCGTCGTCGAGCCGTCGCTGGTCGAGCACGGTCCTCACGATGGCGTCGATTCCCGACATGAGCACCCGCCCCTGGCGAGTGGTGTACTTCTCCTCCAAGGTCACCCGGGGCGCCGGACCGGCCGGGCCCGTTACCAGATCGACCACGTTGTCCACTCCGACCCCCGATCGGCTACGCCCAACGACATGCCGCCCGGCTTGCCGCGCGGCTGGTTGCCGTCGCCCTCCTGGTTGTCGCGGGGATCGGAACGGGATGGCGGACACGTTCGCCGGTTCAGATCGGTACGGAGGCCGGGTGCCCGAGTCGCTCGTCGGCCAACTCCTCGGCGATGTCGAGCGGGGTCCGCCCGGTCGCCCTGGCCCGTTCGAGCACGTCGCCGGTTCGATGACCGATTCCCATGACCACTCCCTCCAACCGTGTGTGATCCCACCCCGACCGGATGGCATAGATGTGGATGACGCCCCCGGCATTGAGCAGAAAATCGGGGACGTAGGTGATCCCCATCCCGGCCAGCTCGTCGGCGCATGATCGCTCGGAGAGCACGTCGTTGGCGGCGCCGGCCACTATGCGGCACCCGAGGGTGGGCACGGTCGCGGTGGTGATCACCCGGGCCTGTGCGCACGGAGCCAGCACGTCGCACGGGACGCCGAGCGCCTTCTCCGGAGCCACCGACCGGCCGCCCACCGATGCGGCGATGCGCTCGGACCTTGCCGGATCGATGTCGCACACCACCACCTCGGCCCCCGCATTGGCCAGCCGTTGGGCGAGGTTCGCACCGACGTGGCCGACTCCTTGGATGACTACCCGGTGCCCGGCGAGGCCACTGTGGTCGAGGTGGCGGACCGCGGCGACGATGCCGGAGTAGACCCCGAGTGCAGTCCACGGTGACGGGTCGGTCCGGTCACAGGCGACGTCGGGGGCGACTGTCCCGATCACCGCCAAGTCCTCGACGGTCGTCCCCATATCGACACCGGGGATATAGGCGCCATCGAACTCGGCCACCAACCGCCCGAAGGCCCGCAGCACCGCGGCTCGATCCGCCTCGCCGTCCTGGCTCAGGATGACCGACTTGGCCCCGCCGTAGGGCAACTGGGCCAGAGCGTTCTTGAGGGTCATCCCCCGGGCCAGCCGGCAGGCCTCGGTGACGGCGGCGTTCATATCGGGGTAGGGCATCCATCGCACCCCACCCAAGGCCGGGCCCAGGGTGGTGTCGTCGATGGCGATGATCGCTTGCATACCGGTGGCATCGTCGTGGCCGACGGCCAGCCTCGCGGTTCGAATTCCCGGCGTGGTGTCCGCCACGTTGATCACGGTACTCACGCTTCAATTCAACACCGCCATGCCCACTAATAGGTGAAAATGTCAGCAAATGTGCACTCACACGCAGCAAAACAACGGATAGAGCATTCCGGCCGCACTGATTGTGCGTTGAATCGGCCTCCGCTACCGTTGGAAGGGTGGCCGAGCGCGAACTGGACATCATCGATCATCAGATCCTCGAGCTGTTGTCCCGCAACGCCCGGCGCACCATGGCCGATATCGCCGAACGGGTCTCGCTCTCGCCGTCCGCCGTCACCCGACGGATCGACCGGCTCGAACGGGACGGGGTGATCAGCGGATACACAGTGGTCATCGACCACGCCAAGGCTGGTCGTCCCCTTCAGGCGTTCACCGAGGTTCGGTTCTCCGGCACTGCCGACCTCGAGGAGATCCGGGCCACGGCCAGCACCCTGCCGGAGGTACAGGCGGTCTTCGCCACCGCCGGTGACCCCGACGCCCTGGTGTGGCTTCGGGTGCCCGACGTGGAACGGCTCGGGCACGTCATCGAGCAGCTACGACGGAGCGGGCGGGTCACCGGGACCAAGACGCTCATCGTGGTGGACACCTGGACGAGGCGCCTCGAGGTGGACGACGAGCCCACCGCGTTCTCGACATAGGCCTACATCGGGGCCTGGTCAGGGGTCGTGGTGGACCCGACGGGTCACCCGGCGATGCGGTGAACCGGTTCGGAAGCTTGCCACGCGGTGTCGAGCAGATCAGCTATTTCGTTGGTGATCCGCTCGGGGCGCACCCGCAACTCGAGCAGCGAGTTGGCCCGCACCAACCGGGCGTTCGGCATCCGGAGAGCCAGACGTTCGGCATCGTGAAACGGGTGGATGCGGTCGGAACCGTGCCCGATGACCAAAGTCGGCATCATCATGGCTGCTCGCTCGTCCACGGTAGGGGTGATGGGCCCGGCGAGGACTCCGTGCAGAACCGCGGCAATCTCCACAGGGTCGTTGGAGAGGGAGTTCATCACACTGTCGAGGGCACCGACGCCGGTACGGGGGAGGCGTCGCATCACACTGGCGAACGCCCGCACCACCGGCCTGGCGAAATGGACGGCCAGCAGCATGGGGACAAAGGTGAGCGCAGCTGAAGGGACTGCCCATTCGAGGACCGGCATTTCGATGACCAGCCCCTGGACCCGCTCGGGCGACTGGGCCGCCGCCATGAGGGCGACACTGGCACCCAGCGACACGCCACCGATCACCGCTTTGTCGATGCCGAGATGATCGAGCAGGGCCACCACGTGGCGGGCGTAGGTGTCCATCCGGTGGAACGACGCTCGTCGGGGCTTGTCGGAGAGACCGTGACCCGGTAGATCGAGCAACATGACCCGGTTGCCTTTGGCGGCCAGGTCAACGGCGAGACGCCGGTTGAGGTTGGCATCCATCAAGATCCCATGGACGTAGACGAGGATCTTCGGTCCGTGCCCATGGATCTCGTAGTACAGGCGCAGGCCACTCGATTCGAACTCCCCGACCTCGAACGGTGCGGCACCAGAGGGGGCCACGGCCGACGCCAGCGACCCGGTTACCGTCGGGTCACTCCTACCATCAGTGTTTGACATCGCGCCCTGAGTTGTCATCGGGGCAAGAGTAGGTGCTAGGACGACGATTTACCAGGACCGGCAGCTCGAGGCGAATACGCCGCTGCAAATCGAAATCGAGGTCGGCGGTGACCACGCCCGGTGAGGGGTCGACTCGCTCGGCCATCACCGTTCCCCACGGATCGACGATCATCGAGTGACCATGACAGGGCGGCATCCCGGCGGGCAGTACACCGACCTGACCGGCACCGATGACGAAGACCTGGTCTTCGATGGCCCGGGCCCGCAGCAATACCTCCCAGTGGCCCGGCCCGGTGGAGGTGGTGAAGGCCGCAGAAACGGCCACCATGGAGGCGCCACCCAGGGCGAGGGCCCGATAGATCTCAGGAAAACGGAGGTCGTAACAGATGGAGAGCCCGAGGACGGGGGGCGGGTCATCGCTGCCCGGTGGTGAGGGCAATGGAACCAGGCAGAGGGCGCCACCAGGGGCGATGGTCTCCGACTCTCGGTGTTCTGCCCCGGGCACGCTGACGTCGAAGAGATGGATCTTCCGGTAGGTGGCGGCCAGTGAGCCTCCGGGATCGACCAGACAGCTGGTATTGCGGAGCCGTCCGTCGGTACCGGCTCCGGGGCCGGGGTCGACCGGTGGCCGCTCGGGGAAGCTTCCGGCCAGCAACCAGATCCGATGACGATGAGCGAGGTCCGATGCCCAGGTCATGGTGGGCCCGTCCATGGCTTCGGCATTGGATCGAAGGTGGGCGTCGCCACCGGCCACCGAAAAGTACTCGGGGAGCACCACCAGCTCGGCACCGTCCCCGGCGGCCCGGTTGACCAGTTCAGACGCGGCATCCAGGTTGGTGTGGAGATCTGCGGTGGCGGTCGTCTGGATCGCCGCTACTCGCATGGTGACATGGTAGGGCAGCCATCGGGCACAATGTCCGCCCAGGCAGAGGTCGGAACCGCCATCGAGGCAGTCACCGAGAAGCAACCGAGAAGCAACCGAGAAGAATCGAGCCGTCGTGTCCTTCGGAGACTCAGACATTGTCCGCAGTGCCATCCGGGTGGAAGGCTTCCGCGACGACGAGTTCGACTACCAGTTGATCAAGGCGTTGGGAGTAGCCGACTACGGCGGCTCGACGATAGGGGAGTGCCTAGCGGTGGCGGCCGAGATCACCGACGGCAGCCCACAGAGTTGGGCCCGGTGTTTTGACGAGTTGGCCCATCGGGTGGAGGCGACAGCTCGAACCTGTCTTGCGGCCGGCCACTGGGTGAGCGGGCGCGATCACCTGTTGCGAGCGTCGACCTACTACCGGACGGCCGAGTACTACGTGGACCCGGCCACCGAGGCGTCCCGTCACACCGGAGAACGGAGTCGGGAATGCTTCACCGAGGCCGGATCACTGTTTGTGCCGCCGTTGGAACTGGTCGACGTGCCGTTGGACGGATCCATGCTGCCCGGTTACTTTCTGCGTCCACGTGCGACGGTGGCGGCTGATCCCGGGCGGCTTCCCACCCTGGTGTGCGTCGGCGGCTTCGACTCCAGTGCGGAAGAGATCTACTTCCACTACGGGGTCCCGGGGGTGGAGCGGGGGTGGAACGTGTTTGCCTTCGATGGCCCGGGACAACCGGGCTGCATGCGTCTCAACCCGGCATTGCCCTTCCGCCCAGACTACGAGGTTCCCCTGGCCGCGGTGCTCGATGTGATCTGTGCCCGTGACGACGTGGATCCCGGCCGGGTGGCCCTGGTCGGCCAAAGCTTCGGCTCGTGCTTCGCCGCCCGCAGTGCCGCCACCGATCCCCGGGTACGGGCATTGGTGGCCAATCCGCCAGTCATCGATATGCGCCGCTACATGGAGGCGTGGGTGGGAAGCGACGTCTTCGGGATGTCTCGGGACATCCGACCCGAAGACGTACTGGGTGTTCCCGAGGACCTGATGCCCAAGCAGATGCAGTGGGGGATCGAGTCCATCTGCCGTCGTTTCGGCGTGCCGTCGTTCTCCGCCTGGCGGGACGTCATCACCGAGTACCGACTCGGCGACCTGGTCGGGGCGATCACCTGCCCGGTGCTCGCCCTCATCGGGGATCGTGAGGGTAACGAGCCTCTCTCCCAGTTCGATGCCTTTGTCGGCGCCCTGCCGGGTCAGGTCAGCACCCGTCGATTCAACGTGGACGATGGGGCGTCGACCCATTGTCAATCCGACAACATCAGGCTGCTGGCCCAAGTCGTCTTCGATTGGCTGGACGAACGATTCGCCTGAACTGCGTCGGTCAGAGGGTGATGGCCGGCTGCGGCTAGGGCTGGGAGCAGGCTCGAACCGCGGCTGCGGCGGCGGTCTCGGCGCCACGTGTCACCCCTCGACCGAGACGAACCATGTGAGAGATGCGCGCCGGGTGCCTCAGGAGGTATCGGGCAACCGCGGGTCCGTTGGGAGTCCCGTCTCGGTGGCTGAGATGAAAGATCTCCTCGTCGATGCTCCCGTCGGTGGCTCGATCACTGATGGCCCGGAACACCGACCACGGGATGCCGCGCCCCTCACAGACTTCGGCGACCGCGGCCGTCTCCATATCGAGTGAGACCACCCCCCTCGCCCGCAGACCGGCGACCTCGTCTGTGTCGGTCAGGAGCAGATCGGTCGTCCACATCTTGCCGTGCGGCGAGCCGCCGCCGAACGGTGCTGGACGGTATTCGACGCCGCTCACGCTGTCTACAACGACTTCGGGGAGAACGAGTGTCCCGATGGGTGTCGTGTTGTCCACCGCTCCTGTGATCCCGACCACGACTACTCGTTGAACGCCGACCGCGTCGAAGAGACGGCCCGTCTCGGTCTTCGCCAACTGGGTGCCCATTCCCGTCACGATGGCGACAAGCTGGTGTCCCCCAAGAGTTCCGGCGCGAACCCGGAGGTCGCCGATCTGGGACTTGTGGAGCGACAACTTCCGGACCAGGGGGCGCAATTCCATCGGCATGGCGCATACGAAGGCGATCACGCCAGGCTTTCGGGAATTGTCCATCCCCGAAAGCCTGGCGCGTCTGGTCCTCGGAGCCAAGTCTTACGCTCCTGGTCCGGATAACTCGGGCTAGATCCGGCTAGCTCAGCCCGAGTTGCCTCGAACATGACGGCCACTGGCCCCATCCGCTGCGAGCCTGAAGTTGCTGGGCGGCCTGATCCTGAACGGCAGGCGCGGCATCACTGGGAAGCCCCGAATACCCCAGGCCCTGCCACGTCTCGAGAGAGAACTGGTAGGCGCCGTAGTAGCCGTTGCCACTGTTCTCGCTGTAGTTACCGCCCGACTCACATTGTCGGAGGTCAGCCCAATTGCCGGAGGCAGGGGCATAACCCGACGCGGCTGGCTGTGCCCCCGCTGCCGGTGGAGCCGGGGTCGGTGCCGGAGTGGCGACCGGAGCCGGAGCCGGTGCGGCGGTTGTAGTGGTAGGTGCGGCGGGGACGCTGGCAACCGCCGGAGCCGCTACGGGCGCCGGAAGGTGCAGCGAGGCCAGGGCGATATCGAGCCCACCCATCGGGCCATCGGCCGAGCCGGGAACGGAGTTGAACCCGTTTTGGTTCCCCGACAGGCTGTCGGCAGCCAGCTGTGAACCCAGGACAGCCGCGGAATTCCCGGCAGCCGCCTGTGATGAAGTTGATTGATAGAGGGCAACACCAAGTATTGCCAGGAATGCAGTAATCAATAAGAAAAAGCGGTGCTTGCGCATATCTTGCGCCTCCTCAAAGTCGCGGAAGCCCGTAGGGCTTCGAGGGTGGCATGGGAATGCGGGCAACCGTCTTGAGTGCATTCGACTCGCGAACTGGTGCCGGGGAGGGCAGACGGCTCGGGACTTTCAATGAGGTCCGTACGAGGTGCAGACGGGGTAACCCTTGTCAGGTCAGCGTGGGGCGGCTCCTGGTCGGCGCAGTCGGTTGTAGAACGTGATGTTCATAGGTTCTCGACACAGGTGGTCAACGGCTTGAGCCGACCCTCGTGTGGTTCAGTCGCCAGCTTCTGTGCTGCCGCATCACCGCCGTCTGCCAATGGCTGAGCGAGTTCGGCCACACTACCGGACAGAGTCACATTGTTGCAATTACGTTACGAAGCGTAGTGTTATCAGTGCTCAACGGGTCAGTGGGGGTGCAGCTCAGCCTGCCTTCGGGGCGGTCAGCCAACCGATGGTCGAAGCAACCGGGACGAGACGGCGGCCAGGGTTTTGGCCACTGCGTCAGCCCCGTCGTTCGACACATCCTCCCTCACCCCGACCAACGGAGTCAGCGAAGCCCATCCATCGGAGATCACCCCGATGTCGGAGGCCGGGTCCAATTCGGACAGCTCCTCAGCTCGATTGGAACCACGGCCTCCTCGGAGGGTGAGCGTGATCGCCCCGCCGGTCCTGTCTATGGCGGTGTCGTCCAAGGGTGCACCGGCACGGTCCTGGCGGGCGGACCGGATCAGTCCGACCGACCCGAGGGACCCGTGGCGGATACCGCGGAGCTGCCCGAGGGGGAGGGCGGGGACGTTCAGGTTCATCACGGTACCCGGAACCATGGTGGCCAACTCGGGTACCACCTCGTTCACCAGTGCCACCGGCGTCTCCCACGGCACCGGGTCGGTGCCCCAGGCGATGCTGACCGCCAACCCGCGTATTCCGAACTGCGCCCCGGTGAGGGTAGCCCCGACGGTGCCCGAATGGAGCGCCGAGCGTCCTACATTGATGCCATGGTTGATCCCCGACACGATGAGGTCGGGGCGGTCGCCGAAGCCTTCGATGCAGGCCAGAATCACGGCCAGTGCCGGAGGGCCGTCGATGCCGTAGATGGGGACTCGTTCGAGCCCGGGGACTTGCACAGCCTCGTAAGGGATCGACTCCCGCTCGTAGACCGGTCCGACCGCGGCTCCGGCCCCGCTGTGGTCGACGAGGGGCGCCACCACGATCAGTTCGTGCTCGTCCTCGAAGGCGGCGGCCAGGCCCCTGGCCAGTGCGGCGATGCCCGGTGCGAACACGCCGTCGTCGTTTGTCACCAGAATGCGCATCGTCGACGATCCAATCGAAGAGGTCGGGGGATCCGGGCGTCACGGCTCGAGGAGACGGGTCCCGGTGGCCCTCCATCGGGCCACGGTGGCCCGATCGCCTACCATACCGGGCGAGATCCGCCGCCCTTCCCGGGAAGACCAGAATGCCGAAGACAATGACACCACGAACCACTGCCGACGGTAAGCGATCGTCTGAGACCACCCCCGCTACCGGGGACCAGTGGGTCATCGGCCACGGCCACCAGCGGGCGGTGATCACCGAAGTGGGTGCCACTCTCCGAGCGTTCACGGTGGGCGACGTTCCGGTCATCGATGGCTTCGGGACCGACGAGTGGAGCCACGGTGGACGGGGTCAGGTCCTCGCCCCGTGGCCCAACCGCTTGGGGGATGGTCGCTACGAATTCGAAGGCGTGAGCGCTCAGGCCGCTCTCGATGAACCTTCCCGGCAGAATGCCATCCACGGGTTGGTCCGTTGGCTGCCATGGTCGATGGCTGGACGGGCCCAGAACCGGGTCACCATGGCCTGTGTCCTCCATCCGTCCCCCGGCTATCCGTTCACCCTGGGCCTCTCCATCGAGTATCGGCTCGGGCGTGACGGCCTCACCGTCATCACCGAGGCCGAGAATCTGGGGCCGACGGGGCTGCCGTTCGGACTGGGCTTCCATCCCTATCTGACGGTCGGCACACCCACTGTCGACATGGTGCGCCTGACGGTGCCTGCTGATCGTCGGCTGATTACTGACGACCGAGGACTTCCTACCGGGGAAGCCCCGGTAGCGGGGACCGAGTTTGATTTCACCACAGGCCGCCTTCTGGGGACGTCTCGATTGGATACCGGCTTCACCTCACTTCGGCGCGACGGGGACGGACGTGTACGGGTCGACCTCGGCCACCCCGACGGGACGATGGGTGTCACCCTCTGGGCTGATCAGCACTTCGAGTATGTGATGGTCTACAGCGGCGACACCCTCGGCGTGGGCGAACGGCGCCGGGCATTGGCCATCGAGCCGATGACCTGCCCACCGGATGCGTTCCGCTCCGGAAACGGCGTCACCGTGTTGGGCCCCGGTACCCGCTGGACCGGATCGTGGGGCATCACCCCGCGCTAGGCCAGGGCTCCCGGACGCTGCTCACCGAGGAGGACGAAGAGCTCCGACTGCGGGCCCGCCCGATCAGGGCGACATCGTTCACTTGGATCACCACAGGGAACGTCAAGTACGGTCATGGCCACGGATCAGCTAATGGAACGTCCGATGAACGCGGAGGGGATCAGTTGAGTGACCAGATAACGTTGGTTGACTACTTGGAGCTGGGGGACGACCCCCACCTGGTGGCCAACGAGTGTTGTGCGTGCGGGGCGAAGTTCTTCGACCGACGTAACGCCTGCGCCTCGTGCGGGAAGACGGAATTTCAACGAGTCCGCGTCGCCGGTGACGGTGAGGTCCGGGCGTTCACCATCGTGTCCTACGCCGCTCCCGGAGTACCAGTTCCGTTCGTCGCTGCGCTGGTCGACTGCGACGGAACCAGCGTCCGCGCCAACCTGATCAACGTGGAGGCTGATCCTGAACACGTGAGTCTGGGGATGAAGGTGCGCTTGGCCACCTACTCACTAGGGGAAGACAGCAACGGAACCGAAGCGATCGGATTTGGATTCGAGCCACAGGAGGCACACGACAATGGCAAATGATGATGTTTGGATTCTCGGAATTCACATGACCAAGTTCGGCAAGCATCCTGATCTCGACGTGGTCGACCTGGCCGCCGAGGCAGCCATGGGTGCGCTCAACGATGGTGGGGTCGGCATCAAGGACATGGGCGTGCTGGCGGCCGGTTGCCTGATGATGGCATCGGCGGGAATCGGCCAACAGCTCCAAAAGCAGATCGGGCAGACAGGTATCCCGGTGTACAACGTCGCCAATGCCTGTGCCACCGGCGCTACCGCCTTGCGCACGGTCATCATGGCGGTGAGAGCCGGTGAATGTGACATGGGCCTGGCCGTCGGGGTCGAGAAGCTGTCGGGTGCGGGGCTGCTGTCGGGGGGTTCTCGTAAGTCCGACGACGACACCTGGACTCGTCATGGCCGCTACGGCGCGGTGGCGCCGGTTGACGGACGTATCGGAACCGAGACCATGCCGGGAGTATTTGCGCAGATCGGCATGGAGTACGGGCATAAATACGGTGGCACCAGTTTTGAGCTGTTTGCCCGGATCTCGGAGAAGAACCACTCGCACTCCACCCTGAATCCGCTGGCCTCCTACTCCAAGGCGATGAGTCTCGAGCAGATCATGGGCGACATGATGATCGCCTACCCGAATACCCGACCGATGTGTTCGGCCAACTGTGATGGTGCAGCGGCGGCGGTGATCGTGAGCGACGCCAAACTCCGGACCCTCGATCCCGATCAGCGCCGACGGGCGGTGAAAGTCTCGGCCTCGGTTCTGACCAGCGATCCATGGGAAGAGTCATGCCAGGTACTGCCTGACGTCAACACCCTCACCCGCAACGCCGCCAAGTTGGCGTACGAACAGGCCGGAGTCGGACCCGAAGACCTTGACCTGGTCGAGTTGCACGACTGTTTCGCCACTGCCGAGTTGGTGCACTACGACAACCTGATGCTGTGCCCGGTGGGCGGGGCGGTGGACTTCTTCGAATCCGGGGCCACCTGGCGCGACGGTTCGAAGCCGGTCAACGTGTCAGGCGGCCTCGAGTCCAAGGGCCATCCCATCGCCGCCACCGGAATCGCCAACGTTTGGGAAGTTGCCCACCATCTTCGTGGAGAAGCCGGTGACCGGCAGATCGAGGGCGCAACGGTGGGCCTTGCCCACGTCATCGGCCTGGGCTCCGCCTGTGGTGTTCATATTTTGGAGAAGGCAGCCAGCTGAGTCTGAAGGTGCACCCGAGGGAGAGGATTTATCCCTTGTGGCCGGCCGTGGACCGGGTGAGTGCATAGACCACGGTGACCTGCGCAGTGGTCTGCTGGGTTCCGGGTTGTACGGGAACCTGACTTGCTGATAGCGCACCCGCTCCGGCCGAGGCCTGGTCAAATGAACTCGTAATGGGATAGTTGGTGGTGGAGTCGGTGATCGAGCACACCCCACTGATCGATTCCCCTGCGGCACTGGCCATCGAACGGGCGTGGTCGGCGGCCACCTGGATGCCGTCGGCGCGGGCGGTGCCGTCCACCGTGGTGGTGTCGTCCACTGAGAACGTCAGCCCGTTGATGCGGATGGCATTGCCCGCCGAACGGGCGGCAGCGTCGATCACCGCGCCCGAAGCGGACAGGTTGTGCAACTTCACGTGCACCGAGTTCGTGACCCGGTAGCCGGTGATGGTGCCATTGGTGGCGAAATTCGGCTGTATGGAGAAGTTCGTTGTTTGGATATCGGCTTTCGATACCCCGACCAGTTGGAGCGTATTCGACAGTGCCGTCGCTTTGTCGTTGGCGTCGGAGAGAGCGGCCGACGCGGTGGGATCGGAAACGTCGACTCCGATATCGAGGGTGAGCAGGTTCGGCGTAGCTGTTGCGTTACCCGACGCTTGCACGGTGAGCTTGGGCGCGGTACTCCCACATGTCGGAGTGGGTGTCGCCGCACTGGCGCCCGAGTTGGTGCAGGCCGACAGTGCGATGCCGGCGATGCCGGCCAGGGCCAGGGGACCGATGGTGGTGAACAACCGTCGTCGGTTCGGGATGATGTGTCTCATGGAGCTCTCCTTCGGTAGTGGGTTGACGTCAGCGGGGATGCCAGGCGGACTGGTTAACCAGTCGAGGATGGGGTGGACAATGGGGTGCCGCCGCAACTCGGCGGGGGCTGCCCCTTGTCAGGGGTGAACCCGACAGTTCCTTCCGGACTGATGAATCGCAATTCACCTCCGGGACCGAGCCGCATCCACACCCACAGATCGGGGCCGTTGGCTGGTGGGGGCAGTTCCGAGTCCCAGAGGCGCCGGCCGAAGGTGATCCGCCCATCGCACCGCTCGGGGAGCGTGTAGGCGTAGTACTTGCCAACCACCACACCCCGGCCACATGGAGGGGTCGTTTCCCGGCCCGAGCAAAGCCCGTTGGGACCACTGCCGTTCCCGGCGCGTGGGGCCGGTCCGCAGTAGCGGCCGTTCTGCCACGATGGATTGGGCGAGTGAGCCGGGCACGGCGCCGGTGCCGCTGCCGCTGCCGGTGCCGGTGCCGGTGCCGGTGCCGACGTAGCTCGGGATGCCGAGTCTCCTGATGCGCCCGACGCGGTCGTTCCGCCCGACGGACCTAATGTGGACAACCCTCGTTGTGCTTGGCTGAGATCAGGTGTTGCGCTAACCGATGGCCAGGACATCTGGTTGTGAAGGGCGGATCGGGTGGACTTCAGTGCGCTTTTGACCGGCACCGAGCTCCTGACGTTGATGGCGGTGAATGTGCCTCCGAACATGATGGCCACCGCCAGACCGCCGATCATTGCCCGCCGTTGGTGCCGGATACGCCGGATACGCCGGTCCACTTCGAGTCGATGTGTCGGAGCCGGCACCGGGGGGGACGGGTCATCGAGGTCGTCAAACATGGCAGGACCACGGGCGAGGGTCATGGTTCCCCCAACCCCCGCTTGAGACTGGCCATCGCCCGCGACGTGTGCTGCTTGACGCTTCCGGTAGAAATGCCCAGAGCATGTGCGGTCTGCGATTCGGAGAGATCGGCGAAGTAGCGGAGAACAACTGTGTCCCGTTGACGGCGCGGTAGGCGTTCCAGCGCCCGGACCAGGTCGATCCGCCGGCTGTCGAACGGGTCGGCGGGTTGGGCTGGTTGGTAGGTCGGTGTCCGTCTTCGCCGACGCCAGATGTCGATGGCAAGGTTGGCCGAAACGGTTGTAACCCACGGCGCCGGCTCGGTACGAACCGTTCGCCAGTGGAGGGAGGCCCGAGTGAGCGCGTCGATGGCCACGTCCTCGGCATCTTCCCGCGAGCCGAGGAGCCGGTAGGCGGAACGGTAGGCAATTCGAAATAGGCGGTCGAAGGCATCGTCGAAACTTTCAATCTCGGCGGCATATTCCATACGTCTCTGCCTATCTTCACGAACGAGAGTCCCCAAAGGTTGACATGCTCGTAGAAGTTGTTGAATGCGGCGGTCAAACGGCACATCGACAGACTTCACATGGCGCCTGTCGCCGGCATGGGACACGGCGTTACAAGATCAGGTAGGGGGGAGCGCCAGCCGTTCGACGGTCTGGCCCGTGATCTCAGAGATCAATTCGAAGTCTTTGTCCAGGTGCAGGACCGTGAGACCGGAAAGCTCGGCGGCGGCGGCGATGAGAAGGTCGGGTACCGACGGAGCACGGTGGTGACCACGATCAGCGAGCGACAGGAGCACGGACACAGCGCGATCTTCGATGGCCGGAGTCAGGTATTCAACCGGCATCGACGAGATCGGTGGACCCCTCAATCCAGTGCGCAGATCGCTGGCTGACCTGGCGGAGTAGCCCACCTCCAGGAGGGTGACCGTGGTGATCCGCACCAGCCCACGTTCGATGCGTCGTGCCCATTCCTGCGCCTGGAAGCTCCGTCCGAGGCGCGCCAGCGCCGATTTGTCGAGCATCCACGGTCCGGAGTCCATGTAGCCGTGGGTGAAATGGGTCATGACCACGCGTCAGCTATGACCTCGGGATTCGCCAAGTCACTGAACAGAGCCTCGAATCGCTGAAGATCGGCCACCTCCGGAATCGACACGTGGCCCTTGAGCACCTCCTCGAGTTCGGCTCCATCCTGGGACACCCCTGGGTAGTCGGCGAACTCGCCCTCGGTCACCTTTCTCAACGCATGGAGATCCTCGGGCTCCTCAGCCGCCTGCCGGAGGCAACGGTGGCCACCCCTGCTGAGGTCCTGACGTTCATTCCGCGCCACAAGGTGTATGGCCTCGGCATCGGCTATGTCGACGCCCAGCTACTCGCGGCAACGAAGCTCACAGTGGACGCCAGGTTGTGGACCGACGACAACCGCCTCGCCGCCGTTTCCGACGAACCGAATAACTATGTGCTCGAAGCGGAGGTCGAAGCTGGACCTCTGAGCGACCGTTTGTGACTGGTCGCGGGTACCCACTCACCCATTTCGCGTTCTTCATCCCGCAACCGCGGGGTGGTACGTGGTAGAAGACGGCATGGCCCTAGTGGCAAGT
>CABEBP010000355.1_pt1 | contig 27417 bp, 19 predicted proteins | sample 3132621 | NCBI WGS metagenome assembly CABEBP01 (sample SAMEA5534346, study PRJEB31848) | metagenome | biome: tundra; feature: field; material: soil | place: USA | collected 2013-05 | depth 0.45 m | reverse complement strand
TCCGCTATCGACTGAAGAACACCCTCCTCGGTCCCCCGCTGGTCAACGAACAGCTGAGCTCGGAACGATTGGGCCGACCGGTGGCGCTCGGCGTCCTTGCCCCCGACTGCATCTCGTCGTCGGCGTACGGAACCGAACAGATGCTCACCCAGTTGGTTCCGTACGTCGGACTGGCGGCCTTCAGCCTGGTGGTGCCCATCACGTTCGCCATCCTCGGGGTGCTCTTCTTCGTCACCCTGTCGTACCTCGAGGTCATTCAGCTCTACACCAAAGCCGGCGGCGCCTATGTGGTGGCCCGTGAGAACTTCGGGACCAAGGTGGCCCAGGTGGCGGCGGTGGCTCTTCTCATCGATTACACGGTGACCGTGGCGGTCCAGTCGGCGGCGGGAACAGCCGCCCTTTCCAGTGCCTTCCCGTCACTGGTCCCCTACACCGTGCCCATCACCATCGGCGTGGTGATCCTGCTGCTCTACGGCAACCTGAGGGGGATCCGGGAAGCCGGCAGATTCTTCGCCTTCCCCACCTACTTCTTCGTCCTCAGCCTGGCCACCGTGGTCATCGTCGGTTACATAAAGGCGGCCACCGGCACCCTGCACGTCCACTCCGTCCACCACCTGGGCACGCTGGCTATCGGTCAGTCGGGGTCAGGGCTCCTCTACGGAGCGTCGTTCATCATCATCCTCAAGTCGTTCGCCAACGGTGGCTCGTCATTGACCGGCTTGGAGGCCATCTCCAACGGAGTCGGCGCCTTCCGGCGTCCGGCTTCCAGGCATGCCCGCCAGACGCTGGTGGTGATGAGCAGCGTGTTGGCCTTTCTGGTGCTCGGTGTGACCCTGATCGCCCATTGGACCCACGCGGTTCCCTACGCCGCCGGCTCGCCGACGGTGGTCTCCCAAGAGGTGCAGTACGTCCTCGGCACCGGCCCGGTCGGCAACGTCCTCTTCTACGTGGTGCAGTTCGCCACTGTGTTGATCCTCTATACGGGGGCCAACACCAGCTTCAACGGGTTCCCGTTTCTGGCCAGCTTCGTGGCCGAGGACTCGTTCCTCCCCCGTCAACTGACCCGGCGGGGTCACCGGCTGGCCTTCTCCAACGGGATCATCGTGCTCACGGTGGTGGCGGTGGTGCTGCTGGCAGTCACCCGGGCAAAGGTCAACAATCTTGTCGCTCTGTATGCCATCGGCGTCTTCACCGGCTTCGCCATGGCCGGGGCGGGCATGGTCAAGCACCACCTCGACAACAAGGGGGCGCACTGGCGACGGAGTGTGGCCGTCAATGGGTTCTCCGCCTTTCTCACCGCCATCATCGTGTTGATCTTCGCCACCGTGAAGTTCACCGAGGGGGCCTGGGTGGTGGTGGTGGCCGGCCCGCTCATGTACTACGGGCTGATCCGGTTGCATCGTCAGTACGTGGACGAAGAGAGGCAACTCGAAGAAGGCGCCACCGAAGCCGCGGAGGCCCCGGTGCTGAACCGGCACACCGTGATCGTGCTGGTCGACCGGTTGGATATGGCCACCGCCCGGGCGCTCCAGTACGCCCGCACCCTGCACCCCGATGACCTCCGGGCGGTGCATTTTGCCCTCGACGACCGGGAGTCGGCCGCCCTGGAGGCGGAGTGGGGCCGGCTCGGGCTGACCCGGCTTCCACTCGATGTCATGGAGTGCGAGGATCGGCGGCTCACCCGCGCCGCCCTCGAGCTGGCGGCCGAGACGGTGGCCGACAACGCCACCGAGCTGACCATCCTGCTGCCCCGCCGGGGGTTCGCGGCCGGCTGGCAACGCCTCCTCCACGATGCCACCGCTGACCGTATCGCCGCCTCGGTCAGCCAGCTCCCCCATGTGAATGTCAGCGTGGTGCCGTACCAGCTGACCGGCGGATGGTACTCCCGGCGTCGCGAGTGGGGACGGACCCCGGGTGTGGGGGCCATGCCCTCCAACCGCCGGTTGTCCAAGGCAACGGCGCGTTCCGCCGACCGGGCGGCCGAGCGGGAGGCGGCCAAGCCGGTATTCGATCGGGCGGCCTTTGGCCAACGCGGCCAGGGGACCACCCCCATCGGGCAGGCGCAGTGGCGCAACCGGGTCCAGGTGGCCGGCCGGATCAAGTCGGTGCGGGTGCAACCCCGGGCCGGCACCTCCAATCTCGAATGTTTGTTGGCCGACGAAACCGGCAATCTGCTCCTGGTGTTTCAGGGCCGGCGGCGCATTCCGGGGATTCAACCCGGGGCTCGGCTCTTGGTGGAGGGAATGGTGGGGGATTGGGGTCACCACCAGGCAATTCTCAACCCCGACTATGAGCTCATCGCCGGCCCTGACGCCGGGGAAGACCCGGCCTGATCCAACGAGTCTTGCCTTCGGGGTCCTTTTGTCGGTAGCTTCTGCCCGCATTGCCGGTACGACACGCCGTCTCGGTGTTCTCCGGTGCCAGGCTTCGGCCGTGGCCTCGTCAAAGGGAGGAACCCCAACCTTGAGGGCACGTTCGCGGCTGCCGGCGTCTGATCGAGCTCATCCACACCCAGCTTCATCCACACCCAGTGTTGTAATCGAAGGGAGCACCACCGATGACTCACCTCCTGGCTGAAGGGGGTTACCAGAATTTTCTTCTCTCCCACTCGGAGAAGACCTGGTTGTACGTAGTAATGGCCGCCGCTGTGGTGGCGATCATCGTGGCCGTGTCCCTGGTGCGGGGTGTGCTCGCCGCCGATCAGGGAACTGCGTCGATGAAAGAGATCGCTCTGGCCGTCCAGGAGGGCGCGGAGGCATTTCTCTCCCGGCAGTTCAAGACCATTCTTGTCATCGTCGTGCCGCTGGCCGTGCTGATCTTCTTTACCGCCACCAAGGTCACCCATGTGGCCAATGGCCAGACAGTGGTGGACCTCACGTTCGTCCAAGCCGGGATCTACCGTGCCATCTGCTTCCTGGCCGGCGCGCTGTGCTCGGGACTCACCGGCTTCATCGGCATGAGCCTGGCCGTCCGGGGCAACGTACGCACCGCCGCCGCCGCCCGTGAAGGGAAGATGGCCCCGGCTCTGAGGGTGGCCTTCCGCACCGGCGCCATCACCGGGCTGTTCTGTGTGGGTCTCGGCCTGCTGGGCGCCACCATCATCGTGCTGGTCTTCCAGAACACCGCCACCTCGGTACTGATCGGCTTCGGCTTCGGTGCGTCGCTGCTCGCCCTCTTCATGCGGGTGGGCGGTGGCATCTTCACCAAGGCGGCTGACGTGGGCGCCGACCTGGTGGGCAAGGTCGAGGTCGGCATCCCCGAGGACGACCCCCGCAACGCCGCCACCATCGCCGACAACGTGGGCGACAACGTGGGCGACTGCGCCGGCATGGCCGCCGACCTCTTCGAGTCCTACGTCATCACCATCATCGCCGCCATCATCTTGGGTGTGGCGGCCTTCGTCTCCATCGGCAAGGGCAACATCTCTGCCCGTACGGTGGTCTTCCCGCTGGTGATTCCCGCCATCGGGATCATCGCCACCGTCATCGGCATCTTCATGGTCCGGGCCCGGCCCAAGGACAAGAGCGCCATGGCCTCGATCAACCGAGGGGTGTGGATCGCCGCCATCCTGACAATCGCCGGCACCGCCGCGGTGGCCGGTGGCTACATGCACTATTGGAAGGCGTTCTACGCGGTCCTGACCGGTGTAATCCTGATGTTGGTGGCCAGTGCCATCACCGAGCAGTTCACCTCCACCGAACGCGGCCCGGTCAAAGAGATTGCCGAAGCCGCGCGGACCGGACCGGCCACCACCACCCTGGCCGGCATCGCCATCGGCCTCGAGTCGTCGGTGTGGGCCATCGTCGCCATCGCCATCGCCATCGCGGTGTCGGTGGGCTTGGGCGGTGGGAATATCGAGTTGACCCTGTACCTGGTGTCCCTGACCGGAATCGGGCTGCTGTCGACGGCGGGGATGATCGTCTCCGAGGACAGCTTCGGTCCGGTATCCGACAACGCTGCCGGGATCGCCGAGATGTCGGGTGAGTTCACCGGTGAAGCCGAGCGGGTGATGGTCAGCCTCGATGCGGTGGGAAACACCACCAAGGCGGTGACCAAGGGTGTGGCCATCGGCTCGGCGGTCATTGCCTCGGTGTCGCTGTTCGCTTCGTTCATCGAGACCGTCGGATCCCAACTGGGATTGCATGCCCCCTCTATCGGGAGCCCCGGGTACGACGTCAACTGGCTGTTCAATCAGGCGCAGACCCAGATCAATGTGTCGCATCCCACCATCTTCATCGGACTTCTCATCGGTGGCTCGATCGCTTTCCTCTTCTCGTCACTGGCCATCCGGGCAGTGGGACGCACCGCGGGTACCGTGGTCCAGGAGGTCCGCCGCCAGTTCCGCGAGCATCCGGGGATCATGGACTACACCGAAAAGCCGGAATACGGCCGGGTGATCTCCATCTGCACCTCCGCTTCGCAACGCGAGTTGGCCACCCCGGCGCTGCTGGCCGTGCTGACCCCGGTCATTGTCGGCTTCGGCATCAGCTACTTCGCCTTGGGTGCCTTCCTGGCCGGGACGATCCTGTCCGGGCAGTTGATGGCCAACTTCCTGTCCAACTCCGGTGGGGCGTGGGACAACGCCAAGAAGTACATCGAGGACGGGCACGAAGGCGGGAAGGGCTCCGACGCCCACAAGGCGGCGGTCATCGGTGACACCATCGGCGATCCGTTCAAGGACACCGCCGGACCGGCGCTCAACCCGATGATCAAGGTGATGAACCTGGTGTCCCTCCTCATTCTGCCCGCGGTGATCACCCTTCACTCCCACACCGGCGCCCGTTTGGCCATTGCCGGTGGCGCCCTCGTCGTGCTGCTCATCTCCATTGCCTTCTCCAAGCGGAAGTCGGAAGCCATGGACAGCGAACTACCGACGTCGGGGTCCACTGTGGTGAACGAGCCGGCCGCCGCCGCGGTGGGATCCACCCACGATTGAGGTTCTCCGCCGACGGGGGCTCCGGTCTGGCGGCGGTACCCGGGGTTGACAGCGGGCAACCGCGCAGTTCACCCTGTCGCGACAACTATGACATCCACTGACCTGACGCAGACGAGCGAAGACGTCGACCAAGCCGAGGGCTCCTCGTCGAAGTCGAAGGCTGCCCCACGTGGGGCAAAACCCCTGGTCATCGTGGAATCACCGGCCAAGGCCAAGACCATCGCCGGACTGCTCGGCCCTGGATACGTGGTGGAGTCGTCCATTGGGCACATCCGGGACCTGCCCCGCCGGGCCGATGAGGTCCCTGCCGCTATCAAGGGCGAGGCCTGGGCCCGCCTCGGCGTGGACGTCGACAACGGCTTCAAACCGCTCTATGTGGTGTCTTCGGACAAAAAAGCTCAGGTCGCCAAGCTGAAACAATTGGTGAAGCAGGCCAGCGAGGTCTACCTGGCCTCGGATGAGGACCGCGAGGGGGAGTCGATCGCCTGGCACCTCCTTGAGGTGCTGGCGCCCCAGGTACCGGTGAAGCGGATGGTCTTCCACGAAATCACCCGCCCGGCCATTGAGCGGGCCGTCACCGAATGGCGGGAGCTCGATCGCCGTTTGGTGGATGCCCAGGAGGCTCGGCGCATTCTCGACCGCCTCTACGGCTATGAAGTGTCGCCGGTCCTGTGGAAGAAGATCATGCCCCGGCTGTCCGCCGGTCGGGTCCAGAGCGTGGCCACCCGCATGGTGGTGGAGCGGGAGCGGGCCCGGATGAAGTTCCGTTCCGCCGACTGGTGGGGCCTTGACGGGACCTTCACCACCAGTTCCCCGGCCAGCGAGGGAATCCCCACCTCATTCACTGCGTCACTGGTGGCGGTGGACGGCGTGTCGTTGGCATCCGGTCGTGACTTCGATGACACCGGGGCACTGACCTCTTCGGGTTCGGTGGTGGTGTTGGGGGAGGCCGAAACCCGAGGGTTGGCGGCGGCCCTGGAGGGCGCCACTTTCGCGGTGAAGTCGATGACCCACAAACCGTTCCGACGGTCCCCGGCACCCCCGTTCATGACGTCCACCCTGCAACAAGAGGCGGGCCGCAAGCTCCGTTTCAGTTCGAAGCGCGCCATGCAGATCGCCCAGCGTCTCTATGAGCAGGGGTGGATCACCTACATGCGGACCGACTCGACCACGTTGTCGAGTGAGGCGTTGGCCGCGGCCCGGGCCCAGGCCGCGTCACTGTATGGATCCGAGTACGTGCCGGCCCAGCCGCGTGTGTACGAGCGGAAGGTGAAGAACGCCCAGGAGGCTCACGAAGCCATCCGGCCCGCCGGTGAGTCATTCCGGACGCCCGATGAGGCATCGCGGTCGTTGTCCGGAGACGAGTTCCGGCTCTACGACATGATCTGGAAGCGGACGGTCGCCTCGCAGATGGCTGACGCCAACGGGACCAGCGCGCAGGTGCGCCTGGTTGGCACCGCCGTTGACCCTGCGGGCAGAGACGACCGTGAGGCGGAATTCTCCGCCAGCGGAAAGGTCATCCAGTTCCCCGGGTTTCTGCGGGCCTATGTCGAGGGTAAGGACGATCCCGACGCCGAGTTGGCCGATCGCGAGGTGCACCTTCCCTCGATGGCCGAGGGTGACCCGTTGTCGGTGGACGGACTGGAGCCCGGGTCCCACGCCACCCAACCACCGGCCCGTTTCACCGAGGCGTCACTGGTGAAGGCCATGGAGGAACTCGGCGTCGGTCGCCCGTCGACCTACGCCAGCGTCATCGCCACCATCCTCGACCGTGGCTACGTATGGAAGAAGGGAACCGCACTCGTCCCGTCGTTTACCGCCTTCGCGGTGGTGGGGCTGCTCGAGCGGTACTTCGCCGACCTGGTGGACTACGGGTTCACTGCATCAATGGAAGACGACCTCGATGCGATCGCCTCGGGGGATGAAGAGGCGCTGCCCTGGTTGACCCGCTTCTACTTCGGCACCGGCGACGAGGTGGCCAACGGCACGGGTGCCGGGGACGGGGTGACCTCGGGCCACGGTTCGCAGGTCCGCCGACTCGGTCTCAAGCACGAGGTGAATACCTACCTGGGAGAGATCGACGCCCGCGAGATCAACTCCATCCCCATCGGGAAGGGCAGCGACGGAGTCGAGATCGTGGCCCGGGTGGGTCGCTATGGCCCGTATCTCCAGCGCGGCGAGGACCGGGTCTCCATCCCCGAGGACCTGGCGCCCGACGAGCTCACACCTTCGCGGGCCGAAGAGCTTCTCGAGGCTCCATCGTCGGATCGGGTGCTCGGAGAGGATCCGGAGACCGGTCTGGCCGTACAGGTCAAAGCCGGCCGCTTCGGACCGTATGTCCAGCTGGGTGAGGTGGTCGACGGAGGCCCGAAACCCCGCACCGCATCGCTGTTCACCTCGATGGTCACGGCCACCGTCACCTTTGAACAGGCGCTGGAACTGCTGCGGATTCCACGGGTGGTGGGCCCGGATCCCGAAAGCGGTGAGGAGTTCGTCGCCTACAACGGGAAATTCGGCCCCTATTTGAAAAAGGGCACCGATACCCGAAGCCTGCTCACCGAAGAGCAGATCCTGACGGTGACGGTGGACGAGGCCCTGGCCCTGTTCGCGCAACCCAAGACCAGGCGGGGCCGCAATGCCGCCGGGCCGCTCCGCGAGATGGGAGCCGACACCGATACCGGATTGCCGATGGTGGTCAAGGACGGTCGATTTGGACCGTATGTCACCGACGGCACCACCAACGCATCGCTCCGCAAGGGGGACGACGTCGAAACCCTGACAGTGGAACGGGCGTCCGAGTTGTTGGCCGAACGACGGGCCGCGGGCCCGTCGACCCGCAAAAAGGCAACGGCCAAGAAGTCACCGGCCAAGAAGAAGGCCACCGCCAAAAAGGCCACCGCCAAGAAGGCCACCGCCAAGAAGGCCACCGCCAAGAAGAAGGCGGCAGCCAAGAAGTCACCGGCGAAGAAGGCGGTCGGCGACCCGAAGATGGTCGCCGGGTCAGAGTGACCGATGGGTCCCGCGGACGCCTGATCGCCCTCGAAGGGATTGACGGCTGTGGCAAGTCCACCCAGGCTCAGATGCTGGCAACCCGGCTCGGCGCCTTGCTCACCTTCGAACCGGGAGCCACCACGCTGGGTAGGTCACTCCGTCACTTGCTCCTCGATCCGGATCTGCCTCCCTTGACCGAACGGGCTGAAGCCCTGTTGATGGCGGCAGATCGGGCCCAACACGTGGCCGAGGAAGTGGGTCCAATCCTCGAGACAGGGAGGTGGGTGGTCACCGATCGGTTCTCGGGATCGACCCTTGCCTACCAGGGGTATGGGCGGGGCATGGATGTTTCCGAGCTCGGGAGGCTGGTCGCCTGGGCGACCGGAGGGTTACGCCCGGACCTCACGGTGTTGATTGACGTGCCGGTGGCGTTGGCGGAGGGGCGACTGGCCGGTGGACGTGACGATCGCTTCGAGGCGCTGGGGACACCCTTCTTCGAGCGGGTGGCCGATGGGTTCCATCGGTTGGCCACCGGTGACCCCGAGACGTGGGTAGTGGTGGATGGGATTGGTGACATCGACGACATTGCCGAAAGCGTGTGGGCGGCGGTGCGGGAGCGGTTGGGGGAGCCGGCCGGTGGCTGAACCAGAGTCGACAGAGGTGCCGGTGGCGGCGCTGTTCGAGGGTGTGGTGGGTCAGCTCACCGCAGTCGCCCAGTTGAGGGCTTCGGCTCGCCGACCGGTGCACGCATATCTCTTGCACGGTCCGCCCGGGTCGGGCAAGCGGGCGGCTGCCCGTGGGTTCGCGGCCGCCCTGTTGTGTCCTCAGGGTGGCTGCGGGACGTGTAGCACGTGTCGGAGGGCGCTGGCCGGGACCCATCCCGATCTGGTGGTGGTGGAGCGATCAGGTGCGTCCATCAGCATCGAGGACGCCCGCACCATCGGCACCCGGGCCCAGCGTCGACCGATGGAGGCGTCACGTCAAGTGCTGGTGGTCACCGACATCCACCTGGCCAGCCAGTCGGCACCGGCACTGCTCAAAACGGTGGAAGAGCCGCCCGCCTCGACGGTCTTCGTACTGGTGGGGGACGAGTTGCCCCTGAGCCTGGTGACGATCGCCAGTCGGTGTGTGAAAGTGGCGTTCGATCCAGTTCCGGTCGATGCGGTCACGACATGGTTGGTCAGCCACGGGGTGAGTGACGAGGTTGCCCATTCGGTGGCCGTGGTGTCGGGTGGTCGGCTCGATCGGGCCAAATTGCTGGCTACCGATCCGGGGTTCGCCGAACGTATCGAGCGATGGAGATCGGTCCCGACCCGCCTGGACGGCACCGGCGCCGCCGCCGCCATGGTGGCCGCTGAGTTACTCAACTCGGCTGACGAGTTGCTGGGACCATTGAGAGAGCAACACGCCGCTGAACTGGCATCGCTGTCCGAGCGGGCCGAAGCCGTGGGGGCCAAGGGGATCCCGGGTCGCAAGGAGGTTGAGGATCAACACAAGCGCGAAGAGCGGCGATGGAGGACCGACGAGCTGAGGACGGGGCTGGCCACCTTGGCCGGGGTCTACCGTGACCGGCTGGTGACCGCCGCCGATGCACCCACCGGCACCAGTTCGCCCGGTGCCGAGGCTGACAGCCGCCAGTTGGTGGGAGATGTGGAGGCGATCGAGCGGGCTGCCGGCGTGCTTGGACGTAACCCCAACGAGGCCCTGTTGATGGAAGCGCTGATGACCAGATTGTCGGGACTGGCGAACTGAAGCATGTTCGCCGGCCCGGCCGTCAGTCGGACGACGCTGGAGAGGGACGGCGAAATCGCAGTCTCCGGGGTTCGGATAGCGTGGCACCTCGCGCCTGGGTAGCTCAGTCGGTAGAGCAACGCACTCGTAATGCGTAGGTCAGGAGTTCGATTCTCCTCCCAGGCTCCATGTTTAGGACCGGAAACCCCGGTCTGGCCTACAAGCGCCCTTCAATGGCTCGATGGCAGGCACCGTACGAGAGGGTTCACCGGGCCACTGGCAGCTTCGAGTCTTCGTCGGCCGGGACCCGGTCACGGGCAAGCCGAAGCAGCTCAGCCGGTCGTATGCCGCCGACCGTCGGGAGCCCGGGGCCGGCAAGCGGGCGGCCGAGAAGAAGCTGGCCAGTCTGGTGGCCGCCGTCGAGCGCGGCGAGTACGGCGGCACCCAATCGACGCTGGGCAGCCTCCTCGACGAATGGCTGGCTCATTCCGAGCGGATGGGCCGCAGCCCCAAGACCCTTCACGAGTACAAGCGGAAGATCGACACATCCATCCGCCCGAAGCTCGGCGCCAAGGCGCTCGACAAGCTGACGGCCCATGACCTCGACCGACTCTATGCGAGCCAGCTTGCTGCCGGCCTGAGCCCGAGCACGGTGCTCTACCACCACCACCACCACCGCATCATCGGCGCGGCGCTCAAGCAGGGCAGGAAGTGGGGCTGGGTCGACCGCAACGTGGCAGAGGACGCCACACCGCCGGCGGCTCGGAAGACAGAGACGAAGGTACCGTCGCCCGAGCAGGTGACAGCGCTGATCAGCAAGGCCGCTCGTCCAAGTGCTCGGAATCCTGAGCTGGCCACGATCGTTATCCTCGCGGCACTGACCGGAATGCGCCGGGGAGAACTGTGTGGACTCCAATGGGGCGACATCGACTGGCAGAGCGCGGCGGTTGTCGTTCGGCGGTCAATTTGGCAGACACCTGACGGGATCGGGACGAAGGGTCCGAAGAGTCACCAGGCCCGACGCCTGGTCCTCGGAGAGCAAGCCATGGTGGTTCTTGGCGGTAGGCATGCGAGGGCGGAGGCGGACGCTACAGCGGCCGCCGTGGCCCTATCTCCGGACGGATACGTCTTCAGCGCCGATCCGGACGGAGCTCGACCGCTACACCCTGACTCAGTGACCCAGGCATTCGAGCGGTTGTGTCGGCGAATGGAATTGCCAGCGCGCGCGGAAGCTGAGCAGTCCGGCCGTGACATCGCAGACACAGAACGGTGGCCAATCCGGTTACATGGCCGACGGCACTGCACGGAAACCAAATTCGCCGCCGGCATGAATCCGTAAACCCTCGCCGATCAGCTCGGGTACGCCATTGCTTCGATGATCCTCGTGGCCAACACCGCAACTACGGACGCCCGAGCGCAGGCTGGTGCGCAATCATTCCAGGCCGGTCGGGTTTGAGCATGTCAGTAGTGGGCTCCTTTTGATCTGACCTCCTTCGATCTGCAGGATGGTGATCATCTTGCTGCCCTCTGGAATCGAATGACTATTGCTCGCCAGCCACGGGATGCGGCACTGCGACGTTGCTCGGTGGCTTTCGAGGTCTGTTCACCGGTGACCAAACGACGCACAGCCTCAAGTTTCTCTTCGAGCAGTCGGACATGGTCGCGGCTTGCAGGCCTCGTGGGCTCGGTCCAGCGTTCCTCGAAGCGAGCGAACCACTGGGCGCAGTTGCGGGCGTCCGACGAACGTCGCTGGCCACCACGGAGTTCTGCACCGAGCTGACGAGACTCTCGAACGCTGTCGCCGTGGTGTTCGGAAGCTCCCACCCCTTTCATTGGCTAGCCTAAGTCGTCCCCATTCCGGCTGATACTTTCTTCAAGTGGGCGTCCCTAAACGCTAATGACAACATCATTGTAGTTGAGCAGACGGCGAGGACGGCGGCGCCGACAGAGGCAAAAGACCTGTTCGCCCCCGGCCGTCGGCTGGCCGGGGGCGAGGTGGAACCTGCCGGATGAGGCCTCCCCGGTCCGGGGCCCGCGATGCTGGCGCAGGTGATGGACCGGCGGTTCTCAGGTGGTGGCCGCCGCTGGCATCTCCGCCTCCAGACGGGCCAGCTCCGCCGCCAGGCTGCGCTCGTGCTCTTCGATGTCGCGCTTGGCATTGCGTGGCCGCCAGCGGCCGGCCATCACGAAGATGAACGGGATGAAGACGACCTCACCGCCGATGCACACCCACCACCAGTGCTGCCACTGGTGCGGCGTGGACTTGGCCGCCGCCTGGACGGCGGCGCCGTGCGCGTTCAGGTAGGCCAGGTCGGCCTTGGGCACATTGCCCAGGGCGGTGAGCTCCTGGATGGCGGTGGCCGGCGACACGCCCTGCTGGGCGGAGATATCGCTGAGGGCCTTGCCGATGGCGGCGCCGTTGGTCGGGTCAGCGGTCAGCGTCGCCAGCGTCGTCGGGTCGATGGCCGCCGCCGTGGCCAGCTGTGATTTGTACTGCGTCGCCAGCGTCGACACCTGGGCGCCGTAGGTCACCAGCGGCGTGACCGAGGTCACCACGTAGGGGAGGATGAAGGCGGAGGCGGCGACGACGATCCTGATGATCCATCCCCACACAGCCAGCCCGTGGGCCGTGAGCGCCGGGTTCCGCCTCTCCACCGTCTCGGTGAAGCTCGCCATCCACGGGCCGTAGCCGATGGCCTGGAACACCATCAGGATGCTGAGGAGCAGCACGAACATGTAGTAGCTGGTGTGCGGCATGGTGGTCCGCTGGAGCAGGATGAACGTCATCACGATCATGCCCATGGCGCCGACCAGCATGAACGGCTTCCTGACCCGCAGGCGGTCCGACAACAGACCGGTCAAGATCAGCGCCACGGCGTCGAAGGCCCAGATCCAGTTGCTGATCCCGTTGGCCTGCGTCAGGCTGAACCCGTAGATCGTCGTGAGGAAGATGACGAGGAAGCCCACCTCCGCGAAGTAGATGAGCAGGAAGACGCTGATGGCGAAGGCAGAGCCGACGACGTCGAGGTGCAGTACCTGGCGCCAGGGGCGGCGCAACGACTCTTCGACGTCGATGCCCTTGGCTCGCGCCTCGATCAGGGCCCGGTCCCGCATGCTCACCATCAGCTGGTCCCGCAGGTTCGGTGACAGCTCGCGCAGCCCCACGACGGCGACGACAAACACCACGAGGCCGACGATGCCGCAAATGATGAACTGGTCCTGCCACGCGTGCATATGGTTCAGCGTGTTGCTGGAGACCTCGGCCACCACCAGGCTCCCCACTACCGGGCCGAGGGTCCAAAAGCCCATGGCCGACGCCCGGCCCAACTGGGGGGAGAAGTCCCTCACCAAGGCGGGGGTGGCGACCAGCATGATGCCCTCCACGAAGCCGGTAATGGTGAAGAGGACCAGGTAGGTCAGCTTGTTCGGGGCGTTCGGGATGCCGAACAAGGTGAGCACGCCGGTGATGCCCAGACCCCAAGCGACGAGGTTGGCCCGTCCCCACCTGTCCGCCAGCCCTGCGATCAGGGAGGCGAACGCCCCGAAGATCGCCGCGACGACCGAGATGTTCACGAAGTAGTGGAAGCTCATCCCGTAGTGGGCGATGATCGTGGGCGACACCGCGCCGGCGATGTAGTTCTCGTAGTACACGATCACCGTGGCCACGACCACGATGGCGAGATAGAGGACCCGTGGACCTGTGTCCGGGTAGTGGTTGAGCTCCCGGGACCAGAGCCGGGAAAGCGGACCGTGCGCTCGCGGCCCGCTCTCGCCAAGATTTGTGGTCATGTCTGCCATTTTCATCCCCCGGTTTGTCATCTGGCTGAATATGAATGAACGGCCAGTTCGAGCGGTCATTGCAACGACAGCCGACCGTAGCACTCCGCGGCAGACTGACGCTGGATTGAGCGGCGGGTGTGGTCGGGGTGCTGGCATTCGAAGCGAAGATCAGATGTCGGAGCTGTGACGGCTGTCCCCGGCGACCCAGGTCACGGCATCGAACGTCGTGACGTCCTCGGCGGGCTCCTCCACGAGTACCGACGCGCCGCCTGAGCCACTCGGGCTCGCCCCGTCATCACTCACAATCCTCCCGCAGCGGCCCTCGGTCGAGCGCCGCCACCCCCGGGGGTCAAGCCCAAACGCGTTCCTCACGCCGGCACCAGCGGTTACCGCCACCCAGCCGCCGTCTCCTGCTCGGCGTCACTCCGTTCCCAGCTCTCTCACCGACCGAGCTCGATCACCCCACGCGCATGGAATCCAATTTGTGCAACCCACAGGTGAAAAATTGAAATTCCTGGTCACACGGGCTAGTGGGTTTTCGGACCCTACGGGCTTCGGATCTTCCGGCACGTCGACATCGTCACAGATTGCCTCCTGGGTCAGCGCCCACTTCACGGCCAAGGCTGTCGACGGAGTGACCATCTACGACCTCACGGCAAAGAGCAACCAGCCACTTGAATTTCCCGTCGATTCACCGTCGCCCCAGCCGGCGGTCACCCGGTGCGATGCGTCCGTAGGCTCCGCACCGCTCATGACGTGGAGCTCCGGTGACACTCCACCAATGCCCTTCCACACATCGCAAGGGTCGGCTGACGTGGCACCGAGTCGGGGACATCGCCATTAGGCCATAATGAGGAGAGACAACTTCAACGCTCAGCAAGGAAACCTCAATGGCCATCAACGTGACGCCGATACCCGGCTTGGACCCTGACGTCAACGACCTCCGCAGCCGCACGGCCGACTTCATCAATGCCGAGGTGTTGCCCAACGAGGAGGTGCTGTGGCGATCGCGGCGGGGCGCAGAGCTGACCGAGGACGAGCGAGAGTCCAGCCGGCGCAGGAGTATCGAGCTACGCGAGGAAATCAAGGCCAAGGTCAACCAGGCGGGGTTGTGGGCTCCTCATCTACCCAAGGAGTACGGCGGCATGGGGCTTGACTTTCTGTCGCTTGCCTACATGTACGAGATCCTCGCCTACGCCGTTGGCGCGTCCACCCTGTTCGGCATCGCTGCACCCAATTCGGGAAACGCCAGCATCCTCGTGAAGTACGGCACCGACGAGCAGAAGCGCCGGTGGCTACTGCCCCTGATCGAGGGCGAGATGGAGTCGGGTTTCTCCATGACCGAACCGGACCACGCCGGCTCCGATCCCCACTCGATCGAGACCGCGGCGGTCCGCGACGGCGACCACTGGGTCATCAACGGGCATAAGTGGTTCACCTCCAATGGCATCGACGCCAACTTCTTCATTGTCATGTGCCGGGCCAACGAACCCACTGGCGAATTGGGGACCCCCGGTCGGATGACTCAGATCATCGTCCCCACCGATACAGCCGGCGTGAACATCATCCGGGGTATCGGCATCTTCGGGCACGGCACCTCCGACCATTGCGAGGTCAAGTACGAGAACGTACGCGTCCCCATCGAAAACACGCTGGGCCTCGTCGGCCAGGGACACCAGGCTGCCCAGGACCGGCTCGGTGCAGGCAGGGTCTACCACTGCATGAACTCGGTCGGTCAGATGTGGCGCGCTTTCGACCTGATGGTCGAGCGGACCCTGGTTCGCCAGGTCCACGGCGGCTTGCTCAAGGACAAGCAGTTCATCCAGGGATTCATCGCCGAGAGTTACATGGACGTGCAGTCCGCTCGCCTCATGACCATCAACGCTGCGGAGAAGGTGGCTAACAACGATCCCGATGCCCGCACCGCCATCTCGGCCATCAAAGTATTCGTGCCGGCCGCGTTCCATCGCGTGGTCGACCGGGCCATTCAGGTGTGGGGCGGAGCCGGCGTGAGCAACGACCTCCCTCTCGCCCAGATGTACCTCACCGCCCGTGTGTTGCGATTGGCAGACGGACCCGACGAGGTGCACAAGATCCTCATGGCCAAAAACATCATCCACCGCTACGAGGATGGTAATGGCTGGAACTTCGGGACCTGAGTCCACCGGCCGGTACGCAATGTGTGCGGCTTGCGGTTCAGAGTCCCGACGGTGCCACTGAGCCCGGCGTCGCCTCCTGCACGGGGCGCGCACGATGGAGTCGTTACCACGCAGTCAGTTGGAAATGAATTGACTCGGAGCGTTCCAACCTTCACCGTGCGTTGACAGAAGCCAGGGCAGATGCCGTGGCCTGTCATCGGGGGAGTATCCCATCGTGGAAGAAGAGCTTGTCCCGAACATTGTTGAAGTAAGGCGGTGGTCCCCCGCCTGAGACCTGCCAGCTGGTAGGGATCGGGCATCGACCAAAACACCCACGGAAAGTGGACCACCGTGAAGAAGAAGGTAGCTTTTGTGAAGGTCGCCGAGGCGGCCGGGATCTTTGTCATGTCCCAGATGATGCAGGCCGAGCTGACCGAACGCATCGGGGAAAAGTACGCCAGGATCCCGGCCGTGACACGCGTCGGGAACTGGCACGGCACCACGAAAGGATCGGTCGTGCTCGGGGCTCGGACGCTCAGCACCGAGCATCCGAGGGGTCGCAGCACCGACGACACCGAGATCGACACCTGGAAGATCTTCAGCCCCAAGGACCTGCTCAACTCCCTCATCGTCGAGCGGGTGCTCGCTGGTGGGGCCACCAGACGCCACACTGATGTCGCCGGGCCGGTGGAATCGAGCTTGTGTACCCCACACCCTGCCGATCATGATCATGGTGGCGTCCGGCTCGGTCACCAGCTCCCCTCCTCGGCGCGTGAAATCATGACCGGCGACCGTAGCCGCGCCCATCGAGCGCAGCCCGTCGATGATCAGGCCACTCGGGCGCGCTCGTTCCCGACGGCTACGACATCGCCGCTGTCCAACTGACGGCCCCGGCGAAGCTCGACGTCGTCGTGGACACGAACCGATCCGGCCGCGATGGAGCGCTTGGCCTCGGAACCGGTGTCCACCATGTTGGCGAGCTTCAGGAATTGACCCAGGCGGATCATGCCGTCGGAGACAGCCACCACGCGCATGGCTCCATACTCCGCCAGAACAGCGACCGGCTGCAACGCTCGACGCCTGTCGACCGTGATGGCGTCCCAGGCTCCCGGACCACGGAGTAGACCGGAGCCATGCAAATTGGTGTCGTCTTCCCCCAGACCGAGATCGGCCCCGACGTGGGGGCACTACGTGCCTACGCCCTACGGGTAGAGGAGCTCGGCTATGCCCACCTGCTGGCCTACGACCACGTACTCGGGGCCGACCCGCGTGTGCACCAGGGCTGGGAAGGGCCGTATGACGTGAGCACCACGTTCCACGAGCCGTTCGTGCTCTACGGCTACCTGGCTGCGATCACCTCACTTGAGTTGGTCACCGGCATCATCATCCTGCCGCAGCGCCAGACCGCCTTGGTGGCCAAGCAGGCAGCCGAGGTCGACCTGCTGACCGATGGTCGCTTCCGCTTGGGCGTCGGGCTCGGCTGGAACCCCGTCGAGTACGAGGCCCTCGGCCAGGACTTCACCACGCGGGGTAAGCGCATCGTCGAACAGGTCGAGCTCCTGCGACTGCTCTGGACCGACGAGACCGTGACCTATCACGGTACCTACGAGCATGTGACCGGAGCCGGCCTGGCTCCTCGCCCGGTGCAACGGCCCATCCCGATATGGTTCGGCGCACAGACACCTGCTGCCTACCGCCGGGTCGGGCGCATCGCCGATGGCTGGTTTCCACAAGTGCCTCCGGGCCCGAAGCTCAACGACGCCCGGGCCATCGTCGATCAGGCAGCCATCGAGGCGGGGCGAGATCCCACCACCATCGGAATGGAAGGCAGAACGAGTTGGGACGCCGGAGGGGTGGACACGCTGGCGGCGACCGCCGCTCAGTGGAACGACGCCGGTGCCAGCCATCTGTCCATCAACACCATGAGGGCGGGCCTGACCACGGTGGACGATCACCTCGCTGCCTTGGAGTCAGCCGCCGAGGCGCTCGGTACGACCGAACGCTGACGTGGGGCGACGTCAGGCGTTCCCATCTGGTTGACCAACGTGATCGTGTTCGCCCTTTGGTACTGCGAACTCGATCGAGGTGTCAAGGATTCACTCAGGTTGGCGTGGAAGAATCGTCTGGAGAGACGACAGGATCAGCGCCCCACGGGGACAGCGCCCTTGCCGCGATGGGTCAGAGATGTCGATCCCCGGGCAACTCGCCGGCGGGTCCCGCGCTGATGACAGGTGTCGGCGGCCTGGTCTTCGTGGTCGCCAGGTCGATGGTCGCCGCACACGGAAGCGTCTCCGTGTCCATCGTGGCCGGGAACGGACATGCCTCCGCTGGGTTGCCCGAGATATCGCCATCGAACTGTTCAGGTTTGTGTCGGTGCCGGACGTGCGGGAGGTCCGTTCACGAGTCGGGCCAGAGATCCTCCGGCTCACGCCCACGGGTCTCGGGAAGCAGCCAAAAGAGCACCATGACGAGTGCCGCAGGCATGAAGGTGACTAACCCGGCCACTCCGAACCGGTTGTCGACGTCGGCCACCGCACCAAAGACGACCAGGCCGGTCACCGCCCCCAGCACACCCGCCGCCAAGAACCAGCCTGCCACCGAGGCCCGTACCGACGTGGGGAACAGCTCGTTCACCAACGACCCGGCCGCCGGGGCGAAGACCGAGCCGGCGAACACCCCGAGGATGTAGCCGACCAGCAGCGCCGGAGCGGAGCCGGTGTAGGCCAGGGTGGCGAACAGGGCCACGGCCACCATGGCCAGCGCGCCGGTCAGGCGGCGACCCACCCGGTCCGCCAGCCACCGTCCGGCCAGTAGTCCGACCAGCCCGGCGACGCCGGCACCCACCACCATGCCCGCCGTCACGATGCCTCGCTGGTGGAGGAAGTTCTGGGCGAAGAGGAAGACGAAGCTGTTGGCCGGTCCTGTAATCACCGAGACGGCAAAAGCCAGTATCACGATCACCACCAGGCGGCGCCGGAACGGTCTGGCCACGGCACCGAGCACGGGGATCGGATGCTCGGATCCGGCCGCGGCCGCGGCCGCGGCCACGGCGAACCGGTCGGGCTCCTCGATCCAGCGCCGGAGGAGGGGCAGCAGCGCTAGGGGGACCAGCGCCACCACGAACACGCCCCGGAACCCGAGCGTGCGCGATGCCAGGCTGTGCACGATGGCGATGACCCCGGCGCCGACGCCGTACCCGGCGGCGATGAGCGCCACTGCCTTGGCTCGATCAGCCGAGGCAGTCTGCTCCGCCGCGGTGACCTGCGCCAGCCCGTTTGTGGCACTCAACAGAGGACGCCCGCAGGCGAAGATGGCCACGAACCACCAGAAGCTGGGGCTGACCGCGGCCACCACGGTCATGGCCAGCCCCACGCCGACAGTGACGAGCAGCATGATCCGACGGCCGAAGCGGTCGGCCAGGCCGGTGATGGGAAGCCCGCCCAGCGACGCCAGGCGAATGATGGCCAGTCCAATGCCCAGTTCGGTACCCGACAGCCCGGCCTGGTCGGCGAGGGTTGCGCCGTGGGTCACCTGGCCGAACCCTCGGGCCACGTCGCCGAGGGCGGCTACCACGCCGAACTGCCCGAACCCCGAAGCGAAGGCGGCGATGGCCACACCGACCACGGCTCGATCGTTCCAGCGATGCAGACGGAGCCCCGCCGGCCGAGGTACGGGGCCCGTGCCCGGATCAGTGCTCACCGTCGCATGCCTTTGCCCGCGATGAGTCCCTCGCCGGCCACCACGGCGGCGCGGCGGCGTCCTGGCCAGAACGGCGCGTCGAGCAGCGTGAACAGCGCCAGTGCTACCGCCGATGCGCTGAGGAGGTACCACGGCCACGGGCCGAGGAGCCGAAGCAGCGTCCACTCGCTGGGGGGCCGGCGCAAGAACATGTAGTTGGAGCCGGTCAGGCCGTCGATGAGCCCCACGAAGGCGGTGTAGGCGACGGTGATGGCGAACACTCTCGGCACCGCGCCTGGGCGCGGTCTGATCCCCATGCCTGCCACCAGCATGAGCGCGGCCATCACAATCCCGAGATGGCCGGTGAGGTATTGGAAGAAGACCAGGTGGGGGAAGCCCGCGTTGAGGTCGGGAGTAAGAACCGCCTGGAGGGTGCCCGCCAATCCCCAGAAGTAGGTGAGCTCGACGAGGAGCGGAACCCGCCACCAACAAGCCAGTGCGGCGACCAGCACCCCGATGTTGCACAGGGCCAGAGGAAGCGATGTCTTCGGCGACCAGGTGCCCTGCACGGCAAGTCCGATCGAGTAGCTGAGCGCGTCCACGAAGAGCAGCAGTCCGATCACCCGTGCCACCCTCACCGTCCACGGCCCCGGGCGCCGCCGCGCAGCCAGGCAGAGTGCAACACACCCGACGGCAGCGACAACCACCGTCGACCAGTAGGCGGCGGGCGAAACGGTCGCTGTCATCATCGATCAGTGACCCGGGACCGTGTACCGGGCGAACAGATGCAGGCCGGCAAACATCCAGAGCACGATCAGCACAACCCGCCATGGGAGGCGCCGGGCGAGCATCGACCCCGTTCGACCGAGGCCCGGGAAACGGCCACGACCGGCCCGGCACACCGCCTCCCACATGATGGCAGCACCGGCGATCACCAGCCAGCCTGTAGTCCCGAGCACGTCAGCCCGCCCCGGTGCGGGCGCGTGCTGCGAGGCTGCCTACCGGGCACCAGCCCACCGACAACCACACCCCGCACAGCACGAAGCGCCCCCAGTGGGCGGACAGCAAGTGGTCGACGGTGGTGCTCAGGGTGGGAACCGTGGGCGAACGACCCCCGAAGAGGAGCCCGATGCCTTCCAGCACGACGACGGCGGCGAGGATCGCCAGCCACGGGAGTGCGGTGGTGGTCGACGCGTTCCTGGCACGCCGGCGGTAGTACTCGGCGACGTCCGATCGGTTCGGCGCCAGGCCCCCCGCCGCGCCGTACGCGACCACCAGTGCTACCGAGGGAACGGCGACGACCACGTAGGAGAGCACCGTGAAGGGAGCCACACCCGTCGCCCACCATGCGTAGGCGACAGCTACCGCCGCCGCCGTCCCGCCCATGACGGATGGCCGTCGGCGCCGGCAGAGATCTCCCCATCGCCCCATCCCACCACTATCCCCCCTCGAACAGTGATGGCATGTCATGGTCAGCGATCCGGCAGCCGTAGCTCTCGACGGCCTGTGGGTGACGAAAACCCCATCCAAGCCGTTCAGCTGGATTTTCCCTGGGGAGCATGCATGCGACGAGTTCGACTTCTGGCAGTTGCTGCAGCGTTAGCCGTGTCAACGATCGTGGCGGTGCCGTTCGTCACGATCGCAGGCGCCACGATCGCCCTCGACCCGGGGGACAAGGGCTGCGACGTGCTGCTCGTCGCACCAGTCAGCCACGACTGCCTGCTCCCGTGGCCGAACAACGCCTTCACGGTCGGGTCGAAGAAGACCCCGACCGGTCGCCGGCTCACTGTCTCGTCCACGCTCGATCCGACCAACGTGAAGGGCGTCCACGTCTCGACGACCTACATCAACCAAGGAGACGGCTTCTCTCCCGGGCCGGTCATCATGATCTACATCCCCAACCTCGACACCGGGTACTACCCCACCGGGGTCAAGACCACCGACGCGGAACTCGCCACTGTCCCACTCCGACGACACGACTGGCACCCGGAGTGGAACTACAGCATCGAACCTCACCCACCCCCGCGACAGTGCAACTAATTGCAGCACGGGCCCTCAATGAGGAAGGACCGCTATTCGTAGACCTTCTCGGCGGCGTCAGCCTCGGCGGCATCGGCCTCCACGTCGCGGAGTCCCACCGCACCACGACGCAAGCTCTCGCGGTACCCGCGATGCTCCCGGTACCACTCGTGCGCCGTTATGACGGACATCATCTCGTTGGTGCCCGTCCAGATCGATGCAAGTCGCAGATCTCGCACGATCCGCTCGACCGGGAACACGTTGGTGTAGCCGATCCCACCCATAACCTGCATCGCGTAATGAGCCGCCTGCTGGGCGGACTCGGTCACGAACTTCTTGGTCTCGCTCACCAGCCGCCGGGTCCCGGCAGCCCCGAGCCCGGAGTCGACAGCCCGTGCAGCCGTGTACACCATCGCCTGCGATGCGTCGAGAAGGGTCACGGCGGCGGCTATCTGGAAGCTGACGCCCTCGAACTCGTTGATCGTCTGGCCGAATGCCTTACGGCGTGAGCTGTATCCCGTGGCGATGTCCAGGGCCGGAGCGGCAGCGCCGACAGTCATGGCTGCCGTACCGAGGCGCTCGGGGATCATCATCGTGTCGAACACCGCTCTGGCACCGCCCACCTCGCCCAGTACATTGGATCTCGGGACCTCGACGTCGTGAAACGCCAGCCGGCCGGTCCCACCCCCGCGACAACCCATGAGCCCGTACAGGTACTCGACGCGCACACCCGGGCCACGATCAACTACGAAACACGTGAGCGCATGCCGGGGATCCGCGTCATCGCTCAGATCGGTCCTGGCATAGACGAGGAAGTAATCAGCGCCCTCAGCGCCCACGATGAACCGCTTCTGGCCATTGAGCACGAAATAGTCGCCCCGCTCCTCCGCAATGGTCGTGGCTCCGAAGAAGTCCGATCCGCCCCTGGGCTCGGTGAGGCATTCCGCTGCACAGATCTCGCCGGCCAGCAACGGTTTCACGTACTTCTCGCGCTGTTCGTCGTTGCCGTGCAGGACGATCGCGTCGCAAACGAGCTCGGCCCCCACGCCGAAGACACACGCGAAGATGTAGCCGAGCCTGCCCACCTCTTCCATCGCCATGCAGGTGGTGACCCAGTCCATCTCACGCCCGCCCCAGCGGCGCGGGTACCGGCAGCCGAGCAGGTTCCGCCGTCCCGCCTCGGCCAGGAACTCCCTCGGGAAGATGATCCGATCGGCGTCCATGTCGAGGACCATCTGGCGCGGCACCCAACGCACCAGATCACGGATCTCGTCGCGGAAGGCGAGCTGCTCATCACTCAGCACGAAGTCGAACATCTGGTCATCCTCTCACTTCAAAGGACCTAGGCCGCAAGCCGAAGGACCCGGGGTGCGCAGCGCCGTAAGCCGTTCAGCGCCGGCAACAGCAATGCCTTCACGAAGCGGTTCACCGACGCGTGGTCGGAGTTGTCCACCTCGTTCGATGGCAGCAGCGCATAAGTCACCGCCAGGCGGGCCGGCAGCTCCGCGACCCCGGGTGCCTGCTCGGCGTCGATGAAGCGCGACAGGTGTGCTGGGCGCTCATCTTCACGGCTGTCTTCCCTCGCCATCAGTTCGTCTGGCCGACATTCGCCCAGAACACCGAAGAGGTGATGAGGGGCTTCGAAGGCGCCTGGGGTTACTTCGGCGAGTGTTCCGCGTGGTTATCCCCGACAACATGAAGTGCTGATGCGGGAGAAGTCACTTCGATGGTGTGCTCAACCGTGGCTAGCTGCTCGGGGGTGACGCGGGCGCAGCGGCTGGTGCATTCCTGCCGGGCGAGGCCGCCACGTCCGGCGCCCGCCATCAGCCGGCTCTGAGGCTCACTTGGGTGGCGCGCCTCCCCCTTGTCGATCGGTTGACTTCGAGATCGACGCGAGCAGCTGGTCCACCATGGTCCGTTGCGTCTCGGGGGCCCGCTGGGCGAAGTCAAAGACGTGGCCGGCCATCTTCATTACGTCATCCGCGATCGGAGGAGTGAACCGGGTCGCCTCCTTCGCGATGCCCTCGGCCAGGTGCGGACTCGCGTCGGAGACGTTGTTTTGCGCATTGGCCACTAATTCCGCGGTCTTCTCCAGCAACGTTGTCTCTGCCATGGCTCCTCCTCTGTCCGCTATTCGCCCGCAGCTGCCGCCCGCCCGATGCGTGTGGCCGCTTTCTCCCACCAGTGTCTGCCGCCATCGACCCCCGGTAGGGCGTCTTGACTCTTGACTGTTGACTCGGACCCAGGGGCACGGACCTATCACAGGACCGATCACCGCCGGACGAGCACCGCCACCGGCTCGCCGCGCGGTCAGCCCTCGGGTCGGGTTCCGGTCAGCGGCCGATGGACGCCGCCAGGTTGGACAGGCGGAGCCCCCGCGCCCCCTCCTTGAGCGTGTTGGCATCCAGCCCGTTGGTCAGATAGGCGAACGAGACGCCGGTCTCCGGATCGGCCCATGCCACCTGGACGTGTGCTCCGGCATGACCGAAGGACCCGGCCGAATTGCGCTCGGCAAACGCTCCGTACCGCATCACCTGGAGCCCGTCGTCCCCGGCCACGACCAGGCCGATAGTCCGGTTCACGGCCACACCGAGGAGAGGGTCGGGAAACGTGCACCGCACCTGCGACGTGGCGTCCTCGAGCACGGCGGCGTCCCAGAGCCCCCCGGGGTTGTGCAGCAGCGCCTGATAGAAGAGTGCAACCTCCGCCGCGGTGGCCACGCCTCCGGCCCCCGGTGCCCCGGCGGACAGTATGTCCGGCGCGTCCCATTCGAAGGAGAGATCGCCGGATCCGGTGGTGCCGGCGGCATCGCCGACCCAGGTGAGGGGGGCGATCTCCATCGACGGGTCGGCGAAGACGCCGAGCAGCCGAGGCAGGCCCAATGGCCGACAGACCCGTTCTTCCACGAAGTCCCGGAAGTCGGTGCCGCTCACCCGCTCGATCAGGTCGGCCAGCACCCAGTGTGCGGACGTGGCGTGGTACTCGAACCGGCTACCCGGCTCCCACTCGAGTCGCCAGGTCCCGAATCGGCGGCGCCGGGCCGCCGGGTCACCTCCCTCGATCGGGCCCATCGGGGCGTTGGGGAACCCGCACGTGTGGAGTAGTAATTGCTCGATGGTCACCGCGCCCATCCCCCCGGCAGCCAGCTCAGGTACCCACTCGGCGGCCGGATCGGCGAGCTCCAGCCCGCCCTCGGCCAGAAGATGCCAGACCGCCGACGCCACCAATGGCTTGGTGGCCGAGAAGATGCAGAAGCGGGTCTCGGGGCCGGCTTCGCCCAGGGTTGCGAACGTGAGCAACTTCCCATCCCTTGCGACGGCCAGCTGACACGCCGGTAGCCACCCCTTGTCCACGTCGCGCCGGGCCAGCTCGACCAGATCGTGGAGCGTTCCTGCGTCCTGATCGGCGAGCGGCTGCCCGGTCACGTTCGGTGACGATGATCGCCGACCGTCCCGGCGGTAGCGATCTCACCGCACGCGGCGCGCAACTCGTCCAGTGCACCATGGAGCAACTCGGTGATCTCCCAGGGATCGGGAACGCTCTCCGGGCATCCGAGAACCGACACGGTCAGATCGTCCTCGTAGCTCCACGCGGTCATGTTGAGGCCGATCCCTTCGAGAATCGGGCCGACCGAGTACAGCTCCTCCAGCACGATCGGCCCGATACGGATTCGTTCCTTCGGCCCGGGCACGCTCGAGAGCACGAGGTTCAGGGGCGGAGGGACCCGGTTGGCCAGCCGACTGCGCGACCAGAGCCGGACCGCGGCCCGGTAGAGCTGTGGGGGGACGATGGCCGCCCGCTGTTCGAGCATCTTGTATCCGAGGACGCTGCGGACCTCCTTGGCTCCGGTTGCCACGGCGTGGATGTGACGGAGACGCTCGATCGGATCGGCGATGTCGGTGCCGATGGTCACGTAGAGGCTGTCCACGCGGTTCCCCGAGAGCCGTGTGGTACTCGGGTCGGTGGAGACGGGGACGCTGGCCACCAGGGGTCGATGGGGGAGCCCGCCGTGATCGCGTAGGTAACCGCGCAGTGCTCCTGCGCACACGGTCAGGTACACGTCGTTCAAGGTGGTTCCCTGCGCGCGGCGGACGGCCTTGAGGTCGTCGAGCGGGAGAGTCGTCATGGCGAAAGTCCGCGCCGGGCCGAGTGACACGTTCAGCGGTGTGCGCGGAGCCAAAAGCGGGAGTGGAGGCTTCACGGCCAGGTGGCGGCGGAGGACCTCCGAGTCGCGCATCCCCCGGATCGAGTGCACCGCCAGGCGGGGAAGGCCGCGCAGCCGGGCCACGTGGTCACGGCCGGCGATCCGGAGGAGCTGGCCGCGGGTGGGAAGGGCCTCAGGGTGCCACCCGTCCTCCGGCGGCGCCCCCGGCGGCTCGCCGACCGCTTCGACGATGTTCTTCAGCAGGGCAACCGCGGCCGAACCGTCGGCCAGCGCATGGTGCAACTTGGCCACGATGGCGATCCGCCCACCGGCCAGCCCTTCGACTACCACCATCTCCCAGAGGGGCCGGTCCCGGCGGAGCGGTCTCGATGCGATCTCGGCGATGACCGCGCCGAGCTGGCGTGGCCCGCCAGGAAGGGGAAGCAGGCGCCGGAACAGGTGCCGGGCGAGGTCGAAGTCGGGGTCCTCGACCCAGACCGGATGGCCCAGCCCGAGGGGCACCGCGACGACCCGCCGGCGGAACGTCGGAAGTCTGCCGATGTGTTCGCCCAGCACGTCGACCAGCCCGTCGTAGGTGAAGCCCCCCGGCACGCCGGAAACGTCGGAGATCGCCACCTTGATGGTGTGCATGTGTGCCGTCGCGGTCTCCGAGTACAGAAACTTCGCATCGATCCCGACCATCGATTCCACCGCGATCCCCCCTCAGTTGCCGGCAGCAGGGGTTCGACAGGACAGCCCCGAAGCGCCGAGCGACTGGCACAGGAAGTCCGCGACTTGTCGGGACCACAGGTAGCCGACGTGGTTGCCGGCGTACCAGTTGATCGACGGCTGGTCCCAGTGTTCCCAGAGCCGCTGTGCCTGGGCCGGGGTGGCCAACCGATCTCCGTAGCCGGCGAAGACGAATCGCCGATCGTGCGGGACGAGCGGAGCGAAGCTGAGCGGGGAGACCACGGTGAAGACGTCCTCGGCGGCGCCGCCCATGATGCGGTGCTCGATCGATCGGGCCCGCAGATGGCGGGGACTGTGCTGGTGGAAGAGCCCCGGGAAGTCCGACACCGGGATGCCGGCCACCACCACGTCGATCCCTGGTTCGAGCCCGGCCATGAGTGCGGCGATATACCCGCCGAGTGACACGCCGTAGAGACCGATGGAGGTCGCGCCCTGGTCCCGGATCCACGAGATGAGGCGCCGGACGTCCCACACTGCCTGGGTCAGGCCATGCACCGCATTCATGAGGTCGAACGAGAGGAAGGGCTCGCCGCTCACCAGGGTCACCTTGCGTGATCCGTGGAGCGGCAAGACGGGAAGGGCCACGTTGAGCCCGAGCTCCCGGTGGAGGCGGGCCGTCTGGAGGCCGACGAAGTCCATGAACGGGTACCCGGTGCAGAAGCCGTGGAGGGCGATGACCCACGGGCGTGGTCCGCCGGAGTGGCGGACCACCGCGGCGGACGCCGTGTGGTTCGGCCCGAACGACGCCCAGCGTTCACTGCCCGGCTCGCCGTGCCGTGGCACGAACTCGCTGGGGAACGAGAGCCGCTCGTACGCGATCCCGTCGGCCCATCCCCGCCCGATGTCCGGGGCGCCGGCCACGAGGGCAGGGGGCTGGCGGTGGTACGACGCGGGATGGGCGATCCAACCCCGCCGCACATACATGGCGCGGGCAGCGGCCAGCTCGACAGCAACCCGCTCGAAATCGGAGCGCAGCGGGAACCGATTGGGAGTCATGGCGATGGCGAGGAGCGCCTCGTCCATCGCCACCTGGGCAGCGAGCCCGAGCGAAAGGTGTGGTGCCGGCACTGTGTCGGCAACCTCGCCGCGCACGATGGCCGATCCCATGAACCCGAGCGTGCGGGGAATCGCCCGTACGGCGCGGGTTGCGGCATGGCGGCCCACGAACCTGCTGATGGCTCGGTACGGCTCGGTTGCACGCTCGACGAGCGAACGCTGCCCGACACCCTCCCCGAGCTGCCTTTGGGCAA
>CABEBP010000288.1_pt1 | contig 30288 bp, 32 predicted proteins | sample 3132621 | NCBI WGS metagenome assembly CABEBP01 (sample SAMEA5534346, study PRJEB31848) | metagenome | biome: tundra; feature: field; material: soil | place: USA | collected 2013-05 | depth 0.45 m | reverse complement strand
CCGCCACCGTTCCCACCCTGGGACCGGGTAGGAGTCGCCGTTCGATGTTCCGGAATGCCGAGGTTTGACGAATCGGACGAACTCGGCACCAATGCGGAAGGGAACTGGGGAGGCAGGCTCATGACCAGTGCAGTGTACGGCTGCTTACCGAGCGGGTCGGACAGTTACCGACCAATAGAGCGTCTCGTACCGCTCAACCAGGAGCTTCATCGACCAACCCTCGGCTCTCGCCGACGCCGCCGCCAGCCGGTCAGGCCGCGGATCGAGTGCCGCTCCGGCCCCTCCGGCCTCACCGGGCGCCAGTGCGGATTCCAGCGCCTCGGCCAGTGCAAAACGATCGCCGGGTGGTACCAAGACCGCGTCGGCCCCCGCAGCATCTCGATAGCCGTCGATATCGCTGGCCACCACCAGGGTGCGAGCCGCCATGGCCTCGAGGAGCACCATCCCGAACGACTCTCCCCCCAGAGAAGGCGCGCACAGCACGTCGGCGGCGGCCAGCCTTTTCACCTTCTCCTCCTCGGAGAGAACCCCGAGCCAGTGCACGGTCGGCGACTCGGGGTACAAGCGGCGCAGCCACTCTGTCTCGGGCCCGTTGCCGGCAATCCATAAGATCGGGCTGTCGACGGAGGTGGCACCGACGGAGGTGGCACCAACGGCACCCATTCTGCGTTCTGTTGCCTCGGCGCCGGTCAGGATTCCGAACCCGTCGAGCAGGACGCGCAACCCTTTGCGCTCTTCGTGCCGCCCGAGGAACAAGATCGTGGGTCCTTGTTTGGGCCACCGTTCAGCGTTCCGGAAACGGTCGATCTCCACGCCGTTGAACAGCACCTCATACTCGCCCCCTATCGCCTCCACCGCCGTCTCGCGAGCCGCTTCCGAGACTGCACATCGGACCGCGAACCGTCGGGCCGCCAGCTTGGCCACTGGCCGGAGAGCCGAATAGAAGAAGCTGCCGCCGCTCCGGTGGAAGGTTGCTACCAATGGCGGGATGTCCCGAGCCACCAGTAGTCCGTAGGGCAGCCCGGGTGAAAACGGCTCGTGTACATGAACAACGTCAAACCGTCCCAACTGGAGAGCGCTGACTGCGTGGGCGACCGCCCTGGGGGACACTGACACCGGGGCCCGGGATCCGTTTGATGGAAGCGGCACCGACCGCCCCGATACCACCAGGTTGATATCGTCGGGAGCATCGGCCACGTTGTCGACGGGAGCGAACACGGTGACTTGGTGCCCACGCTCGTCAAGGACCCGGGCCAGGCCCACCACCTGCCCTTGGACGCCGCCTGGGCGGGACAGGCTGTAGGGACAGACCAGGGCGATGCGGAGTGTCGGCGATTGCTCCCCTTCCCTCATGGTTTCGTCGTCGGGCGGTCGACCGGCCACAGGGGTTGGAAGACATGCCACTGCTCGGGTGCCTGACGAATCAACCCTTCGAAACGGGTGGCGATCTCCTGGGTGATGCGTTGCACGTCGGAACGGAAGGAACCCGTCCGTTCGGTGTCGATGGGAGGCTGCACCAGAGCGAGATGGTCACGCCCCGGGCCGCTGTAGACGGCGCCGGTCAGGAGTGTGGCCCCTGTCCGCAGTGCCACGGTGGCCGGCCCGGCGGGCATGGTGGTGATTTCGCCAAAAAACTCCACCTCAATGCCGTTCCCCGTCAGGTCACGATCACAAAGGAGCCCGACCAGACCCCCTTGGCGCACGGTGTGGAGAACGGCCCCACCCGAGTCCGGACCAAGGGGCACGATCGTAAGGCCCATAGCGGCACGTTGGGCTACGAAGTAATCGAACAACTCCGGGGGTTCGATCCGTTCAGCCACCGCGGTCATCGGAAAGCCCTTGGCCGCGAGGAATGCCCCGCCATACTCCCAACTGCCGACGTGGGGCAGGGCAACGACCACACCGTTACCGGCCGCCATTCCGTCCACCAAATGTTCTAACCCCTCGGTGACAAACCGCTGCACCACCTCGGTCATCGGAGTACTCCCCAGCCGCGCCCCTTCTACCCAGTACCGGGCATAGGCACGGAACGCCCGTTTCGCCCATCGATCGAGGGATGCCTCGTCCACGTCTCCACCGAGGACCCGCCGGAGGTTGCGGGTGACCATGTCGCGGTGGTGGCGGCGCACAAAGAACATGACGTCGCCGATGGCCGCCGCCGCCGCCAAGGCTACCGGTTCGGGCAACGCACTCAGGGCGCGGCCCAGGTTCAAATAGAGATGGAAGACCAGCCGGCCCTTGTTCACCGTTTCCTACCCCGAACCTGTCAGTTGACGAGGAAGGTTCAGCTACTGCGCCGGGCGGCGGCACGCTGGCGAATGCCCTGTCCTGCATGCCGTGCCCGCCACGTGCGACCCGACCGACTGGACAGTTCGCCCTGCCGACGAGCCCGCCAACGGGATGGGGACCCGCTATTCCGGCGGCGTTCGCCCCGCATGGCGGTGCGGGTCCGACGCGGGCGACGTACAGCCGACACCGACACAGGTGCTTCGGCCAGACGCCACACCCGGGCGAAGCGACCAATGGCGGTAACCATGGTGAGGGCGAGCATCACCCACAGCACGGGGACCAGAAATGAAGCGGACAGGAGGCCGATGGCCAAGAGAATCATTCGCTCAGCCCGCTCCATCAGCCCACCCTTGGCCGAGATGCCCAACGATTCCGCCTTCGCCCTCTGATAGGAGACGAGCGAGGTGGCACCGAGCACTGCGAACGGAAGGAGCACCAGGTGCCCGGGATAGGTCGATACCAGATACCAGGCCACACCGCCCAGGAGCAATGCGTCCGCCACCCGGTCGGTGACCGAGTCGAAGAAGGCGCCTCGGACCGAAGAGGTTCCTGACGCCTTGGCCACCGGACCATCCAGGAGGTCGTGAAGCCCGGTGAGGATAAGCAGCAGGATGCCCAGGTGGAGATGGCCCGTGCCTATCGCCACCGCGGTGGCGGTTGCCGAAAGCAGACCTGTCGCCGTCAGAACGTCGGCAGTGACACCTAGCTGCTGCAACTTGCGACCAACCGGACCGGTTCCCCGGTCAACGGTGTCGCGCCAGCGGCCGTCGAACATGGCAATTCCTCCAGGGGTTTCCCTAACCTTACCATCTGCTTGCTTTAGTTGCGCGAATGGCATGCTCAAAGGTCCGACGCAAGCCATCAGGCGGGCCATACGCCCCGGAGCCTTGCCCAACTGTCGGCCAGGGTCTCAGGCAAGACCCGGGCGCCGGCCACCGCCGTCATGAAGTTGGTATCCCCTGCCCATCGCGGCACCGCGTGCAGATGGAGATGGCCTGGAATGCCTGCTCCGGCGGCCCGACCGAGGTTGGCCCCGATATTGACCCCCTCGGGAACGTAGGCGGCTTCGAGTGCGGCCACCCCGGCCCGAAGTGTCCCCCATAATTCGATGCCTTCGGCTTCGGTGAGATCAGCCATCGACCGGACGTGTCGGGATGGCATGACCAGCAGATGACCACTGGTATAGGGGTAGGCGTTGAGGACCGCGAAGGTGGTCTTCCCTCGCCAGAGCACGCAGTTCTCGTCCGAGGGAGGCCCGCTGGCCTCGATCCGGCAGAACACGCATCGGTTCGGATCATCGAGCGGGTGATCGACGAGCGTGTCCAGCTCTGTTTCGGTGCCGGCGTTGGCGGCACCGGGAATGGAGGATACGTACTCGGTGCGCCATCCGGCCCACAGATGTTCGAGACTCACGCCCCGCCGCCCGGGACCGCGCCGGCCGCCTCGGGTGATCCCCGCTCGGCGATCTCTTTAGCCAGACCATCGACGAACGACTCCATGAGAACCCCTCGTTCGGGTTGCTTTGATCCGCGTCGGTTCACCCCCACTGAACCGGCAGCCACATCGTCGTCCCCGACGACCAGGATGTAGGGAACCTTGGTCATCTTGGCCCGGCGGATCCTTGCCCCCAACGGTTCGTCGGGCCCGTCCAACGACACTCGGATGCCAAGGGAGCGAAGCCGGTCTTCCACTCCGTCGGCGTACGCCTGGTGGGCATCGCTCAACGGAAGCACCCGTACTTGTTCAGGTGACAACCACGTGGGCAGGGCGCCGGCGTAGTGCTCGAGGAGAATGGCGAAAAATCGCTCCACCGAACCAAACAGTGCACGATGGATCATGATCGGCCGGTGACGGCCGTTGTCGGTGCCGACGTACTCCATGTCGAAGCGTTGCGGTAACTGGAAGTCGAGTTGGATGGTGGACATCTGGTGGGTCCGACCAATGGCGTCGCGGGCCTGCACGGAGATCTTCGGTCCATAGAACGCACCTCCGCCCTCGTCGAGGACCAGGTCCAAGTCCATCTTCTCGGCGGTGGAACGAAGGGCGTCGGTGGCCTCGTCCCACTCCTCCTCGGTGCCGACCGCCTTCCCCTCTGGCCGGGTCGACAACTCGAGGAAGAAGTCCTCGAGGCCGAAGTCGCGGAGCAGGGACAGCACGAAGGTGAGGGTGGTGAACAGCTCGGTCGTCATCTGTTCGCGGGTGCAGAAGATGTGGGCATCGTCCTGGGTCATCCCGCGGACCCGGGTCAACCCGTGCACCACCCCGGACTTCTCATAGCGGTAGACCGTCCCGAACTCGAACATCCGGATCGGTAGTTCACGGTACGACCGCTGTCGGCTCTTGAAGATCAGGATGTGAAATGGGCAGTTCATCGGCTTCAGGTAGTACTGCTGGCCGCCGTCCAGTTCCATCGGAGGGAAGATGCTGTCGGCGAACCAGTCGAGATGTCCCGACGTCTCGAACAGTTCGGCTTTGGAGATGTGGGGGGTGTAGACGAACTCGTAGCCGGCCACCACGTGCTGTTCGCGCGAGTACTCCTCCATCAGCCGGCGGACCGTCCCACCTTTGGGGTGGAACACGGGCAGACCCGAGCCGAGCTCTTCGGGAAACGAAAACAGGTCGAGCTCAGCCCCGAGTTTCCGGTGGTCGCGTCGTTCCGCCTCTTTCAGGCGATGAAGATATGCAGCCAGCGCCTTCTCCGATTCCCACGCCGTCCCGTAGATCCGCTGCAGCTGTTGGCGTTTCTCATCGCCCCGCCAATACGCTCCCGCCACCCGCATCAGGGTAAAGAAGCCTAAACGACCGCTAGACGGGACGTGGGGTCCCCGGCACAGGTCGGTAAACACCGGCGAGTTCCAGTACGTGGACACCTCGGGGGCGCTCTCATCCCCGGGAGCGGCGTCGATTTCATTGGCCCCGACCCCGACCGCTTCGATGATCTCGCGCTTGAATGGTTGGTCCTCGAAGAGGGACAGACCCTCTTGGATGCTGTGCTCGTGCCTGACGAACGGCTGATCCTCCTTCATGATCTCGCGCATGGTGGCCTCGATCCGTCCGAGGTCGTCGTCGCTGAAGTGGGCTCCGCCCGGTAGTTCGAAGTCGTAATAGAAGCCGTCCTCGATGACCGGCCCGATGGCGAAATAGGCGCCGGGCCACAGGCGTAACACCGCTTGGGCCAGCACGTGAGCCGTGGAGTGGCGGATCACATTCCGACCCGCATCCGACTCCGCCGTCACCACCGAAACCGTGGAGCCGTCGGGAATCTCGGCCGAGAGGTCTACCTCAGCACCATCGACGGTGGCTGCCACCGCCGCCTTGGCCAGGCGGGGTCCGATCGATTCCGCCAGGTCGAGGGCCGTGGTCCCTTCGACCAGCTCCTTGGTCGATCCATCAGGAAGCCGGACAGTGACGACGCCTGCCATGGGATTACCTCTCTGCTCGGTAGTACATTTCCCCGCCACAATCCGAGCCGGGGGATTTACAGCGTAACGCCTAGGAGCGCCGCCCCTCCGGCCACGCCACGGCCGGCGCGAGCCTCATCGTCGAGGGCCCGGAGCGCCCCAGGGGCATCGAGGTCGTCATCGAGGAAGTGACGGACCACCTCGAGCCCGGCATCGCCTGTTCGATCAGCCGGGGCACTGGCCTCCCGCCACCTCTCCAACCGGTCGGCGGCGGCGGGCATGTCACCGGGCGTCCACTCCCAGTCGGTCCGGTAGTGGTGGCCGAGGAGGGCGACTCGGACGGCGGCCGGTTCCCAGTTCTTGAGCAGGTCTCCCACGAAGACCAGGTTCCCGAGCGATTTCGACATCTTGGCTCCGTCCAGGCCTACCAATCCAACATGCAACCAGTGACGTACGAATGGACGACCGGTCACCGCCTCCGACTGGGCGGTCTCGCATTCGTGGTGGGGAAAGATCAGATCGCGGCCGCCTCCGTGCACGTCGATCGTCTCCCCCAGTTCCCGGAGCGCGAGTGCGGAGCACTCGATGTGCCAGCCGGGTCGACCCGGCCCCCAGCGAGACTCCCACGACGGCTCATCGGGAAGCGCGGGCTGCCACAGGATGAAGTCGAGGGGGTGCCGTTTGTTGGAATCGTCGGGGTTGCCCCCGTTTTCGGCGGCCAGCGACAGCATGGTCTGCTCGTCGAAATGGCTCACCTTTCCGAATTCGGAGAACGTAGTGACGTCGAAGTACACCGCCCCTCCGGCCTGGTAGGCGTGACCGGAGTCGAGCACCGATCCCACCAGGGTCAAGATGTCGGCGATGGCCGAGGTGGCCCGGGGCTCCGACCAGGCAGGGATCAGGCCCAGCGAGCCCATGTCGGCATCGAACTGGGCAATCTCTTCGGCGGCCAGATCGAGATAGTGGACACCCAGTTCTCGGGCCTTGCGCAAGATGTCGTCATCGACGTCGGTGACGTTGCGGACACAGCGGGTCTCGTGGCCCAGGTCGCGCAGACGCCGCTGGAGCACGTCAAAGGTCAGATAGACCTGAGCATGGCCGAGGTGAGCGGCGTCATACGGGGTGATCCCACATGAATACAGGGTGACCACCGGTCCCACATCAAGTGGCGCTACCTCGCCCCGGGCGGAGTCGTACAGTCGGATCACAGGTCGACTGTACGACTCAATGTTCCTCATAGCCGGCCAGGCGCACTGTCGAATGCACCTTGTGATGGATGTTCACCGTGATCAGAACGGCGGTGAATGCCTCGATAGGAGCGGCCTGCGACAAGGTGCCAGCGTCCACGCCGCGTAGCCCATCAATACGGTCAACCAGTGCCTTTGTGGCTATGGAGGCCTCACGGTGATCCGAACACACAAGGACATCTGCCACCAGTGGTGTCGTCAGCTTCTCCATCTCCGAGGCCGGAAGGTGATGAAACGAAGCGGCTACCAATGACCCGGGCAACGCCGCCTGAATCGAAGCCGCCACCGACCCACGAGGTGGCACCAGGGCCAGGAATTCCCGACCTTCTTTGATGAGGGCGTTGGCCATCGACACCACGACCTTGCCGACCAGCACGGCAGCCAGGGGTTTCACGGTGGGTACGGCTCCATCCCACGGCGTGGCCACCACCACCACGTCGCCGGCGGCCGCGTCCTCGTTCGATGCGCCCTCGACCGCGAGGTCATGGTCGGGCCATGCTCGGGTCAATTCCTCGGCCACCGCGGACGCCCGGTCCGCATCACGTGATCCGATGACCACCTGGGCGCCGCTGGCAGCTAAACGCACCGCCAAGCCGCGACCGGCGGGTCCCGTACCTCCGAGTATTCCCACACGCATGGCCCTTACCTTTGCACATGCAACCGATACTCCGGCACTGTCGGCGGACGATAACCTGACCGTCCCATGGGACTGCTCGACGGAAAACGAATCCTGGTGACCGGGGTACTGACTGACGCGTCGCTGGCTTTTGCGGTGGCTCGCAATGCCCAGAACGAGGGCGCCGAGGTGATCCTGAGCGGTGCCGGGCGGGGTCTCTCACTCACCCGACGCACGGCTCGGAAACTGGCGGTCGAGGCCGACGTGCTCGAGATCGACGTCACCGAGCCCGAGCAGTTGGCCGAAGCGGCCGCTGTCCTTACCACCAAGTGGGACCGCCTCGACGGGATTCTCCATGCCATCGGTTACGCACCGCCGGAATGTCTCGGCGGGGACATCTTTCAAGCGCAGTGGGAACAGGTACAGGTCGCTCTTCATGTTTCCACCTATTCTTTGAAGGCATTGGCCGAGGCGTTCCGTCCCTTGCTGGTTGCCGCCGGGGAGGGCGACCGACCGGGCGCATCCATCGTCGGGCTCGACTTCGACGCCACGGTGGCGTGGCCCGCCTACGACTGGATGGGTGTTTCCAAGGCGGCACTGGAGTCTCTCTCGCGCTACCTGGCCCGCGACCTCGGCCCCGACAAGGTTCGGGTGAACCTGGTCGCCGCCGGGCCGGTCAAGACACTGGCCGCCAAGTCGATTCCCGGATTCAGCACCTTCGAGGACACTTGGGCCGAGCGGGCCCCTCTCGGTTGGGACGTGCTCGACGCCGACGTGGTGGCTCGCGCCTGTGTCGCCCTCCTGTCCGATCTATTTCCCATGACCACCGGGGAGATGGTGCACGTCGACGGAGGAGTGCATGCCATCGGCGCCTGAGCTTCCCATCGGCCTAGCGCCTATCCCATCCCAAGGAGACCACCCACCATGCTTTCCCCTGACCAACTCCGCATCCGGATCACCGACTACGTCGACACCGTCAACTCGCGCGACGCCAAGGCCATCGCCGCGCTGTTCACCGAAGATGCACGGCAGGCCGACCCTGCCTCCAACCCGCCCAACATCGGTCGGGCCGCCATTACGGCATTCTTCGAGAGCAGCATCGGGGGAAGCGAATCGTGGACCTTCACGGCCAAGGCGGTCCACACCTGTGCGAACAAGGTGGCCATCGATTTCGAGATCGCCCTGGTGACCGGGGGTGCCTCCATGACCATCGACGGTATCGAGGTCTTTGACGTCAACGAAGACGGCCAGTTCATCTCGGTCGATGCCTACTGGGACGAATCCGACCTGAGTTTCGGTTAAGGCACGGACCCTGGCTCCCCACCGGTAGGCCGGAGAGCGCAGTCCCTACCGGCGATACCATGCGTCCGAGATGGAAACCGTCGACCCGAAGGTGAGCAGCTCGTTGCCCATGCCTGATGCTGTCGTCACAGACTCGGGTGCTACGCCGACCCGCCCACCCGGAATGGTGACGGTTGTCGGGTTGATGGGCCAACCCCGACAGACCGTCGGCGTTGAAGGCCGCGCCGCCCTGGCTTCGGCCGAGTTGGTCCTGGGCGGGCGCCGAGAGCTCGAGAGCCTCCACGGTTTGGCCCTCGGCGCCGAGTCCGGAACTTCCGGTCAGGACATACCAACTGTCGAGATCGGGGATGACGCCGACGATGCTTGCCGCCGGGCTGCATCAGCATCCCGCGACGGCGTGGCGGTCTGCATGGTGGTATCGGGTGACCCCGGCTTCTTCGGCATTGTGGCTTCGCTGGTGCGGGTGGTTGACCGGCGGTACTTGCGGATCCTTCCGGCTCCATCGTCGGTGTCCTTGGCCTTCGCCCGGCTTGCCCTGCCATGGGACGACGCCGCGGTGGTGTGCCCCCAGGGTGGACGGCTAAGCGACTCGATACGGGCCATCCGCTTGGCCCGGAAGGCCGCCGTCCTCACCTCACCGGCTTCACCCCCCGAGGCGGTGGGCCGGTCCCTGGTGGCGGCGCGTGCGGCCGTGGACATGGTGGCGGTCTGCAGCCGCCTCGGTCATCCCGATGAATCGGTCACCGTGGTCGGTCTCCACGAGTTGGCCACCGGCACCTGGGATCCCTTCTCGGTGGTGGTTCTCGTCGGGCCGGCCGGCCGACCCATCGCCGGATGGGGAGGGGTCGATTCCAGCACCAAACCACTGGCCTGGGGTCTCCCCGACAACGCCTACGCCCATCGCGACGGAATGGTCACCGAGGCGGAAGTCCGAGCGGTGGCATTGGGCAAACTGGCATTGCCTGCCGCCGGCGTGTTGTGGGATGTGGGGGCAGGAAGCGGAAGTGTGGCCGTCGAAGCCGCCGTCCTGTGTCCCGGGATCACCATCTTTGCCATCGAGGAGCGGGATCCGGACGTGATGCGTATCACCGCCAACGCGGCCAGTTTCGGTGCTGACGTCCGGGTCATCCGCGGCCATGCCCCTGAGGCATGCGAAGGACTCCCCGACCCGGACCGGGTGTTCGTCGGTGGTGGTGGGCTCGACGTCCTCGACTCGGCCCTGGCGCGACTGCGCCCGGGAGGGCGCATCGTCGCCACCTTCTCGGCTCTCGATCGGGCCACCGGAGCGGCCGATCGATTGGGCAACCTCACCCAGATCTCGACCAGCCGTGGTCATCCCTCTCCCGATGGCAGTTGGCAGCTGGCCGCCGCCGACCCGGTCTTTTTGGCCTGGGGGCCCGAAAGCCATGAGCACAGGGTGGCGAACGACTAGCGCCGGGCTTCTCCGACCCGGCTGGGCCGAGCCACGGCGACGGGTCGCTACAGCTGCATGGCCTTCACCTCGAGGAACTCCTCTAAGCCGAAGCTGCCGTACTCCCGTCCGTTGCCCGACTGCTTGTAGCCACCGAATGGGGCCAGCGGATTGAATCCACCGCCATTCACTTCGACCTGGCCGGTCCTGAGCTGACGGGCAACCGCCTTGGCCCGCTCCGGGTCACCTGACCACACACCCCCCGCCAACCCGTACTCGGAGTCGTTGGCAATGTCGATGGCCTCTTCCTCGGTGTCGTAGGGGATGATCGAGAGCACAGGTCCGAAAATCTCGTCCCGGGCGATGGTCATATCCCGGGTCACACTGCTGAACACTGTGGGCCGAATGAAGAATCCCGCCGAAAGACCCTCGGGTGCCTCCACGCCACCGGTAAGGAGGGTTGCCCCTTCCCCCACCCCCTTGTCGATGAAGTTACGAACCCGATCGCGCTGAGCGCCGGATACCAAGGGTCCAAGCCGACTGGATGGTTCGAACGGGTTACCGGGCGTAAACGCCTCGGCGGCCGCCACGGCCAGATCCTCCACCTCGGACAAGCGCTCCCGGGGAACCAGCATTCGGGTCAACGCGCTGCAGGTCTGTCCCGAGTTGAGGAAGCACTTGGCAACTCCGTCAGGAATGGCCTTGGCCAGATCCGCATCGTCGAGGATGACGTTGGCCGACTTTCCGCCCAACTCGAGGGCCACCCGCTTGACGGTGCCCGATGCCACTTCAGAGACCCGCTTTCCCGCCCGGGTAGAGCCGGTGAACGACACCATGTCCACATCCGTGTGAGCGGCGATGGCTTCTCCCACCACCGGCCCGACACCGGTCACCAGGTTGAAGACTCCGGCAGGAAGGCCAATCTCTTCGAACACCTCAGCCAACACAAATGCATTCAGGGGGGCCACCTCGCTGGGCTTCAGCACCACCGTGCAACCGGCGGCCAGCGCCGGCGCCACCTTGGCGGCGATCTGGTGCAACGGGTAGTTCCACGGCGTGATGGCGCCGACCACGCCAATCGGCTCGCGCACAATCAGAGAGTTGCCCACCGTCTGTTCCCAGGTGAAGTCAGCGGCAACCTGGGCCATGGAGCCGAAGGTCGTCATCGGCAGGCCCACCTGCACCAACTGCGAGAGCATCAACGGCATGCCCACCTCGCGGGTAATGAGATGAGCCAGGTCGTCCATCCGGGTGGCCAACGCTTGCGAGACTTGAGTCAACAGTTCGGTCCGCTTCTCCACTGGCGTGGCCGACCAGGCCGGGAACGCCGCCCGTGCGGCCGCCACGGCCAAATCGACATCCTTGGTCGATCCCTCGGGGATGGATCCCATCACCTCTTCGGTGGTCGAGTCGATGACATCGATGGTGCCGGTTCCGGTGGAAGGTACCCACTCCCCTCCTATGTACAAGCGGTCACGGACAATCGGTTGCGAAGTACCCACGGTGATCCCCTTAGTAGAAGTGATGTCACCTCAGCATACGCGTGTTGGCCATGGGGCATTTCGGCCCCGGGGCCCGTCGGCCCGCATTGCATAGTGGGCACTATATATGTAGTCTCCAGTATGTATCCGCCCCGCCCGGGGCGAGCAGAGGAGCGGAATGGCCCAAACCCAAGGGGAGCGGAAGGCAGAGACCCGTGCGCGCCTGTTGGCCGCCGGGGCCGACCTATTCGCCGACCGCGGGATCGACGGGGTATCGGTAGACGCCGTCGCCGAGGCGGCGGGCCGAACCTCGGGTGCCGTCTACGCCCACTTCGGCAGCAAGCAGGGTCTCCTCCTGGCTGTGCTCGACGCGTGGAAGCAGTCGGTCCTCACGGTTCTGTTCGCCGAAGTCGCCATGAGCGACTCCCCCCTCGGGCAGTTGGCTGCCGTGTGGGACAACATCGGCAACAATCCCGACACCGACTCGGATCGTTGGTCCCTCCTCGAACACGAGCTGTGGCAACGGGCCGCCCGCGACCCCGAGGTGGCCGACGCTCTTCGGGCCCGAAGTGTCGAGTCCCGGGGCCGGAGCGCCCGCGAGCTCTCACGATGGGCGTCGACGATGAGCGTGCAGCCGGTCGCCGATCCCGACGATCTGGCCACGCTGGTCAAGGCACTCCTCACCGGTCTGGAGATGCAACGGCGGATCGAACCCGCCTCGGTCAACTGCGACCTTGCCGTCAGGGGGCTGGCCGCGTTGATGGGAATGTCACCGGTACCCGGAGATTCCGATCGAACCACATCACCGCGTCAACGCAACACCGTCACTCACGACACACCCGCCTAGAGAGAGGTAGCTGAACCACCATGAATACCGAGATCCGCCAAAAGCTGGGCATCGAATTCCCGATCTTCGCATTCACCCACTGTCGCGACGTCGTGGCTGCCGTCTCCAATGCCGGAGGGATCGGCGTGCTCGGCGCCATCGGCTTCACTCCCGAGCAACTCGAGGTGGAGCTCACGTGGATCGACGAGCACATCGGTGACCATCCCTACGGTGTCGACATCGTGATCCCTGCCAAGTACGAGGGCATGGACGAAATGGATCCGGACAAACTCGAAGCTCAAATCCGTGGTCTGATCCCGGCTGAACACCGAGAGTTCGCCCTCAAGATCCTGGCCGACCACCACGTGCCGGAAATCCCCGAGGATGAGCGCCGGAGCAACGGCATGATCGGATGGACGGCGGCTCATGCGGCCGGATTGATCGAGGTGGCGCTTCGCCATCCGCAGGTGCGCCTCATCGCCAATGCCCTGGGCACACCCCCAGCCGACGTCATCGAAAAAGTCCAAGGCGCGGGTCTGATGATCGGTGCCCTGGCCGGGTCGGTCAAGCACGCTCTCAATCACAAGGCGGCCGGACTCGACTTCATCGTCTGTCAAGGATCCGAGGGTGGCGGCCACACCGGCGATGTCGGGAGCATCGTGTTGTGGCCCGAGGTCATCGACGCGGTGTCACCCATCCCCGTCCTGGCTGCCGGCGGTGTCGGCAGCGGGAGGCAGATGGCCGCGGCGTTGGCCCTCGGGGCCCAGGGCGTCTGGTCCGGCACCTTGTGGCTGACGGTGGAGGAAGCCGATATCCCCCCCAAACAAATGGAGACCTACCTGGCCGCCACCAGCCGGGATACTGTGCGTTCCCGCTCCTTCACCGGCAAGCCATGCCGGATGCTGAAGAACGATTGGACCGACGCGTGGGAGGCGGAAGAGACCCCGGACCCGTTGCCCATGCCGCTGCAGATGATGGTGGCCATCGAAGCCGTTTCCCGCGGTCACCGGTATCCCGAGCAGGCCCGCGACGTGAATTTCAATCCCTGCGGCCAGGTCATCGGACGAGCCACCGTCGTGCGTAAAGCCAGGGACGTGGTCTTCAGCATGGTCGAGGAGTACATCGAAGCGACGGACCGCATGCAAGCGGGTGTCACCGTCTGACTCCCAAGCCGATGACAGCTCACCCCAGCCTGTACGATGCGGAGGAAATGGGGCACCGACAACGGGGTTGACGGGGCAAGGGGGTCACCGATGGCGACATTGCATGGATTCCCGATCCTGGTGACCGGGCGACGCTGGTGCGTGGTCGAGATGCCCGACTGCTGGGCGATCATGGATGGTCTCGATGCCGTTCCTCATGCCGCATTCCGTTTTCAGAAGGATGACTCCGGATGGCGAGACGTGGTCGCACAACTCCAACGCACCGATGCTCCGACCCCGACCAACCCATCCATTGCGCCCGTCGCCACCGCGCCTTACGTGCGGCAAGGTCGCCGACAGTTCTCACTGGCCCGGTTCGGGGTCTTCTTCAGCTCGATCATCCTCGGAGCATCGGCTCAGTTGCCCTGGGCGATCATCAAGGGCTCGGGCAGTGGCGGCGGCAACCCCTCAGACCTGCGCGGTGATCTGTTCAAGGTCCTGTCCCACGGATGGCGTAGCAGCGTCGCGTCGATCCTGGTCGGGTTGGCGGTCGTCTGTGCCCTCCAGGCCTTGGTTCTCCCTTTCACCCGCATCACCCTGATTTCGACGGTGACCGGGGTGATAGCCCTGGTGCCGGTGATCATCGGCATCACCCAGATCCACACGTTCACCGGCCCGGGCCTCTCCCATCCCATGGTGTCGATCGGGTACGGGGTCTTCGTGGCGTTCGGCGGGTGCCTCCTGCTCATCATGGCGTGGGCAGTGTTTCCCACCAGGCCGAGACGGCAGCGGCAGAGCCCGGTCGGCATTCACCTCGAGGGTGGCGGAACCGTCCGGGCGGGCGCAGTCATGGAAGGTCTGACCCCCACCACCCCGGCTCCACCATCCAGGCCCAACAGGGATACCGCCGAGTTCGGTGGTCTCCCCACGCTGGGCGCAGCCCTGGCCCAGCTGGCCCAGCACGATCAACCCGTGGTGGTGGCAACCCCGGCGCCGGAACCTCGGGCGGCCTATCCGGCCGGGTGGTTTGCCGATTACGCCGACCCGGCCCTGCTGCGCTATTGGGACGGCACCCAGTGGACCGAGCACACCCACCCGTCGAAGCCCGATCAGTGAGTCGTATCCCTAATTCCCTCGCAGCGCGGTGGCCTCGAACCCGGTCATGGGATCGTCCAGGGGGACCACCATCGACGGCTTGAGTGGGCGATGGTTCTCTGCAACCAGACGGACAGCTGTGCCCCAGGCCGCGAAGCCGACGGCGTGCCGGGCAAAATCCATCGGTCCCTCGGTGACTTTTACCTCCACCACCCCCGTTCCCCCCATGGTGATGGCTGAAGACTGCATGCGTTCCATGGCCGATTCGCGGGCGGCATACATTGCTTCGGTGAAGTTGGTGAGCTCGACGTTCTGAGACTTCTGCTGCAGGGCTACCCCGATGGATCGACGGGGAGCGTAGACGAAGCTGGCGCCGACGGCCAGGCCCAAGGGTTGCCACCCCGACACGTGCAACAGGGTGAAGTCACGGGCAGAGAGATCCGACACGAATACGTGGGCTGCATCCACTTGTTTGGCTCCGACCGGTCGCACCGCGGTTCCGAGCAACGTCACGTCAATATGGTGGCGATGGATCGAACGGTCGACCTGTACTCCGACCACACCATGACCCCCGGCCTTGGCGCACTCGCGGTGGATGCGGTCAATGGCCCCCTCAAACGCACGGGCATAGGCGGCGGACGCTGACGTGATCTCCCCCTGGCCCCAGTTCCAGACGCCCATGGGGACCGAATACAGGGAGACCCCGCAGACCAGCTCTATCGGCTCCCATCCGACGGAGTGCAGAATCAACTCTTCGTCGATGGAGAGGTCCGAGGTCATCGACTGCATCTTGGAAGGTTGCGGGTCGTGCAGAGTGCCAACCGCCCGCCGCAGTTCGGCCTTGATATCAACCGGGGTCGGAGGTGGGTCTCCGAGTTGTCCGCTGATGCTCACGACAGTCTCACCGTGGGATGGGGAACAGGCATCGGATCGAAGTCCTTGAACCGTCTGACCCGGTTGCCCCGCAGAAGGCACTGAATCTCCTGGTCACCCTCACTCAGCTGGTGCTCAGAGACCACCAGCTCTGCACCATGGAGCGAGTCCCCCGCCATTTGGGCCCGCACGTGCTCACGGGCAATTTGGCGAGCCGCCATCTGGGCCGAGGCCACCTGGATGATCTCCGCCCCGGCCGGCTGCATGCCCCAGGTGGAGCTGGTCCCCTCCAAGAGGAATTCAGTCATGCAGTAGGCCCAGACCCGGACCGAGGAGACCGCGGCCGCCACCGAGATCGGCATGTACCCGGCTTCGATCAGCTTGGCCAGACGCTGGCCGGCCAAATAGGTGGTCCACGGTTGCCCCCCGGCCGGAGCCGGAGCATCCGTCACCTTCACCGCAGTACCCCGGAGGTGAAACTCGAGGACACCCAGATCCCCGAGGCGGTCGGCGGTGTCCACCACGCCCACCACGCCGTGTGCGCCGACGGCGGCGGCTTCTTCGAGCATGCGCGAGTAGGCGGTCCCGAACCCCTGGCCCCAGGCGTCCTCGATCCACGACTGCTCGTAATTCTGCCCCCAGCTCCGGTGCTCGTTGGAGACGAACCCGTGTGGGCACTGCCAACTCTCCATGTAGCCGCCTTGGCCCCCACTGTAGGGAGATATGCCGCGGCGGTACGGAGAGTTGAGGCCGTACCACCCCCACTGCATCACGCAGAATCCCTGCACATATCCCACCGGCTCGAGCCCCATCTGCAGACAGGCGGCGAAGTCGGGCACGGTGAGCCCCGACGTGAACGCCTGGCTGGCGAAACGCCGGTTGGCGGCCTCGGGAAGATCAGGCGCCGTTTCCGTCATCAGTTGTCGAGCGAAATAATGGTGGTGGGGGTGGGCAACGTCACGTCATTCGACGTCTTGACCACCGCGGTTCCCAGGGAAAGGAACTCGATGGTGTGGCTCCCCCATTGGTGGGACTTTTCCTCCAGGCGAACACCGACGATGCCGGATGCTCCCAGTCGATCGGCTTCATCCTGCATGCGGGTCATGGCCAGTTCACGCGCCTCGTAGAGGGCCTGGGTGAAGTTGGGGAGCTCGATATTCTGGCCGGCCGACCCCAGGGTCTGCCCCAGACCCCGGTGGGCGATGTGGTACACGCAGGTTCCCATCACCAGGCCCTGGGGGATATAGCCGGTCTGCATCAGGGTCCAGAAATCCTGTCCCGACAGATCGGAGGTAAAGGGCTTGCCCAGTTTGTTGCGATGTGAGACGCCACTTTCGGCCTTGACCGCGGTTCCCACCGCGATGAACTCGGCGGCATCCTTGCCCCACTCGTAGTAGTTGACATCGAGCCGGACCCCCACCACCCCATCGGCTCCCAGCTCGGCCGCCTCTTCTTCCATGCGGGTCATGGCCAACTCACGGGCGTTGTACATCGCCTCGGTGAGTTTGGTGAGCTCTTGGCTCTGTCCCCACTTCCGGGTCTGAATTCCGGTGTGATAGATCGACGAGCCCATCACGAACCCGAGTGGATGGAATCCCACTTCCTTGATCAACAGGAACTCATTGACCGACAGGTCCGAGGTAAAAAGGCCATGCTCCAATTCCTCGAGGCGATGGCTGGTGGCCTCGGGAAGTCCTTGGGGGTCGTCACTCATGTGTGTCCTCCGATGACGATGTTCTCGAGGGCCTGTCTGGCCGTTTGGCTGTGGGCCGCCTCCGCCTTGAGTGCCGCGAGGACCTTGGCGATCCACGCCTCCACGTCCACCTGATCGCTGCGAATGCGGATACCGCCGGAGGCGTGCCCGATGGTGCAGAGCAACCCGGCACCGTCGACCACGGCGTCGAAGTGGTCGGTGCCCATGGAAATCTGAACAGATTTGATCTCATCCGTCTTCCGGAAACGCCCACCGCCACGCTCGACCCGCAGCCGATCACCCAAGGTGTCTCTCAGTTGATCGACCAACACCTTCAACAAGATGTGCACGTCGGTGAGGTCGGCACGCAGTGACGCCGCGGCCATCTCCAGGTCAAAAGAGTCATCCATACTGGTCACTGACCGTCACCCTACCGCCCGGGTTGGTCTCCGGTACGGCGCGTCGGGGCCGGCCCCAGGCCGACTACTTCCCGAAATCCCAGGTGTTCCCGGATTCATACTCGTGGAGGATGTTCTCGGCCATCAGGATCCTGTGGACCTCGTCGGGCCCGTCAGCCAACCGAGCACCCTGGCCGCCAGATACATGCGACCCAAGGGCAGGTCGTTGCTCACCCTGGCACCTCCCCACACCTGAATGGCCCTGTCCACCACCCGATGGTAGGCGGCCGGCACAAACACCTTGATGGTGGAGATGGCGATGCGAGCCTGAGGATCGTTGTCCGCCACTTTCTCGGCGGCATTGATGGTCATGAGGCGGGCCGCCTGGATATCCATGTAGTTATCGGCGATGAAGCCCTGAATGAACTGCTTGTCCTTCAACAGGCCACCGTGGACCTCACGGACCAGCGAGCGTTCGACCATGAGGTCGAATGGCCGAAGATACCGATACCGCGGATGATGTTCACCCCGGGTGTCTTGCTGGGCACGATGATCTGGGTCATCTGACCGGGTTTGCCGAGCTCACCAGTTGGGTAATTGGCTCGGCACATCACGATGAGGAAGTCAGCGGCAAAACCGTTCGAGGTAAACCAATTGTGCTCGTTGATCTCCCAGTCGTCGCCTTCCCGCACCGCCTCGGTGGTGAGCGAACGCGGATCGGAACCGGCGGCGTCGGGCTCAGCCATCGAAAAACCCGACTCCAACTGTCCATCGATCAACGGAAGCGACCAGGTGCGCTTCTGTTCTTCGGTGCCGTACTTCACCAGGATCCGCGCATTGCCGGAGTTGGGAGTGGCCACCCCGAACAGAGTGGCAGCCCCGGTGGCATAGGCCAGGACTTCATACATCTAGGCGAGTTGGAGAAAATCGAGTCCCATACCGCCGTATTCCGCCGGGGGGTGCGGGGCCCACAGACCGGCGTCACGTACGTTGGTCTTGACCTCCTCACGCAGACCTGCCGCCTAGCGCCTGATTTCGTCTCTCTCGTCATCACTCGCTGACCTGCCTTGGGTCGATCCCCATAGTTTCCCTTCATTGGGCAGCACGTCAGCGTTGATCAGGTCCGCGGCCCGGCGGCGGATGTCATTGATGCCGGCATCAACGCCGGCAATAGGTGAGACATTGCTCGGCATGTCAATCTGCTGAGTAGACGAACATGGTTACGGAGCAGCGGTCGTCAGGCGGAGTGCCGCTCGACGACAACAACGGGGATCTGACGGTCGGTCTTCTCCTGGTAGTCGGCATAGTCGGGATAGGCCTCGACGGCGCGGGCCCACCAGATCGCCTTTTCTTCGCCGGTCACCTCGCGGGCCACCATGTCCCATCCAGAAGGGCCGTCCTGGAGCTCCACCTCGGGATAGGCGAGCAGGTTGAAGTACCAGACCGGGTGCTTTGGGGCACCGCCCTGGGACGCCACCAAGGCATAGCTGCCGTCGTGCTCCACTCTCATCAGAGGTGTTTTGCGGATGTTGCCCGATTTCGCTCCCTTGGTGGTGAGCAAAATCACCGGCAGACCTCGCATGGTGGTTCCCTCGGTGCCGCCGGACCCCTCGTACAACTCGACCTGGTCCCGGACCCATTGGGCGGGACTGGGCACGTAATTTCCGATGAGGGGCATGCCGACCAGCTAACACCGGGGAGGGCTCCGCCAGCCAATCTGATGGATCGGAATCGAAGGGCTACATTCCCACGATGCCGGCCACACCTGAACCCGCTTGGGAGGACGATGGCCGGATCCGCTGCCATTGGGCCACCGGGCCGTGGTTGGCTCCGTATCACGACACCGAGTGGGGCGTCCCGGTCCACGACGACCGCCGACATTTCGAACTGTTGGTACTAGAGGGTGCGCAAGCCGGGTTGAGTTGGCTCACCGTTCTCAAGCGCCGTCACGGATACCGGCAGGCGTTCGCCGATTTCGACCCCGCGGTGGTGGCCCGCTTCTCCCCACGCAAGGTGGAAGAGCTTCTCGGCGACCCCGGCATCATCCGTCATCGCCAAAAAATCGAAGCAACCGTCGGGAATGCCAACGCCCTGCTCCGGGTACAGGAAGAGATGGGCAGCTTCGATGCCTTTCTCCGGGGGTTCGTCGGTGGACGTCGCGTCATCAACCGGTGGACGTCGCCTAAACAGGTGCCCGCCTCGACCCCGCTTTCGGTGGCCCTCAGTGCCGACCTCCGACGGCGGGATTTCCGCTTTGTCGGACCCACCATCTGTTACTCGTATCTGCAGGCGGCCGGGTTGGTGGTCGACCACCTCACCGGATGCTTCCGCTACCCCGAACTGATCGGCGGCGATGGGTAGTCCGCCACGCGACTTTGCATGGCCCACCGAGCGTTCGAAACGCCTTCACAAAGGGAGGTCCGGTTAGTTGGGATCTTCATCCACACGAGGAGCGGTCATGTCGAGATATCAGCCTCAGGGTCATCTGGGGCGCTGGGTGACCCCACCGCCCCCCGGTTGGGGCCAATATCCCGTGCATCCAACGGCCGCCCATCCGAATCCGGTCGTCCTGGTCCATGGCCTGGCCCACCATGTCGCCACTGCTGGCGGACAACGGGTACTGCGTCTACGCAATGGCCTACGGCCTCGACCCGGTTACCGGCCAACTGCTGGTCGGGGATCGCCACGGTGGGCGGACGCCCTGGTGATGGGCACCGGCTCTTCAGCGCAGGCATCTCCCGATCGGATCGTGGCGCTCACGCCGTGAGGTCGACCGCCGGTGACCCCGATCCCGGGCTGACCCGCGACAATCGGGAATGCGTGATTGCCACGGTCGACCTACATTGAACAGGTGACCAGCAAAGTGGTGAAGGCCCACCCACAACTTGCGTCGATCCAATTGGGTGGACGGCTGTCTCGCGGGGAAGAAGAGGTGCAGCTGGCACGGGCCCAACGCCGGCTGGTGCATTTGCGGCTCATCAACGGTGGACAACTCAGCAACAAGCGGCTCGGCCCCCCGGTGTGCGTGATCTTTGAGGGATGGGATGCCTCCGGGAAAGGCGGCGTGATCAAGCGCCTGGTGGCGCCCCTCGATACGCGTCACGTGCGAGTCGCCCAGTTCAGCACACCGACGTCCGATGAGTTGCGGCACCACTTCATGTGGCGCTTCTCCCCCGCGCTCCCGGGATGGGGGGGCATGGCGATACTCGACAGGAGTTGGTACGGACGAGTGCTCGTCGAGCGGGTCGAGGGGTTGGCCACCGACGAGCAGTGGCGCCGGGCGTACAAGGAAATTTCCGCCTATGAGCAATCCCTGGCCGTCGAGGGCATGGTCCTCGTCAAGCTGTGGCTTCACATCTCTCATGACGAACAAGGGAATCGGTTCCAGGCGCGTCAGGACAATCCCCTCAAAGCATGGAAGCTGACCGAGGGAGACTGGCGCAATCGGGAGAAACGTGCCGAGTACGAAGCCGCGGTCAACGACATGCTGGCCTCGACCGATCATGCCGATGCCCGGTGGGACGTGATCGATGCCGAACAAAAGCGGTTTGGCCGAGTATCAGCCCTGCAGACGATCGTCGGCCGGATCGAGGACGGTATGCGGCGATGGGGCATCGAGCCGCCGCCTTCGACGGGAGCCGAATACGACGATATGTAGGCACCCATAGGGTGATATGGCGTCGCCGGTATGTCCTACAGCAAACAGCTGCGCTACGGCGGGCCCGCACGCTGAACCCGGCTCGCAGCCAGAAGTCATCCGACAGCTCTTTGCATCTTTCACACTCGCCAACCGTCGCTAGCCTGCGGCTATGGGAATGAGCGGGGAACGGGCCACCGGCGACCAGCCTGGCCCGGACGGGCGGAGCCACCTCCGACTCGGGGCAACGCTGATCGCGCTGGTTGTCCCCGCGTTGATGATGTGGGCCTCGACCTCCGCCGTGGGTGGGGAGACGGCCCTGTCGGCCACTTCGTCCGGAGATCCCTCGTGGCCCGTCTACCACCAGAACGCGGCCGGCACCGGGGTGGCGGCGTCGGTGGCTGCCGTCGATACCGCCAGCCCGGCCTGGACCTCGCCCAGGCTCGATGGTGCCCTCTTCGGCGAACCACTTATTTCTTCAGGACAGGTCTTTGTGGCCACGGAGAACGACACCGTCTATGCACTTTCGTCCTCCACCGGGGCGGTGCTTTGGTCGACCCACCTCGGCACCCCCGTGCCTTTGAGGTCGCTCCCCTGCGGCAACATCACCCCGACCGTGGGTATCACCGGCACCCCGGTCATCGACCAGGCCCGATCCGAGATCTTCGTGGTGGCCGACGAGCTGAGGAACGGAAACCCGACCCACATGCTTGTCGGTCTCGACACCACCTCGGGCCGCACTGAGATGACCCAGGACGTGGACCCGGCCGGCTCCAAGCCGGCGGCGCTGTTGCAACGCACCGGACTGACGCTCGACGCCAACCGGGTGGTGTTCGGCTTTGGTGGCAACTACGGGGATTGCTCGATCTACCGAGGGTGGCTGGTGGGGGTAGATGAGGCCGGCGGTGCGCCGGTGGACTTCGCAGTTGATTCCGCCGCCGATGAGAGCCAGGGGGCGATCTGGATGGGTGGCGGAGCACCGGCGGTCGACAGCCGGGGCGATCTCTGGGTCGGTGTGGGCAACGGCTCGGTCACGTCGTCCGGGCACCCGTACGACCACAGCGACTCCGTGCTCGAGTTGTCCTCCAGTCTTCAACTCCTCCAGTACTTCGCCCCCAGCACCTGGGCCTCGGACAATGCCAATGACCTCGACCTCTCAATGGAGCCCGCCCTGTTGGCCAACGGTCAGGTGGTGGCGGCGGGCAAGTCGCGTGTCGCGTACCTCCTCAATGGCAACCGCCTCGGGGGTATCGGTGGGCAGGAGGCGACCGTGGGGTCGGTCTGCGGCGACGATGTGGACGGAGGAACCGCGGTAGTGGGGACGACTGTCTTTTTGCCCTGCCTGGGCGGCATCGTGGCTGTGCAGGTGAGCGCTTCCCCCTGGTCGCTCCATGTTCTTTGGCGATCCCGAACCGGTGGCGGCCCACCCATCGTGGCCGCGGGTTTGGTATGGACCATCGGACAGAACGGCGTGCTCTACGGGCTCGACCCGAGCAACGGCGCGGTGAAACAGCAGGCATCAATCGGCGTGCCCACCAACCACTTTCCCACCCCAAGCACAGGAAATGGGGTCCTCGTCGCCACCTCTGCCAACCACGTCGTGGCCTTCGCCACTTCACCCACCAGCTCACCGACAACCGTGCATCGGCCGAACGGAGGCGGAATTCCAGCCGGTGCCATCGCTGGCATCGCGGTAGGCATGGGGATAGTCAGCGGGGCGACCGTTTGGCTTCTCCACAGGCGTCGACGCAGCGGTCCAACCTGAACCATCCACCGGGTCGGGTCGAACGGGGTTCTGTCTGACGAGCCAGGCCGATCCCACATTCGGTCGCTCTTAGCAAAACCTTAGTCGCCCCTCAGCTAAAGCCCTGCCTGGGGGCATAAAGAGTGGTCATGATCCATGGCCCTGACGCTGACAGTGCCGCTGGATTGAACTCGAACCGGTCGCTAGTGGGCACGGGATCTGAGCGTGCCTGACAGCCGGGTTGGCAAGAACCCGTATGACCTCCGCTCCGGAGATCACCGGAAGCACTGGGCTCACGCGGAAAGGCGCACGGGCGCGATGATCGGTGGTTCCACCTCTTCGGGGAGAACCTTGGGTTACACAAGACGAACCACTGCCGCATATTTCATCTGATGCATATGGTAGCGATCTGCAGATAGCGCCTGCGGGCAGGGATCCTCGTCTGCTCGTTGCTTCGTCGCGGGTGACGGGAAAGCTGCCACGTAGCACCATTCACATGCGGTCGACAGCTCAGGCGCTCAGCCGGGCGGCGTGAGCCGCCGCCAGAGCGAGGGCCAAGATGATGAGGGCAACGTACCAGCGCCCGGTCAACTTCGGGATACGCAACGGGCTGACCATGAGCACGGCCAGCACCACGCCGGCGGCGCTGAGGGCGACCCGGAAGGCGGCGGGACCGAGCGGCCCATCGAGGAGCATTACAGCCACGAAGCTGATGATGACCAGGTCGGTTGGCAAGCCGGTGTATGTACCCGAGGCTGCATCGAGGCCGTGGACGTTGAAGTAACCGAGTCGCATAGCCGTGGCCACCGCGAGCAGCATGGCCACGGGCACGTACGCAACCCGGAAGTGGCCATACGACAAGATCACAATGCCGAGGGCAGCCCCGGCCGACACCATGTCGGCCAGCGAGTCGAGGCTGGCCCCGAATGCACCCTGCTCACCGGTGCGCCCCGACGTACGCTTGGCCACCGGGCCGTCGACCACGTCGAAGACAAAGGCGCCCACCAGGCTGATGGCGGCCCCCGCGTGCGCCCCCCGCACGGCCAGCGTGATCGCCAGGATGCTGGCTGCGAGCCCGGCGAGGGTGAGCAGATTAGCGACGTCGGCGAGATGAGACAGGATGGTGGGAGGCGGCGGAGCGGTGTCTCCCCGCCCATCGGCGGCCGGTGATCGGCTCAGGGCCGGTCCAGCCCGAGCTGGGACAGGGCGTCGACGAGCCGCCGGTTGTCGGCCGCCGTGCGCGACGCGATGCGCAGGTAGCGATCAGCCTCGGGCATTGTCTTCGACGCGCAGTCCTTGATCAGGATGCCGTGTTCGACGTACAGCCTTCGAGCCAGCGCCGGTCCCGTTAGACCAGGTGTGGTGATCTTACAGAATACGAAGTTGGCGTCGGGCCGGAAGGGAGCCAAGCCCGGCAACTCGCACAGCGCGTGGTAGAGCTCCTGGCAGGTGTCGCGCACCACCTCACAACTGGCTGCGAACTCGCTCCGATAGCGGCCCACCTGGCGCAGGAAGGACTCCGCCATGCCGTTCAGGTTCCAGATGGGCAGATGGGAACGAACGGCAGCCGCGAAGCGCTGGTCGGCAGTGAGGAGGTAGCCGATGCGCAGGCCGGCGATGCCGAACACCTTGCTCATGCTCTTGATGATGACCAGGTTGGGGTGGCTGTCAACGTCGCCCTCGACGCTGGCCGTCCGCCCGGCACGGGAGAACTCGATGAATGACTCGTCCACGATCAGCCGGCACCCGTGCTCCGCTAGGCGGCGGGCCAGTTCCAGGACTGCCTGACGGTCGACGGAGAGGGCCGTCGGGTTGTTGGGGGTGACGAGGACGGCGACATTGGAGCCCGCCCGCCTAGCCGATTCGGCAAAGACGTCGAGGTCGAGGTCGAAGGTCACCGGATCGAGCGCCACCCGGTCGAGCTGCTCGGGCCGCAAGACGTTCTCGTACTCGTTGAAGGAGGGGACGGGGATCGTCATCTTCTCGATGAAGTGCTGGCCCAGCACTTTGATCAGCTCAGCGGCCCCGTTGCCGACGACGATGTTCGCCGGGTGGGTTGCCGTCCATTGGGCGACGAGGCGGTCGAGCTCTATCTGACCAACCGGGTAATTGGTGACGATGTCGGGTAGCTCATCGCGGAGGACGTTGAGCATGGAGGGCGGAGGGAAGTACAGGTTGTACAAGTAGGAATGGTCAACGACGCCGTAACGCCAGTGCGACCCATGCAGCGACTGGATGCGGTCGAACTGGTGTTCACGGCTCAGGAATATGAACTCGGCCATCTCGAGGTCGCGGTAATCGTCGAGCTCGTACCACCGGCTGGTCGACACGTCGACCGCGACGAGATCCGCTAACGAGCCGTCGGCCACGAGGTCGCGGAACACCGTCTCGTAGTAGGCCTGCACGTTGCCGCTATCCACTTGGCGGCACAGTTCGGGCAAGATCTTGGTGCGCAGCGCCTCGGCCCGCAGCAGATAGATGTTGACCGTCTTCTGAGCATCATTGCCGTTGAGGTGCCCGTCTAGCTCGGCGCCCAGGATGAAGGCAGTCACGAAGCCGCTGTCGTCGCGACACACGACGGTTCCCGAGAAGTTGGCGTTGTTAGGGGCCACGGCCATACTGCTGCCGATCTGCTCGCGCAGGCGCATCACAACGTCGCGGTCGAAGAGGACGTCGCCCTCGAGCAAGAGGATGTCCTCGTCGCAGTATTGGCGGGCGTCCCACAGCGAGCGAATGTTGTTGGTGGTGTCGAACAATGGGGCATCGACGTACTCGATATCGATCCCGGCGAAATTGTGTCCTACCCTCCTGCGGACCTGGGCCGCTTCGTGGCCGACCACGATGATGGCTTCGGTCACCCCCGCGGAGGCCAGTACCCGCAGCGAGGAGAACAAGATCGGGACCCCGTTCACCTCGACGAGGCACTTGGGTACGTCGGTAGTGAGGGGCCGCATGCGCTGGCCAAGGCCGGCGGCGAGGATGAGCGCTCGGCGTACGGGCAGCGACCCCGGGGACACGTTCCCCGGGACGGGCTCCATCGCTCCAACCCCCACCGTCTGCGTCACTGCAAGCCTCCAGGCCTTTCGATGGCTGCGTTGTAGTCCGATGCGCAGCCAGGTGAATGACTCTCGAGGTACGGCCTAGAACCGTCAGCGTCGAAAGACGAGAGAACCTCTGTTGATGGCTCAGATCAAATGTAGCATTTCTTGTGGACTTCACCCTGCGTTCGCAGACCGAGGTGCTGCGACACCAGGTCATCAACGCTAGGATTGGCCCAGATGTCGATTTGTCGAAGTGAGGGGCACCGCCTCGACTACGAGCTGGTGCGTTCCTTCTGGGAGGAGGCTGCCCACGAGGCCGAATCGGCTTCGTACATGGCCCATGAGCAGGGCTTGCCCCGCGGCTGCGTCGAGCATCGCTTCGCGCTCGAGCGGGCGGTGGTCGACCGGTGGTTCGCCGGGCTGGGCCCCACCGCCTCGGTACTCGACGTCGGGTGCGGTGCCGGGGCGTGGACGGAGTTGTTCGCCCAGCGCTACGGGCGAGTCGTCGGGGTGGACGCAAGCGCCGGCATGCTGGCCGCAGCCCGGCGGCGCCTGGCCGGGCAGGGCAACGTCGAACTGGTGCGAGGGGATGCCCTAACTGTGGCCCTCAACGGCGAGTTCCAGGGCGTCCTGCTCGGGGGGCTGCTGATGTACCTCGATCGTGCCGACGCTGTGGCACTGCTCGTCCGCCTCGGCCAGCTGGCACCGAGGGGCCGAATCATCCTGCGCGAATCGGGGATTCGCTCCGGGGTAGAGGTGCAGACAGGCACGTACCAGGTGGTGTACCGGTCACTGCAGGAGTACGAAGCCATGGCTGCCGAGGCCGCCCTGCGCGTCGTTTCTGTCGAGCGCAACCGGGGATACGCCCACATGGAGGTCACCGTTGCGCTGGTCAACTTGGCTCGGCGCTTGCCGCCATTCGCCCGGAGTGATGCGGCCGCAGTTGGTGGCCCGCTGTGGCGTTTCCTGCGGGCCACGGCGCCCGTCTCCCTCGAGCTGGTCCCCCGAGCCATCGAGGCCGTCGGCCTCGACTGGCCTCATCTGACCAACCACTTCCTTCTCCTCGAGGCGGGCCCGTGACTGACGGCCAGCGGCACCGTCCTCCAGGTGCGGCCGTAGCACCTCCTACCTGCGTCGGGCGAGGTCGCGCTGGTGCGGCGCTCAAGTTCGGCCCGCTTCGCCATAATTGCCTGGGCGGGTGGTCACGAAGCCGCTCGTTCCGCCGGCCCGTTCGATCGCCCGGTAGGCCGTAGGCGGCAGCGCCGCTGTGCGCCGGCAAAGGCTCGGCGGTGACCGGATCTTCCGCGAGCCCTGATCGGTCGAGCGCGAAAGGTATCAGGGCACGGCCACTGATGAGCAAGGTGGCGCCACCCTCTCTGTACGACGCCAGCCATGCCGCAGGACCCGGGACAGCTCATCGACGAGATCACCGTCGATGCCTACAACCTCGACGAGCAGCTGTCAGGATTCCTCCAGAGTCTGCCCGTTGTCGAACTACTCATGAGCTGTCGATGTTGGCGCGCTGTCCGCCAGTAGTTCGACACCATCGATGTTCTTGGTGATCTGGCAGATGACTCAGTTGGAGTCCACCCCGGACATAGCTACATCGTCTGATAACTCGGGCTGTGGCCTGTGAATGAAGCCCACCGCATAGTAGGAAGTGAACGTGAGGCAAAGGAGCTTGAAAAGAGCGCTACTCATTCCGATGGCGGTTGGGTGCATGGCGGTGCTGGTCTCGAGTTGCGGGTCCAGTCCGCCTACCAGGCCGCTGGGCGTCACGTGGATGCAGGGCTTCGCCGCTCCCGGGACCCCGGCCAAGTACGACAAGGTCGGCATCATCAAGGTTGGGCCGAGCAGCGCGAAGAACGTCTTGGTGCTGGAGCCGGGAACCTCCGCCGGCAGCGCCTACTTCGTGCCGCTCGCCGAGTGGATCGTCTCGAAAGCCAGCGGCTGGCAGGTCTGGTCGGTCGAACGCCGGGAGAACCTGGTCGAGGACCAGTCGGAACTGAACCTCTTCAAAGAGCACAAGGCCACAGCGACGGAGTTGTACGACTACTACCTCGGCTACCTGAAGGACCCGAGCATCAAGCACCACTCCCAGCTTGTCGCGAACTCGACGGTCGAGTTCGCGAAGCAATGGGGAATGAACGTCGCAGTCGAGGACCTGCATGGGGTGATCGAGGCCGCAAAGAAGCTCGGAGGCAAGGTCGTGCTAGGCGGCCACTCGCTCGGCGGATCGGTGGTCACGGCGTATGCCACTTGGGACTTCAATGGCCGCGCTGGAGCCAATGACCTGGCGGGCTTGGTCTACATCGACGGCGACAGCAGCCCGAGCCCGGTGAGCACCCAGACGGCGACCCAGGAGTTGCAGTCGCTCGAAGCCCCGGGTGCCTCCCCCTGGCTGGCATTCGGCGGGATTTCCGCACCCTTCGCCGGATTGTTCAACGCCACAGGATCGGCGTCTGCGCTCATAGACCCGAACGGGCCTTCACTGGGTCAGGTTTCGGGGCTTTTGCCAGCTGATCTGGTCCCCCCGGTTCGGGTCACCAATGTCGGCCAGTATGGCTACTCGCTCAACGTGGGGACCTCGCCGTCGAGCTTGCTCGCGGCCCAGGCGCACGTCGGCCAAGGAATCGCGGCGTCCGGTCCGGTCCATGGCTGGAACGGCGCTGGAGCCCTCACGCCGATCAACCGCTTTGCGACGATGTTCTCGGGGGCAGGGATCGAGAACGTCGATGGCACCGAGTGGTACTTCCCGCAGCGCTTGACTGACGACACAGGAGCGGTGGACAACGGAAATGCAAATCCGGCGCAAAGCGTGCTCAATGTCCACGCCACCATGGGTCACGACCTCCCGAGGGGCCTGCTGATCTACGCCTTCGGGGCACGCCTGGGTGGGGCGGGGGTGCTCGAGGACGCAGGCATCCTGGCCGAGCAGTCGCACATTCCTATGAGCAACCTGACGCTGGTCAACCGCCAGAGCACCTACGCTCACAACGACCCGGCCGGTGCCTACCCCAATAACGTCTTCTTCGATCACCTCGTGCCGTTCCTGGAGAAGATCAACTCTCACGGTTAGGTTTCGGCTCGGCTGGCCACATACGGCCAGGCATCACCGCCGGTTGTTCAATATGGGCTCACCTAGAGTCTGATTGGGCAATTGTGTAGTTCCAGTCGCCGGGGAACTTGTGACGCCCGAACGGTGGTCGGCGGCACGCGCTGCGAAGGCCTCGTATGCATCCGCAAGCACGTCGACGAGGAACCCGAGCCACGGCCAGGGATCGTGGGCCCCGTCCTGCCATCCAGCGGTCGACGCGGCGAGTGCGTCGTCGTAGTCGTCGCGCCGTTCGTAGACGAGCCCTTCGAGCGAAACGTACCGACCGACGCCGTAGCCAGCCTCAGAGAGCAGCCGGGCGCCGAGGAGGCGGGAAAGCCCCCCGTTGCCGTCGACGAAGGGGTGGATCGTGAGGAAGTCGAGCACGAACAGTCCGACGAGGAGCGCACGGTGGTGGTGGTCAGCTCCCTGCTCGGTGCTATACCGATCGACGAGCTCGGACATGTAGAAGGGGTGTCCTGGTGCGAGACTGGAGTGAACCGGACACTCGACGTCCCATCCGCGTGTCGGTCCACGACGAGGTTTTCGACGGTCTTGGACTGTCCCCCGCCACCACCCGCGCGGCCGAAGAGGAGACGGTGGAGATGGAGGACGAGGCCCACGGAGAGATCGCCAGGATCATCCTGGAACAGGTAGTCGAGGGCGTCTCGATACCCCGCTAGCTCCTTCTCGCTGCGCACGCGGAGCCGCTGGTCGGCACCGCGGACGATTCGCTCGGCTCGTGCCTGCTCGACCACGATCCCCTCGATGGCCGACGAGGCGATGACTGACCCCTTCTATGCGAGTGCCCCGGTGGTCGACGACGACAACTTGGCACTTGACGTCCGTCACTTCGTCCTCCGGTACCGAGTGGGCGTGGTTCTGGTGGATAGGGCAACCCGACACTCCGCACAGGTGGACTGGTTGCTTACCCAGGCCCTTGGTATGGCACTGGTGGTGAGTGGCGGCGTGGATGCCTGGTACGACGTGCAGAGTTC
>CABEBP010000207.1_pt1 | contig 34252 bp, 36 predicted proteins | sample 3132621 | NCBI WGS metagenome assembly CABEBP01 (sample SAMEA5534346, study PRJEB31848) | metagenome | biome: tundra; feature: field; material: soil | place: USA | collected 2013-05 | depth 0.45 m | reverse complement strand
GCGGTGAACTTGGTATCCCGGTCGCGGATGAGGAACCGGAAGCGCCGACCTGTCTCTTCGAGGTCGGCGACGAAGTTCCGTGCCACCTGGGTCACCCATGGGTCGTTCGGGTTGGTGGTGACGCCGAGGACGTGGACCACGCGTCGCTCCAGCTCGATCACGAATAGCACGTAGTAGCGGCGGAGCGTGACGCCGTCGACGTGGAAGAAGTCGGTGGCCACGATGCCCTTGGCCTGGGCGGAGAGGAACTGGGTCCAGGTCGGACCCGCTCGCCGGGGAGCCGGCGGGAGACCGTGGCGGCGCAGGACCGTAGCGACGCTAGTCTTCGACACAGCGACACCGAGCTTGCGGAGCTCGCCGATGATGCGGAGATACCCCCACCAGGGGTTCTCCCTCGCCAGGCGGCAGATCAGCTCGACGGTCTCCTCGGGAAGAACCGGACGGCCCGGACGTCTGTGTGGGTAGCTCCAGCGCCTGCGAACGAGAGAGCGATGCCAGCCGAGGATGGTCTGTGGCGTGACGAGGAACGAACGCCAGCGCTCCCGAGGCACGAGGCCAGCCAAGAGGGCGACGAGAGCACGATCCGACCAGGTGAAGCGGGGACGGGCGACCTGGGGCGGCGAAGCACGGCCAGCTGGTGGCGCAGGACGAAGATCTCGGCATCTTTCGCCGCGGCATCCGACCAGTGGACGCGCACGACCCCGAGGATGCGCCACACGAAACGGTCCATGGTGGGGCTGTATGCCACAGTGTATATACTGTGGCATATGAGCTCGGTCGACGGTGGGATACCTGAGAAGCTGTCGGCAGTGGAGCCGACGAAGCACCAGACCGTTGCCCTTGAACGCATCAGAGCTGAGCTGGCTTCGATTGGTCCGTGTCTGCCCGGCAGCGTCGTCGTGCGCACCGGACGCTGCGGGAAACTGGCCTGCTCGTGCAGGGGAAACCCGCCCCGCCTGCATGGACCGTTTCGTTCCTGGACGCGAAAGATCGCCGGAAAAACAGTGACTCTCCTTCTCTCAGCAGACCAGCTCGCCGAGTATCAGACCTATTTCGACAACCACCGGAAGCTCAAGGCTCTCGTCCGCGAACTTGAAGCGCTCAGCGAGGCGATCGTCGACCGGGACCCTCGCTGGAAACCTCGCTGACAAATCGCTTCTGCTCAACTCGGTGTGGGCGTCGGTCGCTCAACCCGTGGGTAGCACCTCAATCACGTCAGAAGAACCCAGGCCAGACCCTTACGTGAAGACCACACCGTGGGGTGTCGACACAACTGGGTCTGGTTCACCGAGCACCACACAGCTGTTTGAGCCGGCCACGCCGGGGCCGCTATTCAGCCGTGTTGCCAGATCCGGTTCTGGAAGCTGCGCACCCCTCCCAAGGACACCTGGTCAAGCGAGACGATGTCGTCGCCGTCGATACTCCAATGGAGCGCCCCTGCGTTCTCCTCGGCCTGGTGCCTGTCCTTGGCACCGGGAATCGGGACGACTCCCTTGGCGATCACCCAGTTCAGTGCCACCTGGCTGGGCGTCTTCCCGCCGTGCTTCTCACCCACCCGCCGCAGTTCGCCTACGACACCGTCGACGACCCTCATCGGATGGTTCGAGAAGTTCCGCTTGCCCTGCGGCGGCCGGGCCACCGAATACTTGCCGGTGAGTCGGCCTTGGCCGATCGGTGAATAGGCGAGCGGCACGACACCTAGGTCCTTACACACCGCCAGCAGCCCACTGGTCTCCGGAGCGCGTCGCAGCAGTGAGAACTCGATCTGGTTCGTGGCCAACCGCAGGCCGCGTTTACGCAGCTCCGCGTCGATGGACCGGGTCTCCTTCACCGAGTAGTTGGATACACCGACCGCCTTTACAAGGCCGGCTTCGTGGGCGGCGGCTAGGGCATCGGCCATCGCCGCGTGGGAGCGAAGGCTGACAGGGCCGTGGATCTGGTAGAGATCGGCCGCCGGCACGCCGAGCCGCCCCAGCGACAACCGCAACGACTTCATGAGTGCACCGCGAACCTGCAGCTTCCATGGCGACGGCATGAACTTCGTGGCCACCACGACGGACGCAGCCCGGCCGGGATCGCCGGCCAGAAGTTCACCGATGATCCGTTCGCTCTCTCCCCTTCCGTAAACCTCGGCCGTGTCGAACAAGGTGACTCCGGCGTCGATCGAGGCGTTCCACGCCTCCTGTATCGAGGCTCGGGTGAGGTGGGTGTCGTAGCCGCCCATGCCCCAGGTCGAGCAGTCACCCCAGGACCAGGTCCCCACACCCAACAGCGGGATCGGGACGTCGGTGCCCTCCAGTGTGTGCCCGTCGGAGGTCATGTGGACACCGTATCTGGTCCGGACGAACGGCCACCTGCTCCGATCATGGTTCGCATCGAGGCCAACGACTTCTACGAGTTGGTGGTCGAACGCCATCGCCAGGGTGCAACGGTGATCACGTCGAAACGAACAGGTGCCAGTTCCGGATGAGTTGCTCGCCCAGATGGCCGACCCGCTGCCCGCTCAGTCCTCCATCGACCGGGTCCAGAGTGAGCTGGTGAGATTGGGGGTCGTCCTGGCTCTTTCGAGTGTCTGGGCCATCCTCCGTCGCACGGTGCTGCTGAAGCGCCTCTACGTGTTGTTCTTCATCGAACTCGACACCCGATGGGCATACGTGACCGGTGTCACCGCCAACCCAATGGATCTTGGGTGGTCCAACAGGCGAGAAACCTGAGCATGGCGCTGGGCGCGACGATCCCATTGGGTGGCCTAACCGAGGGCAGCGACGTGGCCGCTGCCGCCGTCCATCTGACCTCGGATAAAACCTCGTTCGTGACGGGTGTCGTCCTGCCTGTGGACGGAGGCCGTATGGTGGCCTGAGATGAACCTCTACGCATCCAACAGTGCCTGCCAGACCGTGTCGCCGCAGGGCATCGACGAGCCGCCGGTGCGTGTGCCGGCGCCCGTGATCCCGATCGATCACACCGATGGGCTGGCGCTCGTGGACACAGGCGTTCACCCGGGGGCCGCGGCGCGAGCCGGCGTGGAATCGTGGCCGACACGTCAAAGAGTGAGGAGCTGAAGATGCCTGAGATCAGTGGTGGTGAGTTGCTGGCAAGAGCGTTGGCGGCAGAGGGCATCGAGTTCCTGTTCGGACTGCCCTCGCCAGAGAGCGACCCGCTGCTCTCACAGCTGGAGGCGCACGGCATCCGCCTGGTGCCGGTGCGTCACGAGGCGGCGGGCGTGCACATGGCCGAAGGCCTGTACAAGACGACGGGCCGCGCGTCTGCCGTGCTGGGGAACCCCGGGCCCGGGTCTGCGAACCTGCTGCCCGGCGTGATCACGGCGCGCCACGAGGGCGTGCCGGTGCTCGTACTGACCTCCCAGCACCGGCTGGGTATCGCCTACCCCTCGCCGCCTTCTACGTTCCAGGGTCAGGATCAGCTCGATGTATTTCGTCCGACGGTCAAGTGGGGGGGACCCATCCTCGAATGGGTGCGGATCCCGGAGGTGCTGCGCCTCGCCTTTCGCGAAATGTGGAACGGGCGCCCCGGCCCGGTGCACGTCGAGCTACCCGCCCCCATCCTCTATGCCATGGGAGACGACGAGACCGCGCCGGTCATCCCTCCGGCCCGCTACCGCGGGACGGGTCCGCACGCCTGCGGGGCACAGCTCGACGAGGCAGCGGCGTTGCTCGCCGGAGCGGAGCGGCCGGTCGTCATCGCCGGCACGGGGGTCGACCGCGCCGATGCGAACGACGCGCTGCTGCAGATCGTCGACCTGCTCGGCTGCCCGGTCATGACATCGATGGCGGGCCGTGCGACCGTGCGCTCGAACCATCCGAACTACGTCTTCGGGTTCAGCACGGCCGGTGACGAAGTCAGGAGCGAAGCCGACGTCCTGCTCATCGCCGGCTCGCGAGTGGGGAACCTCGATCTGCCCTACGACAAGTACTGGGGCGACCCCTCCGGCCAGAGCGTGATCCAGATCGATGTCGACCCGCGCCACCTCGGCGTCACCCGCCCGCTGAGCCTCGGGATTCTCGGCGACGCCCGGGGTGCGCTCGAGGGGATTGCCGAGAGGCTGCGCGCCATGGATCTGCCGGTCCGCGATGGAGGCGACCTCGCGCGCTATCGGGCGCTCGACGAGGAGGTCCGGATGGTCCAGGCGACGCCGATCCTCGAGTGGGCGGGCCCCGGCATCCATCCCGCACACGCCGTCGGCGTGATCGGCGCAGTCTTCGGCCCGGACGCGGTCTACACGGTTGACGGCGGCAACACCTCGCTGTGGGCCTATTCGGTGCTGCCGCCGACGCGCCCGCGCTCATACCACTCGATCCTCGAGCTCGGCATGCTCGGCACGGGCATCCCCTCGGCGATCGGCGCCAAGCTCGGGGCACCGGAGCGCGAGGTCGTGTGCATCACCGGCGACGGGGCCGCCGGCTTCAACATCATGGAGATGCAGTCCGCGGCCCGCGAGCAGCTTGCGATCACCACGATTGTCTTCGCCGAAGGCTCGTGGACGATGGAGGAGCCCAACGAGCTCGCGCTGTACGGCAGGACGTTCGGCACGGCGCAGGGGGAGGTTCGCTGGGACCTGGTCGCGCAGGGCCTCGGATGCCACAGCGAGTACGTAGAGCGCATCGAGGACCTCGAGCCGGCGCTGCGCCGGGCCCAGGAGTACGAAGGCCCCAGCCTCATCTGCGTGCGCACCGACCATGACGCGAACCTCGCCGTCCCCGAGGACATGATGGCCCGTTTCTTCGAGGTGTACTCAGGCCCGGCGCCAACGGAGGCTGCGGTGGGCATGCATGCCCCCTCGACCTCCTGACCCCCGTGCGCACCCGATGGCAGTGGGCCATGGGCCGCAACAAGACGGTTCCTGGCCCATGGAAGACCGGATTGCCAGGGCAAGCCTCGGGAGCCTGCCCGGAGTGAAGCCGTCGGCGGACAGGGGGTGCCGAGAAACTGATGCGACCCTCCTCAACAGGGATTCTCCCTTCTTGGTTGCGGCAACAACAATGTGGGAAATCGAGACCAATGGCGTGGGAAATGGAGTCGCAGGCTCACCCGTTGCCACTGGGTGGACGGGTTCTGTCGACACCCCACCGTGGGGGGTCTCTTGGGCGTCGCCATCGGCACGCTGCAAGCCGGGATTGTGTTGTCGCTGGGCCTCCATTGACCAGCTCCAGGTTTCAGCGGGGTGCGATGGTGGCGAGCAGATCCCAGTTGGGCTTTCCCGCCACCACCCGCATCCCGCCCAGGTCGTCCTTGACCTCGACCCAAACTTCCCCGCTCTTGAATCCCCACGGTGAGCAGCGCAAGTGAGGTGCGGCTGTGCACAAGAGATTCGCCTCGAGATACCGACGGGTATTGGCCCGCATTCACGGGCACCACGACCTCCCCTGGAGTGCCGCACCGGCCACCCAGCCAGTGTTCGAGGATGTTCAGCCGGCCCCACTTCCTCTCCGCACGGGATCGCACCGTGCCATGGAAACGACCAAGGTGGGTGCTGTGTCCGTCCGTGGCGTGGAGACTCGTGACATTTGGCCCTGTTGGCCGAATCACCGTCGTCGTAGGTTCAGACCATGGGCAGCGGCCACCTGTCCAGAGCCGGCGAAGGAAAGGTTCGGAATATGTCAGAGATCACGATTGTCGACAGGACCGCCGTCAAGGAGATCGGCGACAGGATCGAGCTTGAATGGAAGTTGAGCGCCAAGCCCGAGCTTGAATGGGCTGAGATCTTCCAAATGGCTGAACTAGCGAACCGGGAGGGTCCCGACGATTGGACAATGGGTGGTGGCCCCGATGTGATGGATTCGGTCGTCAGGTGGTTCGTTCCCGTTGAGGAAATCGATCATGCAGACGCTGAAGTGAGGCGTCGCCTGTCAGTGGCAAACCAGAGGTTCGGGATGGATCAACCGGTATAGGAAGTGGACCGCGCCCATGTGGCGGAGGGTGCTGCCGTGCTGCGCCAGAAGGTGGCCGAAACAGCGTCTCGGCTCGAAGAATCCGACCAGAGCGTCAGTTCCGAGGGGAACCTTTCGTGGCTGTCTCGGCGGTTGGGCATACGCCTGCCCAGGCAAGGGGCCTGAGGGCAGCGCGTCAGCTATCGGAACAGTGTGAAGTCCGCTTCGGGGTCACTGGGCGAAGACCCATTCGCCTTCAAACCGGCCAACATTCCCGATCCGAGAGCTGTGGGGGCTGCCGGCCTGCCCGGTGACGGCGCTCGTCCCCATCCCGGTGCGCCAGAGGGCACACTTGGATGTGCGGATGTTCGTGGCAGCGTGGCCCGATGACACGACGCTGAAGCTTCTCTCTTTGTTGGAACTGGGGCCCGCTCAGGGCCTCACGCTGGTCAGGCCCGGACAGGGGCACATCACCCTCCGATTCCTCGGTGACGTGGACGACCACCTCGTGCCCGCGCTCGTCGACGCGCTCGGGGCCGCGGCCGGGAACCTGGCGGGCTCGGTCCATTGCGAGGTCGGCCCGAGAACGGCATGGTTCAACGGCGAACGGGTGCTCCAGATCCCCGTTGCAGGTCTCGATGAAGCGGCCGACGCCGTACGTTCTGCGACCGTTCCCGTTGTCCCCGACACGAACCACGGCGATGCGCCGTTCACCGGGCACCTGACCATCGCACGCTCGAAAGGGCGTCGACTCAATGGGTCGGCGCGGGCGCCCCTTGCCGGGATCCCCTTCTTCGCGACGTTCGACGTCGATTGCCTCGACCTGGTGGCCTCACGATCCTCCACGGAGGGTCACCGATATACGACGCTGGCACGGGTGCCCCTACCAGGGTGATCGGACCCGCTGGCCGACCGTGGCCGAATGTCAGCACTGCCAGCGTCCGACAACCGTTTGATACGACGCCGAGCCGTCAGCGAGGATTGAATCAGGCGATTGGTCCGTGTCTGCCCGGCAGCGTCGCCGTGCGCATCGGTCACTGCGGGAAACTCGCCCGCTCTCAGCAGACCAGCCCGCCGGGTATCAGGCCTATGAGGACAACCACCGGACGCTCGAGGCTCTCGCGCGCGAACTTGAAGCGCTCAGCGAGCCGATCGTCGACCGGGACCCTCGATGGAAACCTCGCTCACAGCTAGCTTCTGCTCAACTCGGTGTGGGCGTCGGTCAAGTGTCACCGACTGTCGGCGCATGTCGGCGCTGACCGTCACCGGCAGCCCCAAACGCCAATGAGGGCATGCATCTGCTGGCAACGTCATACTGGTCACGGACAATCGAGGGGGGATACGGTGCGGAACGTAACCGGAGAAATTGGCGCCAACGTGCAAGCTCTCATGGACCTTCCCGCGGTGATCCCCGCACTCAAGCGCCTCGGGGAGGCGGCACCGGCCATCGAGCGGATCGCTGGTTTCGACCACACCCTGGCCCAGATCGCCGCCATCGTGCCTGCCCTCGAGCAGCTGGCCGAGCTCGGCGCGACCCTCGACGCACTGGCCGAGCTGGCCGTCACCTTGGAACCCCTGGCCACAGTGGCACCGGCCCTCGAACGGCTGGCCGGACTGGGCACAACGCTCGACGAACTGGTCAAGGTGATCGAGCCGATCAGCCACCTGGCGACTTTGGTGCCAACTCTGGTCTCGCTCGACGATCGCATCAAGAGTCTCGAAGTCACGATCGGCACCCTGTCCAATACCCTCGGTCCGCTGCAAAGCACGACTGAGCGCGTAGGCCGCGTCGTCGAACGCTTCGGAAGCCGTCGAGCCGGCAAAGCTCAGGCCGAACCCAACCTCTGAACCACCTCCGGGCCGGGAGTCCGGGCGCGGATCCAGGGTGATCTGGTGGATGAGGCGGCCGGCGTTATGGAGGACCCTGGCCAGCCGGCCGGCGGCCAGCCGGACTCGCCCATCCGGTAGGCGCCCAAGTGCGTTCGCCGCCTCTACGAACGCATCGGCCCAAAAGAGGAACCTGCGGTCAATGCCTCCCGGCCCGCTCCCACCCCCGCCGAGCCCCACTGAAGGCCGGGATCACCCGTCCTGGGTCTGAGCCGGCGAGCCGGGTTGACCTATGGGGTCGTCCGATCCGACAGCACTGGTTGGCGGTGTTCCCAGCCGCACCGAGCAGTCGTGTACTTCATCACGTTCCGTCATGGCGCCACACTCGTCACACACTTGATTGAGCCAGCAGGCTGGGTCTCCACCCATGTCATCGCCCATCACCGACTCCCTTGACTCATGTTCACGAAGAACATCCCCCTCGCCGCCTGGATCTTAGTGGTCGCTCCTTGTCGCTCCTCGACCAACTGGCGTTGGCGGCCGGCGAGAAGGTGTTCGACAGTGATGAAACCCTCGAGCTCGAGCGACTCGTCAGCGACGACAAAGAAAGTGCTGACGCCCTCGGCGGCCATGGCCCCGATGACCAGGGCCAGCGGGATGATCCGAACCGCCTGCCAGGTGATGGTGAAATCGCCCAGGTGCTCGGCCGATCGTTGTTGTGCGGCATCATCGGCTGCAGTCAACGGTGCACACTCCCAGCGGTAGCCTCAGGTTGGCGGTCGGCGAGTGGGATCGTGGAGGCGACAATCGTCAGGATGCCTCGGACCAGTGTTTCCTGGGGTACTTTAGCTCGTAGTGCGAGATACACGGAGCCAAACGCTGTCGTGACACCAAGACCACTCAGAACCGACGAGTACCGAAGGCTGCTGGCACTCCGGACCGGGCTTCGCCAGTTTCTCCATTGGAGCCAAGAGCAGGCACGGGCCGCCGGCCTCACCCCGGCCCAGCACCAGTTGCTCCTGGCCGTTCGCGGGCACGGTGAGCCTCAGGGACCGACAATCGGCGACATCGCCGGATACCTGTTGTTACGCCATCACAGCGCGGTCGAACTGGCACAACGGGCAGAAGCTGCCGGATTCGTCGAACGCCGCCACGATCCCCACGACGGTCGGATGGTGCGCCTGGCGCTCACCCGGAAGGGCAGCGCCGCTCTGGGTCGGCTGTCCGCGCAGCACGTGGAGGAATTGGCTCGCCTGGCCGACGACTTTCGGCCCCTGTGGGAGGGTCTCGATGCCACCGACAGTCAACTGATCTCCCCGACGACCCTGGGTTCGTGACGGTGGCCAAAAAACCCGACGTTCGCCTACGTCGGGTGTACGAAGAGGCCGGTCCTCACGATGGCGCGCGCATTTTGGTCGATCGCCTCTGGCCCCGGGGTGTGTCGAAGGAGAGAGCCGGGTTGGACGAGTGGTGTAAAGAAATAGCGCCGTCAACCGAGCTGCGAAAGTGGTACGGCCACGTACCCGAGCGATTCAACGAGTTCAAACGACGGTATCGGGCCGAACTGAAGGAACCGGAACGGGCCGAAGCTCTCGATCACTTGAAAGCTCTGGCAAAAGACCAGACCATCACTCTCCTGACCGCCACCAAAGATCCTACGATCAGCGAGGCAGCGGTACTGGCCGGCATCATCGGTACGTGAATCCGGCTCAAACCGTGCGAGACCTCTAGTGGCGGCTTCACCGTTGCCTCACCTTGTCGATGGGCGGAGAATGGACAGATGCACGACGTAGCCATCACCGACGACATGATCAGGCTGGGCCAGTTTCTGAAACTGGCCAATCTGGTGGACAGCGGGTCGGACGCCAGGCGGGTCATCGCCACCGGCAGCGTGGAAGTCAATGGCGAGGTGGAGCTCCGCCGGGGGTGCCAGTTGCACCGAGGCGATGTGGTGTCGGTCGGCGGCGACCCGGTCCGGGTGGCGTGATCGGCTCCCACCGCATCACTACGGTGTTCGCCCCTCCTCTAGGCCTGCTTACTGGACATAGCCGTGCAGCACCGTATGGCCCGCATCATCACTCACCCATACGTGGGTGATCTGAGTTGCAGGCACCGCGCACGACAGGGTCACCTGGAGCCGGCCATTGGAGCCGGGGGTTCGGTAGCTGCCGGCAACCCACCAGGTGCCCGACGTCGTTTCCATCGACACGGTGAGCACCTGCCCGGCCCGCTGACCAGCTTCATCGAAGGTGGCCTGGGTGCCCCACGCTTTGGGAGTGAGTACTACCGTGGCATGCACTCCGGAGGTTCCGGTGAGGGCCACGATCCGGTTTGGTGAAGCCGGGTGGTGGAGCGCCACCGCGCCCAGGGCGATCGCCACCACCGCGGCAGCGGCAACGCCCGCCACCGCCCACGTTCTGGTCATCCTGCCCACTCGTCGTTGCCGCTGGACCCGGAGCTGCTCCCAGCGCGCCGACTCGATTGGGATCGCCAACTCCGCGGCGCTGTCCAAATGATCGATGTCGGCCAGCTTCAGGGCCGACTCCATGCCGGCCAGATCCTCTGCCTCGGCCCGGCACGACGAACAAGCGGCCAGGTGTTCGGCAAGTTCGTTTTCTTCGTTCGGATCGAGCCGACCGATGGCATGCATCGCCTGCATACCCCGCCAGCTGTCACATTCGGCTCCGCTCATTCCTCCCACCCCATCTCTTCGAGTACAAGCTTGAGCGCCTTGAGCGCATAGAACAGACGGCTGCGGACGGTACCGTCGGGGATGCCGAGCTCGTCAGCCACGCTTCGGCTGGGGCGTCCCCGGTAATAGATCTCCACGAGGACGTGGCGGTGTTCGTCACGTAGGCGGCGGATCGCCTCTTCGACCTGCCACGCCTGCATGGCGCGCGCGATGGCGTCCTCGTCCTCGTCCTCTGCCTTGTCGGGAGGCAGTGGCTCAGTTCTTCTGATGGCCCGGGCCCTGGCCAAGTCGATGACCAGGCGTCGTTCGATGGCAAACAGCCAGGTACGCATGGATCCAAGCGATGGATCGAACCGTTCCCGGTATCGCCATGCCCGCACGAACGTCTCTTGTGCGGCCTCTTCTGCCAGCTGCGCGTCACCCAAAGCCCGGCGGGCGAAACCTACCAACTCGCCACTGTGGGCGAGGAACGCAGCTCGCAGTCCAAACTCATCGGTGGTCATATCTGTCGGCCCCGACCGACGGGGCTCCTCGCCACAGACGGTATCCCGAGTCACCGTGGACAGTTCAGTGATCGGATGGTGGAGATCCTGGGTGACACACGTCTCGCTCACCTCTCGCTCACCTCTCGCTCACCGATTTTGCCCCATTTCGGCTGCTGCCTCTCCATCGAGCGGCCGATTCCTCGCCGGGTCCGAGCTAGTAGGCATTGCCGGATCCATGGGATGCGGAGGTCGTAGTCGGGGCCGCCGGGGTCGCCGGAGTCGACGCCGAGGCCTTCAGCACGTACCACGTGCCGCCGAGACCCTGGCCGGTGGCGTCCGTCCGACTGGTATCACCGACGAACCGATAGAGGGGCATTCCCATGTAGGTGACCTGAAGTGAACCGTCCGCCCGTTTGGTGGTGCCCAGATTGGTCACGCCCGGGCCGGCCACCGGCTTGGTGACCCCTGCCGGCAGGGTGAGAGGTGGCCATGAGGTGGCGCAACCGCCGGTACAGACGGAAACCCCGGGAGTATCCGGGGTATATCGATACAGGGTGGTGCCCTGAGCGTCCGACAACACAGCCCCCACCGTGCCCTTCGACGCCACCGTGACCGTCGGCGAGCTCCCCGATCCGGCCACCTTGCCGGATGTGCCAGACGTGGCCGAGGTACAGCCGGCCGCGGCGGCCAGCGCCCCGAATGCGGCAATGGCGATGAGTTTGTGAGCGCCCGACATGGGTCGGTGCGGGTGAGTTGAGTTGGAAGCCATCGATGGCACCCCTTTCCGAGTTTGTACCCAGGGATACGGATGGGGCATGCCATCTGTTCACGGGGAGGTGATCCCTCTCCGTACCCGCGCTCCACCTCGACGAATGCCACAATGAACTCGGAGGCGTCGCCATGATCGTCGGAGTACCGACAGAAGTGAAGAACGGTGAGTTCAGAGTGGCGATCACACCGGCCGGGGTCAGGGAGCTCACCTCCGCCGGTCACACGGTTCTCATGCAATCCGGGGCCGGCATCGGCTCATCCATCCGGGACGACGAGTTCGTGGCCACCGGCGCCTCGGTGCTGACCGATGCCATCGACGTCTGGTCGCGCGCCGACATGGTGTTGAAGGTGAAAGAACCGGTCCCCGACGAGTATCTGCTTCTCGGTCTGAAGCGGAATCAGGTGCTCTTCACCTACCTCCACCTCGCCGCCTCGCGGGCTTGCACCGAAGCGCTGATGGCCGGAGGAACGACCGCCATCGCCTACGAGACAGTGCGGCTTCCCGATGGATCTCTTCCCCTGCTCACCCCCATGAGTGAAGTGGCGGGTCGGATGGCACCGCTCATGGGGGCCCATCATCTGATGAGTCCCGCCGGCGGTCGAGGGGTACTGGTCTGTGGCATCCCCGGCGTGCGGTCGGCGAAGGTAGTGATCCTCGGGGCCGGCGTGGCCGGGATGGCGGCGGCAACCATGGCCGTGGGGATGCACTCCGACGTCTACATCCTCGACCGGAACCTCGAGCGCCTCCGCCAGGTCGATCACCACTTCCGGGGCGCACTGGAGACGGTGGCATCGAGCGCCCATGCCATTGACGAGACGTGCGTGGATGCCGACATCGTGATCGGCGCCGTCCTGATAGTCGGAGCCAAGACGCCAAAGCTGGTGTCCGACGATCTGGTGGCGCGGATGCGTCCGGGGTCGGTGCTGGTCGACATCTCGGTGGACCAGGGAGGGTGCTTCGAATCGACCCGACCGACCACCCATTCCGATCCGACCTTCGAAGTCAACGGGTCCCTCTTCTATTGCGTATCCAATATGCCCGGGGCCGTACCCCACTCGTCGACCCACGCGCTGGTCAATGCCACCTTGCCCTACGTACTCTCCATCGCTGACCTCGGATGGAAGGACGCAGTGCGGGCCGATCCGGCCTTGGCGGAAGGAGTCAACGTGGTCGGAGGGAACATCGTGTACGAGCCGGTGGCCACGGGCCACGGTATGGGGTGGTCGGCTCTCGACACCGTCCTCTGACAACAGATACCGTCTGCCGCCTCCGCCGTGTCCGCGTCCCTCTCCTTGAAGGGGCAGGCTTCGTGTCGGCCTTGGTCTTCATCGTCCGGGGTGCCCCGCCCAACGAGACGGAGCCGGGGCCGGCATCGGCGCAGGTCCATCTGGGCCGGGGGCCCGACTGACCCGGACGTGGCCGTTGATCCGTCCGGAGATTTGGGGCTCAGCTCATCGACCCCATAACCTGTGAAAAGGGCCCGCCATCACCGGTGGGCCCGTGCGACAACCTGGGGGGTTCGCGTGGCTTTGAACATCGGCCTGAGGCGAATGCAACGTGCTGCCAGGGCGGCCCGGCAATCCGGTCGTCACGTACCCTCGGTGATCGTGGTGGGTGCGGGCATGTCCGGCCTGGGTACCGGGATACAACTGGCGCGTGCCGGTGTCACCGACTTCACCATCGTCGAACAGTCCGATGGGGTGGGCGGAACCTGGCGTGACAACACCTACCCGGGGAGCGGGTGCGATGTCCCCTCCCACCTCTACTCATTCTCCTTCGCGTCGAAGACCGACTGGAGCCGGCGTTTCGCCGACCAGCCCGAAATTCTGACCTACGCCGAACAGTGCGTGGAACGGTACGGGCTGGCGCCCCACCTTCGTCTCGGCACCACCGTCAACGAAGCCTCCTTCGACGACGCGTCCGGTACCTGGCGGGTGTCGGTTACGTCGGCCCAGGGAGGTTCCGAGGTACTGGAAGCCGACGCCGTCATCTTCGCCTGCGGGCAACTCAACCGCCCCGCCATTCCCGACCTGCCCGGACTCGACAGCTTTGGCGGGCCGACCTGGCACTCGGCCCGGTGGGATCATGAGGTCGACCTCAAGGGCAAGCGGGTGGCGGTGGTCGGGAGTGGAGCCAGCGCCATCCAGTTCGTCCCACCGGTGGCGGCCGAAGCCGGGCAGCTTTCCATCTTCCAACGCAGCTCCAACTATGTAGTCCCCAAACCTGACCGCGTCTATGGTCCGCGGGAGCGTTGGCTGCTCTCCCACGTACGGGCCTACGAGTTGGCCTACCGGTGGCGGATCTACTGGTCGCTCGAGACCAAGTGGCTGGCGTTCCGGAAGGACAGCTGGGCCAGCCAGTTCCTCGGGAAGGTGATCACCAAAGGCATACGCGCCGAGGTGGTCTCGGAACGGATGCCCGAAGAGTCGGTGGTCCCCGACTATCCGGTCGGGTGCAAGCGACTTCTCATCTCCAACGACTGGTACCCGGCCATTCTGCGGCCGACAGTGGAGGTGGTCAACGAGCCCATCGACCACGTGGAGACCGATGCGGTGGTGACCACCGACGGGAAGAGGCGACCGGCCGATGTACTGATCTTCGGGACCGGATTCCACACCACCGACTTTCTGTCCAGTATTCCCATCACCGGCCGGAATGGCCGCACATTGGCGTCCGCTTGGGAAGATGGGGCCCGGGCTTATCTGGGGATCGCCGTCTCCGGGTTTCCCAACTGTTTTCTGCTCTACGGTCCCAATACCAACCTCGGGCACAACTCGATCCTCTTTATGGTGGAACGCCAGCTCAACGTGGTGCTCCAGGCCCTGGCCCTCCACACCGAGGCTCGCAGTGCCGATGGGGTGACCGCCGATGTGGTGAGCACCATCGAGGTGACCGCCGACGCCTATGACCGCGACGATGCCCGCATCCAGCGGCTGATGGCCGGCACCACCTGGGTCAACGGCTGCCGGAGCTGGTACAAGACGGCATCGGGGCGGGTGACCAACAACTGGCCGACCTGGACGGTGCGCTACTGGCTCGATACCTTGCGATTGCGACCCGACGACATGAGAGTGACCACCACCCGGTCGGCGGCCCCGGTGGCGGCACACGACGTGGGGGAGACATCCCCTTCCACATCGGAAGCGGTCCCGGCGGCCGGGCCGGTGCTGGGCGGCCCCATCGCCACCTGATCAGTCGTTCGCCACCGGTGTTGGCGGGCTGTGTTGACGTTCGGTGAGCAGAACGGGGTGAGGGCTCCCGATCTGGGGTAGTCCTTGTCGTCGTGCCGACCGCGCTTTCCCACACCCTGGCCCAGACCTGGCCGCCGTTTGTGCTCATCGCCGGCCTGCTGCTGGTGGGCGTGGTGGCGGCCTCGGACCGTCTGTTCGAAGCCGCCGGCACCCTGGCCGCCCGGCTCCCCGGAGGTGGGCTTGTCCTGTTCACCTCGTTGATGGCGTTGGTGATCGTGGTGACGGTGATCCTCAACCTCGATACCTCGGTGGTCTTCCTCACCCCGATTCTGTTACACGCGGCCCGTCGCCGACACCTGGGAGAGACCGCTTTTCTCTACGGCGCGGTGTTCATGTCCAACTCGGCATCCCTTCTGCTTCCGGGCTCGAATCTGACCAATCTGTTGGTCCTCCACGGTGGCAACGTGAGTGGAGGTTCATTCGCGGCTGGGATGGCGCCGGCCTGGGCGGCCACGGTGGTGGTCACCATGGCGGTACTGGTGGTGTGGCGACGTGCCGATCTGAAGGCGACCACCCGTGAGGAGATCGAACCAGTTTCACCCCAGTGGGGAGCAGGCATGATCGGCGTCATCGGGGCCACCGTGATGGTCCTGATGCTCCCCGATCCGGCTCTCTCCGTGTTCGGGCTGGGGGGTTGCCGTGTTGGTGGTGCAGCGAGCCACCGGGAGGCTCGCCCTGCCAGAGGCCGCCCGGGCCGCCAGTCCGGCCCTCTTGGCCGGACTGTTCACGGTGGCGGTGGCGCTGGGTGTGCTGGCCCGGGTGTGGGGAGTGCCGGGACGCCTCATGGGTTCGGTCGGGGCCGTCGCCTCGGCGTGGATCGCCACCGCTTCCTCCTGCCTGGTCAACAACCTGCCCGCCGCGGTGCTCTTGTCATCGAACTCGCCCCTGCATCCCAGAGCACTCCTCATCGGACTCGACCTGGGACCAAACCTGGTGGTCACCGGGTCGCTCTCGGCCATCTTCAGGCTTCAGGTGGCGAAGCGGGAGGGGGCCAGCCCGTCGGTGCGAACCTATAGCGCGGTGGGGATCGTGCTGGTTCCGCTCTCCATCATGGCTGCATTGCTCGTCTGAGGACTGATGTCACCGGGGAACCTGTGAGCGGCGATACCGGCGGTGGTGACTCTCTTGCTACCGTCTATGGCCATGGCCAGCAGGGGTCCGGATGGACCCGCTACCGACCCCACCCGTCGGCCACGCCGTAGATCCACTCCCCACCAGGACGGACTGCGAGCGCTTGGCTCGATGATCGAGGGAAGTCCGAGACCCGGGACGTCACCCGGCGCCGGGAAGAACGACGTCCGCGAACCCACCTTTGATGAAACCGGCCTGCAGAAGTTGGGTGACCAGATCCGCGGAAGGGGCAAGCCGCCATCACATCGGGCACCCAAACCTCCCTACCGGAAAACCAAGCGGGTCCTGTTGACGCTGGCGATAGTCATCGTGGTGGGGGTGGCCGGCACCGCCGGGTACGGCTTCTACCTCAGCCATAAGATCCACCGGATCGATGTCAAGGGCCTCATCGACTCCCCCACCTCCGGCGCTGACGCCGGCACCGAGAACATCCTGATGGTCGGGTCCACCGACCGGTGCGCGCTCACTGTCCAGAACCCCGCCTACGGCCTGTGCTCCCAGGGTGTGAACGGCATCAACAGCGACGTGGTGATGATCCTCCATCTCGACCCGAAGAAGCACTCGGTTTCGATTCTCTCCATCCCCCGTGACCTGTTCGTCCCCAACGCCCGCACTACCGGCGCCAACAAGATCGATGCCGCCCTCTTTCAGGGACCCAGCCAGTTGGTGGCAGCGATTGAACAGGACTTCGGGATACCTATCCAGCACTACGTGGTGCTCAATTTTGACACCTTCGCCAACGTGGTGAACTCGCTGGGCGGCGTCAGGATGTACTTCCCCATGCCGGTGTTCGACGCGTACTCGGGCCTCAAGCAACTCACCACCGGGTGCATTCCCCTCGACGGCATCCATGCTCTTCAGGTGGTGCGGGCCAGGCACCTCCAATACCAGGGGCCCGGGGTCACCACCTCCAATCCGGCCTACTGGCCGTTCGAGAACTCGAGCGACCTGGCCCGGATCCGCCGCGACCACGAGTTCCTACGGGTACTGGGCACCGCGGTGGCCAAAAACGGCCTGTCCAACCCGCTAACCGATACGCGGCTGGTGGGCGGGGTGGCGTCCCAACTCTCGGTGGACTCCAAATTCTCGATCCATGCCATGGTCGACCTGGTCCTCAATTTCCGTGGCGTGAACGCCGGATCAGCCCCCCAGTACACCCTTCCGGTGGCAATCGACCAAACCGGCTCCTACACCTACAAGGGCGGTTCCTACGGTGCCGTCGAGTTTCCGGTAGCCGCCCAGGATCAGCAGGTCATCAGGCAATTCCTCGGGGTCAACGCCACCACCGACACCATGCACGGCAGGCAACTCCCGGATCCGAGCACTGTCACCGTGTCGGTGATGAACGGATCCGGCACCTACAACCAGGCCACCACAACCTCCGACGCCCTTTCCGCCCTCGGATTCAAGATGGCCGGCGTCGGCGACTCGGCCCCTGTGGGTACGCAGTCGGAAACTGTCGTCTACTACGCCCACATGACCTCCGCCGACGAAGCCGCCGCCCAAGCCGTGGCTTCGTCCCTTTCCGGAGCTGTGATCATGGCCCTCGATCCGACCCAGATCACCGATGGGGCCCAGGTGACGGTGGTCACCGGTTCTCAGTTCTCGGTGAACCCGCCTGCCTCGGGCGCCACCGCCACCACCGGGGGCGGGGTCACCACCTCCACGTCGGCACCGACGACCACCACCTCCACCACCTCCGCCAACTCCGCGTTCCAGGCGCCCTCGGCGGCGGTGACACCGCTACAGCCGTGGGACCCCCGCTCCTGTACGGCCAGTGGTGGCGAGGGTCCCTGACCCCGATGTCGGCGACATCGCCACCGCACGTCCACCCGTGAAGAAACGAACCGGAGTTACTCGGTCGGAACGGTTCCCAGCCTTCCGGCGTGAAAATCCTCGAAGGCCTGGGCAATCTCGTCCTTGGTGTTCATCACGAACGGGCCATAGGCGAAGACGGGCTCGCGGATGGGGCGACCGCCGAGCACCAGCACGTCGAGATTGGGCGAGCGTGACTCCTGGGTGACGTCGGCATCCACCGTGATGGTGTCACCTTCACCGAAGACGGCCAGCTGCCCCGAGTGGATGAGTTGCCCGCTCTCACCGGCGCTCCCTCTCCCGGCCAGCGCATAGACCAGCGCATTGAAGTCGTGGCGCCACGGAAGCACCAGCTTCGCCCCGGGGCTCACCGTGGCGTGCACCATGGTCATGGGCGAGTGGGTGGCTCCGGGCCCGGCAACGTCGGCCAGATCTCCGGCAATGAGACGAACCAGGGCTCCGCCGTCGGCGGTGGACAGGAGCGCGACGTTCCCGGCTCTGATGTCCTGGTAGCGCGGAGTTGTCATCTTCTCCGCTTTCGGAAGGTTCACCCACAACTGGATGCCATGGAACAAGCCACCGCTGGCCACCAGCTCCTCGGGGGGACGTTCGATGTGGAGGATCCCCGATCCGGCCGTCATCCACTGGGTATCCCCGTTGGTGATCAACCCACCTCCGCCAATGGAGTCCCGGTGTTGGAACGTGCCGTCAATCATGTAGGTCACCGTCTCGAAACCCCTGTGTGGATGCCACGCTGTCCCCTTGGCCTCACCCGGGGCGTACTCCACCTCCCCCATTTGATCCATATGGACGAAAGGGTCAAGGAGGGTGCGATCGACTCCGGCGAACGCCCGGCGAACCGGAAATCCCTCCCCTTCGAATCCGAAGGGGGCAGACGTAACCGACAGCACGGGCCGGGCAGCTGTCGAAGCCGGATCGGGCTCGGCGATCCTGGGCAGGGTGAGAGTGTCTTCTACTGTTACCGCCGGCATCGCCGACCTCCTTTTGGCTCTGATCTTCCGGCCACCTGACCGGGCCACCGAGGCGCTTCCCTGGGGTCAACAGTATTTGCGTCCGCAACATTCCCCCGCCTCGCCACCCGATGTGGCCGGTTGGGGAGTTCGCCCGGTAGCGTCGGGCCGAGTCGACCACGGGGTGGCGGCCAGGGACAAACGACGAGGGGGAACGATGACTGACGCCAACGGCGCAGCGATCGACGGACGGGTGGAGCCGGGGTACGAGGCTGTGCGGGACGCCTTCGTGGCCAACTTCACCGAACGTGGCGACCTGGGTGCGGCGTTCTGTCTCTACAAGGACGGCGTCCCGGTGGTCGACCTGTGGGGAGGAACGGCAAACGAGCGCACCGGGCTCGCCTACGCCGAGGACACCCTCCAGCTGGTGTTCTCGACCACCAAAGGGGCCACCGCCGCCTGCGCCAACCTGCTGATCGAGCGAGGGCTTCTCGACACGTCGGCCCCGGTGACCGAGTACTGGCCGGAGTTCGGGGCCGAGGGCAAGGGCACCATGCCGGTCGAGTGGCTGTTGACCCATCAGTCCGGATTGCCGGCCATCGACGCCACCCTCACCCTGGACGAGGTGCTGGCATGGGAGCCGATCGTGTCGGCACTGGCGGCACAGAAGCCCTTCTGGGAGCCGGGGACCGCCCACGGGTATCACGCCCTCACCTACGGGTGGCTGGTGGGAGAAGTCGTGCGGCGCATCACCGGCAAGAGCCTGGGAACTTTCTTCGCCGAAGAGGTGGCGGCCCCTCTGGGTTTGGAATTCTGGATAGGCCTGCCCGAATCGGAAGAGGGACGGGTGGCCCCTCTCACCATGTCGCTCGACCACCTCGCCGATATGAATCCGGGGGAACTCGACAGGATGGCCACCAACTTCGGGCCCGATGGCCTGGGGACCCGCGCGCTCTTCTTGGGCGGCACCTTCGGCAATTTCACCGAGGGCGGTGGGCCGTTCAACAGCCGCGAACTCCACGCCGCCGAAGTCCCCGCGGCCAACGGCATCACCACCGCCCGGTCCCTGGCCCGCTTCTACGCCGGGTTGATCGGCGAGGTCGACGGGGTACGGATCCTCGCCCCCGGGACCGTTACCCAGATGAGCACTCCCCGGACCTCCGGAGAAGACCTCATCCTCGGGGCCGAGTCGAAATTCGGTCTGGGCATGATGTGTGTCTCCCCCCTCACCCCGTTGTTCGGCCAAGGGAGCTTCGGCCACTACGGAGCCGGCGGCTCGGTGGGTTTCGCCCATCCCGAATCAGGCATTGCCTTCGCCTTCGTGATGAATCAGATGCGTCTCGGCCTCGCCGGTGATCGTCGGACCGACTCGCTGATCGACGCCGTCCACGCATCCATCGACTGAACCTCGACCATCGGTCCGGATCGGTCAGAGGCGGCCCCCACTCGGTTCGGGCGTAAGCGAGACGGTCCGAGGGCAAACGAGCGTTCCGGCCAGGTACTCTTACGGCGAGGGAAAAGTCAGGAGACATCAGTGACCCGGCAACGTGGCGGAACCACAGGCCGACGCGGCGAACAGCAACAGCGACACATCCCCACCTCCCCGGCGGAGATCGGGAGGATGCTCCGAGAGACGAGGGAGCAACACGGCCTCGATCTGGTCACCGTGCACGACCGCCTGGCCCGACCCATCACCCAGCTCGAGGGACTCGAGTCGGGAGACCTGAGTTCGATGCCCGACCAGGCCATGGCGCTGTCCACCCTGCGCCGCTACGCCGCCTTTCTGACCCTGGACGGCGATGCTCTGGCCCTCCAGTTGATGGAGGCCTGGTCATCGTCACCGGTAGCCACCAGTCGCCGACGGCTGCGTGACGCCGGAGGGTTGGCCGGCGTGGTGGCCGCGGTCACCAGCGGTCCCGAGCACCTGCGCGCCTTCACCCAGACCGGCCAGGTACCCCGGGTCGCCGGGTTCGCCACCTCGGCCGCCAGCGGTTTCGGTGCCCATGGATACGGGGTAGCTGTGGGTCCACCCACTGGCATGATCCCGGCCATCCCGATGTCAGAGCTCAAGGATGCCAAGCGGGCCATCCGACGGGCCCGTCGGCGGCGGCGGGCTCCCACCGCATTGAAGGCCACCACTTGGGTGGTGGCACTGCTGGCGTTGGCCGTGGTGGCGGGAACGGTGATTCAGAGCCTGCGGCCCCAGTGGATGGTCGAGTCCCATATTCTGCGCATCACCGCTCCCGGGGGAGCACCGCTCCCGGCATCGCCCAAACCGGCGGCCGCCCATCCGCGCCCCGCCGCTCAAGCGGTGACCCCGGGTCCCACTGACGGCTCCACCCAAGCCGTCTATACAGTGTCCAATCCACACTTCACCCTCCGGATCGCGGCGTCAGGCCTGTGTTGGGTACTAGTCAAGAGCCCGGCTTCGATTGCCCCGCTGTTGGTGGGGGATCTGCAGGCGGGTGATGTGAAGTCGTTCGACGCCGACAAGTCGATCACCGTGTCGGTGGGCAGCGCGGCGGTGGTGGTCGGCATCTTCATCAACGGAAAGAACGTGTTCTTCACCGCCCCCCACTCCACCCCGTTCACCTACACCTTCACTTCGAGCCCCTGAAGTCCGGCGGCCGATGGCCCCGATCGCTCGATGGTCCGTTGGAATTCGCCGTCTCGGTGCTGCGGGAGTCATCGGTGCTGATCTGAGCGTTGGCCGGTTGGCTGGTGCTCCGCGAACGACTCGGGGTGCACCGCCTGGTGAGCGCCGCCGTCATGGCGGGAGGTCTCGCCCTGCTGGTGGCAGCCGGCTAGCCCGCCGACGGCCCGGAGGCCGGCCGATAGCATGACGGCCATGGCAGGTGAAGCAGCCGATCTCGCGACCGACGGGACCAGGGTGACCGGTTCGACAGCTCCCACCCAGTTCGGGGACGTGACGGTGATCGTCGACGACGACTTCGTGGCCACCGTGCAGATTCACCGGCCTCCCAACAACTTCTTCGACATTGCCCTCATGCGATCCCTGGCCGACGCCTATGAGGCTCTCGACGCCGAGGATGCCTGCCGGGCCATCGTGTTGTGCTCGGAGGGAAAGCACTTCTGCGCCGGGGCCAATTTCAACAATCAGCCCACCGGCCCCGAACCGGGTCTCGGCGCCGGAGGAATCGAACAGCTCTACCAAGAGGCCGCCCGTCTGTTCGACACGTTGACACCGGTGGTGGCCGCCGTCCAGGGCGCGGCCATCGGGGGAGGTCTGGGTCTGGCCTGCTCGGCTGATTTTCGGATCACCTGCCCGGAGGCCCGCTTCTCGGCCAACTTCGCCCAGCTCGGATTTCACCAGGGCTTCGCCTTGTCGGCCACCCTGCCTCCCATCGTCGGCCAGCAACACAGCCTGGAGATGCTCTACACCGGACGCCGGTTGTCCGGAGAGGACGCTGTCCGCATCGGCCTGTGCGACCAGTTGGTCGACACCGACCAACTGGTGCCCCAAGCCCATGCCTTCGCCGCCGAAATTGCCAGGTCCGCCCCGCTGGCGGTGAGGTCGATCAGAGAGACCATGCGCGGTGATCTCGCCGACCGGGTGCGGGCCGCCCTGGCCCGGGAAGCAAGTGAGCAGCACAAACTGCTGCCCACCGCGGATTTCTCCGAGGGTGTCCGGGCCACGGCCGAGCGCCGCCCACCCCGCTTCAACGGTAGGTGACCGACGCGGTTGAGCCGCTCGCCGCGACCCGAGCCGGCCAGGAGCTGAGGAGCTGGATCGAGGCCAACTGGAACCCCGAGCTCAGCCTGGTCGAATGGCGGACCCGGCTGGCCGACTCGGGATGGGCATGTCCCACTTGGCCCCTGGCATGGTGTGGCCGTGCGCTTCCGGCGGCATTCGCCGACATGGTGTCCGACGAGATAACCCGCGCCGGTGCCATCGGTGTTCCCGACGGGGTCGGGATGCACCTGGCGGCCCCGACCATCCTCGAGCACGGCTCCGACGATCTCAAGCGCCGTCTCCTCCGGTCGACAGTGACCGGTGAGATCACCTGGTGCCAACTCTTCAGCGAGCCCGGGTCCGGGTCCGACCTCGCCGGGCTCACCACCCGGGCCGAGCCCGATGGCGACGAATGGATCGTCAACGGACAGAAGGTGTGGACCACCTCGGCCACCCATGCCGACTACGGGCTGCTGGCGGCCAGGACCGACTGGGACGTCCCCAAGCATCAGGGCATCACCTCCTTCGTGATCCCCATGCAACAGCCCAGCATCGAGGTGAGGCCGCTGCGCCAGATGAACGGCCACGCCTCGTTCAATGAGGTGTACTTCGATGATGCCCGGATCCCGGCCGGCAACCTGGTCGGCGAGGTCGGCCACGGATGGGCGGTGGCCCTCACCACGCTGGCCCACGAACGCCGCTACGCGGTCATGGGACAGGCGCCGGCGCGAGCTCGCACCGATGGCCGGGCCTGGCGCGAAGCCGCGGCTGAACGGGCCGTCCTCTACGAGCCCTACAAGTGGTACCCACAGCGGGCGGGAAGAGTCGACTTGGTAGTTGATCGGGCCATTGCCACCGGGGCCAACACCGATCCACTCATCCGCCAAGAGATGGCCCGCCTGATAGGCATGGCGCGGACAGCCACCTGGACGGCCCAGCGCGGCCGGGCGGCCCGCGCCCTCGGCCGGCCTCCCGGTCCGGAAGGCTCACTCGGCAAGTTGGCGGCCAGCAACGTGGCCCGGGCCGCCTCGCGGGTCCATTCCCTCATCGCCGGCGCATCGGGCATGCTCACCGGCGCGGACAGCCCGCTGGGCGGGGCCATCGCCGAGATCTTCGTCTCGGTCCCGGCGGTGTCCATCGCGGGAGGAACCGATGAAATCCAGCGCAACATCCTGGGTGAACGGGTCCTCGGCCTACCCAGGGAGCCCGATGCCTCCCATCAGCTGCCCTTCCGGGACGTTCCCACCAACGCCGGGGGATAGAACCAGCCCACCTGTTGCCCGGGACCCGGGTCATGGTCCCGTTCAGGTCGCCATCAACCGAGTCTGGAGCCGGGGCCCTGGCGTCAGGCCATTCGCGGGCCAACATCGAGTAGCGGGCCGAGTCCCGCACGGAGCCGTCGAACCGGGCGTTCGACCCTGATCACCCCGTCGAGTTGCAGCCCCAACCGTTCGATGGCCCGCCGCGATCGAACATGGCGAACGTCGGTCTGGATCCCCACCCCGTGCAGACCACCGCTCGAAGGAATGGGTCAGCATCAGCAGCTTGGCCTCGGTATTCACCGCAGTGTGTTGAGCGGCCGGTGCCAGCCAGGTGTACCCGATCTCCACCCGGTCGGGACGGTCGGACGGTCGGTACGCGGACCGATCGGCGGGGAGCCGACGGGGATTTGGTGCGCCCGGGGCGTGAGTGACCAGTCCCAGCGCTGGATGCCGTAAAAGCGGGTGGTGCCGACGATCCGGCCCAGATCGACCGACCAGGTGGCGAACGGGCGCTGGTCCCCCGCCTCACGGTGGGCTATTGCCTTGTTCACGAAGGAGACCATGGTCTCCTCGTCCCTTGGGGCCGATGAAAACGTGAACGTGGCCCGGTCCTCGGTGGCCGCCGACACCAGGTCGGGAACGTGCTCGATGGAGAGGGGCAACAGGTGGACAAAACGACCGGTCAGGCTGAGCCAGTCGGGCATGGGTCCATGATGCCCATTGGCGGGCTGGCCCGGTTACCCACCGGCCCGGCTGTCGAAGAACTGGTCGAATGTGACGGGCGAGAAGGGGTGGGTGCACGGTGGCCCGTCAGCTACCCACACCCGGGGTTCATCCGATGCCGAAGGTGGATCACACACGACCATGGCGGAGCGGGTGCCGTACAACTCGGTGTGCACGCAACACGCAGAGATCCGCGACTGACGCTCGGCCGTTTCGCTCCCGTCGATCGGTAGCAACGGCATCAGATGATCGCCCAGAAGCCCACCGAAGTCGGCAATCACTTCGTCAGCGGAGCGCTTTTCGCAATCGCCCAACAGTTCTCTCACGTGATCCACCTTTTTGCTCGGACTCCCGAGCGGCTTGTTCTCGAGAATGTGCACGCCAGGTGGGAGTAGCTCGCTTTTCACTCCCTCCGGCCCGGTCATGTCGAGGTAGTAGAGGGCTCGGCGATCGCCCACCAGGACCCAGCACGGATTGAAGGCGTCAGGCGCAAAGGCCGATTCGAGAGCGTCAACCGCGGCCGAGGCAGAAGGCTGTGCTGCCAGAAGCAGGGGGATCTCCCCCCGGGAGCGCTTGGCCGGGTCACGCTGACCTTCCGTTGGCTTGTTGGTCAGGGCTGCCACCACGCCACGCTCGTTCACCGCCAACCAGGTACCACCGGCCACCAGGTCGCGGCCGCCGAGCATTCTCGGTTCAGTGTCCTGCAGAACCGTCAGGTTCACGGCGTCGCGGTCGTAGAACTCGTCGCGATTGGCGGCAATCAGCAGCGGAGCGTCAGCGACGACCCCGGAGATGGCGATCAACAGGCACACGGGGGTGGCCTACCCGGCTCAGGTCTTCCGCAGCCTGGCCATGCGGACCCGATGTTCGCCGTCCTTTACGAGCACCAGATGGGCACGACCGGCTGTCGGGGCGATGTTCTCGCGCAGGTTGACAAGGTTGATGTCCGACCATATCCGCCCGGCGATGGCCGAAACCTCTTCGGTGGACATATCGGCAAAGGCGTGGAAGAACGAGTCCGGGTCGGTGAGGACGCTTTCTCGCAACTGGAGGAGCCGGTCGCGGAACCACCGGGCGACGTCCTCTTCGGCCGCGTCCACGTAGATGGAGAAGTCGAAGAAGTCCGACGCAACAACATGCTGGCAGACGTCCCGGGTGTTTACCTGGAGGACGTTCAGCCCTTCCACGATGACCATGTCCGGACGGGCCACGACTTGGAAATTGCCGGGCACGATGTCGTAGGTGAGGTGCGAGTACACCGGGATACTGACCTCGGGGTCGGCTGCCCTGATGGCGGCCAGGGCTTCGACCATTCGACGTCGGTCGTAACTCTCGGGAAAGCCCTTTCGATCCATGAGGCCGCGTTCTTCGAGGGTGGCATTGGGATGCAGGAACCCGTCGGTGGTGATCAACTCGACAGACGGGTGATCCGTGCCCCGGCCAAGGAGCGCCTGGAGAATTCGGGCGGTGGTGCTCTTACCCACGGCCACACTGCCGGCCACCCCGATCACAAAAGGCGACGCCGGTGCAAGCCTGCCCAAGAACTTATCGACCGCGCCGCGAGCGTGGCGTCCAGCCGATGCATAGACGGCCAGCAATTGGGCGAGCGGAACGTAGATGTCGGCCACCTCGTCGAGCGACACCGGGTCCCCGGTGGCGGCCAGGGTGGCAACATCGGTGAATGACAGGCCGCTCTCGGCCGGCACCCCCAAGGCCCTCCACTCCGCCCGCGTGAACACCTCGAAGGGGACATCCATCGGCTGTGGCGCCGCGCAATCCTCCAAGGTGGTCACCTACTTCAGCCGTCGGAACAGGTGCCGCATGGTACTGCGCCCAGCGGTAGGGGCCTTTGTCCTCTGGTCGTCAACCCCCACGACCAGTCATGCTGGAAGTGGTGGAAATGGCGAACACAGTCCTGGGTGACGGCACGATGGTCAGGATTCGACCCATCGAGTCCGGCGACGTGGTGGCATTGGTGGAGTTCCATGAGGGGCTGAGCTTCGGGACTGTCTACCGGCGGTTCTTCGGCGTTCACCCGCACCTCGGCACTCATGAGGCTGAGCATTTTTGCGCAGCAGACAATGTCGACCGTTTTGCTTTGGTCGCGGTGGCCGATGATGCGGTGGTGGGCGTGGCTCGCATGGAACGAGTCGATCCGGCCACCACTGCCGAGGTGGCGTTCGTGCTGGCGGACCGGTTCCAACACCGGGGCCTGGGTCGGGTGTTGGCCCTGCGCCTGGCCGCCGCGGCGAGTGAGCGCGGGATCACCGAGTTGGTGGCGGACATACTGCCGGACAACCTTCCCATGCTGCGCTTGCTGCCGGACGCCGGGTTCGCGGTCACCGTCTCACTGGTCGGGGGCATCGTCCGTCAGGCATGCCCGGTACCGATCCAGTCGGGTACGGCTCTCCCCACGCAGTGAGAGGGTTCCGCCATCGGCGGCGGCGCCGATCCGCCGTCTTCAGGTGGGCGGCTGCTGCTGACGTTCGACCAGCCGCGCACCGTGGGCCGCGGCTTCGCTACGCCGTTGTATCCCGAGTTTGCTCAACAACCGGGACACATGGTTCTTCACGGTTTTCTCATCGAGAAACATGTCGGCGGCTAGTTGGCGGTTGGTCTTGCCCTCGCTGATCAATTCGAGGATCCGGCGCTCCTGGCCGCTGAGCCCGTCCAGAGGATCCGTCTCGTGTTGAGGGTTGCGAAGCCGTTCGAGCACCTTGGCCGTGACTGCCGGGTCGAGGAGGCTCTCGCCGGCAGCCACCTGACGAATGGCACCGACTATGTCGTTGCCGTGCACCTGCTTGAGGATGTACCCCGAGGCGCCCGCCATGGTGGACGCGAAAAGCGCCTCGCCGTCGGCGACGCTGGTCAACATCACACACGCCACCTCAGGGTGGGCGGAGCAGATGTCGCGGCACACCTCGATCCCGCGTCGCACGACTTCGTGGTCGTCGAGAAAGAAGATCCGTACCGGCATCACACCTTGATACCGCATGGCCCCGAAAGCCCCATATTCGGCGACGTTCGCCGGTGGCCCTGCACTTGGATCGGCCGGCAGCAAAGGGTCTTTCGGCGACGAGCATAGGACTTTAGCCCCTACTTGCAATCAGGGGTTGGAGGCGACGATAGAGGTGGTCAGCCCGCCTCACGGCGGGTCGACGGATCAGCCCACCGGGCCTTGATCGGACTACGAGAAACGGAGACATCGAGATGAATCGCAAGACATTTGATTCCCTGGTCAGCGCCACCGGTCTGTTGTTGGTGGTTGTACTGGCCGTGGCCGGTGGGCTACTCACCTGGGGCCACACCTACATCGATAACCAGGTGTACACCCAGTTGTCCGCCCAAAAGATCTTCTTCCCGGCGGCCAACAGTTCGGCGGTGGCTGCCCCCGAGTTTGCCGCCATGAAGCAATACGGCGGCCAACAGATGACAACGGGAGCCCAGGCCGAGGTGTACGCCGATCACTTCATCGCCAATCACCTCAAGAAGACCGGCGGGGGCAAGACGTACGCCCAGCTGTCGACCGAGGCGCAGGCCCAGCCGAGCAACACCGCTCTGGCCACCAAAGTCAACACGATGTTCAAGGGTGAGACCCTGCGCGGGTTGCTGCTCAATGCCTATGCGTTCGGGACCATCGGATCGATCGCCGGGATCGCCGCGGTGGCCGCCTTCGTGGCCGCTGGGTTGCTTCTCATCCTTTCGGCCCTCGGCCTCTACCATGCCCGCCGTACCAGCCCTACCGCCGAGATCCGCGCCGGCTCCGAGACCCGCGAGCGGGTCTCCCTCGACGCCTAGCGCCGGTGCCATTGGGTTACAGGACCTCCCGCCGACCAGCGGGGGGTCCTGTCTTCAGATCAGGTGAGCGGCGCCCGCCAATCGAGGCGGGCGCCGCCCTTTGGCCCGGACCCTGGCAACCAGGGGGGGTGAGTTCGTACCAGGTTCGAGCCAGGCAGGCGTTGGCCGAAGCTCAGGATCGCCCCTATGACGCTTTTGGTGCCGCTCCCTGACTGAACTCGTTCCGCCAAGTGCGGTGAGATGAGGCCACACCTGCTCGTCTGCAAAACTGTTTCCATGTTCGACGATCTCCTCGCCGCCAACCGCCGCTACTCGACAGCATTCGCGCTGCAAGACATCGCGGGAATCGCGGCCAAGGGTTTCGGGCTGGTGACCTGCATCGACAGCCGGATCGAACCCCTGACGATGCTCGGCTTGCAGCCCGGCGACGCCAAGATTCTCCGTAACGCCGGTGGGCGGGTCTCGTCCGACGTCTTGCGCTCGCTGGTATTGGCCACCACCTTCCTCGGCGTCACCTCCATCGCGGTCATGCACCACACCGATTGCGCCCTGGCCGGTCGGGGGGAGGCGGAGCTCAGGTCGGACCTGAGCCCCGAGCAGGCAGAGAATTCGCAAGGTTGGGATTTCCTCACCATGCCCGACCCCGAGGCGGCGCTGGCCGCCGATGTCCTTGCCCTGCGAACATGCGCCGTCTTCCCACTGGGCGTTGCCGTCGAAGGCTGGCGATACGACGTCGACACCGGTGCGGTCCACCAGATCATTCCGAGCGACGCGTTGCGGCCGACCCACGGCGGCGGCTGAACCCGGCGGTTACCTTCGCCCCAGATCGATGCGTTACGGATGCCAGCGATGCTCGAGTTCCTCCCAGGTAGGAGCCTGGCTCGGCTACTCGCCGCCCTGCACACCCCAGCGGCAGGCTCGTTGCCGAGCCCCCATGCGCCATGCCATTCCTACCGCGACCCAGGTGGGGACCGAAAGCATCCGTGGCTGCTTCTGCTCCACCGCCCAACGGTACTCACAATGGGAGCTTGGAGATGAGGGGCCTGCATGAGGGCCTGCGTCACGCACCGGCCGGCGCGGCACCGGGTCAGAGACCCACGGGGCAGCACTCACCGCCAGTGCGCGACCTCCGGGTCCTGAGCTGCCTGCCATCAGGCGATAGCGTGTCGTCGTTACGTCGACGAGGAGGATGAGTGATGGCGCAAGCGTCATCGGCACGCATGGGCACGGACACCCCTGGCGGCGGGTCGGTGCCGACCATCGAGCACCTTCTCATCGACATCGTCGGTGCCACCAATGTCGACACCGGGGCGGACATCGGCGAGGACGACACCCACGACGAGGCGTTGACCGGTACCTTCGTCCGGCCCCTCGCTGTCGTCCGCCCCGGATCGACCGCCGACGTGGCGTCCATCGTGAAGGCGGCGGCGTCCCTGCGAATGCCGCTCACTCCCCGGGGGTCGGGGACCGGGCTTTCGGGAGGATGCACTCCGGTCGATGGTGGCCTGGTGGTGTCCTTCGAGCGGATGAACCGCATCCTCGAGATCGACACCGACAACCACGTGGCCGTCGTCGAGCCGGGGGTGACACTGGCCGACCTCGATGCGGCACTCCTCCCCCATCGATTGGTCTATCCGGTGTTCCCTGGTGAAGTGTCGGCCAGCCTGGGCGGCAACGTAGCGACCAACGCCGGTGGAATGCGGGCGGTGAAGTATGGGGTGACCCGACACCACGTCCTCGGCATCGAAGCGGTGCTGGGCACGGGTGAGGTCATCCGTGCCGGCGGCAAGTTCGTGAAATCGACCAGCGGCTACGACCTGACCCAGCTGGTGATCGGGTCGGAGGGCACCCTGGCGCTGGTCACCCAGGCCACGCTCCGACTGCACCCCCGGCCTGGCCACCAGGCCACGCTCCTCGCTCCCTTCGCCACACTCCATGAGATCGCCGCGTCGGTGCCGCCCATCGTGGCCAGTGGCGTCGGCCCGTTGGTGGTGGAGTACATCGACAAGGTGTCGATGGCGGGGATCACCGCCACCGCCGGCATCGACCTGGGCGTCCCCGACAGCATCCGGGAGCGCGCCCTGGCCTATCTGGTGGTCGTCCTCGAAGACCACCATCCCGACCGCCTCGACGAGGACACCCAGGCACTGGCCGAGCAGCTCGCCGAGCTTGGTGCGCTCGATGTGTTCGTGCTCCCGCCTCAGGCGGGCACCCAGATGATCGAGGCTCGTGAACGGGCCTTCTGGGCGGCCAAAGCGGCCGGTGCCGACGACATCGTGGACGTGGTCGTGCCCCGGGCGTCGATCCCCGACTACCTGGACGCCGTCGGTGAGCTGTCGTCGCGAACATCATCGCTGGTGGTGGGCTGCGGGCATGCTGGTGACGGCAATGTCCATCTGTCGGTATGGCAGTCCGACCCGGACGTGCGCCGCCGGCTCTTGCACGCCATTGTCGCCGCTGGCGTGTCGTTGGGCGGTGCCGTGTCCGGCGAACACGGGATCGGTACCGAGAAACGGGCCTACTTGGCTGAACTCGAGGACCCTGCCAAACTCGCCCTCATGCGCCGGATCAAAGCGGCGTTCGACCCACACGGCATCCTCAATCCGGGCACCATCTTCGACCCGGTACCTGCGACAGGAGAACAACAGTGAACGGAGCACAGGCGCTGATCCACACCCTCGTGGACCACGGTGTCGACACCTGCTTTATGAATCCGGGCACCTCCGAGATGCACTTCGTCGCCGCCCTCGACGACGTCACCGCCATGCACAGCGTGCTGGCCCTGTTCGAAGGGGTGGCCACCGGTGCGGCCGACGGGTACGCACGAATGGCCGGACGGCCGGCAGCCACCCTGCTCCACCTCGGCCCAGGGCTCGGCAACGGTTTGGCCAACCTGCACAACGCCCGCCGCGCCAACAGCCCGGTGGTCAACATCGTGGGCGACCATGCCACCACCCATCGGCAGTATGACGCCCCGCTTCAATCGGACATCGAAACAGTGGCCCGCAACGTGTCGTTGTTCGTGAGGACCTCGGAGTCCACCGCCAGGCTGAGCGGAGACGCCCTGGACGCACTGGCTGCGGCCACCGGTCCCCCCGGTTCGGTGGCCACCCTCATCCTGCCGGCCGATGTGTCCTGGTCCGACGGCGGCATGGTGGCTGGGCCACGCCCAACCCCGACGGATCAACTGGTCGGTGCCCGGGGTGCCGCGCCGGTCGAGGACGTCCTCAACGCCACTGCGGCTGCGCTGCGGTCAGGCGAGCCGGCGGCCATCCTGATCGGTGGGCGGGCATGCTCGGGGAAGACGTTGGACACCGTGGCGGACATCGCCACCTCCACCGGCGCCAAATTGCTGGCCGAGACATTCCCGGCGCGACTCGAACGGGGAGCGGGCCGACCACCGGTGGAGCGATTGGCATACCTGGCCGAGTTCACCGCCATGCAGCTCGAGGGTATCCGGCACCTGGTACTGGTGGACGCCAAGTCGCCCGTCTCGTTCTTCGCCTACCCCGGCAAACCGAGTGACCTGGTCCCAGAGGGCTGCACGGTACACGTCGTCGCCGGACCGGCGGACGATGTCGGTGCCGCAGTGGCTGCACTGGCTGCACTGCTCGACGTCGCCAGCGGGACGGCCCCGCGTCAGGAAGCCCACACACCCGCTCGTCCCATCGGTCCTCTCACTGCCACCGCCGTGTGCGAAGCGCTCGGTATCCTGCTTCCCGAAGGAGCAATCGTGTCCGACGAGGGAAACACCTCGGGCCTGTTTGCCGCCGGTTCCACCGCCGGGGCTCCGCCCCACGACTGGCTCTGCTTGACGGGTGGTGCCATCGGCCAGGGCCTCCCGGTTGCGGTCGGGGCCGCGGTCGCCTCACCAGGTCGGCGCGTGGTGGCCTTGGAGGCCGACGGAAGTGCCATGTACACCCTGCAGGCGTGGTGGACAATGGCCCGTGAGAGCCTCGACGTCACCACCGTGATCCTGAACAACCACTCCTACGCTGTGCTCAACATGGAGCTGGACCGAGTCGGGGCCGAATCCCCCGGGCCGCGAGCACGGGACATGCTCGACCTCAGGCGCCCGGACATCGACTTCGTGCACCTGGCCGCCGGCATGGGCCTCCACGCGGCGCGCGCCGAGACCGCCGAGGAGTTCACCGACGAGTTGGCCAGGGCACTCGCCACCCCGGGGCCGAGCGTCGTAGAGGCAATTATCCCGTCTCTGTTGTGACGTCGAGTCGTAGCCTCCGCCCGGCGGGGCCAGATGGCCGGCAGTTGGAACCAGTCAGCCGGTGTACGCAGCAGCCTGATCCCGGACCAGCGACACCAGGTTGCCGACGGCAAGGTTGATGTCGTCGAGGTGCAGCCCCCACGGCGGACCGAGGGTCTGGCTCACCGACGGGCGGGCATCCCCCGGTATGTCGGTCCGGCCGATCTGCAACCACGTCGCCCCGCCGCTGCTCTCACATCGCCCCGTGTACAGGTCGGGGTAGGTGGCCCACGGGGTAGGTGCGCTCGGTACCGGCTCGTAGAACGTCCCGAGCGGGCCGGGGAACCGGCTGGTCGGTGCGTATGTCTGGAGCACCCCCGCGACGGAGGGGCGGGCCAGCGATGCAGGGTTGGTGCACAGAACCTGCAGCCCTTTCTTCGGTGCAACTCCCGATATGCTGCTCACCCCCTGGCCAACCCGTCCGAACCCGCTGTCGGCCGGCGGAGGGTCGAGGAACATCGAGTACGCCACGACGCAACCGGTCTGACTGTTCGAGACGCAGGCCGGGATGTGCTGGAAGTCACCTCCCACGGTCTTCCCGACCGGGACGGTGACATTGCCGCCGAGGAGCAGCGCCGAAACCAGATGCTTGCGTGCTGCGGGGCTGGGGTCCACCTGCGACCGCAACAGCTTGATGAGCATGCCCGATCCCTGAGAGTGCCCGATGAAGACCACTCCCCTCCCGCGGTTGTAGTGGGCCAGGTAGTACCGCCAAGCCGAGAGCACCCCGTCGTATGCAGTCGTGACCGCCGAGACAGTGACCGACCCCGTGGCTCCCCCGGTAATCGAGGACAAGGTGAGCTGTGGGTACATCGGCGCATAGATCCGACACGCGGTCGAGAACCGAGACGCCTGGGCGACGGCGACCGCCGTCTCCTCCGGGTCGACGGTGAGATTTGCGTTCACCGTCGTTTGGGCGCTGACGGTCGGATACACGTAGAAGCAGTCGATCGGCGGGTCCTTGGCCGGCGACTCCGACTGCATGGTCGTCGTGCCGTTGGCATGGAACACGGTGGCGTCGAGGTTGGCCGTGCAGGGGTCGTTGGCCTGTCCGGGTCGGCACAGCCACACCGGCGAGGTGGGCCCAGAGCCGTTCACGCCCGCGGATCTCGAGCCAGTACCCGTGGAGGGACCCGCCGTGGTTGACGTGGTCGATGATCGTGACGAACTCGGCGATGACGAGCACGATGTCAGCATGGCCATCGACATCACGGTCGCCACGGCCACGGCGATCAGAGCGTGGCGACGTTCTCGGTCCGGCGACACCTGCGGAGGCACCCGAGCCGACGATGTGGTGACAGATTCCGTCATGCACAACAGTATTCCCGCAATCGCCAGACCCCCGGCTGACCTCACACGGGCGGGGCGACCACCCCGGCCAGCCGGCGTTCAGTCACCATGGCCGAATGGGCCACCGCCGGGCCCGACGCACGTCAAAGCGAGCGGTACAGGGCGTCGATGAGTGCCCGGTTGCGCGAGCTCTGCCATCGTGGGATCACGTGGTTCATCACGTAGCCAAAGGCGGCGCCCGCATCCGGATCAGCGAACCCGACCGCGCCCCCGGTGCCGAAGTGCCCGAAGCTGCCCGGGTTGGGGCCGAACGGTCGTCGGGGTACCGTCGGCTTGAAGCCGAGGCCGAACGTGACCTCCTCCCCGAGGACCGGGCAGTAGCCCTGCGA
>CABEBP010000309.1_pt1 | contig 61855 bp, 60 predicted proteins | sample 3132621 | NCBI WGS metagenome assembly CABEBP01 (sample SAMEA5534346, study PRJEB31848) | metagenome | biome: tundra; feature: field; material: soil | place: USA | collected 2013-05 | depth 0.45 m | reverse complement strand
CTACCCCGGCCCGGCGTCGCTCCTAAGAGACCCACCCCCCTCTTATCCGGATGACGCCCGTCGGTACGGCATCATCCCGTGGGTCGTCTCGTCGGAGAGGAAATCGAGGACAATCCGATTGAACAGCGATGGTCGCTCCATCGGCGCGGCATGAGAGAGTCCGGGCAACACTGCCAACTCCCCCTTGGGGAGGGCCCGATACATGGCCGTGGCATGTTCCAACGTCACCAGATCATCATCGGCCACCATCACCAAGGTGGGAACCTTGATCGAAGTCAGTCGATCGGTGAAGTCGAACGGCGCTGACCACAGCGCCCGGACCTTTCCCCAGACCACGGAGAAATGGTCGGGCCCGTCGGGACTCACCGGGTCATACATGGCCCGGAAGTCAGCAATCTCGGGCCCATCGGCCGGTTGGTCGAGTAGAGACCCGATACCACCGGGTTGATAGCCCTCACTGCTCGAGTTCGATCCGAACACCACCACCTTGGAGATCAGATCGGGATAGGTGATGGCCAAGAGAAGGGCGATGATGCCACCGTCGCTCCAGCCGACCACAGAGACCGGTGGCAGTCCCAGGCCGGTCAGGAAGGCCTCCGTGTCATCTGTCATCTGCTCGTAGCTGTACGGCCCGGCACTGTCGGCGGTGTGACCATGCCCGGGTCGCTCGGGGGCGATCACCCGGTATCGGGCCGAGAAGTCGTCGATCTGGCCCATCCACCCCAGGTTGGACGCCATGCCACCGTGCAAGAGCACCAGTGGATCGCCCTCCCCGGCACTGTCGAAATACATCTCGATGCCATTGGCATAGACCGTTCCGTGGTCCACTGGATCGGTTGGCGGCGTCATTCGAACGTGTGGTGCATGGTCAACAGCCGGGCCTTGAACCCGGAGGCTTCGAAGAAGTTCTTCGCTTCCCGATCACCGGGGAGCGCCATCCCGTCGACTCCGACACAGTTCCGATCCGAAAGCCACCCTACGATGCCATCCAACAACAAACGCCCGAGCCCGACGCCGCGGGCATCTGGTTTCACGTAGCAGGCGTCAAGAAACCCGAGGGGTCTCCCATCGGGCAGGGGTTCGACGTGGCCCATTGCCAGTCCCGTCACCACGCCGTCGAGAGTGCCAATCAACAGCAATCGGTCCGGATCATCGAGCAGCTGACCAAACCGGGCAACATCCGATACCCACCCGGTTGAGTCCTCCGACTGAACCAGGAGGAGGGAACCACCTCGTCGCGAGGCCAACCCAGAGACAAATTCCTCCGCCAGTTCGAGACATCTCTGAGCGTCGTCGGCCTCTGCAACCCTGACTCCCTCCATGCCATCCCCTCGGCCGAGCCGAACCTCCGCTCGGAGAACCGCAGCTATGCCCGTTCGTCCAGCAGTTGGTCGATTCTGCTGAGAATAGTCCGGCGTCCGCGTGTGCCTGCCTCATAGGCCCGGGCCGCCACCAGCTCCCCGCGGCTCAAGCCGTCCAGGCGCTGGACGACCTGCGATGCGGACAAGGTATCGAAACCGTGGATGGCAAGGGATGACACCGTGGGAACGTGCCCGTTGGTGGACGGACGGGTGACCGCCGCCACCGGGGTCTCAAGGATGGACGACGGAGTGGGAGTCGGAAGAGGCGTCAAAGGAGCGCTCGGGATCGGAGCCTCTTCGGATTCGCCGGCCGCTGGCGAATCCGGCACCGAGTGGAGACCCACCGGGCTCTCGTCGGCTGGGTTGGTACCAGAGCCACGATGCAGGAAGCCGTCACCCCTCCGCTTGAGCTCGTTGCGCCCGGCCTTGACCGCAAACTCACCCATGACTCGAGCCGTCGACACCTGGGTTCCCAACCGTTCGCGACCCAACGCCGCCAACTTGGGGAAATCCGCCAGCGCGGAGAGAACGAACCCCGCCGGTGCATACACGAATACATCGAGGAGACGGTCGTTTAGCGACACGTCATCATTGGCTTCATCGACCATGGCGGCCTCCACTCACACGCAATCGCGGCACAGCATCTTCTTCCGATCCGCAAGCTGATTCGGGTGCTTCACCAAAAAACATGAACGGCAGACGAACTCGTCAGGCTGTTTGGGGAGCACCCGATCGACCCCGTCGGTGCGATCTTCCGGCTCGGGAGCATCTTCGTCCGCTTCGGGCTCCTCGACCACGAGACGCTCTTTGAGGATCACATCGAGGCTGGCCTCGACGTCCTCGTCATGCTCCTCGTCGTCTTCCTCTTCCTCTTCCTCGCCGGCGGCGGCAGGCTTGGCGACCACCGCCGCACCGGGAACAACCTCTTCCTCGACGGCGTCGGGAGCCAGGTCGTCCTCGACGGCGTCGGGAGCCAGGTCGTCGTCATCGACCGCCAGGGCGTCGTCATCGATCAGGTCATCATCGTCCTCGTTCGCCAGCGCATCGAGGTCATTCTCGGCGAGCTCTTCGGGTTCTTCTATCTCATCGACTTCTTGCGGCATATCGGCCCTTCAATGGTGAGTTGGCCGGGAGCATAGACGGTCGCGGACCTACTCGGTGCATGAATCAATGGTGGGTAGGACTACGAAGGACAGCCGGGAGTGGGACGCCGTCTGAGAGCCGGCCATCTACCCAGGTGCGGGGATACTGCCAGGTCAGACGGACCAACCCAGGGGTTCTTTGGTACCACTCCCCCGCCACCCTCGGCTCTCGCCTTCGGTTTCGGGAAACCGTTCTCTACTCAAACCCCTGGGTCATCTCCGCCTCTCACACCATCACCCCTCAATCCGGACCGGACAGCAACCGCCATCGAGAACGTCAATTGGAGCGCATGGGATTGAGCGCACGTTACGCCACAGGTCCCCGAGGTCGTCAACCCACAAACCTAGGCTCTGACCAGGTACGACTCCCAAGTTCCCAGGTCAGGGACGTGAAGTAATTTTGTTGGCAGCCTGCCCGGCACGCTTCTCTTCAGCCCGTCGCTCTGATTCCAACCGCTCCAGGTCCTGTCCGCCGTAGTCGACGTAGGACATGGCCTCGGCCAAGAGCCGGTGGCCGGCCTGGTCAGCGATCAGCCGATGCATCTCCTGGGCCACCCAGCGGTAGGAGGGATGGCCCTGCGGGCCCGACCGCAGTTCGGTGAGGTGCATGGCCTCGCGGGCGTTCATCTGCATCGAATAGCGGATCCGATAGGCCAACGCCACCGCGTAGGCGGATTCGTGGGGGAATGCCGGCGCCAATGCGGTGTAGAGGTCACGGGATCTCTCCAAGGACGCTGCGTAACGGACAGCGACTCCCGCCTCTTCCACCGTCTCGGGAATGTCGTATCCGAGCGACGGACCCAACGGCTGCCACTCGATGGTCAACATACGGTGGCGCTGCAGATCGCGGAAGGCCCCGTAGTCGCTCACCACATCGAAGCGGTAGTCGGTTCGCTCAAAGGCCCGCCCGGGTCGATGGCGCCGGTTGGTGCGATCCCCCACATACGAACGCAGCAATGACCGGCGGTCCTCGACCCCCAGCAGTCCGACCCGGCGGCGCACCTCTTCTTCCGGTCGGCTGGTGAGTGGCGCACAGATGGCGGCAATCACCTTCTCCTCACCATCGGGATCGAAATCGAGCAGGGTGACCGAAGGTGCGCCCGAGGGCCCCCTGATCGGATCGTCATCGGCCACGCACAGATCGGGAAAGAACGTTTCCACCAGCCGTCCGGTGTCGGTGCGGGTCTTCTCGAGATAGGCCGACCATGCCCCTCCCCGCTCAGCCCGATCCACCCGTTGCAAAAACGACGGAATGACCTTGCGGAGTTCATCGAGCATCATGTCCGCGTACCGGCGGGCTTCGGGGAGTGGATGTGACCGCATCCGTAGCAACAGCATCTCGTAGGACTGCCCGGTGCCGTACACACCCACATTGGACAGCGACCCGGCAGGGAGCAGGCCCCTCAGGGAATCGAGGGCCTTGGCCCTCACTGCCTGTCGGTGGACGAAATCCGAGTCGCCGGCCTGGCGCGGATGCCGCTTGGTCAGCCAGGCCTGGACCTCCACCAGGAGTTCGGCGTAGGTGTCGAACATACGGTCCATGTCACCCACGTAACGGGCGCCCAAGGAAGAGTCGAGCAGGCCCGGGTCCCGGTAGTACCGGTAGTGCCCGGTGGAGAGTCGGTTGTCGTAGCCGATATACCGGGTGGATTGCTCGAGGTAGGCCATCAGCCTCCCCCACTCGAGGACCTTGGTGAGGACATTGGAGGCCTGCTCGCAGGCCAGGTGCACCCCGCCGAGCTGAGCCACCGAATCATCGCCGTACTCGAAAAACACCTTTTCGTAGAGTTGTTCAGCCCGTTCCACTCCTACCGTGGCATCCACCGAGGCATCCCCGGAGATGTCCAACTCGCCCACGAACTCGTCCAGAAACAGCCGGCGCAGGCTCTTGGGAGAGCGCGAATACCGGGCAAACAGTGCGCCTTTTACCACCTCGGGCAGATTGACCAGGGCGAACACCGGTAGGTCGAGGTTGGTGACATACCGGCGGAGAATGTCTTCTTCGTCGGCGCTAAAGGTCTCAACGGCGTAGGGGAACATGCCCCGATCACACTAGGACGGCACCGACCCATCAGGCGCGGACCCCACTGGAACAGGATCATCGGCGGCCACCACTCCGCGGCGAAGGAGGGCCACCGCCAGGTTGGCGGCTTCGGCGGTGCCCGGATCCGGTGCCACCTGGGCCAACTGGCGGACCAGATCGACCAGTTGGCGAATGTTCCTCACAAAGTCTCCCGGGGCCACATCGTTGTGGCGCAGGACCGACGACAACAGCCCTCCCTGGGCCCAGGCCACCACCGAGCGAGCCAGGCCCGGATCAGGGCGCCTGGTCCTCCTGAGCCCGTGGCGGCGCTCCTCCGCTCTCAGGTCGCCAGCCATGGCCTCAAGGGCGCTCAGACGCTCCGCCACCAGCCGTTGCCGCGGGCCATCCGGGTCCTCTTCGGCCCGCCGAGCCTCGAAGGTGAGCCCAGAGACCACGCCGGCCAGAAGTGCCGGTTCCAAACCATCGAAGATCCCGGCATTCAGCGCTTCCGATACCAGCAGATCGGACTCGTGGTAGATACCGGCCAGGACACTCCCGGCGCCGGTAATCCGCCAACCGTCGATATAGCCCCGCGACTCCAGTACGGCCAGGCGGCGGTCGAGTTGGGCCGGGAGTGACACCGAGTCCGGAGGGGCCTGCCACTGCCCATAAGAGGCGGCCAGCAGGCTGTGCGCCTCCTCTCTGTCCCAGCGCCTGACCAAATTGACCGCCAGGTTGTAGGTGGGATGGAAGGACGAGGTGAGGTCGGGCGGTGGGGCCGAGGCGGTGGCGGCCACCGTGGCGAACGTCGTGGCGTGGGACCAGAGGATGAACGCATGACCGACGGTGTCGATGCCCCGTCGTCCGGCCCGCCCGGTCAGTTGTTGGTACTCCCCCGCCGTCAACGCCGACGTGTCCCTGCCCCGGAACTTGGCGAACCGCTCCACCACCACCGTGCGGGCCGGCATATTGATTCCGAGGGCCAAGGTTTCGGTGGCGAACACCAGTTTGAGCAGGCCCTCCGAGAAGCAGTGTTCCACCGCCCGGCGGAAGGCCGGCACCAGACCGGCGTGGTGAGGCGCGATCCCGGCTTCGAGGGCGGCCGACCACTGTCCATATCCGAGAGTCCGAAGATCATCATCGGACAACCGCTCCACCGCCTCCTCGGTGAGCTCGCGTATGCGTTCTCGCTCTTGGGGGTTTGTCAGTCGGAGACCGTCCTGAAGGCACTGTCGGGTGGCGTCGTCACAGGCGGCCCGGGAAAAAATAAAGGTGATGGCCGGCAGCATGCCCGCGTCAGACAGATACTCGGCAACCTCGGTGCGCCGTGGCGTTCGAAAGCGATGTCGGGCATTGCGATGTCGGCGTTCGTCGAGACGAAGGCCGTCGGGATTGGGCTTTCCTTGGCGGAAGAGGGGGAACACGCTGATCCGGTCACTGCCCCGCTCAGCCACGGCGTAATGATGCTGGAGGGTGACCGGTCGATGGGTTTCGACCACCACGTGGGTGGTTCCTCGCACCGAGGTGAGCCAGGCCCCGAAGTCCTTCGCATTGTTGACGGTGGCCGACAGGCTGATGAAGGACACGTCCGGCGGCGTCAGTATCAGAATTTCTTCCCACACCGACCCGCGATACGGATCTTGGAGGTAGTGCACCTCGTCGAGGACGATGACGGCCAGGTCATCAAGCATCGAAGAGCGGGCGAACAGCATGTTCCGCAGGACTTCCGTGGTCATGACCACGATCGGAGCCTGTGACTGGTAGGACACGTCCCCGGTCAACAGGCCCACCCGGCGGGCTCCGTACCGATCGGCCAATTCCGAGAATTTCTGGTTGGACAGGGCCTTCAGGGGTGTGGTGTAGAACGCCTTGCCCCCGTGGTCCAGCGCCCTGGCCGCGGCGTAGTCGGCGATGATCGTCTTGCCCGATCCGGTGGGAGCCGACACCAGCACCGATTCCCCGCGCTCGATGGCATCCATGGCCTCGTGTTGAAACCCGTCAAGAGGAAATCCGAGACCGGATTCGAAGCGGGCCCGGAGGCCATGCTCATCGGCTCCATCGGCACCCCGAAACCGACCTCCGGCCTGCCCGGAAGTCACCGACGGATGATCTTACCGATGATGATCGACGCCTCGTAGAAGATATACAGGGGAACGGCCAGGGCCATCATCGAAAACGGATCTGAGCTGGGGGTGACCACTCCCGCCACCACCACGATTAGCACAATGGCCCACCGACGCCACGAGGACAGCTGTTTTGGCGTCAACACGCCCGCCACCTCCAACGACACCAGAAGAACCGGAAACTCGAAGGTGAGGCCAAAGACCGTCATCAACAAGACGATCAGGCTCAAATATTTGGTCGGGTCGAGGATCTGGTTGAGGCTCGGGCCCCCGACCGAATCGAGGAACTTGAGGGCATGGGGAAACGTCTCGTAGGCGACCAGGCATCCGAGCGAGAAGAGCACAATCGACGCGGTGATGAACGGCACCGCATACTTCTTCTCTTTCGGATTCAATCCCGGGGTGATGAAGCGCCACAATTCCCATAAGAGGACCGGTGATGCGGCAAAGAGTCCGCCGTAGGCGGAGATCTTCACCCTCAACGACAGGCCATCGAGCGGCCCGGTGATGTAGAAGGCGCAGTGGTGTGGTGCCGTCTGGCAGTACGGCTCCTTCAAGAAGGCGAGAATCGGGTTGTAGACGATGAAGGCCACCGTTGCGGCCACGATGAACGCCAGAGCGCACACCAACACCCGACGTCGGAGCTCCGTCAGGTGCTCCACAAGTGTCATGGATTCGGGCTTGGATGTTGTGTCGTTACGCCGCTTCAGGCTGATAGCCATCGTGTTCGTCCTCGAGCCGCCGGTGATCCGTGATCTGACGTGACTAGTTCATGCCGGGGTCATCGGGGACGACAACGCCGGATACGCGTACCCGGTGGACCACACCTCCGGAATTGGCTGAGGCATCAGCCGGGGTACCGGGTCTCTCCTCTTCCGGCCACACGGTTCCCGAGGGCCGGTTGCTACTCCCCGACGGATGGACAGCGTCTCCCAAAGTATCAACTGAATCGGAACTGTCGCTCACTACGGATGTCGTGCCATTCTCCGACTGGTGGGTATCCGCCAGGGTGCCGAGGAAGGCCAGGGGGGACCGGACCGCCTGGGCGATCTTGTCGGTCGACGGCAGGTCGGGGAACGACCCCCGTACGTCGGTTTCCAGGCGTTCACGGAACTTACGGAAGTCCCCCCAGAGCCCGCCGATCTGCTTGGCCACCTTGGGCAATTTGTCGGGTCCGAGCACGACCAGAGCCACCACGAGAATGATCAACAACTTGGCGGGACTGAGGAACGGCACGTTGTCGAGTGTACCGGCGACCACCACGTTTGAGGCGGCTACCCCTCCCCCCAGCCCGGGAAGTGGCCGGATCAGGCGTCAGAGGCCCTTGAGTTGGCCCACAGGCCACACCACGGCAACGGCTCGGCCCACGATGAGCGACTCCGGAATCGGTCCGAAGAAACGGCTGTCCTCGGAGTCCGTCCGGTTGTCCCCCATCACGTAATAAGAGCCGTCCGGTATCTTCACGGGACCCGGCATATTGAACTGTTGATGAGCATTAGACGCCAGCGGCCCGGTAAAACTCTGGGGCCCTGTCGGAAGCCACGGTACGGAGAGCGGCTTTCCATTGATGTAGACGTTTCCGTTCACCGTCGAGATGGTTTCGCCCGGGAGCCCGACGACCCGCTTTACCAGATCGGCATAGTTCTGCGCCTCGAGCGGTGGCCGTTTGAAGACCACGATGTCCCCCCGGTGCACACCGTGGAAGTCATAGCTCAACTTATTGACGATGATGCGATCACCGACGTGCAGGGTGGGAAGCATCGATCCCGAGGGAATCGAGAAGGTCTGGATCACGAACATCCGCAGAATGAACGTGAACCCGACCACCAGCACCAGGATGATCGCCCACTCGATCAACCAACGCCCGACCGAGCCCGATCTACGCGGTTGGGCACCAGACGTTGTCGTCGATGTGCCGGAAGATTCGGTAGTCACAATCGGTGGACCCTAGTGCACGGTGACCCGTGTGCCTCACAAGCCGGCGATCAGCTTGTCCACCCGGTCATCTTTGGACTTGAACGGGTCTTTCAACAGCACCGTCCGCTGCGCCTGATCGTTGAGCTTTAGGTGAACCCAATCGACCGTGAAGTCCCGTCGGCGTTCCTTCGCCTTGCGCACAAATTCGCCTCGAAGCCGCGCCCGGGTTGTCTGGGGGGGTATGGACATGGCCGCGGCGATATCGGCGTCCTCGCAGATCCGATCGAGTTGATCGTGGCGCTGCAGCCGATAGTAGAGCCCCCGAGTGCGATCCACATCGTGGTACTGCAGATCGAGCAACGACACCGCCGGGCTGTTGAGCGGCAGTTGATGGCGATGGCGGTAGCTATCGATGAGCCGATACTTGGCCACCCAGTCACACTCGCGGTGCAGTGACAGCGGGTCAGACCCCAGGCCCTTGAGGCAGTGCTCCCACATATCGAGGGCCCGGTCCTCCTGGGAGGACAGACCCTGCCGGTCACGGAATTTCAACGCCCGTTGCAGGTACTCGGCTTGCATGTCGAGTGCGCTCATCTCCCGACCATTGGCCAAACGCACGGCATGACGACAGGTGATGTCATGGCTGATCTCACGGATGGCCCTGATCGGATTCTCCAGGGTGAGGTCGGGCAGTACCGTCGCCGGGTCCTCGAGCATCCTGAGCATGATGCTGGTGGTGCCCACCTTCAGAAACGTCGCGTACTCACTCATATTGGAGTCGCCCACGATCACGTGGAGCCTCCGGTACTTTTCGGCATCGGCATGCGGTTCGTCCCGAGTATTGATGATCGGGCGACTCCGGGTGGTGGCCGAGGAAACGCCTTCCCAGATGTGCTCGGCCCGCTGGCTCAGACAGAACACCGCGCCACGGGCAGTTTGGAGAACCTTGCCGGCGCCGGCGTAGATCTGTCGACTGACCAGAAACGGAATGAGCACCTCGGTGTAGTGCGCGAAGTCATCCTTCCGGCTGGTCAGATAGTTCTCGTGGCACCCGTAGGAGTTTCCGGCCGAATCGGTGTTGTTCTTGAACAGGTAGATGTCGCCACGGATGCCCTCTTCTTGTAGACGGGTCTCCGCCCCCTCTACCAACGATGACAGGATCCACTCCCCCGCCTTGTCGTGGACGACCAGCTCCGCGATATCGTCGCACTCGGGAGTGGCGTACTCCGGATGGCTGCCCACGTCGAGATAGAGACGCGCACCATTCTCGAGGAACACATTGGAGGACCGTCCCCAGCTGACCACCCGTCGGAACAGATAGCGGGCGACTTCATCTGGGCTGAGCCGGCGTTGCCCGCGTAGCGTGCAGGTGACCCCGTATTCGTTCTCCAAGCCGAAGATACGCTTGTCCATGCCCTCACGGTACCGTGCGCTCGCCGGATCCCAACGGACGGTGTCCGACCTGGCGGATACTCCGACTCCGGACTACGTCAGCAGAGTGTCCAGTTCGGTGTCCATCAGGCGATGGAAGGAGCGCCGGCCACTTCCCTCGGTGAGGACCGCCACCTCGAGATCCTTGCCAACCAGCGTCCGTTCGGCTCCGGCCAAGGCTCGCACCGTGGCCTGGAGGGCGGCCGAAAGCGACCAATTCTCCTCCCACCCGGATTCGACTTCTTGGGCGATCGCCTCGGTCTCACCTCCGAGCACCGCGTACCGATCCTCGTCGGTGATGGTTCCCTCATAGGCGATGTGGTAGAGCTGGTTCGGATGCAGCTCGGTGCCCAACTCGGCCACCAGAATCTCGACCTCCAGCGGCTTCATCTCGTGGGTGAAGACCTGACCGAGGTACTGCGCGTACAGGTTGGCCAACGAACGGGCGTCGACGTCCTCACGGCTGTAGGCGTAGCCCTTGGTGTCGGCGTGGCGAACACCCGAGACCCGCAGCTGATCGAACTCGTTGTACTTTCCCACTCCGGCAAAGGCTATGCGGTCGTAGATCTCGCTGACTTTGTGGAGCGACCGCGAGGGGTTCTCCGCCACGATGACGATTCCCTCCGCATAGGTGCTGGCAATGAGCGATCGTCCGCGGGCGATTCCCTTTTGGGCATACTCGGCACGGTCTTTCATGACCTGTTCGGGGGCCACGTAGTACGGCATTGTCATGGTTCGCGACCCTCCACCCGTCGACGTTCGATCAGCGTGGCGAACCGAAGTGCCACTTCCTCTTCGGTGACCGATTCAAAGCCGGCGGCGGTCACAGTGGCCACCAACGGATAAATGCCTCTCACCAGATCAGGACCTCCGGTGGCCGAATCCTCGTCGGCAGCCTCAAAGAGGGCCTGGACCGCCAGTTCGACCGCGTCATCCCGAGCCATTCCCATCCGGTAGCCAAGTTTGATTGTTGTCCGGGCGTCGCGTCCCCCCGATCCGGTGGCATTGTGCTCGGTCTCCTCGTAATGGCCACCGGTGACGTCGTAGGTGAAGATACGGCCGGTACTGCGGGCCAGGTCGTATCCGGCGAAGAGCGGTACCACTCCCAACCCCTGCATGGCCATGGGAAGGTGCTCACGCACCATCTGGCCCAGCTGGTTGGCCTTCCCCTCCAGGCTGAGCACGACCCCTTCCACCTTCTCGTAGTGCTCGAGCTGGGTCTGGAACAGGCGGACCATCTCCACCGCGGGTCCGGCGGCCCCGGCGATGGCCACCGCCGAGAAGCGGTCAGCGGGAAAGACCTTCTCCATGGCACGGTGGGCGATGGCATGACCTTCAGTGGCCCGGCGGTCGCCGGCCATCACAATGCCGTCGGCGAACCGGAGGGCCACCACAGTGGTGCCGTGACGGTATTCGGAGCCTCCGGGCCCTCCAGCACCCATGGGCGCCTGGGGACTGCCGATGTTGGCGGGAGCACGCATCGGGATCTGAAGTCGGCGGATGAGTCCGGCGAAGTCGGGACCGGGATCATCCAATGGGGTAAAGAACGGCAACGTCACCGGATCTACTCGCCGCCCTTCTGTACGTAGTTGCGCACGAACTCCTCGGCATTGTCTTCGAGTACCTCATCGATCTCGTCGAGGAGGTCATCCAGCTCAGCCTTCAGCTTCTCGCCCTTGTCCGACGTGGCGGGCACCTCCTCCACCGATTCTTTGGCGTGGTCGGTACCGGTGCTCTTCTTCTTCAATTCTCGTTCAGCCATCTGCCACTCTCCCTAGCTGCTCAGCCGGTCCAACAACTCCGACGGAGTTGCACTCTGCTGCAATAGTTCGTCCACGTGATCGGCCGTGCCTCGTAGGGGGTCCATCATAGGGACGCGTCGCAAGGGGTCGGTGCCGAGGTCGAAGACCAGCGAATCCCAGTTGGCCGTGACCACTTCCGCCGGCCACTTGGTCAGACACTGCCCCCTGAACCAGGCCCGGGTATTCCGCGGGGGCTCGGTAATGGCGCTGATCACCGATTGCTCATCGATCAACTTTTCAGTGTCGAGTCGGGCGAAGAGCGACCGCTCGGGGCGAAGGTCGTGATACTGCAGATCCATGGCCGCCAACCGATGATCGTCCCACCCACACCCGTGGCGCTCCCGATAGGCCTCGAGGAGGCGCAGCTTGGCCACCCAATCGAGTTGACGGGCCAGGGACATCGGGTCGGTTTCAAGCCCATGGAGCACCATCTCCCATCGGCGGAGGACCTCCTCGCCCACTCCCTCCTCGCCCATGCATTCGAGGCCTCGGTCCTCGGCATACTTTCGGGCCAACGAGAACAGCTCCCACTGGATCTCCAGTGCAGTGGCCGTGGTGCCGTCGGACATCTCCAAGGCGTGGCTGAATGTCCGATCGAGCGATACCTGGTGCATGGCCCGCACCGGGTCAGCCAGGTCGAGATCGCGGTCCCCGGTGATGTCGTCCTCGATCATGGCCAGTACCAGCGACGTGGTGCCCACCTTGAGGAGGGATGCCACCTCGGCCAGGTTGGCGTCACCGACGATGACGTGGAGGCGACGGTAGCGGTGGGGATCGGCGTGCGGTTCATCCCGGGTGTTGATGATGGGTCGCTTGAGGGTTGTCTCGAGCCCGACCCGTTCTTCGAAGAACTCGGCCCGCTGGGTGATCTGGAAGTCGACCTGGCGACCGTCGTGGGTCGGGGTCTCTGATCCCACTTTCCCCGCTCCGGTAAAGATCTGCCGGGCCACGAAATGAGGGGTGATCCCATGGACGATCCGGTCAAAGGGTGTGGCCCGGTCCATCAGATAATTCTCATGGGTCCCGTACGAATTGCCCTTCCCGTCGGAATTGTTCTTGTAGACGATGAAGCGACGGCCGTCGGGGACTGCCGAGTTCGCAGCCACCATTGATCTGATGAGGATCTGCTCGCCGGCCCGGTCGTATCGCACGCATTCCAGGGCATTGGCGCATTCGGGAGTGGAGAACTCCGGATGAGCATGGTCGACATAGAACCGCGCCCCATTGGTGAGCACGGTGTTCAACAGGTGGGTCTCCACCTCGGGTGGCATCGACCCCTCTCGGGCGTACCCCCGGGCGTCATTCCCCGGGGACTCGTCTTCAAAATCCCAACCGGTCTGTTGCCGGACGATGTCCTGGGCATAGGCGTTGATGAGCACCGATGAGGCAGCAATCGGGTTGGGATCGCCGTTTTCCACATGGATGCCGTACTCGGTCTCGATGCCGCAGACCTTCGGGATGGCCACGCGCCGACCCTATCCTCACTTCAGCCTAAAGATACTGACCGGTGCCCACCCGCTCGATTGACCGGCCACCCTTGGTTCCTCGATCCTCGCTGATGAGCGTGCGGATGTAGACGATTCGCTCGCCCTTCTTTCCGGAGATCTTCGCCCAATCGTCGGGGTTGGTGGTGTTCGGGAGATCCTCGTTCTCCTTGTACTCCTGGCGGATCGACTCGAAGAGGTCGTCCATGCGAATGCCCCGGCCGGTTCCGGCGATGGCCCGCTTGATGGCCAGCTTCTTGGCCCGGCGAACAATGTTCTCGATCATGGCGCCGGAGGAGAAGTCTCGGTAATAGAGGACTTCTTTGTCGCCGTTCTGGTAGGTGACCTCGAGGAATCGGTTCTCCTCATCGTCCCGGTACATTTCGGCCACTGTCGCCTCGATCATGGCCTGGGTGGCCTTGGCCGGGTCACCCCCTCCCCGGGTGCGAACCTCCTCGGCGTCGAGCGGGAGATCCGGGGTCAGATACCTGGCGAAGATCTGTGCTGCTGCCACTTCGTTCGGTCGCTCTATGCGAATTTTGACGTCCAGGCGACCAGGGCGAAGGATGGCGGGGTCGATCAGATCCTCACGGTTCGATGCTCCGATGACGATGACATCGCGCAAGGTCTCCACCCCGTCGATCTCCGCCAACAACTGGGGCACGATGGTCGATTCCATGTCCGAGCTGATGCCGGTGCCCCGGGTTCGGAAGAGTGAGTCCATCTCGTCGAAGAAGACGATGACCGGGACTCCTTCTTCCGACTTCTCCCGGGCCCGTTGGAAGACCAGGCGAATCTGACGCTCGGTTTCCCCGACGTACTTGTTCAGGAGCTCGGGCCCTTTGATATTCAGGAAATAGCTGCGGGTATTGGTATTGCCGGTCACCTGGGCGACCTTCTTGGCCAACGAATTGGCCACCGCCTTGGCGATCAGCGTCTTCCCACAACCGGGCGGGCCGTAGAGCAGAATCCCCTTGGGTGCCGGCAACTTGTGCTCGGCAAACAGCTCGCGGTGGAGATAGGGAAGCTCGACGGCATCGGTGATCGCCTCGATCTGGGAATCGAGTCCGCCGACATCGGCATAGGTGACGTCGGGCACCTCCTCGAGGACGAGTTCCTCGACTTCAGGACGGGCGAGCTTCTCCACCAACAGACCGGTACGGGACTCCATCAGGATGGTATCCCCGGCGCGGAGTTTCACCCCGATGAGTGCGTCGGAGAGCTCCACCACCCGCTCTTCGTCGGCGCGGCTGTAGATAAGGGCGCGGCGTCCGCCCTCGAGCAATTCTTTCAGCACCACCACTTCACCCGACCCTTCGCCTTGCCGGGCCAGGACCACATTGAGTGATTCGTTGAGGACGACCTCGTTCCCCCGTTGCAGGTCACCGAGCCCGATCTCGGGGTGCAGCGACACCCGCATCTTCCGACCTCCCGAAAATACGTCGACCGACCCGTCGTCATTGGTTCCGAGGAACGTGCCATAGGCCGCCGGAGGTTGGGTGAGCTTCTCCACTTCCTCGCGGAGGTTGGTGATGTGCTCCTTCGCCGTCTGCAGTGTGAACGTCAGCTTCTCGTTCTGGGAGATGGCCTGGGCCAGCTGGCCCTTCGTCTCGAGCAATTTCTCCTCGAGGGTCTGGACCCGAAGTGGGCTCTCCTGGAGGCGGCGCCTGAGCAGGGTGACCTCTTCCTCGGCCTCCTGGGCGCGGAGGCGCAGGGTGGCGAGATCGTCGGTCCCCATCCCATCGCCAGCTCGATGCTGGCCCACTTCGTCGTCGGGATCAGTCGTCGGGATCACCTCGCATGTCTAGACTCCTAATTGGCGACCATACACCGGCACCTGGGCGGATCAAGCGGCACCCGGAAGCCCGGGTCCGCCAGCTGACCGAGTATCAACTGGGCCAACCGCAGTTCGGGATAGCATGGTCCCCACGGGTTCCAGGCCCCCTTGGGGGACCGATGGCGGGCGGTTGGCGCTGTCAACCCGCAGGAACTGCCGTGTCGGCCGTCCGCATGCATGTGGACCGAAACGTACCTAGGAGAGTTGCAACTGATGAAGGTCTGGATCGACCAGGATCTCTGCACCGGAGATGGCCTCTGCGAGGAGATCGCTCCGGCCGTCTTCACTCTGCTGGACGACGGACTTGCCTACGTGAAGGAAGGCGCCGACGTGAAGAACGAGCCGGGTGGCTCGGCCGGTATGGCCGGTGTGCCCGCCGAGCTCGAGGATGCCGTGGTCGAGGCCTCCGAAGAGTGCCCCGGTGAGTGCATCTTCATCGAACAGAGCTGAGTGGTCCGGGGTACCTCACCGAAGAGACCGGGGTACATCACTTGCGCTCAAAACTCCGTGGAGACCAATCCGGGCTCGCTGGGTGACTCGGCATCGCCGGCTGTCTCGTACTTCTTGGCGTTATAAGGGGATCGGTCAGGATCCGGCACCAACAGTCTCGCGGTGGTGAGAAACCCGGTATGTCCCACCATGCGATGGTCAGGTCGCACCGACCGGGTTTCCACGTGCCACGTCCGATAGAGCACCTCGACGGTGGCCGCCATACCGAATGAGGTGTGGGCGAGTGCGTTGCGCAGCTGTGAGGTCTGATTGATGGTGGGGAGATAAGAGCAGAGAATGCCCCCCGGGCGCATGGCCACTTCCGCGTGGGGCAGCACCCTCCACGGTTCCGGAAGATCGAGGACTATCCGGTCGAGGCCCCGTTCGTCGATTCCCTCGTAGATGTCGCGTATCTCGACCCGGTAGGGGGCCTGCTCCCCCACCAGGGCCTCCACGTTTGTCCGGGCCCGGTCGGCAAAGTCTTCGCGCAACTCGTAACCGACCACATCGGCGCCGGCCCGCAATAGGGCCATTGACAACGCCCCGGACCCCACGCCCGCCTCGAGAACGCTCACACCCGGGGCAATATCCGCCAAAACCATGATGGCGGCCAGGTCCTTGGGGTAGATCACCTGGGCGCCGCGAGGCATTTTCAGTACAACATCGGCCAAGGTCGGCCGGACCACCAAGAAGCGCCGCCCGGTGCTGCCCACAACGGTGGACCCCTCGAACGCACCGATCAGGTGATCGTGGGCGATGATGCCCATGTGGGTGTGGAACGAGGTCCCCGCCCGCAGGGTGATCAGATACTGACGCTCTTTTGCGTCGACCAAAAGTACCCGCTCGCCGTCCACGAGAATTGAGCGCCCGTCGTCGCTGCCCACCGTTGTCAATCGCCGGACAGCTTGGCGTCGCCAGGGTTCCTGGTCTCCACCACCAGCCGTTCACCGGGAAGCAGAACCGTCCGGTAGATAACGTCATCGTCGCGTCGGCGGGCGCGGATGAGCAACCAGGCTGATGCCCCGATCACGAACCACACCGGATGTTCACCGCGAAAGCCGCGGCGGAATCCGTTCTTCAGGAAATAGCGAAGGAGGCGCTCCACGTCTTCAGATCCGCCGGACCTCGACCACTGCCGAACGACTGCGGCCACGTCGCCGACCGGCCATATAGGCGATGGCGAGCACCACCACTGCGGCTGCAGCTCCGACGGCCAACAGTTTGGACCGGGCAGATTCAACTTCGGTGACGACCTCGCCATTGAGCTCGCGGAAGCGTGCTTCTAGATCGGCGCGGGTGATGGTTGAGCTTTCGGGGCTCATGCGGTCTCCTTATGTCGTTCAACCTGTCGCTTGCCCTGTCCCCGGCTGATGGCAGCCACCGCCACCGTGGCGACCGCCAACACGGCCACTGTGCAGATCAGGTAAGGAGCCCACGACCAATTGCCGGTGAACGTGCTTCCCGTCTCACCCTGTAACACGCGGAGGAAACCCACGGCCAGGATCACCAGGCCGATCCCCAACGCCACCGATCCGGCCACACCGAACACGATGAACCGTCCCAGGCCCTTCAACGGCTGGAGGGTCTCCTGCTTGACGTAATCGACGACCAACTGGAGGGTGTCGCCTCCCATCGCCTGGATCCGTCCGGTTCCCTTGTCGTTCTCCTTACGGCCTCGGGTCACGGTCCTCCTCCAGTGGTGTCGTCGTCCCCCGGGCGCATGGCCGGGCCAAGGGTGTTGCTCTACGCAACTATACGCAAGGCGACAGGCCGCCTTGAGATTTGGCAACGTACCACGGCATGTACCAAGCCGCGACGGCCCAGAGACACTGGGTGGGGACCCGTCCGACTCAATGCTGGCCGTTGGCCTGATCGAGGTTCATACGGGTGAGCAATGAGTGCAACTCCACACCGAGACCCGCCAGGTTGTCGCGTCCGCCTTCTTGGCGGTCCACAACGCACAGTGCCCGGTCGACGATGGCTCCAAGGTCCCGGAGGGCGCGCACCGACATCGCGATCTGGCCTCCGGAGGTGACGACGTCCTCGACGACCAGAAGGTGACGGCCTGCGATGCCGGCACCCTCGGCCAACCATCGGGTGGGACCAGGGTGGCCAGCCCGGAGGCAATTTGACGCAGCAAGTCGGGGTCGGACTCGAAGCGGTAATTGTCGAAGTACTCCGTGGCCATCGCCCCTGACCGGAGTACAAAGCTTCCCGAAAGCCGCGCCACTCGATCGATCAGCGTGGCCAGCTCATGGGTCATGGCCCCAATATGGCGATGTTGTCCGCGGGAGGGTGCCGGCGTTGCCTGCGCGCCATCGGATCTATGAGGTCCCCTCCTCGACGAGCGGCAGGGCGCGGGCCTCGGCATCCAACTGATGGGCGGCGCCGCCACTCTCCCACCGCACGGAAACCGTCTCGGGCGGCGTCACCCGCCGATGGAGGGTGGCCAGGGCCACCGGTGAACCGAAGAGGGGAGACCAGGCCACCGAGGTCAGGTGGCCGACCTCGTGCCCGCCATCAGAGGTCCATACCGCCGCCCCAAGCGGAGGAAGGCCGCCGCGGCCACTCCCGCTGTCACCCGACTCGGAAGCGATCACCAGACCGGCCAGCTTCCGCGCGACCTTCGAACCCCGGGAGTCAAGGCGGGCCACCAGCTCCTGACCGGTGAAGCACCCCTTGGTGAACGACACCGCCCTGTCCACCAACCCGACTTCCGCGGCGATGGTCGCATCGTTGATTTCGCGCCCGTTGAGGGGAAGCCCGGCTTCGATGCGTGCCGCCTCCCAGGCGTCGTCACTACAACGCACCACCCCTTCCCCCACCCAGGCGTCGGGCGTGCTTCCACCTGCGGTCGCCGGGCCCAGCAGGTCGAAGCCCGAGAACCCGGGCCAGGCGACAGGGAGGCGTAGCACCGACGGATCGCCGGCCACGGACGCAGTCACCACCTTGATCGGGTCGGCGCCGGGGCCGCGCACGGCCATGCACTCCCATGCCAGCAATTCCAACTCCACCTTTACCCGAAGGCGGAACCGCTCCAATCGGGTCTTCACTGCCTCGCCGAATCCGCCGTCGGTGTCGATGACGAATTGGTCGTCCCCCGTGCGATTCACCCTTACAAACGCGTCCATCTTCCCCTGGGGGCTGAGAAGCAGCGCCTCGGCTGTTCCTCCCACAGCCAGGCCGGCCACGTCCTGGCTGCACTGTCCTTGCAGGTAGCTCACCGCATCCGGCCCCGCTACCCGCACGATGTCGCGGTCGATCCGGTGGGCGGCCACCGAGGTACGCAAGGCGTCGTATCCGATTGTCAACGTTTCATCCGAAGCCACACTCATCGATCAGCCCCCATTCCACTCACTGCCCTGGTCACCGGCATCTCTCTGGTCGACGGCGTATCCCCGGTCGATGCCGACGCCCTGGTCATGGCCACCGCCGAGAGCATGGCTGCCGCCTTGTGCGCGCACTCGGCATTCTCCGACGCCGGATCGCTGTCCGCCACGATCCCCGCGCCGGCCTGGACCGAGGCACGACCATCGGGATCCACGGTCATGGTGCGAATGGCTATGGCGGTGTCGAGATTCCCCGAGAAGTCGAGATACCCGACCACTCCCCCATAGATCCCCCGCTTGGTCGGCTCGAGGTCATCGATGATCTGCATCGCCCTCACCTTGGGTGCCCCGGAGAGGGTGCCGGCCGGCAATGTCGCCCGCAGCACGTCGATGGGCCCTTTGCCCGGAGCCAGACTCCCCGAAACCTGAGAGGTGAGATGCATGATGTGGCTGTAGCACTCCACCACCATCATCTCGTCGAGCTGCTCGGTCCCGAACGACACCACCCGGCCCACGTCGTTGCGGGCCAGATCCACCAGCATCACGTGTTCGGCCACTTCCTTCGGATCTTCCGCCAGCTCACCCTGGAGGCGCAGGTCCTCCTCCGGGCTCCGGCCCCGGGGTCGCGATCCGGCGATGGGCCGGGACGTCACAGTGCCGTCCCGGAGACGCACCATCGGCTCAGGGGAGGCACCCACCACCGTGACCTCGGGGAATCGGAGGAAATACAGATAGGGACTCGGGTTGACCAGTCGGAGCACCCGGTAGACGTCGAAGGGGTCGACCCCCAGGCACGGGAGATCGAACCGTTGTGACAGCACGACCTGAAACACGTCCCCGGCGGTGACGTGCTCCTTGGCCACCCGCACCGCATCTTCGTAGAGATTGTCCGACATGGTGCGCACTACGTCGGTAGGGGCACCGGTTTTCATCGGCAGTAGACGAGCCGGTTCGTCGAGTGGGCGGAAACAGTCGGCCGCGAGTTCGTCCAAACGCCCCTGGGCGGCGGCATGAGCCGCGTCCATCTCGTCAGCGCCCCACGAAGGATCGATCACCACGTTGTCGATGAGGACCACCCGCTGACGCCAGTGGTCGAAGGCCGCCAGCTGGCCGATGACGGCCAGGATGGCGTCGGGGTGACCCAGATCGTCCCGGGGGGTGTCCGGGAGGTGCTCGACCTCGCGCACCACGTCATAGCCCAGGTACCCGACCAACCCGGCGTGGAGAGGGGGTAGATCGGGGAGATCGGGTGATTCGAAGGCGTTGAGGATCGCCTCCATGGCCACGAGCACACCCCTGTCCCCGGTGACCGCGTTGTCGGTCACCGCGTCGAGGTCGAGGGGGCCGGCGGTGGTGACCACGTCACCCACCGCGGTGACGGTGGCCAAAGGATTACGGCCCACAAAGGAGTAGCGACCCCAGCGTTCTCCCCCCTCCACCGATTCGAGCAAAAACCCGACATTGTTACCGGTGCCCACAATCTGGAGGAATGCCCCCACCGGGGTGATGGTATCGGCGATCAGTTCCCGCCACACCGGGACGATCCGGTGTTTGGCCGCCAACGACCGGAATCCGTCCTCACCCGGCCCGGAGCCAGAGTCGGTCATGGGTCCGCGGATGGATCGCCGAAGGAGCGGTAGAAACAGGTGCGGTTGCCGGTATGGCAGGCGCCCTTTCCCTCTTGGTCGACCACGATGAGCAAGGTGTCACCGTCACAGTCGTAGCTGAGGCTACGCACGTACTGGCGATCGCCGGAAGTCTCGCCCTTGCACCAATACTCCTTGCGGCTCCGGCTCCAGAACCAGGTACGCCCGGTCTCGAGCGTCCTTCTCAGCGAATCCTCGTTCATCCACGCCAGCATGAGCACGGCATGATCGGAGGCATCCTGGACGATGGCCGGCACCAATCCGTCGGCGCTATAGACCACCTCGGCCAGCTGGGCGGAGGTGAACGGGATGGGGGTGGCGATGAATTTGGACTGTTGGTCGGTGGTACTCACAAGACGTACTCCCTGGATCTGGGCATTGAGGTCAATCGTCGTTCAGAGATAGAGGCCGGTGCCGCCGTCGATGCGGGTGGAGGCCACCGCGTGAATGTCCCGCTCTCGCAGAATGACGTACTCGTCTCCCTGCACCTCGACTTCGAACCGGTCCTCCGGATTGAACAAGACGTTGTCCCCCACCTTGATGGTTCGGACATGGGGGCCGACGGCCACCGCTTCGGCCCACGCCAATCGGCGGGATACCTGGGCGGTGGCGGGAATCAAGATCCCTGACCGGGACCGACGCTCCCCCTCGGCTTGCCCCACCTGTACCAATACGCGGTCGGCCAGCACGGTGATGGGTTGTTTGGGTCCGTCTCCCGCGCCATCGCGGCAGATGTTGGGTGTCACTCGGGTCCCGGTAGTCACCACCCCAGGCTACCAACGCCGGCTGGGATGCCCTTCCCGGCCCCCCGGGTGACCTTCATGCCGGGCGGACAGCCACGCCGGCCGCGGCCAGGTGGGCCTTAGCCTCCCCCACCGTGAACTCGCCGAGATGGAAAATCGACGCGGCCAGGACGGCATCGGCCGCACCTTCGACCGCTCCGGCTACCAGGTGATCGAGCTCCCCTACCCCTCCCGAGGCGATCAGGGGCACCGGACAACGATCGGAAATTTGGCGGGTGAGGGCGATGTCGAATCCATCCCGGGTGCCGTCACGGTCCATCGAGGTGAGCAGGATCTCACCGGCGCCGATGGTTGCGCACCGTTCCGCCCAATGGACCGCGTCGATGCCGGTGGAAGTGCGCCCTCCATGGGTGAACACCTCCCAGGCCACACCTTCGCCATCGCCTTCCGGGGCTGGGCGGCGGCGGGCATCGATGGCCACCACCACGCACTGGGCACCGAACTCCGTGGCGATCTCGGTGATCAGCTCCGGTCGCTCCACCGCCGCGGTGTTGATGCCCACCTTGTCGGCACCGGCCCGCAACAACCGGCGGGCATCTTCGACCGACCGGACGCCACCGCCCACCGTGAAGGGGATGAATACCTGCTCGGCGGTGCGGGAGACAACGTCGACCATGGTCTGGCGGTGATCCGAGGATGCGGTGATGTCGAGGAAGACCAGCTCGTCGGCCCCCTGGGCGTTGTAGCGGGCAGCCAGCTCCACCGGGTCGCCGGCGTCGAACAGATCGACGAATTGGATGCCTTTGACGACGCGCCCGGCGTCCACGTCGAGACAGGGGATGACTCTCACCGTGCGCACGCCGCCACCCCTTCTTCTACGGTCATGCGCCCGTCGACCAGGGCCTTGCCGCAAATCGCGCCGGTAAGGCGTCGCTTCGAGCCTCCCGCCCGTACCGACATGGTTGCCAGTTCCCGGATGTCCTCTACCGAGCCGACCCCGCCCGACGCGATCACCGGAAGCGCTGTCGCCTCCAGGACCGCGGCCAGGCCGACCAGGTCAGGGCCTTGCAACATCCCGTCCCGATCGATGGCGGTCACGATCACCGCGGACAGATCCACCTGGGCGAGTTCTTCGAGCAGGTCGGCCAGGATGCGACCACTCCGCTCTTCCCAACCTCGGATGGCGACCTCGGCCCGGCCATCGCCATCGATCCGGTAGTCGAGACCCACCGCGATCCGCCCCGGGTGGCGGGTGGCGGAACGGAGGGCGAGCCCGGGGTCATCGAGTACGGCACTGCCGAGAATGACCCGGGCGACACCGCCGGACAACAGCTCGTCGATGTCCCCGTCGGTTCGCACTCCCCCACCGGTCTCCACGGGAACCTCCACCGCCGCGACGATGGCCAGCACGGTGCTCCGGTTAACCGGACTGCCGGTTCGGGCTGCGTCCAGATCCACCACGTGGAGCCAGGGGGCACCAGCATCGGCAAAGGAACGGGCCAGAACCAGCGGGTCCCCGTAGTCACTCTGTCGGTCGAAATCCCCCTGGACCAACCGCACTGCCGCGCCGTCCCGGATGTCGATGGCCGGATAAAGGTCCACTATGAATCGGTGCCCGACGGAGCCGGTCGCCTGATCACCGGGCGGGCCGAGACCCCGGGCCTGGTGTTTGCAACTTCGCGCGCGAAGTTCCCCAGAATGCCGAGCCCGACCGAACCGGACTTCTCGGGGTGGAACTGGGTACCCCAAAGCGAACCCCGCTCCGCCGACGCAGTGATCGGGCCGCCGTAGTCACAGGTGGAGGTGGTGTCGGAGGTCACCTCCGGGGCAAAGGAATGCACGAAGTAGACCCAGGCCGGGTCGGGCGTCCCGGCCAAGAGGCCGGATTCGTGGCCGGCTACCCGGTCGAGCACGTTCCACTGCATCTGGGGATGTTTGACCCCTCGGGGCAGGGCACGCACCATCCCGGGGAGCACCCCGAGACCCGGCTGGCCGGGATCTTCTTCCGAGCCCTCGTAGAGCAACTGGAACCCTATGCAGATCCCCAAAAAGGGGGTGCCCCGGGCAATGGCATCGAGGGCGGCGGATTCGAGTCCGCTATCACGCAGGGCTCGTGCACACGGCCCGAACGACCCGACTCCGGGCAGCACCACGCCTTCGGCGTCGGCCACCCGGGCGGGGTCACTGACCAGACGAGCGTCGGACCCCACGTGCTGGAGTGCCTTTTCGGCCGAGCGCAGGTTGCCGATGCCGTAGTCGAGGACAGCAATCACGAGTCAGTCGGGCCACCACAACCCAAAAGGCGTGGCCCGGGGGTCACAGGGTCCCCTTGGTGGAAGGAATCCCTGCGCCTTCTTGGCGAACGGCGTCACGCAGGGCGCGTGCCACCCCTTTGAAGGAGGCCTCGATGATGTGGTGGGCGTTCTTCCCGGTGCGGAGGCGGATGTGGAGGGTGATCCCGGCGGCGGTGGCGAACGCCCGCCAGAACTCCTCGGCCAACTGCGGGTCGAACGGTGGGGTGCCCAGGGCGATCACATCCGGGGCGAAGTCGACGTCGTACGTGAGGAAGGGACGCCCCGACAGGTCGAGAGCGACCTCGACCAACGCCTCGTCCAGGGGCAGGTTGATCGATCCGAACCGTCGGATGCCGGCCTTGTCTCTCAGGGCCTTGGCCAGAACTTCCCCGAGGGTGATGCCCACGTCTTCCACGGTATGGTGGGCGTCGACCTCAAGGTCCCCCCGGGCCGTCACTGTGAGGTCGAAACCGCCGTGCTTGCCGAGTTGGCTGACCATGTGGTCGAAGAAGGGCAGGCCGGTGGTGACCGCCGAATTCCCGGTGCCATCGATGTCCAAGGTGACCTCGATGGAGGTCTCCTTGGTGGCGCGGCTGATGGACGCGGTCCGATGGGTGGACGTCCCGGTAGTAGTAGTGCTGGTAGTGGTGTCAGTCGGTCTGTTGTCGGTCATCGCAAGCTCTCATTCAGGGCCTCTAAGAATCGGTCGTTCTCGCCGGGTAGGCCGACAGTCACCCGAAGGCACCCGGTGACGCCCGGCCACTCCGAACAGTCTCGCACGAGCACTGACTTGTCGAGAAGGTCGGTCCATACCTGGCGGGCCGATCGCTTCGTGGGCCGGAACAGGATGAAATTGGCTTCAGACGGCCATGTCTCCACCGGCAGTTCGGCCAGTGCGGCGGCGATGCGTCCGCGTTCCTCGGTCAACATGACAACCCGGGTCTCCATCTCGCTGACATAGCGCAGGGCCAGACGCCCGGCCAGTTGCTTGGCGGCGTCGAGATGGTAGGGAAGCGCCACCAGTTCACACGCCTCCACCACTTCGGGAGTGGCGACCAGGTAGCCGAGTCGGGCACCGGCCATGGACCAGGTTTTCGAGAACGTTCGCACCACCACCGTGCGGGCCGCTCCCGCGGAGGTACCCCGCAAGATGTCGAGCGCGCTCGATGGCGCGAACTGGCCGTAGGCCTCGTCCACCACCACCAGGCCCGGTGCCCTGGCGATCACCGATTCGATCACCTCCGGCGGGTCGGCCCGGCCGGTCGGGTTGTTCGGCGAGCACAGGAAGGTGATCACCGGTTGGTGGGCATCGAGCACTCTGGCCACTTCGTCGAGATCGAGACGGAAATCATCGGTCCGACGGCCGGCCGCCACCGTGGTCCCGGTGGTACGGGCGATTTGGCCATGCATGGTGTAAGTGGGCTCGAAGAGCGCCACTGTTCGCCCGGGACCGCCGTAGGCCAGCATCAAGGACTGGAGTACCTCGTTGGAGCCGTTGGCACAGAAGATCTGGGAAAGGTCGACCCCATGGCTTTCGGCCAACGCCTCACGTAGTGCCACCGCTTCGCGATCCGGATACCGGTTGAAGTCGAGGTGCGCCAGTTCGCTCTGGAACGCTTGGAGCCAGGCATCGGGCGGCGGCAGGGGTGATTCATTGGTATTGAGCCGCACCTCGACGTCGACCTGGGGCGAGTGGTAGCCGGTGAGCGCCACCAGGTCGGGACGGACGGCGGGCATGCCGGGAGGTGCGTCGGTGGGCAGGCCGACGGGCAGGCCGACCCCGTCGGCGGTCAGGTCGGCCATCGCAGCCTCACCGAATCGGCGTGGGCGGGCAGGCCTTCGGTCTCGGCCAGGGTCACCACGTGTGGTCCCAACTCGGCCAACCCCTCGTCACTGACCGTCACCGCGTGAATGTGCCGGCGGAAGTCATCGACCCTCAAAGCACTGGCGAATCGGGCAGTGCGGTTGGTGGGCAACACGTGGTTGGGCCCGGCCAGGTAGTCCCCCACACTGGCCGGTGAAGTCGGCCCGAGGAACACCGCCCCGGCCGACCACACCAGGGGCAGCAGCGACGCGGCGTCCTGGGTGAGGATCTCCAGGTGCTCCGGGGCCACGATGTTGGAGATCTTGAATGCCTGTTTGGGCCCGTCCACCAAAACTGCATACCCGCCCGTACCCAGGGTCGCTTCCAGATCCCCCCGCCGCGGCGACGCCTGGACGATGCGATCAACGTGGGCGGTGACGGCATCGGCCACCTCTTCGGACCAGGTGATGAGCCAGGCCAGGCCGTCAGGCCCATGTTCGGCCTGCACCACCAGGTCAATGGCGGCGAGCTCGGGAGGTGTATCGGGGCCGGCGATGACCACCACCTCTGACGGACCGGCAAAGGCGGAAGCCACTCCCACCACGCCGGACACCTGCCGCTTGGCCTCGGCCACGTAGCGGTTCCCGGGCCCGACGATCACGTCGACCGGAGCAATCGATTCGGTCCCGTACGCCATGGCCGCAATGGCCTGGGCCCCACCTACCCGATAGACCTCATCGACACCGGCCACCGCCGCGGCCGCCAGGGTGGCGTCGTCGACGGAGCCGTCGGGACCGGGGGGCACGCATAGCATCACCTCTTCGACTCCGGCCACCCGGGCCGGAATGGCACACATGAGAACGGTGGAGGGGTATCGGGCCCTTCCTCCCGGGGCGTAACAACCGGCCCGGGTCACCGGGCGGGTGAGGTGGGTGACGGTGATCCCGGCCGATTCGAAATCGTCGGTCTCCGCCGATGCCGCCTCATGGGCGTGGTAGGCGAGAATCCGGTCGTGAGCGACATCGAGGGCGTCCTGTAGGGCGGCCGGGATACGGTCCAAGGCCGCTTTTACCTCGGACGTTGGCACCCTCAACTCGTCGAGCACGACTCCGTCGAACTTTTGGGTGAAGTCCCGCAGCGCACTGTCTCCATGGGCCCGGACCTCGGCGATGATGGCGGCCACCGCCTCGGCAGAACGCTCCTGTTCGTCAACCGGGCGCGGGAGCGCTTCGCGCAGTTCACTGCGGTTTCCGGTAAACCCGCGAAAGTCGAGACGACTGAGCAACATGGTCTGTCGATGCTACCCGGGCCGGTTCGGATCCACTGTCGTCGGCAGGTGACCAGCCGGAGAGAGTAGTTCCCTGTGCGATCGACTCCGCAGGTGCCATGATCGTCTCATGGCCGCCAGCACCGCAGAACTCTCATCCCTCGCTACCGCCCTCGAGGATCTGACCCGACGGGTAACGGCCCACGCCGATGCGGCCCACGGCGCCAAAGAGGATGAGATGGCCAAGGAGCTATTCGCCATCGAACGCTCCCTGATGGGGGCCAGCCGCCGGCTCACACGGCTGACCTCGGCGATGCGTCGACCAGGAGCACCATCCCGGAAGCGACGCTGAGAGCCATCCCGGAGCCGATCCTCGGCGTGGCCGACCCGGGGATGTCCGAGCGTGGCATGTAGTTGGTGTTCCAACTATCGTATGTCCAATGAATAGATCGGCGGGAGCCCCGTCCGGGCCCGAAGACACCTTCGCACTGCACCGACCCACCCACCCGGTGAGATTCATCAGTGCCGCCAGCCTGTTCGACGGTCACGATGCCGCCATCAACATCATGAGGCGCCTTCTCCAGACCCAAGGGGCCGAAGTGGTCCACCTCGGGCACAACCGCTCGGTCGACGAGGTGGTGGCGGCGGCGGTGGCCGAAGATGTTCAGGGTGTCGCCATCAGCTCCTATCAGGGAGGGCATCTCGAGTACTTCCGCTATGTGGTGGACAGGCTCCGCCAAGAAGGACGCGGCGATATACAGGTCTACGGCGGTGGCGGTGGCGTCATCATTCCTTCGGAAATCGCCCAACTCGAGGAGTACGGCGTCCGCCGCATCTTCTCGCCGGTGGATGGCCAACGACTCGGCCTGGAGAGGATGATCAATGTCCTCATCGAGGAGTGCGATATCGACCTGGCCTCCCACCAGCCATCAACCCTCGATGAGTTGCTTCTGGGCAACGTCGCCGACCTGGCCCGGGTGATCACCGGGATCGAAGCTGGCTCGTTGGCGCCGGAGATAACCGACGGATTGGACCGAGCGGCACGGAAGCGGTCGGTCCCAGTGCTCGGGATCACCGGGACGGGCGGATCGGGCAAGTCCTCGCTGACTGATGAACTGATCCGTCGATTCCGGCTCGACCAAGGCGACAAGCTGCGCATCGCCGTGTTGGCCGTGGACCCCACCAGGCGGAGAAGCGGGGGTGCACTTCTCGGTGATCGGATCCGGATGAATGCCATCGACACCCCACAGGTGTTCTTCCGCTCCCTGGCCACCCGAGGGAGCGCGTCAGAAATCCCCTCCCCCGTCCCTTCGGCCATCGATGCCTGTCGGGCCGCCGGATTCGATCTCATCATTGTGGAAACCCCGGGCATCGGACAGGGAGACGCCGCGGTGGTGGATATCTCGGACGTATCCCTGTACGTCATGACGCCCGAATACGGGGCCCCCTCCCAGTTGGAGAAGATCGACATGTTGGACCTCGCCGACGTAGTGGCGATCAACAAGTTCGATCGCCGGGGAGCCGACGATGCACTGCGGGCCGTCCGTCGCCAGTGGACACGCAATCGCTCTGGAGGGTTGTCTTCGGGCGGTCCCGACTCTGGGGAACCTCCCGTGTTCGGCACCATCGCGTCACGCTTCAACGACCAGGGGACCACGGCGCTCTACCAACACCTGCGCGACGCGTTGGCCGGGCACGGCCTCCCCGTGTTCGGGACCCAGCTGCCGACCGTGGACGTCCGCGCGTCCCTGGCCGGTTCCGCCATCGTGCCGGCCGAGCGAACCCGTTACCTCTCCGAGATCACCGAGACGGTACGCGACTATCACGCCGCCACCGAGCAACAAGCCGGCATTGCCCGCCGGATACAACAACTGGAAGACGTCGTCGAGTTAGTGGCATCCCACGGTCGAGTATCTGACGCTCCGGGGCAGGGTGGGATTCCCGAGGTGCTCGACGCGTTGATGGTCGAGAGCACCGATGCCCTCGAACCGGCCAACCGGGTTCTGTTGGACGAGTTGTCCACTCTTCGGGAACAGTTCGATGGGGACGACATGATCGTCCCGGCTGCTGATGGCACTCAGACCGTTCCCCTCTCGACCACCTCCCTGTCCGGTACCCGTGTCCCCAGGGTGGCTGTCCCCCGTGGCACCGATCAGGGGGATCTCCTTCGGTGGCTGCGGGCAGAGCACCTTCCCGGCCATTTCCCGTTCACCGCCGGCGTCTTCCCGCTCAAGCGCGAGAACGAAGACCCGGCCCGCATGTTCGCGGGCGAAGGCGATGCATTCCGCACCAATCGCCGGTTCCACCTTCTGGCCGCCGACCAACCGGCGACTCGGTTGTCCACCGCCTTCGACTCGGTGACCCTGTACGGGCGCGACCCGAATACCCAACCCGACGTCTATGGAAAGGTCGGGACTTCGGGAGTTTCCATCGCCACGCTCGACGACATGAAGGTCCTCTACTCGGGCTTCGATCTGTGCGATCCGGCCACTTCGGTGTCCATGACCATCAATGGACCGGCCCCGACGATTTTGGCCATGTATCTCAACACTGCCATCGACCAGCGGCTGGAACGGTTCGAAGAAGACCACGGGCGCCCCCCGACCGACTCTGAGGCCGAGGACTTACGCCAGTGGGTCCTTCGTGCGGTTCGTGGCACCGTGCAGGCCGACATCCTCAAAGAGGATCAGGGCCAGAACACCTGCATCTTCTCCACTGAGTTCTCGCTGGGCGTCATGGCCGACATCCAGGAGTTTTTCGTCGACAACGCAGTGCGGAACTTCTACTCCGTATCAATTTCCGGCTATCACATCGCCGAAGCCGGGGCTAACCCCATCACCCAGTTGGCGTTTACCCTGGCCAATGGTTTCACCTATGTGGAATCGTATCTGGCCCGTGGTCTGGCCATTGACGACTTTGCCCCCAACTTGTCGTTCTTCTTCTCGAACGGGATGGATCCTGAGTACACGGTGATCGGCCGGGTGGCCCGCCGCATCTGGGCGGTGGCCATGCGCGATCGCTATGGGGCCAACGAGCGATCCCAGAAGCTGAAGTACCACGTCCAGACTTCAGGGCGTTCCCTCCACGCCCAGGAAATGGCCTTCAACGACATCCGGACCACCCTGCAGGCACTGTGCGCCATCTACGACAACGCCAACAGCCTGCACACCAACGCTTACGACGAGGCGGTCACCACACCCTCGACGGAATCGGTACGCCGGGCCCTCGCCATCCAGCTCATCATCACCCAAGAGTGGGGCTTGTCCGCCAACGAGAATCCACTCCAGGGCAGCTTCATCGTGGAGGAGCTCACCGACCTGCTGGAGGCCGCGGTGCTCGCCGAACTCGACAACCTCTCCGAGCGAGGGGGCGTTCTCGGTGCCATGGAGACCGGGTACCAGCGAGGCCGGATCCAAGATGACTCGATGGTCTACGAACATCGCAAGCACGACGGCACGCTCCCGATCGTCGGCGTCAACACCTTCATCGCCGATTCCGGTTCCGAGACGCCTGCATCCCTCGAGCTCGCCCGGGCTACTTCAGAGGAGAAAGAGAGTCAGATCAAGCGGTTGGCTGACTTCCATCGACGGCACACCGCCGACGCTCCCACCGCCCTGGCCGATCTGCGCGATGCGGCGTTGCGCGGAGACAACATCTTCGAGACCCTCATGCGCACAGTACGCAGCGCCTCGTTGGGTCAGATCACCCAGACCCTCTTTGAGGTCGGCGGTATCTACCGAAGGAACGTCTAGCGGACGATCCCGCAGAGCGGGGAGCGGCCACGGACACCTGAGCCATCTTGTCGGCTCTTTTCATGTACTGCCTGTGAAGAGGCCTCTATCTCAGGACTCCATCACACCAGGAGGACGGATGAAGGCGGCGGAAATCACCTGAAACAGCAGCAAAGGCGCCCCGGAGGGCGCCTTTGCGCGAGCGGGCCGGGCGGCGGGGCCCGAACACCGCTCCACGGAACCAGGTGGCGGGAACCGGTTCCGAGTACCTAATACAACATCATGTGGCGACCTTTGTTCCAGTCAGGGCTCCAATTGTCCGGAACTTCTCCGATTGGTCAGAATTATCCTTGTCGTTTCAACGATCCGGTCATCTGTGGGTCAGCGTGCCCGGGTCAAGGTGGAGCCTCCCGTCACGCTGGGGCAGAAATCAGCCAGCCCGCATTCGCCACACCGTGGCGACCGGGCCACGCAGGTGCGGCGGCCGTGCAAGATCAACCGAAGGCTGAATGCTCCATGTTCGCGCCTCGGAATCAGCCGATTCAGCTCCAATTCCACTTTCACCGGATCCGTCTCGGTGGTCAGCCCCAACCGAAGGGCAAGCCGGCCCACGTGGGTGTCGACGGGGAGGCCGGGAAGTTCGAATGCCACGCTTCGCACCACATTGGCGGTCTTGCGGCCGACTCCGGGCAGTGTGACCAGGTCCTCCCGACGAGTGGGGACTTCTCCGCCGAAGCGGCCCCCCACCGCTTGCGCCATTCCGATCAGATTCCGGGCTTTGGACCTGAAGAACCCGGTGGAGTGGATGATCTCCTCCATTTCATCGGGATCCGCCGCGGCCAGAGATGGGGCATCGGGATACCGTGCGAAGAGAATCGGCGTCACCATGTTGACCCGCTCGTCCGTGCACTGGGCGGAGAGGATGGTGGCGACGAGAAGCTGAAATGGGCCGGCATGGTCAAGGGCACACAGTTCGTCGGCGGATCCGGGGAACTCAGCGCCAAGACGGAGATTGACCTCTCGGGCACGGCCAGCGGGAGTTCGAGGTCGAGCCACCTCGAGGAGACTACCGGTAGCGTCACCACCATGAATGGGGTGCTCCTGACCGCGATTCACCAACTCGACGCCGACTCACGTGCCCATATTGCTCATCTCGCCGAGTCGGCTGCGGCCGCGGATGGCTACGACGCTCTCAGCGAGCACAAGCGGTTGGAACTCACCCTCGCGATGCATCGCTCGACGGATGCATCTATTCCAAGAGGGCCGGCGCCCGGGTCGGCCCTCTTGGCTGGGTCGGAGGGTGATGGTGATGATGGTGGTGACGCCGGTGTTGACAGACACCACCAGTTCGCCGCGGTATTCGCCTGTTTGGGCGATAAGGCTGAACCGGTGGGATACGCCCAGGTGAATTCCGCCGGCACCAACGGAGGGTTCGGCGTGGAGCTGGTGTTGCATCCGCACTATCGAGATCCGGCCCTCGGGATCGCCGACGCACTGCTCGGGACCGCACTCAGCGAAGCCGACCGTCTCCGCGGCAGTGGCGCGGGTGCCGGTGAGGACACGGTGAGGTACTGGGCATCCCACGCCAGCCAGCGTTCTGACGCATTGGCCGCATCCCACGGTCTGCGCCCGGAACGGGACCTCATCCAGATGCGCCGGCCCCTCCCCGTCGAGGATGGGCCGCGGGACATTGCGACTCGACCGTTCGTACCCGGGATAGACGAGGATGCCTGGTTGTACGCAAACAATCGAGCCTTTGCCGCCCATCCCGAGCAGGGAAACTGGACCCTCGCCACCTTGCTCGAACGGGAAGCCGAACCGTGGTTCGATCCGGCCGGCCTTTTGCTCTACGAAGAACAGGGTCGATTGGTGGCCTCTTGCTGGACAAAGGTCCACGCCCACACGTCTCCACCCATGGGCGAGATCTACGTGATCTCTGTCGACCCGGATTTTCAGGGGCGCGGATTGGGTAGGGCACTGACGCTCGCGGGTCTCGACAGCCTGGCCGACGCCGGTCTACGGGTCGGGATGCTCTACGTCGATGGTGGCAATTCTGCCCTGTCCCTGTATCGGTCGATGGGCTTTACTGAGGACCACACCGATAGGGCATACGTGGGTTCAGTCGGTTCGGTGGGTTTATCGGGCTCGATCGACCTGGAAAGGTCGATCGGTTGACGTGAATGAGACGGAGTGCGGCCGCGGCCTAATTCAGTGACCGCCGCCGACGAAGTGGCCGATCGCAAAGGTCACCGCGGCAGCTACGCCCGAGATCAACAACTGCCTGGTGGCCGACCACAGCCAGAATCGCCCAGTGAAATGGGCGAGTGCCGAACCCACCCCAAAGGCACTCACTGCTCCCAGAATGACCGACCACCACATCGCCAATGCTCCATGCGTGATCAGCCAGGGAAGGAGCGGGATGAACGCTCCGATGGCGAACATCACGAATGACGACGCGGCTGCCTGAAATGGATTCCCCGTCTCCTCAGGATTGATGCCGAGTTCCTCACGGGCGTGCGTTTCCAAGGCAACTTCAGGATCGCGCATCATCTTCTCGGACAGTTCTTCCGCCATGCCCGAATCGAGGCCGCGGCTCTTGTAGATGGCTGCGAGTTCGCGACGTTCGTCCTCGGGCTCGTGCCGGATGGCCTCCCGTTCGACGTCGAGCTCTCTCTCCATCAGCTCGGACTGCGCCCGCATCGACACATACTCCCCCGCTGACATCGAGAAAGCCCCTCCGACCAAGCCGGCCAATCCCGCCAGCCGAACGGCCCCGGCAGAGGAATTGGCTCCGGCCATCCCCAGGATGAGAGCGACATTGGAGACAATACCGTCGCTGACGCCAAATACAGCTGCCCGGGCACCTCCGCCATGCAAGTTCCGGTGATTGTGCCCTTGGTCCACTCAGGAAGCGTAGCGATGCCAGGCGGTGAGGATGAACTGAACTTTTCGCGTAGGACCGCCTGTGTGAATGAGACCCTGTGTGAATCGGTCGCCCTCCCTCGATGAGGTGGTAATGCCCATGTCAGATCCCATACACTCCATCTATGGCAACCACCGTGCATGGTATTGACACATTTCACGAACTGATCGGGCAGCATCTGGGTTACAGCGAGTGGCACCGGATCGATCAAGAGCAGGTGAATCTCTTCGCCGACGCCACCGGCGACCACCAGTGGATCCACGTCGACCCCGAACGGGCCAAAGCCGGTCCGTTCGGCGGTGCCATCGCTCACGGGTACCTGACCCTGTCGCTCGCCCCTGTGTTGTTGGGCGAGGTCCTCGTTGTCGAGGGAATATCGTTCGGGGTCAACTACGGCTGCAACAAGGTGCGATTTCCCTCGCCCGTCCCGGTTGGGAGCAATCTCCGGATGGGGGTCGGGGTGGAATCGGTCGAGGATGTCAAGGGTGGCGTCCAGGTCGCACTCGGCCTGACGTTTGAGACGGAGGGTTCCACCAAGCCCAGTTGCGTGGCTGAGGTGGTCTACCGCTACTTCCACTGACCGGGACAACCCTGTTCAGGCACCCTTTGGGAGGGCGCTCACACAATTGGAGCGATTACTCCTAGAATCGTGCTCGTGGAGATTCGCGTCGAAGAACTGTCGGCTGACGCAGGGGTGTCAGTCGACACCATTCGGTATTACCAGAGCAAGGGTCTGCTTGATCCGCCCCGGCGAGAGGGTCGGGTGGCCTGGTACAACCCGGACCACCTTGCCCGCATCGCCCGGATCCGTTCGCTTCAAGAACGTGGCTTCACGCTGGCCACCATCGTCAGGTTGCTCAACGGTGACCTCGACGCCGCCGATGAGGCCCTCGTTGAAACACTGACGGGAGAAATGAATGGAGAAACAGGAACGAGCATCGCGCCCCTTTCCCCATCGGAGACATCCGAACCGGAACTGTTCACCCTGTCCGAATTGGCAGAGCAGACCGGGGTGCCGCTCGTACTTCTCAAGGCACTCGAAGCCGAGGAACTGCTCATCCCTCGTCGGGTGGGATCGGTCGAACGGTATACCCATCAAGATGTCGAATCGACAGGAGCGGCCCTGCTTCTGTTGGAATGGGGGCTCCCCCTTTCAGAGCTCCTCGACCTCTCACGACGCCACCATTCCGCCACCGTCGAGGTGGCCCGCTCCGCAGTCGAAATGTTTTCCACCCACGTCAGGGGGAAGTTGCGGGAACACCAGGTCGCCGGTGGCGATGGGGTCGGTGTCGATGGGTCTGACGACGAGAACGCCGCCCAACTGGTGGAAGCCTTCACTGTGCTGTTGCCGGCGGTTACGACGCTTGTCGAGCATCACTTCACCCGAACCCTCTTGAAGGCGGCATTCGACCACATCGAACAGGTCGGATCGGATGTTGAGCGCCAGGCCGTGTGGGAACAGGTAAACCAGACAGTGGCGCCGGCAGAGACAGTGTCGTCGGCAGAGACAGTGTCTTCCTGATGGCACAGGACCAGAGTCTCGAACAAGCCGAGACCAGGACCGCATTCAACGCGGCAGCCCGCGCCGCGGAAGCCGATCTCCCTTCCGGTGATGAGAAAACCGAGCTGGTCCGCACCATGTTCGACACCATCGCCCCTCGTTATGACCTGGTCAACCGTCTGATGACCTTCGGCTTGGACGTCAGCTGGCGCAAGCATTCAGCCCGTGCCCTTGGGCTTCCCGCCGGATCATCAGTGCTCGACCTCGCCTGTGGAACGGGAGACTTCCTGAAGATCCTCAGCCGAGCCGGACTCCGACCGTTTGGGATGGACCTGTCATGGGGGATGCTGGCCGCCAACCGAACCGGGGCCCCACTGGCGCAAGCCAATGCCGCCGCCCTTCCCGTGGCCACCGGTGCGGTGGACGGTATTACCTGCGGATACGCACTCCGGAACTTCACCGAACTCGTTCCGGTCTTTGAGGAGTTGAGCCGGGTCATACGTCCGGGGGGCCGGCTCTGCATCCTCGAAGTGGCTGAACCTGAACATGGGCTGCTGCGGATCGGAGACCGCATCTGGTTTCGCCGAGTGGTTCCGGTCATAGGCGGCATCCTGTCCGATGGCGCCGCCTACCGGTACCTTCCCCGGTCGACTGCCTACCTCCCACCCACCGACGAGTTGCGGTCGATGCTCAACCACGCCGGCTTCTCATCAGTCAACCGGCGTGCCCTCTCCGGGGGCCTCAGCCAGCTATTGACCGCCACTCGACGGGGTCAACCATGACCGGTCCGATGTCGCTCACTGCCGTGCGCCGTCGTCTTCCCCCGGGGCCGGCACTCGACCCCTATGCCCTGGCCGGACCCACCGGGATCGTATTCGACACCGGCGATCGACTCCTGGTGGGCATCGGTTCGGCTCTCACCATTCCCCTGGGTGCCGGACTCAACTCCACACCGGATCTCGACCGGGCCCGACGGACCCTGGCTGCCATCCGCTGCGACGATCAGGCGGTCGGGGCCGGGTCGGCGGTCATGGCGTTCGGGGCGCTCCCCTTCGACCGGTCCGAGCCCACTTCCCTGGTCATCCCCGAAGTCATCTACGACCGTCGTTCGAATGGGGACGAGTGGGTCACCGCGATTGGTGGGGCAATCACCGACCACCCTCGAGACACCTTGCTGGCTTGCCGACACAAGGCTCCGGCTCCGTCCTCCGCCACCGAGCATCCCATCGAAGGCGGAGCCGTTGACGGTGCGGAGGGCGGTGCGGTAGTCGAACCCTTATCCTCCGATGCCGATTTCCTCAATATCGTCGGCCAAGCCGTGGCCTCGATCGATCGCGGAGAGTTGACCAAGGTGGTGCTCTCCCGGCAGGTCGACGTCCACCTCGGACGACCGATCAACCTCCCAGCCCTCCTCCAGCGTTGGCGGGCCATGGAACCCAACTGCACGGTGTTCTCGATGCCGACCCCCACAGGACAGTACGTCGGGGCCAGCCCGGAACTGTTGATCGAACGCCGGGATGACCAGGTGCACAGCCGGCCGCTGGCCGGGAGTACCGGTCAGATGTCCGATCACGACACGGCCGAATTCCGTTCGTCGGACAAGGAGACCCTCGAGCATCGTCTGGTCGCCGAGGCGATTGGCGACGCGCTCTCCCCTCTCTGTGCAGTCCTGGATCTCCCCCCGGGACCGGATCTGGTCCGTCTGCACAACATCATCCATCTGGGAACAGTCATCCGCGGGAAGCTCCGCCGGCGTCCGACCGATGACAATCCGGATGGCGATCTCCCCACCGCTCTCGACCTGGTGGCCGCACTCCACCCCACACCGGCGGTCGGAGGCGTTCCGACAAACCGTGCCATCGACACCATCGGCAGACTCGAATCCGAGGTTCGGGGGTCGTACGCTGGGCCGGTCGGGTACGTCGACGGTAACGGCGACGGGCAGTGGGTCGTGGGCATCCGAGCTGCCACCCTGAACGGGTCGACGGCCAGATTGGCGGCAGGCGTGGGGATCGTCGATGGCTCCGAGCCCCAGGCCGAACTCACGGAGACATTGCTCAAGTTCACCGCGGTGTTCGATGCGTTGGTGCCGGGAGTGTCATTCTCGACAGTGCCTCAACGGCAGAAGGCACCTGCCGTCCCGTAACTGATCGCCCGCTTCACCCGTGTCGTCCGCACACCGTAGGTTCTGGAACCGGCGACCCTTGGCCTACTCCGTCGACAGGGATTCCGCCCTTCGATCGGTCATGGCAATGATCTCCGCCAAGCGGATCGAAGCGTCCCGGGCCACGAAATGTCCGACACCCGGGATCTGGAACAGCTCTGCGTCGGGAATGGCGGCGGCGAGGCTGCGGGCGGCATGCGGTGGCACCACGACGTCCCACGTCCCGACAACCACCGACGTAGGAACATCGATCTTCGCCAACGAAGAGGTGACCGCGGAGAGTTCTTCGAGCAGGGCCCGTTGCTCACGCATGAAGGTGCGCCTGTCTCTCCCCCATGCTCCCCGCCAACCTCCAGGCATCATTTCGTTGGGAAGGGAGACCGCCACAGAGGAACGTAGCCTCGTTGTCCGCTTCGCCCGGGGCAGGTTCCGACCGGGCTCCGGCGCCGAGGCCGCCTCCGGCTCGGGCTCCACATGCGTTCTCGACGACGCGGCCCGGTGTCGCGGGTCAATCCCCTTCGCCAGTCCCCTGATCTGCGGGAGCACCACCCCAATGCCGGTCAGCGCCGCCACGGTAAGGATGTCGCCGATCCCGGGCACCACCAGGAGCCGATCCAACCCATTAACGCTGTCAGGCGTCCCCACCGCTCCCACCAGTACAAGACTCCGGACCATCTCCGGATGGCGTAGAGCCAAGAGGACCGCCACCCCACCCGACCAGCTGTGACCCACCACGGTTGCCGGCGCCGCGCCGTGAAAACGCAGATACTCGGCCACGGCGTCGGTGTTCTCCGCCATGCCCATGGCCTCCCCTACCGTGTCGCCATATCCCGGTCGGTCCGGAGCCAACACCCGAAACTGCGAAGTCAGGTGGTCGATCAGAGGAGCCCACGACGCCTTGCTCCCGGGTTGCCCGTGCAGCAGCACCACCGGGGCACCGGATCCCGTGTCAATGGTCGCCAGCATCGGATCCTCCACTCGGCGAATCATTCCGAGAACGTCCGGTTGGTACCGAGCGCGGGTCGGGCAGTCGCTCGACCGTACCCTCGACCGCACCCACATCATCTCCACGCGGAGCGATCGGTCCCAAATCGTACGAGGGAAGAACCACTTCGAAGGTGGCACCTTTCCCCACCTCAGTATCCACTGTCACCTGCCCCCCGAGTGCACGGGCCACCTCAGCCACAATGAACAGGCCGAGTCCCGATCCTCCGTCCGAACGAGCGGCATTGCCCCGGTAGAAACGGTCGAAGATGCGGCTGGCCTGTTCCGCGTCCATGCCCGGGCCCCGATCTTTGACCTGCAGGACCGCTCGCCCACCGCGATTCGCCACCGTCACCTCCACAGGAGTGCCGGCCGGGGTATGCACCAGTACATTGGCGAGGAGATTGTGAATCAACTGCCTCAGGCGCTGCTCGTCGCCGGCCACCGGAACCGGTGCGGGGGCAACCACGGTGATGGATCGACTCCCATCCATGGCCCGAGCATCCGTGGCGGCATCGATGACCAGGGGCACCATGTCGATCCGCACGCGTTGGGGTTCGGGGCCCTCACCCAACCGCGCCAAGGTAAGGAGATCCTCCACGAGCACACCCATCCGCGCCGCCTCACTCTCAATCCGGGCCAGCGCCCGTTCCCGGTCTTCTTCCCCGGTCAATGCATCCTTCGCCAGGAGCTCGGCATACCCCCGGATCGAGGTCAAGGGAGTCCGCAGCTCATGGGACGCGTCGGCCAGAAAACGTCGCAACCGATCCTCGGACTCGGTCCGTTGGTCGAATGCCGCTTCAATTTGCGAAAGCATGCCGTTCAAGGCCCGACCCAATCTGCCGATTTCTGTCTCAGGGTCAGAGGGCTCCACTCGACGGGTGAGGTCCCCGGCGGCAATGGCATCGGCCTCCTTCGTCATGTCCTCGAGCGGACGCAGGCCACGGCGGGCCAACAGCGTCATCAGCACCAACAGCGCGGTGACCACGCTGAGGGACACAGCTAGTTCGATGTTCCTCAACGAGGCGAGGGTGGCGTTGACCGAGTCGAGCCTGGTCGCCACCACCAGCGTGCCACCCGGCAGGGCCGACGCCTGCATCCGGTACTCAGGACCATGCGCGGGATCGGAGGTCACGTTGATCGAATTGACGGCGGGGTGATAGCTCCCGTGGGACTTCGCCTGCTGTTGCACCGACAGGGTCGGTTGCACTGGTAGGCGGGCCGGGAGCCGAGGCGCCGGGTCGGACGAAGTGATGGTGCCCGATGGTCGGGAGACGGTGACCTTGCCGTCGGCATTGAGGATCTCCACGTAGACATCGGGGCTCACCCGTGTCTGGATCTCCCCGCGATTGACCTGGATCCCCCGCGTGTCGGCGCGGAGCACGAAGTCCTCGACCAACTCGTGGGCCACATTCAACTGGTCATCGACCCGCCCGTAGAGATAGGAGTGCAGTGAGTTGAGAGTGATGATGTCCACGGCGGCGAGCCCCAGTACCACCAGAATGATCATGGAGGCAACCATTCGGCGCCTGAGGGTCATGGTGTAGCCGCGCAGACAACCTTGCCGCCTGCGTGCTGATTCATCCTCGCGGCTCTCGCAGGCTGTAGCCCACCCGCCGGATGGTGTGCACCAACGGGGGATCGTAGCAATCGACCTTCTTGCGTAGATAGGAGATGTACGTCTCGACGATATTGGGGTCGCCTTCGAAGTCGTAGTCCCACACGGCGTCGAGAATCTCCGACTTCGACAACACGCGCCGGGAATTGACCAGTAGGTACCAGAGGAGGCTGAACTCGGTGGCGGTGAGTTCAATGAGCTCCCCGGCCCGCCATACTTCGTGGGTCTGGTCGTCCATAACCAGATCGGCGAAGCGCCGGCGTTGGTCGATCTCGGTCGACTCCGACCGCGATCGGCGCAGGACCGCACGGATGCGCGCCACCAACTCGTCGAGGCTGAACGGCTTGGTGACGTAGTCGTCACCAAGTTCCAATCCGGCCACCTTGTCACCCACGGTGTCGCGGGCGGTAAGGAACAGAACGGGGGTGACCACGCCAGCCGATCGAAGCAGGCGGCATACTTCGGTCCCCTCGATATCGGGAAGCATGACGTCCAGCACAATCAGATCGTGCCCCCCCGATCCCGCCATGGTCACGGCCTGGGCACCGGTGCAGGCGACCTCGGTGGCGAACCCCTCGAAACCCAGGGCGGCGGCGAGGACATCAGTGATGTAGGGCTCATCGTCGACGATGAGGATGCGACCGGAGCCGGGAACCGGCCGCTTTTCACCCACCGGCCGTCCGTGACTTCCGGCGGAAGACGTGCACGACGCGTTGAATCCCCCACCAGGTCACCAGGCCAAGCGCCTCCACCACGATGATCATCGACATCTTGGATTCGCCTTCTGTCCGGTCGACGAACCGTATGGGGACCTCCACGATCGGGACACCGGCCCTTTTGGCCTGATAGGTCATTTCGATCTGGAACCCGTACCCTTCGGCCCGAATGTTGTCGAGGGCGATCCGGTTGAGCACGGAAGCGGAATAGGCCCGGAATCCGGAGGTGGAGTCGGTGACCCCCAACCCGAGAAGAGTGGAGGCGTACACATTCCCTCCCCGGGACAGGAGACGCCGGTGCCACGCCCAATTGGGAATCGACCCCCCGGGTACGTATCTCGAACCGATGACCAGCTCGAAACCCTTACCGAGCGGAGCCACCAGGTCGGGAAGGGCATCAGGGTCATGGGAAAGATCGGCGTCCATCTCTATGCAGACATCGAACCCGCGGTCCAGGCCCCACCGGAAACCGGCACGATACGCACTCCCGAGACCGGACTTCTCGGTTCTCCGGAGGAGTTCGATGTTGCCGATCTCCGTTCCCACCTTCTCGGCTATATCCCCCGTCCCGTCAGGGCTGCCGTCATCAACAACCAGCACGGTGGCGTCGGGAAGCGCCCCACGGACCCTCCGGAGCACTCGGTCGATGTTCTCGGATTCGTTATAGGTGGGAATGACGACCAAAACTTGCACGGGCGCAGTTTACGGGATCGGCCTGCGACCACCGTGCCCGGGGTCTTCCGAACGCTCGTTCCCATTGACGCCCGAGCTCGTGAGGGGTCCGGATACGGCCGAGACATCGGAATTGATCGCCTCGGCGTCATCACTTCCCCCCTGGGTCGGTCGGGTCTGGGCCCACACCTCCGCGCTGATCACCTGAATGGCTCCGCCCACCGGAATTGCCACCAGAGCACCTGCCAATGCACCGAGGGCAGAGCCGAATGCGCCTCCGAGGTTGGCTCCCACCAACACAGAGAGCAGCACCAGGAGGGGATTCATGCGGACCGTCTTGCTCATGACGACCGGGTAGAGGAAGTGATTCTCGATCAGCTGGAACCCGACGAATACCACCACCATCACCACGGCCGCGGTCGGAGAGTGCAAGAGGGAGATGACCACGCTGGGCACGCCGGCGATCAAACCCCCTACCAGGGGGATCATCGCCACCAGGGCAACCCACAATCCGATGAGCAGGGCAAAGGGCACCCCGAGGATGGCCAGGGTGACAAAGACCACGGCTCCGAAGAGCAGCGACAACGCCATGGTGCCCAGCACGTAGGACGTTACCGAGCGGGACACCCGGGTAGCCACCTCTTCGACTGTACGGCGCCTCTTGGCCGGAAGAGCACCGAGGAGCGCTTTCCGCAACTTCGGCGCCTCGATGAGCATAAAAAGTGACAAAAAGGCGATGGTGGTGAGGGCGAGCATGGTGGAGAAGACGGCTTTGCCCAGATTGGCTCCCACGTTGAGTGCGGGCTTGCCCAATTTCTGGGCGGTGGTCTGTAGTTTGGGGGCGTTCTTTTGAACCCAGGTGAGCAGGTGGAAGTGCTGCAAGGTATGAGCCAGCCGGCCGTGCCCCTTCTCGAGCTGATCGACCATGGACGGCAGCCGGGTGGCGAAGTGGGACAAGGAGTTCACCAGCGGGTATCCGAACAAGCCCAACAGACCGATGAATACGACGAGGGCGGCGAAGAAGACGATGCCGACCGCTGGGGCCCGGCGCAACCGGTGACGCTGGAGAAATCCGACCGCCGGGTCGAGTACCAGGGCGATGAACGCCGCGATCAACACCCAGAGAATGATCTGCCGAAGACGGCCGAGCAGGCTGTAGGCCGTCCAGGTGATGATGACCACAGCGTCGATGGTGAGAATGGTCCGAAGAGGGACACCCTTGGCCGAAGCCGCGGCGAACAGACGGTCCAAGCGCGGTCCCTTGTCACCCGCCGACTCGTCTTCGCCTCCGGCCACCGGGTCGGTCATGGCCCCAGCATGTCAGGTCGGTATGCCCTTGGCGTGTCAAAATGAGGGGGATGGTCGCCGATACGGGTCAGGAACCAGACCCGAAACCCGGGTCCGACACGATGCCGACGGCACCGGTGACGGAATCGCCGACAGAACTGCCGACGGCATCAGCGACGGGCCGGCCGAAGGGGCATCGACGCTGGTGGCACCGGGGTCCCTTCGTCCACCGGAACGTGCGCATCAGTGTCGGTGTCGTGGTCATCTTCCTCTTCTTCTTCTATGTGGCGTTGCCACTTTTGGCCAGCCACCGTGCGGAGGTCGAGTCGCTCGGGCACATTCACATCCAGTACGTCGCCCTCGGACTCATCCTCCAAATCGGCGCGTTGGCTGCGTATACCGAGCTCACCCACGCGGTTCTGCCACCGAACGGGCCCCGTCGATTCCGGCTGTTCCGGATCAACCTGTCAACCTTGGCCCTCAACCACGTGTCGCCGGGCGGGGGCGCTCCGGGCGCCGCGCTCTGGTACCGACTAGCCACCCAGTCGGGAGTGAGCAGCGGGGATTCGGGATTCGCCCTCGCCACGCAGGGGATCGGCTCCGCCGTCGTGCTCAACGTGCTGTTCTGGTTGGGTCTGGTGGCATTTCTGGTCGTCCATGGTTTCCACCCCCCCACCAGTCAGCATGGTGGTCAGTACATCTCGGGATCGACCCTGGTCACCGTGGCCGCCGCACTGGGGGTCATCCTGATGGCCGCGTTCGGTGGCCTCTTCTATCTGCTCACCCGGGGTCAGGATCGGGCCAACAAGTTGGTCGTACAGGTTGCCACCCGGCTCCGTTTTCGGCATCCGGATCGCATCGACGCGTCGGTCGAACGGGTGGCCGAGCGGTTCGCCCTTCTCTTGGACGACCGACCGCTCCTCTACCGTGCCATGGGGTGGGCCACTGCCAATTGGTTGCTCGACGCTGCGTCCCTTTGGGTCTTTGTCGGTGCCTTCGGACACTTCATCTCTCCGGTGGATCTGTTGGTGGCCTACGGGCTGGCCAACATCCTGTCCGCCATTCCGATCACGCCGGGTGGCCTCGGCATCGTCGAGTTCGTGCTGGTATCGATGATTACCGGATTCGGCCCCTCCGCCGCCCAGGCTCTTTCGGCGGTACTGGCCTATCGGGCTGTCAACTTCTGGCTACCCATCCCGTTCGGGGGTCTTGCCTACGCATCGCTGCAGGTTGAGCGGGGCACCATGTACCGACGGCTTTATCTGTTCTTCTTTCATCGCTACCAACTCCGTCGAGGCATGGACAGGACCAATGGCGTGGACCCCGCCCTACCGGCCGGTCAGGGCCCCGTTCCCCCACCTGATGGGAAGGTGGCTTCCCCAGTGAGGACACCTTCCGATACCACCGGCGCCGCCAATTGTTTCGCAGGTGGGCACGATGACCGGGTCGAGGGAACAGTGGTGGCCCAGGTCGCCCACCGCGCCGGCCAGAAGGCCGCACACCGGGCAGACGCCGATCAGGATCCGACCTGAGGGCGGGTTCCTGTACGTGGGCATGGCCGCGGCTACGGCATCGGCTCTGTTCCGCGCAATCCCCCGGTTTCACGGGGCCCACGCGACATGAGGTGGTGTCCACGATCGTGGCGCGTGCGCCATCGCGTGCGCCATTAGGATCCCCCCCGTGCCGGTGATGACCTTGCGAACTCCTCAGTCGATGCGGCGCGCCCGAGGGGTGAAAGCACGTCGCCGCACCGAGCTGGGTCTCCTGGTCCTTGCCTCACTCATCGTTGTGGCCGCCTACACCCTGATGGTCCTGGGTAATACCTCCAGGCTCCCGTCTGATTCGATACCGCTGCTGGTGAGTTTGTTTCTGCTGGCCGCGGTGGCCCATGTGGCCAATCGGGTCTTGGCACCCAATGCCCATGCGGTGATTCTCCCCATTGTCTTTTTGCTGAACGGCATCGGCTATACGATGATCGTCCGCATCGACCTTGGAATGGGGAAGCACTATGCCCCGCTGCAGGCGGCGTGGACCGCGGTCGGGATCGCCGCCTACGTCCTCACCCTGTTCGTGGTCCGCCGTTCCCGAGACCTCGACCGGTACCGCTACCTACTCCTGGTCGGTGGTGTTGCTCTCTTGCTCGCCCCCCTGGTGCCTCACCTCGGCGCCAATATCAACGGTGCCCGACTTTGGATCCAGCTCGGCCCCCTTGAGTTCCAACCGGTGGAGTTGGCCAAGATCGTCCTCTGCATCTTCTTCGCCTCCTACTTCGCCGAGAAGCGTGAGTTGCTCACCATCCCCACCGCCCGATTCGGGAACCGGTTGGTGATCGACCCCCGGCCCCTGGTGCCGATCGCCCTGGCCTGGGTATTCGCCATCGGAGTCATGAGCCTCGAGCACGACATCGGTTTTTCGGCCCTGCTGTTCACCCTCTTTATCGGGATGTTGTGGGTGACAACAGGACGGACCGGTTACCTTGTCCTGGGCGTCCTGTTGTTTGCCATCGGGGCATACATCTCAACCCGCTACTTCGCCCAAACCCACATCCGGATTGAAACGTGGCTCGACCCGTGGAAGGTGATCTCACCGTCTGATCCGGGGGGCCAGCTCCGCCAGGCATGGTATTCAATGGGCAGTGGCGGGATCGGCGGAACCGGCCTCGGGCTCGGATCGCCATGGCTTATCCCCAACGTGAGGACCGACTTCATCTTCGCAGGTATTGGAGAGGAAATGGGTCTCCTCGGCTCAACCATGGTGCTAGTGGCCTTCCTCCTCATCGTTGGTGCCGGACTGCGGATAGCCCAGGCGGCCAAGTCCGAGTTCTCCAAGTTGGCAGCCACCGGATTGACCATCATCATCGGCTTTCAGGCGTTCTTCATCATCGGCGGCGTGGTCAGGCTGCTACCCCTCACCGGGATCACCCTCCCATTCGTCTCCTACGGAGGGTCGGCTCTCATCGCCAACTACATATTGATCGCGCTTCTCATGCGCATCTCCGACGAAGGCGGGACCACCGCGGACGCGGCCGAGAAGGAGCAGTACGAAAAGAACGAGGAGAGTCGAAGGGCGTTGTTGGCGGGTCCAAGGCGCTGAGCCTTCGCGAGGGGCCCATCCGAGGGGCCCCTCCGACCTGTCACCACTTGACTGCCAGACCAATGCAGTCCGCGCTCCGGCCCCTCTTCTGCCGGTGAACTCGCTCCCGACTCATCTACCCAGGGCTACCCGCGGCGGGCGTTACACGGTCGACCGCCCCCCAGCCCGACATCGTGCGACGACGCTCATCTTCGGCCTTGTGACCACCTCGAAGGCCGAAGAGCCGCTTCGCGAGTAGCAGATACAGAACGATGGCCACGTTGATGACGAACGTCAGGACCCGAAACACCGTTACTCGTTCAATCAAGTCGTAGACCTCCAACGGCACGAAAACCAGCGTGGCGATGAAGGTCAGGTACTCGGCCCAGCGCTTGGCAAACCACAGTCCAACCATCTCCGTGGCCTCCAAGGCCGCGTAAGCCGTGACGACGATACCCAGCTCATAGATATGACTCGGCGAGTAGGCGAAAACAAACTTGAGGTGAGCAAGTATGCCGCGCACTTGGATTGTGCCAGGGTCGCCACCGGAAAGGTCGTCCATGATGTGCGTGTAATCCCGCTGGAGCACCGCGTGATGACGGCCGAACACGAATAATAAAATGGCCAACGTGCCCAACACCACAACATGAGTGGCCCGATCGAGGGCAATGAGACGAAGAACATACTTGTCTCGGAGCACCGGTCCCCGGGCTGGAACCTCGATCTCGTCACGAGTGGGAACCTTCTCCCTCGTTGGCGATGCCGGATGCTCACCAGGAACCCATACGTCGCAGCGGAGGCAGCGATACCACCGACCGCCGGATCCCAGGCGAACGGCGAACGCGTCGTCGTCCGTGACGGTTTCCGCGTCGGTTCCTACCAGCACATGGCCCTGCAACGAACACGTGATCAGTTCGTAGCGATTGCCGGTCTGTTCACGCCGCGACATGAGCACCCTCCGACCAGGGACACTCTGAACCGTTGCGCTCCGGCCGCGTTTGGCGACGAGCCGGACATGTCGATGGTTCATTGTTCACAAAAGCCACCAGCGAACCCTAGGTCGATCACGCCCGCTGATGAGTGAATATCCGCCGACCGCCGCCTCGTGCCACCGCCGTCGGCGCTGGGTGGGACCAGGCTGATTTTCGATGGCTGCCGTACAATCAGGAGTGTTCACATCCCATCAAAAGGTTCGTGGAACCGGACACCATCGAACCATCACACCATCTGGCCCGTTCCGCGGTTCAGTGAGGCGCTACGTCGCCCAATACTTCGAACAGCCTCGAGTCAATGAGAATCGGCACGGGTACAGGTTGGTGAAGAGCGATGGTGATTGCATCCGACGGTCGACAGGAGTGTACCGATCGACCATTTCTGCCCCGAAGATCCAACTCAGCAAAATAAATGCTGCCATGGCGACCTACCAGCCGGACCGCGACAACATCGATATCAAACCCCTGCAGAATGTCGGCCACCAGCTCGTGGGTAAGGGGTCGAGGGGTAGGAACCCGGCGCAGTGCATGGGAGAGGCCTATTCCGTCCTGGAACCCGACCGAGAATGAGAGTTGCCGTCGGGGCGACTCGGTCTCCCGCAGTACGAGGGTGGGGTGCTGGTTGGGGAGATCCACCGTGACGGAGGAGACAATCGCCGTCCGGTAGTCACCCGTCGAGACAGGTTGGAAAGGGGCCTCGTCGATCGGTGGGGTGGCCTCGTCGATCGGTTGAGCAGGAGCAACCGCAACGGACTCAATGGGAGGAACCTCGACCGGTTTGATCGGAACATCCTCCATCGGCTGATTCGACATATCGGTCACCGGCTACTCCTTGCATGCACGCTGACCGTGAGTCCGACTGCGGCGAAAAATACCACCGAGGCGGAGCCCCCGTAGGAAAGGAAGGGAAGTGGGATGCCGGCTACCGGCATGATTCCCATATTCATGCCCACATTCTCGAACACCGAGAACACCAATAGGGCGAATACGCCCGCGCACAGGAGGCGGCCGAAGGTGTCCCGGGCCAACTGGGCGGTCCGGAGTATCCGCCACACCACCACCCCGTAGAGCATCAACAGCAGACTCGAACCCACGAAACCCACCTGTTCACCGACGGCGGAGAAGATGAAGTCGGTCTGCTGAAACGGGACATAGGAGAGGTTGGTCTGAGCGCCGCGGAACAAACCCTTCCCGAGCCAACCCCCGGCACCAATGGCATCTTTTGCCTGGGTGACGTTGTAGGTGGCGGCCGAACTGGCGCCATTGGGATTGATGAAGCTGGTCAACCGTGCAATCTGATAGTGCTGAAGCAGTCCCAACTGGAGAGCCACGATGATGATCAGGACTGCACCGACGATAACCATCACCAGGTATCGCCCCGGCATACCGGCCACCGCCAGCATCACCACCAGGATCACGCTGAGCACGATGCCGGTCCCGAGGTCAGGCTGCTTGATGATCAACAAAATCGGCACCCCGGCCAAAATCAGGAGTCGGACCAGATCCCGAAATTCCAACCCGTCGCGACGGCGGGCGCAGTAGGTGGCCATGGCCACAACAATTGTCAAGGTGGCGAACTCCGACGGTTGTGCCTGAAACGGACCCAACGAGAACCAACGCTGGGACCCCAATGCGCTGGACCCCAGGACGTACACCCCCATCAGCGCCAATAACGTGCCAACGTAGAGGACGGTGCTGAACTGCTCGAGACGCCGGTAATCGAACAGGGCCAGCACCACCATGACCACCAACCCGATGACCATAAAGATGGCCTGGCGCTTCAGGTAATAGTAGGGATCCACCCCAGCCAGCGCCAGCTTCCCCCGGGTGGCTGAGTAAATCATCACCACGCCGGTAACGGCCAAAAACAAGACCGTCCCCACCAGGACCACGTCGAACCGGGCAGTGATCTGGCGCGGCCGATGGCCGACGTGTGCAGGGACATAATTCACCAGAGCGCTCCGGAATACAAGGTTACTCGGAGGTGAACTCTGAAATCGCCCGCCACATGGCATGTACAGGTGGCTCCTGGCCAGTCCACGTCTCGAGTTGGAGTGCTGCCTGGTGGACGAGCATGCCCAGGCCGTTCAGGACCTCGGCTCCACGACTCCGGGCCACCTCCAGCCAAGGAGTGACAGCCGGGTGGTACACCAGATCCACCGCGACCTGACCCGGACCCAACAGCCCGGGGTCGAGAGCCCACGGATCGAGCCGGTCCGGTTCTGGCAGCAAAGAATGGGCCAAAGAGCCCGCCGATGGCCCGGGCGGAGAGCCCGCCGATGGCCCGGGCGGAGAGCCGATCCCCTGCATGCCGGCGGGTGTGGCGTTGACAACCAGATCACACTGGCTGGCATCACCCGGATTGCCCACTCGGCCCACCGCGCCGGCCAAGGCAGCCGCGGCCACCGCCCGCTCTTCGGTCCGATTCACCACCACCACTTCCGACGCTCCCGAATCCGCCAGTGCGGCAATGATCGACCTAGCCGCTCCCCCGGCCCCGACCACCAGACACCGACGTCCATCCGGGTCGAAATGACCCCCACGGCGCAGGGCGGCGACCAGACCCCGTCCATCCGTATTGTCACCCACCAAGAGTCCGTCGAGATTGGTCACACAGTTCACCGCGCCAAGACGCTCAGCAATCTCGGTCCGGCGGTCCACCAGAGCGGCGACAGTCTCCTTGTGGGGCATGGTCACCGACAGACCTCTGAACCCAAGGGCTCGCGCCCCGACGAGGGCTTCCGCCGCGCTCCCCTCGACGACCTCAAAGCCCAACGACACCCAATCCAGACCGAGGTGAGCGAAGGCCACGTTATGAAGGCGTGGAGACAGCGAGTGGGCTACTGGGTCCCCAATCACTCCGACCACAGTGGTTGCGGCCGAGAGGTTCCGGTACGAGACAGGGTCGGGGCTCTCGGGGGTTATGGGGGTCATGGTCCTCCTACGAGAGCCCGCGTTTGGCGGCGACAGCTTGGTTCGCCAGTTGCTGGGCGTAGGTATCGGCAAAGGCCTCGGTCCCGTCGGATTCGACCACCACAAAATACAGCCAAGCTCCGACTGGGGGATTCAGCGCAGCCTCCAGCGCCGCCGGCGCCGGGAAACAGATCGGCGTGGGGGTGAAGCCATTGTGGAGGTAGGTGTTGTACGTCGTCTGAAGTTTGAGGTCTTTGCTGGTCACCGGCCCCCCATCCCGGCCTTCCGAGTAGAGGACCGTCGAGTCCATCTGCAGGGGCATGTTCTTGGACAGGCGATTTAGGATGACCCGGGCGACTGGTCCCAGGTTCTTTTGGATGACCCCCTCCTTCTCGACAATGGAGGCCAAGGTGATCGCCTGATACGGGGTCAGCCCGAGCGCCCCGGCTCGCGATGAGAGGTTCGCACTGTTGGCCTGTTTGTCGAAACGGTCAATCATCTGGGTCAGCAACTGCGTGTTGGTCTCGCCAGGAAGAAGCTGGTACCTCCCGGTGCCGAGCAGTCCATCGAGGCTGGTCACCCCCGCCGGTTGCCACGAAGAATGGAGAGAGTCCCCGGTGGCAAGTGCCTTGAACTTCGTCCCGTCGTGCCCGGGGATCTGGCCCACCCGGGTCGCCACTTCCGACACGGTGAACCCGGGCAACACCTCAAGATCGAAGACATTGGGTCCGTTGGCGAGCACGCTCTTGACGGTTCCGAAACTGTCGTTCTTGTTGAAGGCGTAGGACCCGGCAAAGACACCCGGATCCCCGTGCACACTGATCCAGATCCGAAAGGCCAGAGAACTGTCGATGACTCCATCTTTTTGCAGGGTGCCCGCGAACGAACTGAGGCCCGCCCCTTTGGGCACCGCCACGATCACTTGTGCACCCTTCGGCCCCGACGGGTTGGCTTCGCTGTTGAGCCAAAGGTAGCCACCCCCGATCACCACCAACCCAAACAACACAAAGAGCAAACCCAGAATCCGAAACGGGTGATGGGCAAACAGGGACGGACGGTCCGTACCGGCATGTCTCCGATTGCCTGAACGTGCCGGATCGGTGGTGGCCTCGGATCCCGCTGCCACCGGATCGGAGGGGTCGAACGGGTTGGCCGGATCGACGCTGGCTGTGAACTGGGATGTCGGGACGGTCAGCGGATCGGGGCGGGTGCCGAATCCCTCCGGAATGGAAAGCTCATCACGTTCACGTTCGGGAGGAGGATGATCGACACCTGTTGGCTGATGAGGTCGTCGGAAGTCTTCAGGGGGTTCGGGCGTCATTTGGATTCCTTTTGTGCTTCGAGCCACGCCTGCAACATCACTGTGGCCGCTGATCGGTCGATGACCTTGCGGCGGGCCCTGCCGCCTTTGCCTCCCGCCGCCAGCGATTGATGGGCTGTCACCGTGGTTAGACGCTCATCGAACAGCTCCACGTCGACCCCTCGGGGGATGAACAGGGCTCGGAGCGCTTCAGCTTCGGCCTCGGCTTCGACCGCCGCTCGACCGCGGGAACCATCCAGGGATAGGGGCAGTCCGACCACCACGACCCTTGCCTCCTCTTCGATCACCAGGTCGATCAACGCACGACGATCGCGTTCGAGATCGCCGGACCGGACCACTGTTGTGCGCGGAGAGGCCAGTGTTCCACCCGAGTCGCTCACCGCCACACCGATCCGCCGGCTCCCCAGGTCGATGCCGACCGCTCGACCACGGGTCACCAACGTGACCACCGACCCGACCGCTCTACCTTTCGCCGCTCCACGCACCGGGATCGTTCCACAGTTACCCACTCGCGAGGGCCCGGCGCGCCTCATCGAGTGCATCGTCAATTCCCGCTGGATTTTTGCCGCCGGCCACCGCCATCTCGGGCGAGCCTCCCCCACCGCCTCCCAACAATGGGGCGATGCGCTTGACCAGGTTACCGGCGTGCGCACCCGGGGCACCGTGCCCGTCTGGCCCGCCCGCGGGTTGAACGGACACCGACACGGATACCGCTACCGCCGCTTTGGCACCGTCAGGGCTGCCCCCCAACACCACAGCCCGCAACCCTGCCGACTTGCGAGCGCTCTGGGCCAGGTCACGAAGCTCGTCGGGAACCAGGCCGTCCCGCCGGGCGACCACGATCCCGTCGACGGCGATGGCGGCCAACGAAGCGGCGTCGGCCTGCATCTCTCGACTCCTCATCCGCTCGAGTGCCTTCTCGGCGGTGCGCTGCCGTTCCAGTAACCGTTCGATCGTCTCAGGAACATTCTCCGGTTCGGTACGCAGCAGCATTGCCGCCTCGGTCAACAGTCCCTCACGGGCCACGATCCGATCGAACGCCCCGGCGCCGGTCACCGCTTCGAGCCGCCTGGTATTGGATCCTATGGACGACTCGGATACCACCGTGATCGGTCCGATCATGCCCAGGGCTCCGACATGGGTCCCTCCGCACAATTCGATGGAGTGCTCCCCCGCCCGGACCACGCGGACCCGCTCGCCGTATTTGTCCCCGAAAAAAGCCAATGCCCCCATCGCTTCGGCCTCCGCTTTGGTGGTCTCGACCACTGTCACCTCAGCGTCGGTGAGGACGTCGGCGTTGGCCATGGATGCAACCGCTGTCAACTCCTCAGGAGCGACACTTCCGTGATGACTGAAATCGAAACGCAGGCGATCGGGAGCCACCATCGAGCCCTGCTGGCGGACGTGGTCACCCAACACATTGCGTAATGCCGCATGCAGGAGATGGGTGCCGGTGTGATTGCGCCGTATGGCATCACGGCGGGTGGCGTCGATGGTGGCCAGCGCATCCTGGCCGGCGATGACGTCGCCGGTGATGCGCACCCGATGAGCGGTGAGTCCGGGCAGCGCGGGGACGGTGTCGTACACGAGGGCGGTTCCGGTCGAGGTCACGATGGTGCCCGTGTCACCGACCTGACCCCCGCTCTCGGCGTAGAAGGGTGTCCGATCGAGGAAGACCTCCGCCTGCCCGGCATGGGCGGGGTCGGGATCGGCGAGAACGGCAATAATTCGGGCCGGAGCCGAGTAGCTGTCGGGTCGCTGCCCGATGAAGAGGGTCTGACCATCCGCATCCAGGATCGACCGGTAGGCATCCTCGCCGGCCGCCGCCTTGCCACTTCGGGCCGCGGCCCGGGCTTGACGGCGTTGTTCGTCCATGGCGGCCTCGAACCCGACGAGGTCGACCGATACGCCGGCTTCCTCGGCGATCTCGACGGTGAGCTCCACCGGAAAGCCATAGGTGTCATGGAGCCTGAAGGCAATGTCCCCGGGAAGCGTCACCGCACCGGAAGACAGCTGGTCCTCGAGGATCGCCGTTCCTGTGGCCAGGGTACGCAGAAAGCCGTCTTCCTCCCGTGCCACCACATCGGAGATGAGACGGTGACTCTCGGCCAGCGATGGGTACGCCCCTCCCAAGATGCTGATCGCCGCGTCCACCATTCGGGGTGCGAAGGGCTCATCGACGCCCAGTTGTCGCGCCCGCCGTACCGCTCGCCGAATGATCCGGCGGAGTACATATCCCCGTCCCTCGTTGGCGGGGAGCACCCCGTCAGCCACCAACATCGACATGGCCCGACCGTGATCAGCCAAAATCCGGAGTCCGACATCAATCTGCTCATCCCGACCGTAGATGTGACCGGTAATCGACTGGGCGGTCTCGATCATCGGAAGGAACAGATCCGTGGCGAAAATCGAATCGACACCCTGCAGGATCAGAAGGATCCGCTCGAGTCCGGCGCCAGTATCAATACTGGGTCGGGGTAGGGGCTCGATTGTGCTCGCGTCCCGGCGGTTGTACTGCATGAAGACGAGATTCCAAATCTCCACGAACCGCTCACTGCCGCCGTGAGCCGGGCCGCCCGGCTCGCCGTAGGACGCACCCATGTCGAAGTGGATCTCGGAACTCGGGCCACACGGACCGGTGTCACCCATCTTCCAGAAGTTGTCGTCGCCCATCCGCTGGATGCGGTCGGCCGGAACCCCGATGGCATCGCGCCAGATCTGTTCGGCCTCGTCGTCACTCTCGTGGACAGTGATCCACAACCTGTCGCCATCCATCCCGAGAACTTCGGTGATGAACTCCCAGGCATAGGGAATGGCCAGATCCTTGAAGTAATCCCCGAAGCTGAAGTTCCCCAACATCTCAAAGAAGGTGACGTGCCGGCGGGTGGTGCCGACAATGTCGATATCGACTGTCCGGAAACACTTCTGGACCGAGGTGGCCCGGGACCACGGGGCCGTCTCATCCCCGACGAAGAAGGGCTTGAACGGCACCATGCCGGCGATGGTGAACAGAACCGACGGGTCGTGGGGAATCAGGCTGGCCGAAGGCACCGCAATGTGACCGCGTTCAGCGAAGAACCCGGTAAATGCTGAACGAAGTTGGTCGGCGGTCATCACCGTGCCTGAGGTCACGACTTGGGAGCCTAGTTGCCCAGGTGAGAGGGTGATTTTGTCGCCTCGGCCCGCTTCGGGCGACGGATCCGGATGCCCGAGCGCCGTTTCGGACTCTCGATGAACCCTGGATTCCTATCCGGTCCGACGGGCATCACGGGCGCCGATTGCTGCATCGGGACCAGCGGGGGTGCATGTCCCGGTCCAGATTCGGTGGGCAATTCGCCACCTGCGTTCGGCTCGGTCCGATCGGGTGCGACACGTCGCTCGGCCAGTTCTTGCCAGAGGCGTTCCTCGTGTTGACGCATCTCGATCCGACCGGTGGAGACGGCGTCCCGAACCCGTTCGCTGGCTGTCTCAGCCATGTGGCGGGCCGACCTTCCAAGTTCGGCGGCCAGAGCATCGGGCTGCAAGCGATTGGCGGCGTCCTGCACAGTGCGACGAACTCGGCGCTCAACCCACAGCGTTGAGCCCGCACCCACAACAGTTCCCATGGCCAGCCAGAACGGGCGTTTCGGCATCATGTCAGCGGGCCTTCTTGCTGTGTTTTCCAGGTGGATTTGTGGGCGTCCTCGTGCCGGAAGGTCCGGGCGATCCCGACGTAAGCCGACGCATGCCGCCGGCGGCACCAGCCTTTGCCGCCAGCACCTTTACCACCGGGTTGGCGAATGCCCGGTACGCCAACCGTGATGCCGAATCGACTGTCGAGTGCACTGATTCGGTGGACTCGAGAACCGCACCCACCCGTTCCATCTCCGTTGCCGCCTGGTCCACCACTCGGTGTGCCTCTGCCACTAGCGGCATCGTCTGACGGCGGAGGTCATCAGCCACATCTGCCAATTGGCGTACCTGTCGACGCAACGAACGTATGGCGACAAGGAGGCCCACCACGGCCAGGATGCACGCGATGGCGGCGATGAGAACGGCAATCTGACCCGCGGACATGATCCGTTCAGCTTAGAACCCACCGCTCCTATCCCGGTTCGAACAGTTACCTGCCGCCCCCGGGTCTCTGTCGGCGCCGAGATCAGGCTCTTGACCAAAGGGAGGCAGGGGTTCGAATCGCCATGTCGGGTGGTGGGGGTCGTGGTGGTCGTGGTGGTCGACCTTGGTGAGGATCGAGTCTTCGAAGGTCTTCAAGAAGTGGTGATGGTGGCAGAGAAGGGCCAGGTTGTCGATGGTGGTAAGCCCACCTTCGGCCATGGGGAGGATGTGGTCGATCTCGAGCCCGAAGCTCACCCCACATCCGGGCCGACCGCACCCCGGGCCGACGTACGTCGACGCCAAACCCACCTACGTCGATGCTAGGCCCACGATCGGCCGATTCAACGCCAACGCACCGGTAGAGCCGTAGAAACGGGCGTCGCCGAAGGAGAAGATGCCGCCGTCGGAGGCCACCAACCAGTAGCCGCCGGCATCGGGCGTGGACGCCATCCCCACGATCGGGCGGTTGAGTGCCATCGAACCGGTGGAGCCATGGAAGCCGGCGTCGCCGAAGGAGAAGATGCCGCCGTCAGAGGCCGCCAGCCGGTAACCCGCAAGACCCTTGGTGCAGTTGGACGGTGTGGTCAGTTCGGACTGGAGCGCGGTGGCCACCGGCGATCCCCAGCCGCTGGCCAGGTCATAGCCCGATGTCGCCGGGTAATGCACGCTGGCAAGAGGGAACAGGTCGTTGTTTCCCGTGGTCACATCGTTGAACGCGGACCCGCCGCATGCATACAGGGAGGGGTTGACGAAACCCACAGATGACGGCTGACCCTGGTCGATCACGGTCAGTAGTGCCGCCCACAGCGGCGACGCCACGCTGGTGCCTCCTGCAACCCCCCATGCGCCCTGCCAGAAGTAGATGAATCCATGGCTGGGATCTGCCAAGGCGGAGACATCCGGAACCTCCCGACAGCTGGACCTTCCGACGGTGCCGCACTGCGATGTTGCGGGGGCAGCGCCCACTCCGGGACCGGACTGCCACACCGGTTGGGCGAAGTCGGACGATACGCCCCCTCCGCCGGCGCCGGTCCCAGCTCCCGAGTTCCACACCGTCTCGGTCGGAGTCGATCCCGCCGACTGCAGCGAGGTGCCGCCCGCACCGGTGACGTAGGGCTGGTCCGCTGGATCGTCAACCTGGAGGGAGGTGTCGCGACCCACAATGACCGAAGGGTTGTAGCAGTCCGACGACCCGCCGTCCCCGGAGGCGGCCACGATGGTCTGACCCTGTGCCGCGGCCTGCGCAAACAGTGACGACTCGGTGGCCCGCTCTCCCGGATCCATCTGAGGTTCGCATATGCCCCAACTGGTCGTGATGACCTGGGTCGAATCGTCAGCCACCATCCGGGCATAGAGATCGATGGGACCCGAACCCCCCTGCACGCCCGAATACACCAGGATGGATGCGCCCGGAGCAAAACCCAAGACATCCTCGATGTCGAGGGCCGCCTCTCCCCCCTGGGGTCCGGTGGCGCCGCCATCGACGTTCACCGACTGCACGCTGACACTGGTGCCGAAACAGTTTTGGTAGGCGGCGATGTCACTCGCGGTATACGGCTCGAGTTCGTAGATGCCCACCTTCTCGCCAATGCCGGTCCGGCCCTGACTGTAGAGAGCGGAGAAGCCGTAGGTGGTGGCCAACTGATCGGTGGTGTAGCCGCTTGGGTGAAGGGCGTTTGCCGCAGGACAAGCCGTCGGCCGGGCGTGAGCGCTCACCGCGTTGCCGCTGACCTTGGGGGTCGACAGCGTGCCACCCGCTCCGCTGCTCGACGACCCGCTGGAATCGATCCGTGAATGGTGCTGTACGACGGTGCTGAGACCGATGACTCCCTGCAGAGAGCTGGCCAGGGCGGCGGGTACAACCGGACTGGTGGTGTTGTTCCGGGCCACTCTCCCCGAGGGCAGGCGGGTATCGATGAGCGAGACACCCAGGGCCTGTTCCACTCGGCGGGTTGTGCCCGACACGGGAATCAACAGACCATCGGGCTCAGTGGCTCCCACCGAGAGGCCGGTGGTGGACAGCCAGGCCCGAACGGCCGCGATGGTTGCCGCCGTCGGCCCGAACATGGGGCCGAAGGCGCCGGGACTCAGGTAGTGCCGGAATTCAGGCGATCCCGGCGTGGAAACCTCACGGATGAAGGCATCAAGAGCTGACTGGTCACGAGGCTTGAGCGAGATGTCCACCGACAGAGGGGCGTTGCCGTCAGTCGAGCCGATCACTGTCGACCCGGAGGGCAGGATGGGCGCCGGGGTCGCCAACTTGGCCATCGGGATCGACGCGCCGGTCCCTGATCCGGATGAAGACGCCGAGTCGGCCGGCTCCGAGGCGCCGAGGATGCCAACCACCACCAACGACACCACGCCAATTGCCGCCACTCTTCGCTTCAATCCGTAATCCATGCGGGCCAGTCTGCCCTAATTCCGGTCCGGGGTATCGTCGTTGATCCCCGCACCGGGCCCACCGCGTGGCCCGTTGCCACCCGAATGATCACCGGAACGATCACCCGGATGGGAACCGGGGCCGTCGCCGCGCCACTGCCGGAGTCGATCAGCGACGACAGCCTCGTGGCCGCGGTCGCTTGGCTCGTAGTACACCGCCTCGCCCAGTTCGGCTGGGCGATACCGCTGGTCGGCCCACGCCCCCGGCTGGTCGTGGGGATAGACGTACCCCTCCCCGTGGCCAATGGAGGCGGCACTCCGATAGTGGGCATCTCGAAGGTGGGCAGGCACCTCTCCACGGGGACCCTCCCGCACATCACGTTGGGCTCGACCCAGGGCGATGGTGACCCGGTTCGACTTCGGTGCGCAGGCCAGGTGTACCACCGCCTGGGCCAAATTGAGCTGGGCCTCGGGCAGGCCCACGAATTCCACCGCTCTGGCGGCGGCATCGGCCACCATCAACGCCAACGGGTCTGCCTCGCCGATATCCTCGCTGGCCAGAATGACCAGGCGCCGAGCGATGAAGCGGGCATCCTCCCCCGCCTCCAGCATCCGGGCCAACCAGTACAGGCCGGCATCCGGATCAGAGCCGCGCACCGACTTGATGAACGCGCTGACCTGGTCGTAGTGGTCGTCCTCGCCATAGTGGTGCAGGCGAGAATGCCGGGCCCGCTCCACGTCGTCGATGGTCACCGGGTGGGATCCGGCCAGCGCCAGCGCCACCTCCAGCGTCGTCAGCACCGCCCGGGCGTCACCATCTGCCAACCCCACCAGGGCAGCCACCGCATCGGGCTCGGCGGACGAGTCCTCGGCTGCACAACCTCGTGCCACCACCTCGGCCAGCTCATCATGGGACAGTGGCTCCAAACGCCACAGGGTGGAGCGCGACAGCAAGGGTGCGTTCATTTCGAAGAACGGGTTCTCGGTGGTGGCACCGATCAGGACCAACAGCCCCTCCTCCACCGAGGGAAGGAGGGCATCCTGTTGGGCGCGGTTGAACCGGTGCACTTCGTCGAGAAACAGAATGGTGCCGCGTCCCTGCTCGCCGAGGAGCCGCCGGGCGCCTTCGACCACCTCCCGTACGTCCTTGACTCCCGCGCTCACTGCCGAGAGGGGCACGAAATGCTTGGAGGTGGCGGTGGCCACCACCGAGGCCATGGTGGTCTTGCCGGTGCCGGGTGGGCCCCAGAGGATGGCCGATGTCAGCCGGTCGGATTCAATGAGGACCCGCAGCGGGGCCCCGGGACCGATCAGATGCTGCTGGCCGACGATCTCGTCGAGGGTGCGGGGCCGAAGCCGGGCGGCCAGCGGAGCCCTGGCCTCCAATCGCTGTTCGGCGGCATCCGAGAACAGGTCGTCACCAGCCACGGGCGGGCGATCAGTCTTTCGCAGGGGCCGGGCGCAACCCGACCTCGGCGAGCAGCCCTGCCGCCAGAGGCTTGGGCGCACCGGTCATCGGGTCGGACCCCGACTGGGTTTTCGGAAAGGCGATCACCTCGCGGATGCTCTCCTCGCCGGCGAAGATGGCCACCAACCGGTCGATGCCCACCGCGAAGCCGGCGTGGGGCGGTGCGCCGAAGCGGAATGCTCCCAGGAGGAACCCGAAACGTGACTCCGCCTCTTCGTCACTGATCCCGAGCACGGCAAACACCCGACTCTGGATATCGCCCCGGTGGATCCGGACACTGCCCGAACCCAGCTCCCACCCGTTCAGGACCAGGTCGTAGGCCTGGGACCTCACCGACGCCGGATCGGACTCGAGCCGATCAAGATCATCGGGGTGGGGCATGGTGAAGGGGTGGTGGGCAGCTATCGGATTTCCGTCACCATCCACACCGTCGAACATGGGGAAGTCGACCACCCACAGGTAGCGGGAAGGTCCCTCGCTGACCGGGCGCCCACCGGTGTCGACACGGAGTTGGCCCAGCACCGTACACGCCAGCCGGTACTCATCGGCCACCACCAGCACCAGGTCACCGACGGCGGCGGCGGTTGCGGACAACAAGCCGGCCCGCTCGGGCCCCGAAAGGAAGCGGTCGAGGGGAGAGTCGAGGCCCGGGGTCGAGCCCTCTCCCCCACCATCGGTCACCCGAAACCACGCCAATCCCTTCGCCCCCAGCGCCTTGGCCCGGTCGGTGAGCTTGTCGAGCTTGGAGCGACCCAGGTCGGCACCGCCCTCGATCACCATGGCTTTGACGCACGGGGCGGCGAAGGCCTTCACCTCGGTGCCGTCGAAGACCGCCGACAAGTCGACCAACTCCATCCCGAAGCGGAGGTCGGGCTTGTCGGTGCCGTAGCGGTCGATGGCCTCGGCCCAGGTCATGTGCGGGATCGGGCTCGGCCTCTCTCCGGTGGCCACCTCCGCCGCGCTCAACACCGCCTCGGATACGAAGGCGAGCACATCCTCTTGGGAGACAAACGACGCCTCCACGTCGAGCTGGGAGAACTCAAACTGGCGGTCGGCACGCAGGTCCTCATCCCGCATGCACCGGGCGATCTGGTAGTACCTGTCGAATCCGGCCACCATCAACACCTGCTTGGCCAGCTGTGGGCTCTGGGGCAGCACGTAGAACGAACCGTGATGAAGTCGGCTCGGGACCACGAACTCGCGGGCGCCCTCGGGAGTGGGTGCCCACAACAGCGGTGTCTCGACCTCCACAAAACCTTGACGGTCCATGGACGCCCGTAGAGCGCCGTTGATCTTGGCCCGCAGACGCAGGTTCTCCTGCATCCGGGGGCGGCGGAGATCGACAAAACGGTTCTTCAGCCGGATGGTCTCATCTACCTCAACCCGGTCGTCCACCACAAAGGGTGGAGGCTCGGCGATGCCCAATACCTCGACGGTGCAGTCTCCGATCTCCACCTCTCCGGTGGGGAGGTCGGGATTGACGGTGCCCTCGGGCCGGGGCCGGACCACCCCCTCGATGGCGATGACGTACTCGCTGCGGACGTCAACCGTGCCGGGAATCACGCACTGCACGATGCCGGTGTGGTCGCGGACGTCGACAAAGGCCAGGTGTTCGCCGTGCTCACGACGTTTGGCCACCCATCCGCACACCCGTACCGTGGTCCCCACTTCGGCCGGCCCGATCCGTCCGCAGAGATGGGTGCGCATCGATGTGGCATCGAGCGATCCGGGGATGGCGGTCATGACGGTTCCTTTCGAAGGAGCGGTGTCGTTCATCGGGTGTCGCGCACCGCTCCGACAACATCGGCAACCGGCACGGTCTGTTGATCGCCGGGACTGCGCAGCGGTCGAAGCGACACAGTACCCGCCGCCACTTCGTCGGGGCCCACGATGACCGCCACTCGGGCGCCGGACCGGTCGGCCGACTTCAACTGGGATTTCATCGAACGGCTGTCGAAGGCACGATCTGCCCGCAATCCGGCCCGCCGCAGAGCCGCGGTCACATCCCGGGCTACATCTCCTCCCGCCACATCGATGACAAAGGCATCGAGGGTGGGTGGGTCGACCGGAAACACCCCTTCGGCGTCACAGGCCAGAAGCAGACGTTCGATACCGATCCCGAAGCCGATACCCGGGGTAGCGGGGCCGCCCAGCATCTCCACCAACCCGTCGTAGCGACCGCCACCCCCAATGCCGTTCTGGGCCGCCTCGAGAGCACCCGAGGCGAACTCGAAGGTGGTGCGGGTGTAGTAGTCGAAACCCCTGACCAGTCGGTTGTCGACTTGGAAGGGCACGCCCACCGCATCGAGGCCCGCCCGCACCCTGTCGAAATGGGCGGCACACTCGTCGCACAGATGGTCGACGAAGCGGGGGGCATCCGCAGTAGCGGCTCGGCATGCCTCTCGTTTGCAGTCGAGAACCCGCAATGGGTTGGTCTCGAGCCGTTGCTGGTGCTCAGGACAGAGCGCCTCCCGCCGGCCGGCCAAAAAGGGTTGGAGCTCGGCGATGAAGCCGGGTCGGCACATTTCGTCGCCCATGGAGTTGAGTTTGAGGTTGAAGTCGGATAATCCAGTCGAACGGAACACCCCGTCGGCCAGGGCCACCACCTCGACGTCCAGGTCGGCATCGGTGGGGCCGATGGCCTCCACCCCGAGTTGATGATGCTGTCGGTAGCGGCCGGCCTGGGGTCGTTCGTACCGGAACGCCGGTGTGACGTACCAGGCCTTCCACGGCAACGGAGGCCGGCGTTGCACAAATGCCCGCACCATGGGTGCGGTGCCCTCGGGTCGGAGCGCCAGCATCCGACCCCCCCGGTCCTCGAACTCGTACATCTCTTTCCCGACCACGTCGCTGCCCTCGCCGATCCCCCGGCGGAACACCCGGACGTCCTCGAAGATAGGGGTGTGGGCCAGCCCGTATCCCGCCCGTTCCACCTGGTCGGCAAACAGGGCCACCAGGGCCTCCCACCGGGTCGACTCGGGCCACAGGACATCGTGAGTTCCACCCGGGGCGCGTGCCACGGTGCCATCGCCGGCCATCGAACCCTCAGTCTTTCTTTCCGGGAAGGATGCGATAGGCGTCATAGACGGCATCGAGGTGCCGGATCAGATTGAGCACCGACTCCAAATGGGTGGGATCGGCCAGTTCCACGTCGAACCGCATCCGGCTGATGCGGTCGGAATCCGTCTGGGTATTGGCACCCACGATGTTCAGGTGATGCTCGGAGACCACCCTTGTCACGTCACTCAGCAGACTCGAACGGTCGATGGCCACTACCTCGATGCTGGCGACGAAGACGCCCGAGGACCGGTGGTCCCACTCCACTTC